>Ga0209474_10004551_pt1 | contig 11952 bp, 10 predicted proteins | sample GraSoiAngelo_145_FD_185902 | JGI IMG/M metagenome (GOLD analysis project Ga0209474, IMG submission 185902) | Grasslands soil microbial communities from the Angelo Coastal Reserve, California, USA - 14_1009_05_20cm (SPAdes) (version 2) | ecosystem: Environmental > Terrestrial > Soil > Grasslands...
GCAAGGGTCGGTACGATGTCGGCGCGCAAGAAGATCATCACCGCCATAATGATGAGGCCAAGCGCCATGTGCTCGTAGTCGTGCAGCGACGTGAGCGTCTGCGGCAGCATGACGAGGAGGGCGGCGCCTACCAGCGAGCCCGCGACCGATCCCAAACCGCCCAGCACGACCATGGCAACGAGTTCGATCGAGCGCAGAAACCCGGACACGTCGGGCGTGATGTGTCCGTTGAGGAAGGCAAAATAGGAGCCCGCAACCGAGGCATAGACGGCGGAGACGACAAAAACCGCGAGCTTCATTCTTGCGACGTCGACGCCGAGAACGCGCGCGGCGACTTCGCTGTCGTGAATCGCGCGCAGCGCACGTCCGGTCGGGCTTTCGATCAGGTTGAGCGCGAGCACGGCGCCGATCAGGAAGCTTGCCGCCGTGATCCAATACCAGGCTTGTGCGCCTCGCACGGAGAGACCGAACACGGCGAATCGCGAAACCGCCATGCCGTCAGGCCCGCCGGTGAAGCGCGCTTCGTTGCTGAAGGCGATGGCAAGCAGCAGCCCGAAGCCCAGCGTGGCGACAGCGAGATAATGTCCCTTGAGGCGCAGGATCGGTCGCCCGACGGCGAAGGCGACCAACGCGGACAGTCCGGCGCCGCCGACGAAGGCGAGCCACGACGGCAGGTTCAAGTGGGTCGGCCCGATGGCGACCGCGTACGCGCCGATCCCCATGAAGCCGGCGTGGCCCAGGCTCACCTGCCCGGCGAAACCCATCAACAGATTGAGCCCGACGGCGGCGAGGGCGAACACGAACACCAGCGCCGCGACGCGATAGTAATAAGCGGACGGGAGAACGAGCGGCAGCAGGACGATGACCGCGGACATCGCAAGCGCGGGGAAAAGCCGATGATTCAGGAGCCCTCGCATGAAGCTCTCGACGCTCTGTCGATTCCCGTTCCCGGCTGCGACCGAGCACATGGACGCGATGCAGTGTGAGCCGACGCAGCACCGGCTCGCGACAGATCACACCCGCTCGACCGGCGCTCGGCCGAACAACCCGCGCGGCATCGCAAGCAGGACGATCAAAATGACCAGGAACGCGACTGCGTCCTTGTACTGGGAGGAAACATAACCGGCGGCAAATGCCTCGAGCAGCCCGAGCACCAATCCGCCGATCACCGCGCCGACGGCACTGCCGATGCCGCCGAGCATGGCGGCGGCGAAGCCCTTGAGCGCGAGCACGGTTCCAACGTCGTAACTCGTCAAGGCGATGGGGGTGATCAGAATTCCCGCCACTGCCCCGATCGCGGCGGCGATCGCAAAGGACAGACCGACGGCGGCGCGCGTATCGATGCCGACGAGGCGCGCGGCGATCTCGTTCGCGGCGGTGGCCACCATCGCTTTGCCGATCAAGGTGCGCTCGATGAAGGCCCACAGCAGCACGAGGATTATGACGGCGCCGGCGAGCACAACCAGGCTTTGCGGCAGGATGGCCGCGCCGGCGATGCGGATCGCATCCCCGCCGACAAACGGCGGCAGGGTGTGGAAGCGCTTGTCGAATATCACTTGCGCGGCACCGCGAAGAAAGATCGAGGCGCCGATGGTGATGATGATGAGCACGACGGCGCCGCTGCCGCGCGCCGGCTCGATAGCGAAGCGGTGAAGCGCAAGGCCCACCGCAACGGTGAGGACGACCGCAAAACACGCCGCCAGTGGCAGCGGCACGCCGGCAAGGCCGAGAAACACCGTGGTCATGCCGCCCAGCATCACGAATTCGCCCTGGGCGAAGTTGATGACGTCGCAGGAGTTGTAGATCAGCGTGAAGCCGAGCGCGACGAGCGCGTAGACTGCGCCGACGGTCAGGCCGGAGAAGGTGAATTGGAGCAGTTCGGTCACGCGGCTATTGCACCAGCGTCCAGCCGCCGGCCTTGATCTCGAGCATACGAAAGGCGGAGAGATCGAGCCCGAGATGATCGTTGGGCGACATGTTGACGATGCCGCCGGTGCCGACGAAGTTCTTCGTCTTCTCGATTTCGTCGCGCACCTTCGCGCCATCGAAGCTGCCGGCGCGTTTCGCCGCTTCCACGAAGATCATCAGGCCGTCATAGGCGTGGCCACCGAAAGTGGAGACCGGCTGGCCGGTCTTTTGCTGATAAGTCTGGGTGTAGGCAACGACAACCGGCTTCTGCGCGTCATTATCGGCAAGCTTCTCTGCCACGAGCAGCGCCGCGGCCGGCAGCCGCACGCCGTCGGCGGCGGGACCGGCGAGCTCGATGAACTGCTTCGAAGCCACCCCGTGGCTCTGATAAAGCGGCAGCGCAATTCCCAGCTGCCGGTAATTGCGGGTGACGATTGCCGGGCCTTGGCCGAAGCCCGGATTGACCACCGCCTGCACGCCCGCTTTGCCCTTGATGTTGGTGAGTTGCGGTGTCATGTCGCTGTCGCGCGGCCCGTAGGATTCCTCGTGCGCGATGCTGATGCCGGCCTGCGGCGCAACCGCCACGCATTGGTCACGCATGGATTTGCCGAAGGCGTCCGTCCCCGAAATCAACGCGATGGTCGTTAAATTGCGCTGCTTCAGGTCCGCGAATATCTTCTGACAGGCCATCCTGTCCGTGTGCGGCGTCTTGAACACCCATTTGCGCACGGGCTCGATGATCTGGACGGCACCGGCAAGCGAGATCAGCGGGATCTGCGCCTCCTCGAATACCGGCATCATGGCCAGCGTTGCGCCGGTGGTGGTGCCGCCGACCATCGCCACGACTTTGTCCTCCTCGACGAGGCGGGTCGCGAAAGTGCGCGCTGCATTGGCGTCGGCGCCGTCATCGTAGACGACGAGTTGCAGCTTTTGGCCGTTCACGCCGCCCTTGGCGTTGATGTCATCGACGTACATCTCGAGCGTTTTCTTTTCCGGATCGCCGAGGAAGGAAGCCGGACCGGTGACCGACAGCACGGCGCCAAGTTTGACTTGGGCGCAAGCCTGCCCCGCCCCGATCGCGAGCAAAACCGCGATGACAGCGCCTATGTTTGCGTATGCCGGCATGAATCCCTCTCCCTCGCGCGTTCGGCCTTCTTTTGCGGCCGAGCGTAACATGGTTTGCCTGAGCCTTGGCAGTGTCCGCACCCGGACGCACCACAAAGACTGTCCGCCTCGGCGGCCTCGATTGGTCGATGTTCAGGCCGATCCAGCTGCCGATGTTCCGGGTTAGCGTGCATGGGGCGGTGCAGCAATGCGCACGGGTCTGGCGATCATCGCCATTATCGCGATCGCTCCGATCACGGGAGCGGGTATTTACGGCGGCAATTCCAGCCGCGCCCAGGACGCCTGGCGGTGGGCTCAGACTCGCCAGGTCGCGCAAACGCCGGACTCGTCACCGTCGCCGAGCGGGCAATCTGCGCCGGAGAATCCGCCCGCGACAGCCGCGCCGCCGGCCGCCGCCCCTCCCAATCCCTCTCCCGGTACGCCGGCAATGGTGCTCGACGACCAGGAGGTATCCACCATCCTCGGCAAGAGCGTGCGCAGCAATGCGGATGAGGACATGGGTCGGATCGTTGACATCATCGTCAGCCGCGACGGGCAGGTGCGTGCGGCGATCATCGACTTCGGCGGCTTTCTCGGCATTGGGACGCGCAAAATCGCGGTCGATTGGCGCGCCTTGAATTTCGCCCCCGCCGGTAAACCCGGCACGATCACGGTGGATCTGACCCGTAACCAGGTGCGCCTCGCCCCGGAATACAAACGTGGGGAGCCGGTGGTGGTGGTCAGCTCGGCGAGCCCAGGACGAGCGGCGCCGTCGAGCGAGGCTGCAGCCCCGGAGCGGTAACCCTGTCAGGCGCACTCGCACCCCGCCGTTTCCGCCAAGGCGAGCGACGGATCGGAGGCGATCAAGCGCCGCCGGCGCCCCCGCGGACAGTGCCCCCGGAGCCGCCCATCAGCGCCTCGGGGCGCAGTCAGCGTGGCCTCGACTGGTTTGCGTTCTGCGTCGCCGACGTGCAGACCGGATTCGGGCCCTTCGTCTCCGTCTACCTTACCGCGCAGGGATGGACCCAGGTCGATATCGGCCTCGTTCTCACCGCGCGCGGGCTTGCCGGGCTCGTCTTGCAAATGCCAGGCGGGGCTATCGTCGACGCCGCGCGCTCCGAGCGCGCCGTCGCCGCGGTCGCGATGATCGCCATCAGCGCGAGCGCGCTGATCATCGCACTGTGGCCGATGTTTCCCGCGGTCTTCGGCGCGCAAATTCTGCAAGCCGCCGGCAGTTCGGTGGTGAGTCCTGCGCTTGCCGCGATCAGCCTCGGGCTCGTCGGTCACGCCGCCAGCGGCGAGCGCTTCGGCCGCAATGCGCGCTTCGCCTCGATCGGCACCGCTCTCGCGGCGGCGGGAATGGGCGCGGTCGGATATTTCTGGTCGAATCAGGCGGTATTTCTAGTCACCGCCGCGCTGATCGTTCCCACACTGATCACGCTCGTACACATCCCGCCGAACGAGATCGATCCCGTTCGCGCCCACGGCGGCCTGGCGCAGGGGCGCACCAGGACGGCAGGATTAATGACCCTATTGACCAATCGGCCGCTGCTGATCTTTGCCGCCTGCGTGACCTTTTTCCAGCTTGCAAACACGGCCATGCTTCCGCTGATGGCGAGCATCATCACCATGCGCTCGAGCGCCTGGGCAACGACGCTGGTCGCGGCCTGCATCGTGGTGCCGCAGATCGTGGTCGCCCTATTTTCGCCGGCGGTGGGACGTTTGGCGCAACGTCTGGGACGGCGGCCGATATTGCTGATCGGCTTTGCGGCTTTGCCGATCCGCGCGCTGTTGTTCGTCGTGGTGAGCGACCCTCGCCTGCTCGTGGCGGTGCAGGTGCTCGACGGCGTGTGCGCCGCGGTGTTCGGCGTGCTGGTTCCCCTCACGATCGCCGATGTCACGCGCGGCACCGACCGGGGTCGGGGCTTCGCTCAGCACGACACTGGCCGGATGGATGAGCGACCGGCTCGGCAGCAGTGCCGCGTTTCTGGGGCTTGCCTGCGTCGGCGGCGCCGGACTGATCCTCACCTGGCTGCTGATGCCCGAGACCGCGGAGAGAAAGGGCGGTCCAAGATTGTTGCCCGCGCCGCGGCGCTAAACGGCGATCGTACTTTTGTCGAAGCCCCGCCGCCGAGCGATATGGTCCACGGTAGGTTTTGTCGCGGCTATCCGTGTTGAACGAGAGGTGCCCGCATGATCATTCGCGAGTGGCGTGGACGTGCAAGACGATCGCAGGCAGACGCGTACCCGCGACATTTCCGCGAGAGAGTCATATCCGAGCTGCGCCAAGTTCCGGGATTTATGGGCGCGCAACTCAGCCGCCGCGATGTCGATGGCGGAGTCGAGTTTCTGGTGCTGACGCAATGGCAATCCATGGACGCGATACGCGGTTTCGCCGGGACGGAAGTCGACAAGGCGGTCGTCGAGCCGGTCGCCGCTGCCACGCTCGTTGAATTTGACGAGCGCGTACGCCATTACGAAGTCGTTGAAACGGCCTGATCCCGCATCGCCGCCCCAAGCAAAGTCCGTCGCTCTATGCGTCGCCTGGGACGTGGTCCGGTTTGGGGCGCACGGCGAGCTGATAGAGCTTTGGCCCGAACAAAGCGAGCGCCGCGAGCGCGAGGATCGTGGCGGACAGCGGCCGCGTGAAGAACACTGTCCAATCGCCCGCCGATATCGTCATGGCCTGGCGGAAATTCTGTTCCGCGAGCGGCCCGAGAATCATGCCGATGATGACGGGAGCGACTGGGAAGTCGTACCGGCGCATCAGGTAGCCCGCGCCGCCGATGAGATAGAGCAGGATGAGATCGACCGGAGACTGGGTGATCCCATACGTGCCGATGGTAGCGAACACGAGGATGCCGGCATAGAGGAGCGGCGCCGGAATTTGCAGGAGTTTCACCCAGATCGCGATCAGCGGCAGGTTGAGCACGAGCAGCATGACGTTGCCGATGAACAGCGAGGCGATCAGGCCCCAGACCAGCTGCGGCTGCGACTGCAGCAGCAACGGACCGGGATTTATGCCGTAGCTCTGGAACGCGGACAGCATGATTGCGGCGGTCGCCGACGTGGGCAGGCCGAGCGTGAGCATTGGCACCAGCACGCCGGCAGCCGACGCATTGTTGGCGGCTTCCGGGCCGGCAACGCCTTCGATCGCGCCCTTGCCGAACTCCTGCGGCTTCGCCGAGAGCTTCCTCTCGACATAGTAGCTCAGAAAGGTCGGGATTTCGGCGCCGCCCGCCGGCATCGCCCCGATCGGAAAGCCGATGGCGGCGCCGCGCAGCCATGGTTTCCACGATCGCCTCCATTCCTCGGCGGTCATCCAGAGCGAGCCCGAGAGTGGAACGATCTCGTCCTTGCCCAGCCGGTAGCGCGAGGCGACGTAGAGCGTCTCGCCGACTGCAAACAGACCGACCGCGACGACAATGACGTTGATGCCGTCGAGTAATTCCGCAAGCCCGAAGGTGAAGCGCGCCTGACCGGTCTGCAGGTCGACGCCGATCAAACCCAGCCAGATGCCGAAGAACAGCGTCGCGAGCCCCCGCACCGCAGAGGAGCCGAGCACGGCCGACACCGTCACGAAAGCGAACACCATCAGCGAGAAATAGTCCGCCGGTCCGAACCTGAGCGCCCAGTCCACCACCACGGGCGCAAGAAAGGTGATGCCGAGGGTGCCGATCGTGCCCGCCACGAACGAGCCGATGGCGGCCGTCGCGAGCGCCGCGCCGGCGCGGCCGTTGCGCGCCATTTTGTTCCCCTCGAGCGCGGTGACGATGGTAGCGCTCTCGCCCGGGGTGTTGAGCAGGATCGAGGTGGTCGAGCCGCCATACATCGCGCCGTAGTAGATGCCGGCGAACAGAATGAATGCGGCGGTCGATTCGACTTTGAAGGTGATCGGCAGCAGCAAGGCGATGGTCAGCGCCGGGCCGAGTCCGGGAAGGACGCCGATCGCGGTTCCCAGCGTGGTGCCCACGAGACACCACAGGAGATTCATCGGAGTGAGCGCGACCGCAAAGCCGTTGAGAAGCTCCGAGAAGGCATCCATATCAGCCGCCCTCCAGGCCGATCAGGCCCTCGATCGCGCTCTCGACGAAACCCGAACCGATATTGATGCCGAGCGTCGTGACGAAACCGAAATAGGCGATGAGCGCGAAAGCCGCGCCGATCAGCGCGTCGCGCAAAGTGTTATTCGAACCGAACCCGCGCGCGACGCAGACGAAGAGAATGGTCGAGGCGATGGTGAATCCCGCCGAGCCGATCAAGGCGACATTGAGCACGAGCCCGGCGACGACCCACAGCAGCGCCGCTCGATCCGGCGTAACGGCTTTCTCCTCTTCGGTCTGCCATCCGCCTTGCCAGGCATCGATGAGGAGGAGAATGCCAAGCAGGCCCAGCGCGGCCGCCGTCATCAGCGGGACGACGGTCGGGCCTACTTTCGCGTAGATCGGCGAGACCGGAATCGACAAGCTCTGCCAGAACGTGACGATCGCCAGTGCGAGCACGCCGGCGCCGATGATCGCTTCCCCGATGGCAGGCCGCGAGCGCGCGTTCGGATCTTCCGCAGAGCCGCCGGTCATTGTCATGCGAGCCCGAGCTCTTTGAGGATGCCTTCGATCCGTGCCGTCTCGGCGTCGAGGAAAGCTTTGTAGTCGTCGCCGAACAGCGCGATTGGCGTCCAGTCCCGCGTCTTGCACGCCTCGGCCCATTGCGGGCTTGCGGTCATCTTCTCCATCAGCGCGATCATCGCCTTGCGCTGCGCGTCGCTGACGGCAGGCGGAGCGAACACGCCTCGCCAATTGAACAGCTCCACGTCGATGCCTTCTTCTTTCAGCGTCGGCGCCGCGATGTCCTCCTGGCGCTTGTCCGAAGAGATCGCGAGGACGCGCAGTTTCCCGGCCTTCACCTGTTCGGCGAACTCGCCATAGCCCGAAATCCCGGCCGCCACCTGGTTGCCGAGCAGCGCGGCGGTCGCCGGCCCTCCGCCGGCAAAGGCGACGTAGCTGACCTTGCTGGGTGGCACGCCGAGCGCCTTGGCGATCATGCCGACGAGGATGTGGTCGGAACCGCCGGCCGAGCCGCCGGCGACCGGCACCTTGGACGGGTCGGCTTTGAGCGCCGCCGCGAAATCTTTGGCGGTGGCGAAGGGCGATTGCGCCGGAACCACCAGCGCCAGAAACTCGCCGGTGAGGCGCGCAATCGGCGTCGCCTGCGCCAGCCGCATCGGGCTCTTGTTGGCGATGATCGCGCCGACCATCACCATGCCCGCCACCATGAGCGCGTTGCCTTGCCCCTTCCACTGGTTCAGGAATTGCGGAAGCCCGACCGCGCCGCCCGCGCCGCCGACGTTTGTGATCTGCACGCCCTTTACGGCGGCGATTGCGCGCAGCACTTGTTCGATCGTGCGCGCGGTTTGGTCCCAGCCGCCGCCGGGCGCCGCGGGCACGAATATCTTGAGCAGATCGACCGTTTGCGCGTTCGCGGCGCTGATCGCCGCGAGCGACGGCAGGGAGGCCGTGGCAGGAAAAAGCGCGGCGCTACGCAGAAGATCCCGACGGGTGAACATGGCGTTTCCTTCCGATGGAAGCATTGGGGGGACGCTCTGCGGCGCCCTGCCCGCCGCTTACGAACCCACGAAAACCGCTCGAAACCGAGCCGTCACGGCCGAGCAAGCGTACGCGCGGGGGTCCCAGTATAGGTCCAAATCAGGTGCCGCGGGATGGGCCCTTTATTGCGCACGCCGGATTGCATTTCTTCCAAGGCATGGGCCAAGGCGCCGACCGACCGCGACAACACGAACAGTCCGCGGCAGAGCGGCGGCGGGAAACCGAGTTCGGCGAAAATCACGGCGGTGGCGCCATCGATGTTCATCGGCACGGGCCGCCGCTTCTGGGCCGCAAGCTCCGCCTCCACCGCGCGGCCGATGGCGGCAAAGCGTCCGCTCACCGTGCCGGCGGAAGCCGCGGCATCCACGAGGGTGAGCAGCCGCGGCGCACGCGGATCGCGAGGGTGAAAACGATGGCCGAAGCCGGGAATGTAGCGGGTACCTGCCTCGACGAGCGCCTCGATTTCAGCCCTAACGGCGTGCGCGAGCTGGCCATCGCTGCTCGCGCCGGCGTCCAGACGCCCGGCGATGGCATTATAAAGCGTGACGCATTGCTCGCCGGCCCCGCCATGCACGTCGCCCAGCATATTGATGGCGCAGGCCATGGCATTGTTGATGCCGACGCCGCAGGTGATCGCCATTCTCGCGGCCGCGATCGAGGGCGCCTGCGGCCCGTGATCCACCGCCGCCACCAGCGCGGCTTCCAGCAGCTTGGCTGCAGCCGGGTCGGGCAGTTCGCCGCGCGTCATCAAGTAGACCATCTCGGCAAACCCAACGCGGCCGATCAGCTCCTCGACGGCGTAGCCGCGATAGCGGATCATTCCGGGTTTCATGTCGATGATCGATGTCGACCACCAATTCTCCGGCGTGCCTTCGCCTGCAGGGATGCTGCTGCTCATATCGCACCTTCGCGCGCGAGTTCATCGATGTCGCGCGTGCCAAATCCCAGCTCGCGCAGGAGATCCTCCGTATCGGCCCCGAGCGCCGGCGGCGGTGAGGATGGTTGTGGATCGCCGCTCGCCAAACGGAAACCCGATCGCACGACGCGAATGGGACGGTCGACCTCCGGCGCGGATGCGAAGCTCTTGAGCAGTCCTCGCTCGAGAACCTGCGGATGCTCGAGCACGGCGGGCACGTCGAGAACTTCGCCGGCGGGCACTCCGTTCTTGTTGAGCAGGGCCGACCATTGCTGCGCCGATCGCGCTGCGAGCGCTCGCTCGATCTCGGCATTGAGCTCGAACCGGCGGCGCTTGCGATCCTCGCGGTCGCGAAAGCGCGGGTCGTCGACAAGCTCCTCGCGGCCGACCAGGCGGCATAGCGTCTCGAACTGCTCCTGCTTGTTGGCGGCGATGTTCAAGAGCCCATCGCCGGTTCGAAACGTGCCGGAGGGGCTTGCCGTGATGTTTTCGTTGCCCATGGGCTGCGGCTTTACGCCGGCGATCAGCCAATTGGAGACCGCCCAGCCCATGGCCACGAGGGAAGCTTCCAGCATCGACACGTCAATGAACTCGCCCTGCCCGGTGCGCTCGCGCCGCACGAGCGCCGCGGCGATGGCAAACGCGGCGGTCATGCCGCCCATCGTATCGGCGACCGGGTAGCCGACCCGCAACGGCGCGGATTGCGCGTCTCCGGTAACGCTCATGACTCCGCAAAGCCCCTGGATGATCTGGTCATAGGCGGGATTGAACTTGAGCGGCCCGTCCTGGCCGAAGCCGGAAATCGCGCAATAGATGATGTCGGCCTTGGCGGCTTTGAGCGCGGCGTAGCCGAGGCCCAGTCGCTCCATCACACCGGGACGAAAGTTTTCGACGACGACGTCCGCCGTGGCGACTAGCCGGGCGAAGGCGGCGCGGGCCTTTGGCGCCTTCAAATTCAGGGTTATCGAACGCTTCCCCGCGTTTTGCGCCAGGAAGGAGGCGCCCATGCCGCGCCGATTGAGTTCGGGATCGGCGCCGAGCTGGCGCGCCAGGTCGCCGCCGCCGGGCACCTCGACTTTGATCACCTCGGCGCCCAATTGCGCGAGCTGATAGCAGCAGAACGGGCCGGCCAGCACGTTGGTCAGATCCAGCACCCGCGTCCCCGCGAGAAGACCCGGCATCTCCGGCCTCGTTCTGAACGACGAAATTCTGTCCTGTATAGCAGAACGTTCTTCAAGGACCAGGAGCGCCGCGCCGCGTTCGCGCACCTGTCGGCTGCGGGGGCATGCTTCCGGCGAGCGGCTGAGCGATCGGGCGGGATCAACGGGAAATCCGGAAACGCCGGCGCTGGTCGGCGATGATCGCGCAAGCGGCATTATGGCCTGGGGCACCGGTCACGCCGCCGCCGGGGTGAGCGCCCGATCCGCAGTGATAAAGCCCTTTCAGCGGCCCGCGATAATCGGCATAGCCGAGCGCAGGGCGGGCCCAGAACAGCTGGTCGAGCGTCAAGGCGCCGTGGAAAATATCTCCACCGGTGAGCCCGAACACCTGCTCCAGGTCGAAGGGGCTCAACGATTGGCGGCCGATGACGCTCGCTTTGAATCCCGGTGCATATTGGTCGACCGTTTCGATCATGAGATCGGCGACCTGCTCCCGGTGCGCGCTCCAGGCTCGGCCGTCCGGCAGCTGCGGCGCCACGTGCTGGCAGAACAGGCTCGCGACGTGTGCCCCCGCTGGAGCGAGCGTGTCGTCGAGGGTCGACGGGATCACCAGCTCGATAATGGGCGCGCGGCTCCAGCCCGAGGTGCGCGCGTCGCAATAGGCGCGATCCATATAGGCGAGGCTCGGCGCCAGAATGATTCCGGCGGTGTGATGGTCGGCGCAATCGCGTCCCGGCAGCGCCGTGAAGCTCGGCAGCTGCGAGAGCGCGACGTTGATGCGGAAGGTTGCGGAGGCGCAACGCCATGCGCGCATGCGGCGAAGAAAGACAGGCTCGAGCGCGCCCGGCGGGACCATCGCGGTATAAAGAAGCTTGGGATTGACGTTGGCGGCGACCGCCGCGGCGCGGACCATCTGGCCGTTCCCGAGCACCACGCCGGCGGCCCTGCCCTTCTCGATCAAGACCTCGCGAACGGGGGCCTCGGTCGCGATGTCCACGCCATGCGCTGCGGCCGAGCGCGCCATCGCTTGCGTGATCGCGCCCATGCCCCCGATCGCGTGCCCCCAGAGTCGCTTTTTGCCGTTCACCTCACCGAAAGCGTGATGCAGGAGAACGTAGGCGCTACCGGGCGTGTACGGGCTAGCGTAATTTCCGACGATGGCGTCGAAGCCGAGCCAGGCCTTCACCAGTTCGCCCTCGAACCAGCCGTCGAGATAATCGCCGGCCGATTTCGTCATGAGATCGAATAGCGTCTGCAGATT
>Ga0209474_10004552_pt1 | contig 11948 bp, 10 predicted proteins | sample GraSoiAngelo_145_FD_185902 | JGI IMG/M metagenome (GOLD analysis project Ga0209474, IMG submission 185902) | Grasslands soil microbial communities from the Angelo Coastal Reserve, California, USA - 14_1009_05_20cm (SPAdes) (version 2) | ecosystem: Environmental > Terrestrial > Soil > Grasslands...
GGGCGTCAATTATTGAGTTCGTGTTGATGAAGGTTTCGATCGTCTGCCTCGCGAGCGCTGGTATCGCGGAGGCAAAATCCCGAACCTCGGCGGCCTGGGTTTGCTTCGATGCGCTATCGGATGAACTCAACCCGCCTGCTACCTCAGCCGGATCTGAAAAGAGCTGCGCCACCAGATAGCCAACGCCAAACGGTGCTTCGTAACTAATAACTTCGGTTGATTTATTCGCACCCTGGATCATGCCGAGCGCGACCAGCATCGATCGGTATCCACATTCGCCGGCCGCACGCCGCAGATCCTGATCGATGTTCACGATCTGATCAGGCGCGCCGCTGCGAATTGCCTCGACAACCTCTTCATCGAATAGGTGCGCGTTGGGATTGTATCCGGCTGGCGCGTCCGGCTTGAGGCGATGACTCAGATCACCGCTCGCGATGAAAGCAACTCGGCGGCCGACTTTTGCGATTGCGCCGGTGATGCACCTGCCAAAGCGAAGATGATCTTCATTCGACAAGAAGCTGTAACCCAGCGCGACCACCTTTCCGCTCCAGCCATTGCGTTGCAGAAAGTAAAGCGGCACCGCCGTTCCATGATCGAGATCCTGCCCATGAATCTTCATTACTATCAGATTGTCAGCGGCAGCCGCCCGCGTAATCTCATTCAGCAACTCATCGTCGAGTTCAGCATGAGCGGTAGCCGTTGGTGCTCGGAATTTCGCGAAGTCGCCAAACAGTTGCGGCCCGTCGTAGGCGACAAACGCCGCAGGCTTAAGCGGTGCGTGCGGGGAAATCAAAATGATGGTCTCAACGCTGCGATCGATGATGCGCTGCGTAAGGTCAGCCATGCCGTCGATCGACTTGCGTACTTCAGCGATGGCCTCGCGACCAACTTCAGGCACCATAATCGGCGGATGTGGAGCGATGCCGGCAAAAACTAAGGTTGACGTGTTGGCCATAGGTCGAGACTCCGCGGCCAAAGAGGTGAATCCTTCTGATCGAATGTACAGATTCTAGCACCGGTTTCGCGCGGCAGGTTAGTCAGTTATGATTGGGCGCGCATGAAGTCGTTCGACGTGATTATTGTGGGCGCCGGTCCCGCCGGCTCGTTTGCAGCAGAGTATCTGGCGAGTGCGGGCGTTTGCGTGGCCCTCGTTGACGGCCGGCCGCCGGGTGAGCCGAAGGCATGCGGTGGCGGCGTCACATCGAAAGCTCTGAAGGCCTGGCCGCATCTGCTCGAGGCCGTGGGAAGAACAATCCATGAACTCGATATGTATTCGCCTTCGGGCAAGTATCTGCACTTGGAACTCGATGAACCATTTGCGGTTTATTCGCGCATCACGTTCGACAGTTTTCTGCGCGAGCGAGCGCGAAAGGCAGGTGCGGAAGTACTAGCCGATAAGATTCCAGCGCGGGGATTCAAACGCATAGAAGGTTTATGGACTATTCGAACGCAAGGGGGCGAAGAACTTTCGAGCAAGTTCCTGGTCGGTGCGGATGGCGCCAATAGCGCGATCGCGAAGAAACTCGCCGGGCCATTGCCGCCCGCAGAGATGGAAGTAGCTTTTGGTTATCGCGCGCCGTTGACTGGTTCCGGCAAAGACGCAACCGTGGTCGCTTTCTTACCCAGGTGGGTTGGATACGCGTGGGCCTTTCCGCGCATCGACCACATCTCGTTCGGGATTGCGACCACGCAAGACGCATTCGATCATGATGCGTTGGACCGATTGTTGTGGGATTTCATGGTGAGCTATTACGAGGTGGCGCAAGTTGGTAACTTGCGAAAGATGCAGTTGTGGAAGAGCGCAACCAAAACGCAAATTGAAAACTTGCGGCACAAGGCCGAGCGTTACGCCGCGCGGATCCCCGGTCTCACTCCGCGCACCTGGGATACACGGAGAGCATGTGGCGAAGGTTGGGCGTTGCTGGGCGACGCTGCGGGTTTCGCTGATCCGGTTACGGGCGAAGGAATTTACTACGCGATTCGTTCGGCTGAGTTGTTTGCAAAGGCGTACCTTGCAAGCAAGCCGCTCGATTACGAACAATTGTGGCGCAAGGATTTTGGCGGCGAGCTCAAGCGCGCCTCGCAAATGCGCCGTCGTTTCTATGGAAATTTCTGGGGAGCACCGTTCACGGATCGGATGATCGAGTTCGCGCGTGGGCACCGCGGTATTCGCAAAGTCCTCGGGCAGTTGGTTGCGGGCGATCAAGGCTACGTGAATCTCAAGAAAAAGTTGGCACGCAGCGCTCTTAAGCCGCTGTAACGACCGTTTAGTGAGCGCAAACCTTTGATCCAACAATCGAGGCAGTTGGAAGGACTGACAATTTTTGTCGCATCGTCCGAATGCATGAAAATAAAGTTCCTTTCGCCTCACTTACCTCTTGAAAGTGTCATCGTCAAAAATGTAATCTGTTAACAGGGTACTGGTCTCAGTTTCCCTTGCCCACCAGCGCTGGTTCTATCCTTTCCCACGAACCGGACGCAAATCCACATGAGTATTCACGGAACCCTGAAGACAATGAACGTGTCTGACCTGCTCCAGTTCCTGGAGGCGGGCCGGAAGACCGGCACGTTGAAGATTGCTCGCGGCGCGATCGTCAAAAAGATATATCTCGAAGGTGGCGCGATTGTTGGATCAAACTCCAACGACCCGAAAGAGCTTCTCGGTCAGATCCTGTTGCATTACGGAAAGATCGGCGAGGACCAGTTGCAATCATCGTTGGAGATTCAGCGACAGTCCGGCGGCAAGCTGGGCCTAATTCTGGTCGAGCGCGGTTTCGTTACGTCTGACGATGTGCTGTATGCGCTGCGCACGCGGACGCTGGAAGTAATTTACGATCTCTTCATCTGGGAAGAAGCAGAGTTTGAGTTTTTTGACAACGAACCTGTGCCCGCCGATTTGATTCGCATTAAGGTCGACGCGACGGCGGTGATCATGGATGGCATCTATCGCCTGGATGAGTGGTCACGCTTTCGCCAAGTCATCCCATCGGATCGAACCATCTTTGAGTTGAACAGCGGCTGGACTAAGTCGCTGCATGAAAGCAAAGAGATTCGCGAGGTTCTCTATCACGTCGAGAAGCGCATGACGGTCGCCGAGATTGCCTACAACATGCACACCTCGCTGTTTCACGCCTGTGCACTACTGTTCGATCTGGTTGAGAAAGACGCAATAAAAGTCGGTGGAGAAGCGACAGCCGAAGTTCCTGCTGATCTCTCCGGACTGAATCTTCCGCAAAGCGTCGACGATTTGCTGCAGCTTGCGCGCGACGAGATGAAGGACAACAGCGTTGACAACGCGCTGGCGATTATTCACAGCGCGCTCGATCGCGAACCCAACAATGCTGAAGCGCAATGCCTGTGCGAACAGGTCGAGAATCGTTACGTGCGCCAAGTGTTTCAGAATGGATTGTCGCGCAAGTCTGTGCCGAAGCTGCTCGCGAGTTTGGAGCAGCTTGAGCACGAGCGCCTAGGCCCGCAGGAAGGTTTCATCATCTCTCGTATCAATGGCGAGTGGGACATCGCGTCGATTCTTTCCGTCTGTCCCTTCCGCGAAGCGGACTGCGTTCGCATGATCAAGAAGCTCATCGAGAACGGCATCGTCGGCGTTTAAAAACCATTGAGGGTCTCAAGTCTTAGGCCTATAATCGTCCGCTAATCCTCCAAACCTATATGGGTGTAGGCGTCCGACGAAGATCGCGCCTGGTTTTTCTCGCAGTATGTTGCGCGGGATTCTGTCTGCCTGGTTCGCAACGCGCGTTCGGCGAGCGGTTGCCGCTCAAACCCTACACCGTCGCCGACGGCCTACCCAATAACGTCATCAACAAGATAGTCCGCGATTCGCGCGGCTTTCTCTGGTTCTGCACCAACGAAGGTCTGTCGCGATTCGACGGCTATGGGTTTACCAATTACGGGGTCGATCAAGGGCTGCCTCATTCGACGGTGAATGACTTCTTGGAAATGCGCAACGGCGAAATTTGGATTGCAACGAATGGTGGCCTGGTGCTTTTCAATCCGAAAGGCGAGCCGTCGGCGACCGTCGCATACGCGAATCAGAAGACACAAGCGACTCCGATGTTCACCGTCGTCGTTCCCGAAGACGAAGACCGTCAGGCCCGCGCCGTCAATGTGCTTTATGAAGACCGGGGCGGAACGATCTGGTGCGGAACGATGAAACATCTTTACCGTCTGGAACGGCACGATAATCATTTCAAACTCTTGTCCCTGGACATGGGAACTGCCGGCGGCCATGCAGCGGAGGTTTACGTATATGACTTGCTGGAAGACCACAGCAGCGGTTCTTTGTGGATCGCGGCCGCGAACGGACTTTTTCGACGGCGGACGGATGGCCGCATTGAGCACTACACCAAACGCGACGGTCTGCCCGACGACGTCATCCATGACTTGCTGGAAGATCATCAGGGGCGGCTCTGGGCGGCGACCAGGCTGGGCGGCTTTTTTCGTTTCGTCGCCGACGATCCTCGTGGGCCAGTCGTCGCCGAAGTCTACAATAAACAGAAAGGCTTGCCGACCGATTGGGTCTTCCAACTCTTCGAGACATCCGATCACAAATTTTGGATTGCCACTAATGTCGGCTTAGTCGCTTTCTTCCCGAATGCAGATAAGGATGGACAGCGATTCCGCGCCTACACGAAAGAACAAGGGTTAAGCTTTCAGGAAGTCACGGCGGTTAACGAAGACTCGGGCGGAAATCTCTGGCTGGGCACGAATACCGCCGGAGCGATGAAGCTGGTGCGCGAAGGCTTTGTCACTTATGGCGAGCAGGATGGCATCAATTCGGTGGGCGGGATTTTTGCCGACCGCGCCGGCGATGTCTGCTTCAGGGGCTACGTCCTGGGCGATAAGCGTGCGAGCATCTTCGAGGGCGGTAAGGTCGACCTGCTGCATTCGAGCGAGATCACCTACTGGCAAACGTTCGGGCGTTACGACGGGCAGCGGTTCAAGTGGTTTGTGCCCAACGCGCTGAAGGGGAAAAACTTCGGTTGGGTCCGCGAAGGCCTGATGCTGCAAGCGCGCAACGGCGAATGGTGGGTGGCGATGCACGGACAGCTTTACCACTTTCCCGCTGCTGACAACTTCACCCAACTCGTCAAAGCGCGACCGCTCGCAGTCTATGGAGCAGAAAGCACAGACGCCGCGCCGCAAATCTTCCGCATTTTTGAAGACTCGAAAGGCAGAATATGGAGCTCGTCCTTCGATTTCGGTAGCAACCGCCTCGTCCTCTGGGAGCCTGGCAATCAAACCTTAGGCGAGCTGACCGGGGCGGCAAACCTTCCCTCGATGAAAGACGATATCGCCCGCTCTTTCGCCGAAGACCGCGTGGGCAACATCTGGATCGGATTCAACAGTGGACTGGCCCGTTACCGCGACGGCGCGTTCACGTTCTTCACCACGAAAGATGGGCTGCCGCCGGGCTCGATTAACTACCTCTACACAGACCATGCGGGTCGGCTCTGGCTGGCCCTCTCGCGTAGTGGGCTGCTCCGAGTTGACGACCCCGCCACCGAGCGACCGGATTTTACGAGTTACACGACCGCCCAAGGGTTGTCGAGTAACAGCGTCGAAGTTATCACCGAAGACTTGAGCGGCGAGATCTATGCTGGGACTGGGCGCGGTCTGGACCGGGTCAACCCCGCGACGGGTCGCGTCCGCCACTACACAACCGCGGATGGCCTCGCGAGCGGCTCGTTCCTTGCTGCCTTTCGCGACCGCAACGGCGTCCTTTGGTTCGGCACTCACAACGGTTTGTCGCGTTTCGTGCCTGGCAAGCCCGAGCCGGCGGCGCCACTGCCCATACTAATCAATGGCCTTCGTGTCGCCGGATTACCACAGCCGCTCTCGGCGCTTGGTGAAAGCAACCTCCGACTGCCCGATCTCATCGCCGACCAAAACCAAATGCAGATTGACTTCGTCGGCCTGAGCTTCGGCCCCGGCGACGTGCTGCACTATCAATACAAACTCGAAGGCTCCGCCACGGAGTGGAGCGCGCCAAGCGAACAACGCACCGTAAACTTCGCCAGCCTCTCGCCCGGTCACTATCGATTTCTGGTGCGCGCGGTGAACTCTGATGGAATGACCAGCACCCAACCTGCTGCAGTGGCGTTCACGATTCTTCCACCCATTTGGCAACGATGGTGGTTCATGATGCTTGCGATGCTCGCAGTCGTGATGATCGTCTACGCGATTTATCGTTATCGCGTCGCGCGTTTACTTGAGCTTGAACGGGTGCGGACGCGCATCGCTTCCGATCTTCACGACGACATTGGATCGAATCTGTCGCTGATCGCCGGATTGAGCGAAATGCTGAACACGCAAATTCAAAACACAAACGGGCAAGTTGCCGAGCGTCTCTCTACCATCGCTACTGTTTCTCGCCGCTCGGTCGATGCCATGAGCGACATCGTGTGGGCCGTGAATCCAAAGCGCGACAACGCGCTCGACCTGTCGCATCGCATGCGTCGCTTTGCGAGCGACACTCTGTCCGCGCGCAACATTGAGTTTCATCTCGACGCCCCAAATCTGGATCGCAACGTGCGGGTGAATGCAGAAACGCGCCGCGAGATGTTTCTGATCTTCAAAGAGGGCGTCAACAACATTGCGCGTCACTCAGGTTGCACTTGCGCTGACGCTGAACTGCGCATCGATGGTCGGGCGATCGTTTTGAAGTTGCACGACGATGGCCGCGGTTTCGAGACGAATAATGGAGGCGCCGGTCACGGCATGGAAAGCATGAAGCGACGGGCCGAGAGACTCGGCGGTGAATTTGAGATTGATTCAAGCGCCGAGCAAGGCACGACGCTAGAGCTGCGAATTCCTTTGGGTCATTAACGGAACCGACTGTGAAACTTCACAGTGACGAAGCGGAGTTTTCAGCGTAATCTGCTCGCACCCCGCGCAAAAAGAGAGCCGAGAAACGATGTCGACCGATGTTGTAGCTTCACCAGCCGTTTCATCTCAGTCTAAACCTCTAAGCGTGGCCATCGTCGAAGATCATTCGGAGTTTCGCGAGTATCTGTCAGCGTTAATTAGCGGCACCGACGGTTTCAAATGCCTCGGAAGTTTTCGCTCGGTCGAGGAGGCTTTGCCAAAGCTGACGTCTCATGTTCCCGATGTAATGCTGATCGACATTGGCTTGCCCGGCATGAACGGAATCGATGGCATTCGTCTGTTCAAAGAGCGCTTTCCCGAAATTCTGTTTCTTACACTGACGATTCATGATGATGACGAACGAATTTTTGACGCGTTGTGTGCCGGAGCTTCCGGGTATCTCTTGAAGAAGACCCAACCGTCGCGGTTGGTCGAAAGCGTGCGAGAGGCCGCGCAAGGCGGCGCGCCCATGTCGCCGGAAATCGCGCGCCGCGTCATCAAGCTATTTCGCGAGATTCGACCGCCCGAGCGTGCCGATTACAATCTCACGCCGCACGAAATAAGAATCCTGAAGTTGCTGGTCGAGGGCCACAACTACAAGACCGCTGCGACCAAGCTGGGGGTCGCGCCCACCACGATCAACTTTCACCTCCAAAATATTTATCAAAAGCTCCAGGTGCATTCGAAGACTGAGGCGGTGGCGAAGGCTTTGCGCAACCGGCTGATCTGAAGATAATCCGCAGATTACGCAGATTAGTGGCGTCAGAACCGCGAGGGTAGCGACCGGATCGATCATGTTCTGGGATTAAAGCTCGATACCATTCGTTTATCGATTCAACTGCAAGTTCTTCCTGATCCGGTCGCTACCGCTCGCGGTTTTGACACGCTCTGCGTAGTCTGCGGATTGATCCTGTGAATCTTCACGGTGACAGCTTCCCCTGTCCCCTCTAACATTCGCCCACCCTTCCTCCAAGAGAATCAATGAATGCACCTGAGAAAACAGATTTGGAGGAACGTCATGTCGAACTATCAGAAATACACCTTATGTAATCGAAAAGCGCAAAGCGGTTTCACGCTGGTTGAGCTCGTCGGGGTAAGCGCAATCATCGCGGTACTTATCGGTCTGCTTCTGCCAGTTGCTCAGAAAGCGCGCGAAGCTCTGAACGTACAGCGCGCGACGCAGCACTTGCGCGAGATCTTCCACGCGGAAGAACAATACTTCGTCGAAGAAGAAAGACATGGGTCGTCGCCTTCTGTATATACGAACGATTTCGTGAAGCTTCACTTGGAATCTGAATTTCCCTGCGCCGATCCAAACTGCGGTTTCAGGCAGAACAACGGTTACCTCTATCGCATCACACTCGGTCCGAACGGGCAGACGTTCACCGCTGAGGCGATGCCCGCTGTTGTTGGCAAGACAGGTTCGACGCGACTCGTGACCGATCAGACCGGTGGCATCTTCACTGCGCCCTTGCCCGAGGCTGAATCGGTGCATAAGCAGATGTTCGACAACATCAACGCTGCCGCCGTTCAGACTCTGCTTCGTTTGATCCTGCAAAGGCCGCAGGATCTTCCAGAGATCACGCGCGGCTTGGAATCGCAAAGGACGACGGAGCGCGCGTTCAATCAACTCGATGTAAACGGCGATGGCCGAGTGTCCTTTACTGATCTCAATAATTACAGCGGCGTTGGGGCTGATGTGATCAACCCATTCCTCGCGATTATCGATCGGGAAATGGCGTTGGGTGCGGGCGGCGAAGACGTGAACGCTCTGCCCGGTGTGACTCTCGAAATGCTTGAGGTTCAGCCGGGGCCAAATCAGAGCCAGCCGGGGCCGATTAATGCACAGGTTTCCGGCCTGAGCCAGTTCATCAACCCGGGGCCGATCCAGGATCCGGCCTCGAACCCAGGCCCTACGCAGTTACCAGCGGTCCAGCTCGCCGGATTCGCCGATGGCAGCGTGCGCACCGTCCAGGGAAACGATCAAGAGAATTCGCGCGGAAACAATACGTTGAGAGGCGGCACGTTCTTTAGCAATCTGAGCCCGCCTGATGCGGCCACGAACAATGCTTGGGGCGGAACTCTGACGCTCACCGATCAGGCCGGCAACTCGATCAATGGAATCCTGATTGGTCTGTTGCAGCCTTCGGTAACGAACGCGCAGCGCAGCTTTCTTGCGATCATTATTGTTGCGCACAGTGTGGGCGACTGGAACGGAATCAGCGGTAACGGCGATGCTACGATCAATTGGGCCGACCAAAGTTTCAATGGCCCATTCAACGCGAAGTTACGAATCGCGCCAGCGGTCCAAAGAGAAAAGTAAAATGCCAACAAAGAAAGCCGCCGTTTAGACAGCGGACTCGTCCGCTCCGCTTAAAAGGCCCGGGCAAGTTCCGGCATCTAAACGATTCACGCTTATCATCTTGATTTTCAAAGGAAGGAAGCAAACGATGAAAAGACTAATCGCAACGACAATCGCAGTCTTGATCTTTAGTGTTTCAACTTTCGCAAGCGGCGGAGTTTGGATCACGATCTCGGGAAACTCTGGCCAGACTAACACGCAGGCCACAGAGTTTCGTTACAGCCAATCGCCGCGCGATCTCGCCGGTGGATCGTCGAGCATGGCGACCGTTAATGCCGGGACGAGTGCGCGCAGCGCGGGCGGTGGCGGTCGCGCCGCCATGCGACGTGTGAGCGACCCAGTGGTAATCGTTCGTAACGAGGATGAAGCGTCGCCATTTTTCGTGAAAGCCGCGGCCAGCGGTGAAACGCTCACGTCAGTCGTATTCGAATTCAAACGCACCGTCGGCACCAGCACCGAAGTCTATCAAACGGTGACGCTGACGAATGCCACCGTCTCATCCGTGCGTGAAATCAACGGCAACGGCGGCCATCAGATGCAGGAAGTCTCGTTCACCTTTCAGAGGATCGAATACTCAAACAAAGATGGTGCGGCCGCGGCGCCGACAAGTTGGAACTAAAGCTGAACGTTTGGTGTCACCAACCAGACGAGCCGTTTGCAAACGATTTCATCACGATTAGGAGGAATCATGAGCGTCTTCAAGTCACGTCTTTCACTAATAGCAGTGTTATGTCTGACCGCAGTTGCCGGTTTCACCGGCGGCATGGTGTCTGCGCGCGGAGCGTTCCCATCGGTCGAACGCGCTGTTAACGACTACGGTACTTTGAGTTCGGACCTTAGTGCCGCAATCGACGAAGCAAACAAAAAAAGCAGACCGCACCGCAAGAGGATCTACTGAAACTCAAGAGCCACATCCACGATATGGAAGCAGAGTTCGAACGGATGAAGGAATCGCAGGAGCACATGAACGATATCTGGAAAGATCTTGAAAAGCTTTTTGGGTCCAACGGCAACAATAATACGTCAGCCGCTCCTGAACGGAAGCGGCCCTGAATCGGGCTTGGCTCGCGGGCTAATGAAAAAGAACCAAGACTCGAAGGAGCGCCTTATGAAAGTAAGATTCAACCCCTGGTTCGCAGTTCTGCTTACGTTGAGCGGATTGTTGCTGGCCGCCGGTTGCAGCTTGTCAAAGTTAAAAGGCGGCACAGCATCGTCGTCAGATGGCAGTGGGAGTAGCGATGCCAAGACTACGACTACCTTCACTCCCTCAAGCGACGCGCGCAAAGATGTCCGCGAAGCTATCGCTAAATTGAACACGGCGTATCCCTACCGACTGACGGAAACCGTGTCAGCATCGGGCAACAGCCAGACGGCGATGCCCGACGGCACCCGTGTGGTCGAATTCGCCGCCGCCGATCGAGTGCATATGAAATCGACCAGCAAGATCGGCGTCGACGTCGAAGCGATCACGATCGGTGATAAGCATTACTGGAATTCAGGCGGCAAGTGGACCGAGGGCTCGCTCGATGTGGCCTCAAATGGAGGCGCAGAGTTCGCGAAGAAAATTGGCGAGATGCTCAAGGATGTAAAGTACGTCGGGCCGGAAACTGTTAACGGTATCGACTGTCATCTTTACACCTGCACAATTGATGGTTCGATGGGCGGCCAAAATTGGACGGGCACTGCTAAGATTTGGATTGGAGCGGCGGATGGACTGCCTCACCAAAGCGATTCGGATTTCAAAGTTACAAACAGCTTCGGCGGCAAATCGCACATCGTTTATGAGTACGGCGGGAACATCAAGGTTGAGCCGCCGATTTAGCACAGTTGAGAAATCAAGGAGCATCGAATAATGCGATTGAAGTTCGTTCCTGTCATAGCGATGGCCGTCGCGATCTCTGGTTGCATGCTCAGAAAATCGAGCGAGCCAGTCTCGGTTAAGGGCGGTGCGCCCGAACAATCATCGAAGCAACCGCAATCCGCCACCAACAGCAGTGGTAACGGATCGTCGTACGCGGCCAATGCCGCGAAGGTTACTGACGCCTGTACGCTGATGCCAGCCGATTTGGTGAAAAAGATAGTCCCGAACGCGGACGCTCCGATCCGTGACCAGATTCTCAAACGATGTTCGGTGAGTAACGGCACATCGGTGCTCGAGATCACTCTAGAGACCGGAATTATCACGCCAACTGATCCTGTGAACGGCGCGGAATTCGTTCCCGGTCTTGCCCTGGGCGGCTACCTTGAGCGACTTGATCCTAAAGATCGAGGTGACACATATCTCACCGTGATTCTTGGCAAAGATCCAAATGGACTGCTGCACGTCGAAGTTGCGGGACACAATGGCAAGGATCACAAAGATGACGCCATCGGGGTCGCCCGGGACATTCTTGAGCGTCTGCACTGATTGACGCAAGCAGCGTTGACAATCCGTGAGTGCACTCATATATTCAGTGAGCGTACTCACAACTATCTCTTCAACGATGATGCGGGTATCTCTCTGGTGGACTTCGGCTGCGTAAAGTATCTCAGTCCTGAAGCTGCTGATTACCTGCGCAGAGTCTGTCTTTATCCCGGCTCGACCAGCTCTGCCGATTTTCGCCGGCTGCTCGAAGCCTATTACGAACAGGCCGGTGAGAAATTACTGCCGGGTGCTCGCCGCGCGCTCATCGGCTTTGCCGAAAATTTTTATCGCAAGGTT
>Ga0209474_10004553_pt1 | contig 11946 bp, 10 predicted proteins | sample GraSoiAngelo_145_FD_185902 | JGI IMG/M metagenome (GOLD analysis project Ga0209474, IMG submission 185902) | Grasslands soil microbial communities from the Angelo Coastal Reserve, California, USA - 14_1009_05_20cm (SPAdes) (version 2) | ecosystem: Environmental > Terrestrial > Soil > Grasslands...
TGGGCCTCGACGTCGAGGAGCTCCTCGTCCAACAGGAGCTCGTTCCTCAGCAGATCGTCCGACATTGCTCCTCCTCCGAATCCGTTGCGCCCGATGCGGCGCTGTTATCCCTCCAGACGCGGCCGAGAGGTGAAACCTTCCACGTTCCCACGCTAGTAGGAGGGCTTGGCGAAACAGTGGCTGTGCCGCAGGGCCGCGCTGAGCGCCCCTGCGACGCGCAAGGTTCCACCAAACCCTCCTAGACGCCGGCGGCGGTGACGACGAAGTCGGTCGCGAAGCCGAGCAGGATCCCTGCCAAGAGAAGCCAGTTGACGAGCACCGGGTGGCCGTACTTGCGGTTGACCGCGAACAGCTCCCGCACGACGTAGAGGATCGAGCCGCCGGCGACGGTGAAGAAGACGACCGAGACCGCGTCGCTCGCCCACGCCTGCCCGACGACCGTGCCGAGGAACGTCGGCACGCCCCCGATCACGCCGAGCAGGCCCAGCAGGCGCCAGCTCGGGACGATCCCGGCGCCGCTCAGCGGGCCGCAGATGCCGAATCCCTCCGTCGCGTTGTGCAGACCGAAGCCGATGATCAGCGTCACCGCGAGCCCGATCTCGCTCGCGGCAGCCGCCTGCCCGATCGCGAGGCCCTCGCCGAAGTTGTGCACGCCGATCCCGATCGCGATCAGGAAGGCGAGCCGCACCGCCGGGTTCGTCAGGTCGAGCCGTTGCCGCTCGACGAACTCGTCGACCGCCGCGGCGCCAGGCCCAACGAGCGTCGTGGTGCGCCGGTCGGCGCGCCGCTTCATCCAGGCGTCGTAGTAGACGAGGCTCATCATCCCGCCCGTGAAGCCGACGGCGCCGAGCGTGCTCAGCTCGGCGAACCGTCCCCAGCGGTGCGCGTGCAGCGACGCGTCGATCGGGTCGACGGCGTTCGAGAGGACGTCCCAGAGCAGGAAGACGAGGATGCCGGTCGCGAGGGCCGACAACCCGGAGCGTGCGTTGGCTCCGAGACTCTGCATGCGAGCGGCGGGCAGGCCGAGAAAGATCGTCGCGCCCGCGATCGCACCGAGCAGAAGAATGTGTGCCGTCGACATGACCAGTCCGTGCCTGCCCCTGTAAGGGTGCCCTTACACGCAGGCCCGCGGGCAATATAGCTCCGTGCCGGCAGCGGGCCACTCAGTCGACGAGTACCTCGAGACGATCTACTTCCTCGCCTTCCCGATCGGCGAGTACACGCCGCACGGCGCCGGCGCCCCTCCCCTCGCCTCGCGCGTCGCCGAGATGCTCCACGTCTCGCGCGCCTCCGCAGGCGAGATGCTGAAGCGGCTCGAGGCCGACGGCCTGATCGAGCGCGGCAAGAAGAAGGAAGCACTCCTCACCGAGAGCGGCCGCGAACGGGCCGAGCGCGTCGTCCGCAAGCACCGGATCATCGAACGGCTTCTCACCGACTTCATGGGCTACACGGGGTACGAATCGCATGAGCGCGCCGACGCGCTCGGCGACACCTTCACCGACGAGATGGTCGAGCGGATCGACGACAAGCTCGGCCATCCGCAGCGCTGCCCGCACGGCTGGCCGGTCGACCCGGAGCTCGAGCAGGCGGAGAACGCGGAGCTGGCGCCGCTCGCATCGTTACCGGCCGGGACGCGGGCGACGATCGTTCGCCTGGCCGAGCACGACGGCGACCTACTGCACTGGTTCTACGACCAGGGGCTCGTGCCGGGCACGAGCATCCTCGTACGCACCGCCGAGCCGGCGGCGGATCAGTTCACGGTCGCGATCGAGAAGGTCGGCGAGCGCGCGATCTCCGAGAAGGCCGCCGCCGGGCTCTTCGTCAGACCGGCGTAGGCGTCGCTGCGCCCAGCCCCGCCGCCTCGCGCAGCGCCTCGGCGCGGTCGGTCCGCTCCCACGTGAAGTCGCCGTCCGCGCGGCCGAAGTGGCCGTAGGCCGCCGTCTTCGCGTAGATCGGCCGCCGCAGGTCGAGATCCCGCAGGATGGCGGCCGGGCGGAGGTCGAAGTGCTCGCCGACGAGCTCCTCGATCCGCGGCACCGGGATCGCCTCGGTGCCGAACGTGTCGACGAGCACCGAGAGCGGATGCGCGACGCCGATCGCGTACGCGACCTGGATCTGGCAGCGCTCGGCGAGGCCCGCCGCGACGAGGTTCTTCGCCACGTAGCGTGCCGCATACGCTGCCGACCGGTCGACCTTCGTCGGATCCTTGCCCGAGAATGCGCCGCCGCCGTGCGGCGCCGCGCCACCGTACGTGTCGACGATGATCTTCCGCCCGGTCAGGCCCGTGTCCCCCATCGGGCCGCCGATCACGAACTTCCCGGTCGGGTTGCAATAGACGAAGTCGCGGTCGTGCTCGAGCCGCCGCTGGTCGTAGAGATCCTTCGGGAGGATGGGCTCGAACACGTGCTCGATCAGGTCGGGCTTGAGCAGCGTGTCGCAGTCGAGCCCGTCGCGATGCTGGGTCGAGATGAGAACCCGCTCGATCTCGACGGGCCGCTGCCGGCCGTGCTCGTCGATCTCGTAGCGCACGGTCACCTGCGACTTCCCGTCGGGGCGCAGGTACGGGAGCACGTCGGCCTTCCGCACCTCGGCGAGCCGCCGCGCCAGCCGGTGCGCCAGCATGATCGGCAGCGGCATCAGCTCGTCCGTCTCGTTCGACGCGTAGCCGAACATCATCCCCTGGTCGCCCGCTCCTTCGCGGTCGAGCGGGTCGCTGTCGCCGTGCTGCTCCTCGTAGGAATGCTCGACTCCCTGCGCGATGTCGGGGGACTGCTCGTCGATCGCGACGACGACGCCGCACGTCTCGGCGTCGAAGCCGAACTTCGCCCGCGTGTAGCCGATTTCGCGGATTCGCTCGCGGACGAGCCGAGGGATGTCCACGTACGTCTCGGTCGTGATCTCGCCGGCCACGACGACGAGGCCGGTTGTGATCAGCGTCTCGCAGGCGACGCGCCCCTCGGGATCGTCCGTGAGGACGGCGTCGAGCACGGAGTCGGAGATCTGGTCGGCCATCTTGTCGGGGTGGCCTTCGGTGACCGACTCGGAGGTGAAGGAGAAGCTGCGGTTTGACATCCCGGAGAGGCTACCGAACGGCCGCAGTTATTCCTCGGTTGGCTCGCGGCCCATCAACCGGGCGGCCAGCTCGGTGATGCTCTGGCCGGAGAGGACGGCGCACACGCCTTCAGTGATCGGCAGCTCGACCCCGAGCCGGTGCGAGAGGTCGCGCAGGATCGGCGCCGTCGTCACGCCCTCCACCGTCTGGCCGATCTCGGCCACCGCCCGCTCGGGCGTGAGCCCCTGCGCGATCAGCTCGCCGGCGTGCCGGTTCCGCCCCTGCCGGCTCCAGCACGTCCCGACGAGGTCGCCGATGCCCGCTAGCCCGGCGAACGTCTCGGCTCGCGCCCCCGCGGCCTCCCCGAGCCGCGTCATCTCCGCGAGGCCGCGCGCGATGAGGGAGGCCTTCGCGTTGTCGCCGAGTCTCAGCCCGTCGACGCCGCCGGCGGCGAGAGCGATCACGTTCTTTGCCGCCGCGCAGAGCTCGACGCCGACCAGGTCGGGATTGACGTACGCCCGGAAGAGGCTCGAGTTGAGCGCGTGCTGGAGCTGCCCCGCGAGGAACCCGTCCTCGCTCGCGATCACCGCCGCCGTCGGCAGCCGCTCCGCGATCTCCTGCGCGAAATTCGGCCCGGCCAGGACGGCGACCGGTCGCCCGCGCACTCGCGTGGAGAGGCGCTCGCCGGTCTGCGGGTCGAGCCCCTTCGCGAGGCTGAGCACCGGCGCGTCGCCCGGCAGAGCGTCCACGACCTCCGCGAAGGCCAGGCTCGGCACGGCGGCCACGGCAACGTCGACGTCGCCGGGGGCCTCGGAGACCACGACCGCCTCCACCGCGCTGAGGTCGACGCCCTGCAGATAGCGGGGATTCCAGCCCGTGCGGGCGATCGCCTCGGCCTGCTCCCGCGAGCGGCACGCGAGCACGACGTCGTGGCCCCGGTCGAGGAGGATGCGCGTGAACGCCGTTCCCCACGACCCCGCGCCGGCGACCAGGAAACGCATGCTTTCTCCCGCTCCCGGCGCCGACTAAGCCGGCACCTTCGCTCCTGGGGGTGCTCCGTCGAGCCTACGCACCCTAGGATCGTTTCACGAAGTCGATCGAGACCGGCACGCCGTCGAGGCCGAAGCGCTCGCGCAGCCGGTTCTCGACCCAGTAGCCGTAGTCGCGCGTGATGAGTCCGGGGTCGTTGACGAAGAAGCGGAACCGCGGGGGGCGTACACGGGTCTGCGCGCCGTAGAGGAGGTTGAGCCTCCGGCCGCGCGACCCGCTCGGCGGCTGCCGGGCTTCGCGGAGCTCGGCGAGCGCGCGGTTCAGCTCGGGCGTCGGGATCCTGATGGTGTGCCGGTCGAAGAGCTCGGCGACCCCGTCGAGCAGGCGCTCGAGGCCGCGGCCGGTGTGCGCCGACACGGCGACGAACGGCGGCCGCTGGCGCAGGCGCCGGCGGAGCTCGCTGCGGGCGTCGTCGACGCCGATCGTCGTCGCGTCCCATTTCGAGAGGACGACGAGCGTCGAGCAGTCGGCGTGCCGGCCGACGTCGGCGACGGCGATGTCCTGCTCCACGATCCCCTCCGACGAGTCGACGAGGACTAGCGCGACGTCGGCGCGCTCCGCCGCCTCGAGCGCACGCAGCTCGGAGTAGAACTCGATCCCCTTCCGGTGCCGCCGCTTGCGACGCAATCCGGCGGTGTCGATCAGGACGAACGTCCGCTCGCCGCGCTCGAGCACCGTGTCGACGGCGTCGCGGGTCGTGCCGGGAATCTCGCTCACGATCAGGCGTTCCCGGCCGAGGAGCGCGTTGACGAGGCTCGACTTGCCGACGTTCGGCCGGCCGAGGATCGCGACGCGGATCGCGTCGTCTGACAGCGAGGGCCGCCCCGGCGGCGCGAGTCGCTCGAGCTCCACGAGGATGCGATCGAGCAGGTCGCCGCTGCCGATCCCGTGTAGTGCCGAGATCGGGATCGGGTCGCCGAGCCCCAGCCGGTGCAGCTCGAGTGCAAACGGCTCCTGGCTCGGATCGTCGATCTTGTTCGCAAGCACCAGCACCGGCTTGTGCGCCTCGCGCAGGATCTGTGCGACCTCCTCGTCGCCGGGCGTCACGCCGGCGCACGCGTCGACGACGAAGAGCACGAGATCCGCATCCGCGACCGCCTCGCGCGCCTGTTGCGCGATCGCGCGCGTGAGCGGCGCCGGATCCGCGATGTCGACGCCGCCGGTGTCGACGAGCACGAAACGCTTCCCCGTCCACTCGCAGACGAGCTCCTTCCGGTCGCGCGTCACGCCCGGGCTCTCGTGCACGACCGCCGCCCGCGTCTCGGTCAGGCGGTTGACGAGCGTCGACTTGCCCACGTTCGGGAAGCCGATGATCGCCACCGCCCCGAGGAGCGGAGGAGGAGGCGGCGCGGGCAGCGCGCCCGCGTCGATGTCCTCGAGGTCGGTCACCCCGGAAGCGTGACCGGTGCGGCGTCCTCGCGCGACGGAGGAACGGCGACGCGCGGCCGGCCCGCCTCGTGCAGGTCGCGCAGCCAGGCCCAGAGGCGGTGCAGCTCCTGCTCGATCTCCTCCGAGGCGGCGCGGTACCCCTTGCCGCCGCGCGGCAGGCCCCCGAAGCGCATCGGCTCGCCCCACGCGATCGAGACGGGCGCGAAGTTGCCGAGCCGCCAGTGCTGCGAGCCATGGATCGCGGCGCAGATCACCGGCACGTCCTCCTGCAGCGCGACCATCGCCGCGCCCGGCTGGACGTGCCCGGGAACGCCGCTCCGCTGCCGTGTTCCCTCGACGAAGACGCCGAGGACGTTTCCGTCGCGCACCACCTCCCGCATCCTGCGCACCGCCTCGCGGTCGGACTCGCCGCGCCGCACCGCCAGCGTGCCGAAGCCGCGGATCACCTGTCCGAGCCCGGGGACCCGGTGCGCCTCGACCTTGGCTAGGAAGTAGAGGTTGCGCGGAGAGACGTAGCCGATGCAGGGGATGTCGATCCAGGAGAAATGGTTGATGGCGAGCACGGCGCCGCCGCTGCGCGGCATCCGCTCCGCGCCGTACGAGCGGAGCCGCGTCGCGACCGCCGCCGGGAACCCGAGCAGCGGCTTGCCGAACGTCCAGACGACGTCCTCGGACTTCACGCGGCTGCGGAGCGTTCGCGGACGAGGGTCTCGATGCGGTCGACGACGTCGTCGACCTCGAGATTCGTCGTGTCGATCTCGGTCGCGTCCGGTGCGGGCTGCATACGCGCCGCGTCGCTCTCGTCACGGAGGCGCAGGTCGGTGGCGAGCGCGTCCGCGCCGATGCCGGGCCGCTCGGCGATGCGCCGCTTCGCGCGCTCCTCCCGGTCGGCGACGAGGAAGACCTTCACGTCGGCGTCCGGAACGACGACGGTGCCGATGTCGCGTCCCTCGATCACGACGTCGCCGTCGCCCCCGAGCTGCCGCTGGCGCTCGCGCATCACCTCGCGCACAGCATGGTGGCGGGCCACGACCGGCACCATCCGGTCGACGCGCGTCTCGCGGATCGAGGAGGTGACGTCGGTCCCGGAAATCCAGACCCGGTCGTCCTCGGAGAAGAGGACGGGGTGCTCGCGCGCGAGCTGCGCCAGCCGTTCCGCGTTACCGAGGTCGAGCCCCCGCTGCATGGCGAGCCACGTAAGCGCGCGGTACATCGCGCCCGTGTCGAGGTAGCGGAAGCCGAGCCGCTCCGCAAGCGCGCGCGCCACCGTGCTCTTCCCCGCGCCTGCGGGCCCGTCGATCGCCACGATCATGCTTATCGCCTCGTCACCGACTCCAGGAGCTCGTAGAAGCCGGGGAAGCTTATAGCCGCGGTATCGGCGCCCTCGATTGCGACTCCTTCGCGGGAGGCGAGGCCCGCAACGGCGCCGAGCATGGCAATCCGGTGGTCGCCGCGCGCGTCGACGCGGCCGCCGCGGAGCCGGGCTGGGACGCCCCTGACGGTCCAGCCATCGGCCAGCGAGTGGATTCGTGCACCGAGCGGCCGTAGGCCGTCGGTGACCGCCTCGATGCGGTCCGTCTCCTTCACGCGCAGCTCCCCTGCGCCGGAGACACGCGTCTCGCCGCGCGCGTGAGAGGAAAGGAGGGCAACGAGCGGCAGCTCGTCGACCAGACCCGGCACCTCGTCCGCTCCGATCTCCGTCGCGACGAGCTCGCCGGGCTGCACCTGCACCGACGCGAAGGGCTCACCGCCGGCGCGGCGCCGGTTGAAGACGGAGACGCGCGCGCCCATCCGCTCGAGCACGGCCAGCAGCCCGGTGCGGTTCGGATTGACGCCGAGGTCGTGGATCGTGAGGTCGCTGCCGGGGACGAGCGCTGCGGCGACGAGCAGCGGCGCAGCGGACGAGAAGTCGCCCGGGACGATCACCTGCTCGAGCCGGAGCGCGCCAGCAGGCTCGACGGTGACGGACGCCGCCCTGCGGCGGACTCGGGCGCCCGCCGCCTCGAGCATGAGCTCTGTGTGGTCGCGGGTCGAGATGCGCTCGACGACCGTCGTCGGCCCTTCGGCGTTGAGACCGGCGAGGAGGATCGCGGACTTCACCTGCGCGCTCGCCACCTCCGGCTCGATCTCCACGCCGTGCAGGCCGGAGCCGCGGACGACGAGCGGCGCGTGACCGTCGGTCGTCTCGACGTCGGCACCCATCCGGCGCAGCGGCGCGGCGACTCGCTCCATCGGCCGCTGCGTGAGCGATTCGTCGCCGGCAAGCGTGAACTCTCCGTCCTGGCCGGCGAGGACACCGGTCAGGAGGCGCATGAGCGTTCCGGCGTTGCGGCAGTCGACGCTGCCGGGGCGCAGCCCGCGCAGCCCGACGCCGCGCACGACGAGCTCGTCGTCGGCGACGTCCTCGACCTCGACCCCCAGAGCCCGCGCCGCGTCCACCGTGGCCTGCGTGTCCCCCGAGCGGCCGAAGCCGCTCACGCGGGTCTCCCCCTCGCCGAGCGCACCGATCAGGACGGCACGGTGCGATATCGACTTGTCCCCGGGCACGACGACATGCCCGACGACCGCGGCGGCCGGCTCCACACGCACGTTCAGCCGATGGTGCGTCCCATGAGGGACGCGAGTGCGCGGATCTCGTCCGAGAAGTCGCCGAACTCGGAGGTCGGGATCTGCTGCGCGGCGTCGCACAGCGCCTCCTCCGGCCGGGGGTGCACCTCGACGATGATCCCGTCGGCGCCCGCCGCGACGGCCGCCCGCGCGAGCGGCAGGACGAGGTCGCGCCGCCCCGCCGGATGGGATGGGTCGACGATCACCGGCAGGTGCGTCTCCTGCTTGAGCACGGGAATCGCGCCGATGTCGAGCGTGAAGCGCGTCGCGGTCTCGAACGTCTTGATGCCGCGCTCGCAGAGGATCACCTCGGAGTTGCCCTCCTTGACGATGTACTCCGCCGCCATGAGCAGGTCCTCGACAGTCGAGGAGAGCCCGCGCTTGAGGAGGACGGGCTTCGGGGCGCGGCCGACCTCGGAGAGAAGCGAGAAGTTCGACATGTTGCGGGCGCCGATCTGGATCACGTCCGCCGCCTCGACGACAGCCTCGACGTGGCGCGGGTCCATGAGTTCGGTGACGAGCGGCAGCCCGGTCTCCTCGCGGGCTTCCTTCAGGATCTCGAGCGCCTCGTCGCCGAGCCCCTGGAAGGCGTACGGCGACGTGCGGGGCTTGAAGGCGCCGCCGCGGAGCATCGTCACGCCCTCGGCGGCGACCGCACGCGCCGTCTCGAGCGTCTGTTCGCGCGTCTCCACGGTGCACGGGCCCGCGATGAAGCCGAAGTAACCGTCGCCGATCCGGCGGCCGCGCACCTCGATCACGGTGGGATCGGGGGACAGCTCGCGCGAGACGAGCTTGTACGGCTTGAGGATCGGCAGCACCTGCTCGACGCCGGCGAATCCCTCGAGCGGCAGGGTCGCGAGCAGCTCCCGCTCGCCGATCGCGCCGATCACCGTCGCCTCGCGGCCGGGCGTGACGAGCGCGGAGCAGCCGGCTTCGTCGAGCCGGGCGACGACCTCGTCCACCTGTTCCTGGGTGGCACTCGCGCCCATCACGATGAGCAGCTCGGGGGCTCCGGTGATCGCCATCGGAACAGCTTAGGCAGAATCACCCTCCATGGCCGAGCCCCGCATTTTCTCCGGCATCCGCGCCTCCGGCGACAAGACGCTCGGCAACTACTCCGGCGGCTACCGGCAGTACGTCGCGACACAGGAGCAGGGCGAGGCGTTCTTCTGCATCGTCGACCTGCACTCGATCACGACGTCGTTCCAGCCCGAGGAACTGCGCGAGTACACGCTCGCGGGCGCCGCGATGCTCTTCGCAACGGGCCTCGACCCGGACCGCTCGACGGTCTTCGCGCAGAGCCACGTCGTCGCACACGCCGAGGCGGCGTGGCTGTTGAGCGCGGTGACGAGCTTCGGCGAGCTGCGGCGCATGACCCAGTTCAAGGAGAAGTCCGAGGACCAGGACTTCGTCTCTGCCGGGCTCTTCACGTACCCGGTGCTGATGGCCGGCGACATCCTGCTCTACCAGACGGAGATCGTCCCGATCGGAGACGACCAGCGCCAGCACCTCGAGCTGACCCGCGACGTTGCCGAGCGCTTCAACCAGCGTTTCGGCGAGACGTTCACGATCCCGCGGGCCATCTATCCCGAGGAGGGCGCCCGGATCAAGAATCTCCAGGAGCCCGAGCGGCTGATGTCGACGACTCGGGGGGCCCCGCAGGGCGTCGTCAGGATGGTCGACGAGCCCGACGTGATCCGGAAGAAGTTCAAGACGGCGGTCACGGACTCGGAGAAGGAGATCCGGCACCAGCCGGACGCGAAGCCCGGCATCTCGAACCTGCTCGAGATCATGTCGGTCGCGACGGGCGAGCCTGTCGCAGAGCTCGAGCGCCGCTACGACGGCGCCGGCTACGGGCAGTTCAAGGAGGACGTCGGCGAGGCGGTCGTCGCCCTACTGACGCCAATTCAGGAGCGGTACGGCCAGCTGCGTGCCGACGAGCGGGAGCTGCAGCGGCTGCTCGCAGTAGGGGCAGAGAAGGCACGGCGGGCAAGCGAACCGACGCTCGGGGCGATGTACGAGCGGATGGGTTTCGTCAAGGCCGAGGCCGGGCGGCTGTTCGGCGCAGCGCGGCCGCGCGGTTTGTAAGTCTCCGGCCAGCGGGGTTCACAGCTTCGTTTCGACCGCGTCATCACGGCGATGCCCATGCGCCCGCACGCGGCGGCGAGGCTCGCCCCGCCAACTGAGGCCCGAGGTCAAACCGAAATCAGAGGGGGAATCGGATGAAGAAGGTCACGGTGATGGCTGCCCTGGCAGCCGTCGGAATCGCTGCGCTCGTCGCCGTGCAGGTGGCCGGCGCGAGCGGCTCGCCAAAGAAGGCGGCCGATCCGCCAGCCGAGTGTCAGCTCGGGAACGGCGTTCAGCACGTGATCAACATCGTGTTCGACAACGTCCACTTCTCGCGCGACAACCCGAACGTGCCGTCCGATCTCGAGCAGATGCCGCACCTGCTCAACTTCCTGAAGCAGAACGGCACCGTGTTTTCGAACTCGCACACCCCGCTGATCGCGCACACGGCCGACGACAGCCTCTCGATCTACACGGGCCTGTACGGCGACCGGCACGGTCAGCCGCTTACGAACTCCTACAAGACGTACAACCCGGACGGCTCGACGGATCCGGCGACCTCGTTCACGTATTGGACCTCGCCGATCATCGACACGAAGACCAATCCGGCGACGGCGAACACGGTCGACACGGCGCCGTCGATGGCCTATGGAGGCGGTGGCGTGACGCCGGCGCCGTGGGTTCCGTTCACGCGTGCGGGTTGCTCCGTCGGCGACTTCTCGACCGCGAACATGGTGCTCGAGAACGCGGCCGTCGACGTCCCAACCGTGTTCGGCGCGGACTCGCCTGAGGCGCAGCAGACCGCCGCCGATTCCGACAACTTCAAGGACGTGGAGGTCGCCCAGTACGTCGGCGAGGCGATCCACTGCGCGCAGGGGGCGACGATTTGCGCGGACTCGTCACGGCCGGTCACCGACGCTCTGCCGACCGAGCCGGGCGGTTACAACGGCTACCAGGCGCTGTTCGGCGCGAAGTACATCGCTCCGGCGGTCGGCGGAGGCGGCAACGTGTTCCACGACGGCTACCGGGTCACTGACGCGAACGGGAACCTCGTCGACCTCAACGGAAACACCGTCGCAGAGCCGTTTACGGGCACGCCGGGCTTCTCGGGCTTCAACCCGACCGCGACACAGAGCCTCGCCGTGATCGCGGACATGCAGGAGGCGGGCATCCCCGTGACGTACGGCTACATCTCCGACCTGCACGAGAAGAAATCCGACACGCGCATCGGCTGCACCACGACCGCGAACGCGGCTACCGCCGGCAGGCCGGTTGGCCCCGGTGACTCCTGCTACGTCACGAACGCGCAGCACTACGACCAGGCGTTCCAGACATTCTTTCAGCGGCTTCAGGCCGACGGAATCACGCCGGACAACACGCTGTTCGTGATCAGCTCGGAGGAGAACGACCAGTTCGCAGGCGCGAACGTCGGACGGGCGACGCAGCCGACGCCGGCCGGCTGCGACGGCGTCACGACGCCGTGCAACTACCCGCCGGGGACGATCGGGGAGCTCCAGGCGAACGTCAAGGGCCTCCTCTCCGGCTCGGCGAGCGCGGGCACGCAGTTCGACGTCGAGCCTCAGGGCGCGTCGATCTACGTGCACGGCAACCCACCGCCGAACGATCCCGCCGTCCGCCAGCTCGAGCGTGACACCGCGGCGATGACGAACCCGCACGATCCGTACTCGGGCGTCGACAACGAGCACATCGTCCAGTACCAGGCGGGCGCGCTCGAGCAGCGCGTGCTGCACATGCAGACGATCGACCCGTTGCGATTCCCG
>Ga0209474_10004554_pt1 | contig 11945 bp, 11 predicted proteins | sample GraSoiAngelo_145_FD_185902 | JGI IMG/M metagenome (GOLD analysis project Ga0209474, IMG submission 185902) | Grasslands soil microbial communities from the Angelo Coastal Reserve, California, USA - 14_1009_05_20cm (SPAdes) (version 2) | ecosystem: Environmental > Terrestrial > Soil > Grasslands...
GTTTGATCGAGCAGGCGATTCCGAACGCATGGCGTCTCTGGGAGCTTGAATGGCGAACGCCGTCCCAAGCAGGAAAGCAAATGCTTGTCGCTCGCGCAATCGATTCACGCGGTGGAACTCAACCCGTCGAGCGCGATCCGGATCGCGGCACTTACATGATCAACCATCTTCTGCCGATCGAGGTCGAAGTTCGTTGAAGTACGATGTCGATCTTGTTGAACTTCGCCGCCGCTTCGACGTAAAGTCAGTCGATGTCACTCGTTTTCAAAACCATTCAGACGGAGGGCATCGCGGAACTTTCTTATCTACTCGGTGATGACGAGGAAGGAGTGGCAGCCGTGTTTGATCCTCGTCCCGATGTCGAGGTTTACGTCGACATGGCGCGCGAAGCCAATGTCGCCATCACGCACATTTTTGAAACGCACATTCACGCTGATTTGGTGAGTGGTTCGCGCGAACTCTGCGCGCGGCTCGAATCAGCGAAGATTTTCGTAAGCCATGAAGGCGGCGCGTCGTACGGATTCGACCACGAAAAAATAAAAGATGGCGACGGATTCACTTTCGGCGCTTTGCTGGTGACCGCGCGGCACACGCCCGGTCATACGCCGGAACATCTCTCCTATTTGCTCGCGGAAGTGGATCATCCCGAAACACCTTGGGGCATACTTACGGGCGATTCGTTATTTGTCTCATCCGCGGGTCGGCCGGATTTGCTTGGTGCGGAGCACACCAAAGAGCTCGCGGAAAAACAATTTCACACATTGCGCGATTTTTATCTCAGGCTGCCCGATCACGTCATGATTTATCCCAATCACGGTGCCGGTTCGCCTTGCGGCGCAGACATCGGGGATCGGTTGAGCAGCACGATTGGTTACGAGAGAAAATTTAATACTTTCCTGCAGTTCGATAATGTGAAAAGTTTCACGGATTACGCGCTCACCAGCGCGCCACCGGTGCCGAAATACTATCCGGTAATGAAGAAGGTGAACGCGAAGGGACCGGAAGTTCTCGGGAATCTTCCGCGCGTCCCAGGTCTTCCACCGAAAGCGTTCAAAGAAGCGATCGCCAGAAAAGCCGGTGTGCTTGTGGACACGCGTACCATGCTCGCGTTTGGCGGGGGCCATATTCCCGGTGCACTCAACATCGGCGGCTCGCCCATCCTTTCGATTTGGGCGGGTTGGATGCTCGATTCAAACGAGCCGATTCTCTTGGTGCTCGAAAGTGAAAGCGATCTCGAGGAAATCCTGCGGCTGTTTATTCGCACAGGTTATTCGAAGTTCGCGGGGTACTTAGTAGGTGGAATGAAAGCGTGGGATGCGGGCGGATCTCCGCTCGAAAAAATCGGTCAGATGAGCGTGCATGAGCTTAACGAACGCAGATCGACCCTCCAGGTTCTCGACGTTCGCTCGCCGGGAGAATGGAAAAAGGGACACGTGCCCGGCGCGCGTCACATTTTTCTTCCCGAGTTGCACAAGCGGATTGGCGAGCTTGATCGCGCAAAGCCGACGGCTGTTTATTGCGGGAGCGGATATCGGGCAAGCATCGCCACGAGTATTCTAAAACCGGAAGGATTTAATGAGCTTTGGAATGTTCCGGGCAGTTGGGAAGCGTGGAAGAAGGCACGGTTCCCTGTGGAAGGGGTCGACGGTCAATGAACGGAGCAGAGGCAACGTTCCCGCGGCGTTCGTTTGGACAAACGATGCGCGCGGATGTTTGGTGGACGCAGCCGCTTCTCGTCTTTCTCGGATTGTCGATCTTCATCGTGTATTCGACCTGGGCGGCATTCCAAGGGAGCCATTATTTTTTTGGCAATTACATCTCGCCGTTTTATTCACCGGAAATTTTTGGTGACTCGCCGCACAGTTGGTTTGGACCCAAACCTTCCTGGTGGCCGGCGTGGCTCATTTTTTCTCCGGCGTTACTAATTCTTTGGGCGCCCGGCGGATTTCGTCTCACCTGTTACTACTACCGGGGCGCATACTATAAATCTTTCTGGGCTGATCCGCCGGCATGCACCGTCGGCGAACCTCGAAAGAGTTATCTGGGCGAACGTTCTTTCCCGCTGATCATGCAAAACGTTCACCGCTATTTTCTCTATCTCGCTCTCGTTTTTATTGTGATCCTTACCTATGACGTATGGAAAGCGCTTTGGTTTGTCGATCCAACGACAGGGAAAAATGTGTTAGGCATCGGCGTTGGGGCAATGGTTCTCGCAATCAATGTCGTTCTGCTCAGCGGTTATACGTTTGGTTGTCATTCCCTGCGCCATTTGGCCGGCGGATTTCTCGATCAATTTTCTAAATCGCCGACGTGTTATCGCGCATACGCTTGTGTGACGTGTTTCAATCGGCGCCACATGCTTTGGGCCTGGCTGAGTTTGTTCTGGGTCGGTTTCACCGATCTTTATGTGCGGCTCTGCTCGATGGGTGTCTGGACAGATTGGCGAATCGTTTAGCCGTTGAAGGGTTGACGCGATGAAACGGTTCAGATTTCTCCTGCGGCTATGTTTCAACGCTTCAACTCTTTAACGCTTCAACGAATCCCATGCCCGATTACGAAACTTTCGAACGCGACGTTCTTGTCATCGGCGCTGGAGGTGCTGGGCTCCGTGCGGCGATTGAAGCATCCGCGGCTGGAGTTTCCGTCGGGTTAGTGTGCAAATCGCTTCTGGGAAAGGCGCATACGGTGATGGCGGAAGGCGGAATCGCCGCCGCGTTGGCCAATGTCGATGAGCGGGACAACTGGAAGGTGCATTTCTCCGATACCATGCGCGGTGGCCAATACGTCAACAACTGGCGTATGGCCGAACTGCATGCCAGGGAAGCGCCGGACCGTGTCCGGGAGCTTGAAGCTTGGGGCGCAGTTTTTGATCGGACAAAGGACGGCCGGATTCTGCAAAGGAATTTCGGCGGTCACAAATATGCCCGTCTCGCGCATGTCGGCGATCGCACCGGCCTGGAAATGATCCGCACACTTCAAGATCACGGGATTCATCAAGGAATCGATGTCTACATGGAACACACGATTCTTTCCTTATTGAAAGATGGCGACCGCGTAGTCGGCGCGTTCGGCTATGAGCGCGAGCGCGGACGCTTCAAGATTTTCCGCGCCAAAGCGATTGTGCTCGCGACCGGTGGCATCGGCCGCGCCTACAAAATCACCAGCAATAGTTGGGAATACACGGGCGATGGCCACTCGCTCGCCTACGACGCAGGCGCAGAACTGATCGACATGGAATTCGTCCAATTTCATCCGACGGGGATGGTGTGGCCGCCGAGCGTTTCCGGGATTCTCGTTACCGAAGGCGTGCGCGGCGATGGCGGGATTCTCACAAATAAGGAAGGTCGCCGCTTCATGTTCGATGACATTCCTGCGAGCTACAAAGCCCAGACAGCCGACAACGAAGAAGAAGGGTGGCGCTATTGCCAGGGGGATAAAAATGCGCGTCGCCCGCCGGAGCTGCTAACTCGCGATCACGTCTCACGCTGCATCGTACGCGAGATCAAAGAAGGGCGGGGAAGTCCTCATGGCGGAGTGTTTCTCGATATCTCCTGGATCAAGCAAAAACTTCCGAACTCCGCTGAGTACATCAAAAGGAAACTACCGAGCATGTACCACCAGTTTAAACAACTGGCAGACATCGATATCACGGAGCAGGCGATGGAGGTCGGACCGACAACGCATTACATCATGGGTGGGGTGCGCGTCGATCCAGACACACAAATGTCTCGCCTGCCTGGTTTGTTTGCCGCGGGGGAATGCGCGGCTGGGATTAATGGGGCAAATCGGCTCGGCGGCAATTCGCTTTCCGATCTCTTAGTCTTTGGAAAACGCGCGGGAGAATTTGCCGCGAAATTCGCCAAAGAAAATTCGCTCGGCGAGGTCGATAACGACAAGATCGAAACCACTGCGCGCGAAGCGCTGGCGGCGTTCGAAAGGGCCGGCAACGAAAATCCGTATCAGGTCCAACACGATTTGCAGGAGATAATGCAGCACAGCGTCGGAATCGTGCGCAATGAAAACGAAATGAAACCGGTACTGGACCGACTGAAAGAATTTCGAGATCGCGCGAATGGCGTTCGCGTTATCGGGAACCGCGAATTCAATCCTGGCTGGCATACCGCACTCGATTTGAAAAATCTATTAACGGTCTCGGAAGCGATCGCGTGCGCAGCGCTGGAAAGAAAAGAAAGTCGCGGCGCGCAATTCCGCGAAGATTACCCGAACAAAGACGAGGCTCTTGGTAAAGTGAACACGATCGTTTCGAAAGCCGCAGACGGATCGATGCAAGTTCGATTAGAACCAATCCAGGAAATGCCGGATAATTTGAAGCAGGTGATTGAGGAGAATCGCTAACTCGTGAATCCTGATTCGTGAATCGTTAGATCGTGTATGAAAGAGCGAGGTCGAGGTTCCACGTTTGAAGATCACAAATGAAAACAGCCACCTTCAAAATCTGGCGCGGCGATGCGAAGGGCGGCGAATTCCACGATTACACAACAGAGATCTCCGAAGGCATGGTTGTGCTCGACGCTGTCAATCACATTCAGGCGACGCAAGCGAACGACCTCGCCTGTCGTTGGAATTGCAAGGCGGGGAAGTGCGGATCGTGTTCGGCGGAAGTCAACGGAATGCCGAAACTGATGTGCATGACGCGAATGAGCGAATTGCCGCTCGACAGACCGATCACAGTTGAGCCGATGAAAGCGTTTCCGGTGCTAAGAGATTTGATCACGGATGTTTCGTGGAATTTTCGAGTGAAGAAAAAAATTAAGAAGTTCAAACCGCGTCCGCCTGACGCGCCAGACGGCACCTGGCGAATGCAGCAAGAGGACATCGATCGTGTCCAGGAATTTCGTAAATGCATCGAGTGTTTTCTTTGCCAGGATGTTTGCCACGTACTGCGCGATCATCAGATGCACGAACAATTCATTGGGCCACGATTTTTGATTCACGTCGCGGCACTCGAAATGCATCCGCTTGACACTGAAAATCGCATCGACGAATTGCGAAACACACAGGGAATCGGCTACTGCAACATCACGAAATGTTGCACAAAAGTTTGTCCTGAGAGCATTGAGATCACCGACAACGGAATCATTCCACTAAAGGAGCGGGTGGTGGATGAATTTTACGATCCATTTGGTTGGATTTGGAGGACGTTAAAGCGATTAAGCGATAAAGGGTTAAAGTGATGAAGCGGTGTTTCCGCAAGACTTTCTCCCCTTCAACGCTTTAACTCTTTAACGGTTCAACGAATCCCATGCCCGAACTTAAATCGCTCTCCAGAGAAGCCGTTCCAGCCGCGCTCGAAAAAGCGATGCGTTATCGCTTGCTCAACGAGCCCGCTGAAGCCGAGAGCATTTGCCTTGATGTATTGAAAACCGATCCCGAAAACCAAGAGGCAATCATTACGTTGCTGCTCGCGTTGACGGATCGTTTCACAAAAGATTACGGCGTAAGTGACGCACAGGCCAAGGATCTTCTGTCGCGAATTAAAAGCGAATATGAGCGCACGTATTACACTGGGATCTTCGCAGAGCGTAGGGGTAAAACAAAACTGACCCAGAATACACCCGGCTGCCGATTTCAGGCGTACGAGCTTTTTCACGAAGCCATGAGCTGCTTTGAAAAGGCGGAAGCAATTCGTCCGCCCGGCCACGATGATGCATTGCTTCGTTGGAATACTTGCGCTCGAATCATTGAGCGAAACAAGCTGGTTCCGCGCGAAGAAGAAGAGCCAATCGAATTTCCGCTCGAATAAATTGTAGTTGTCCTGCTGTGCGAAACGTACGGCAGATTGCGTAGTCCCTGCTAAATTTGGCAGCAGAGCCTCATACGTAATAGCATCGCCCGACGGAGCGGTCGATCCACCTTAATGCGAGCCGGTCCAGCATCGCCACCGTGACAAAATGAAGGATGAATTTACCCATTTCGAACATGAAGGCTGGGAACGTGTGGCCGACAAGTACGACGCCGTGTGGTCGTCACTGACGCGACAGTTCATTCCTTATTTGATCGATCGGGCTCAAGTTTCATCGGTATTGGATGTCGCGTGCGGACCCGGGTACGTGTCTACCGCTGTGCGGAAACTGGGTGCTATTCCAACAGGAATTGATTTCTCGGAAAAAACGGTGGCGACCGCAAAACGGATGTTCCCTGATATTTCGTTCCTTCAAGGTGATGGTCAGGCGCTGCCGTTTGACGATGCGAGCTACGACCGTGTCTTGGTTAACTTCGGCCTGCTTCATCTTGCGCACCCGGAAAAAGCGTGTCGGGAAGCCTTCCGTGTATTGAGACCGACAGGGAAGTTTGGATTCACAATCTGGGCGGAACCGCATGAAAATCCCGGTGGGAAAATCGTGAACGACGCGATCGAAGCCCAGGCCGATCTGAATGTAGAAGTACCGGAGGGTCCCTCGAAATTTTTGTATGCCAAGAGGGAAGAATGCCGGAAGGCTTTGCAGCAAAACGGATTCGACGGCACGTCAATGATCTTTGAGACCCGATTGGCGGAGTGGAGTGTCCCAACCCCGCGCTATCTCTTCGAAGCGGAGCGCGATGCCGGAGTTCGCACCGCCGGACTTCTCGCACGGCAGTCCCCAGAAAGGCTGAGCGCGATTTGCATGGCGATTGAACGTGAGGTGAGCCGTTATGCGAGAGGAAACGAATTCGTCATTCCGATGGCCGCCCACGTTGTCGCCATATCGAAAGGGTAGAGGCGGTTCACCTGAACCGCCCGCGACGCTTTTCTGGACCTGCACGGGCGTTCGAGCGCCCAGGCGATCGAGTCAATCGCCCTACCTACTTCGGCACGCGCTACACAATCGCGCCGCCGCAGCTTGAGCCAGCGCCTGCAGTGCAACCGAAGCAGTGGTTGCCGGTCATGATCTCGCGATTGTCGATCGCATCTGGATCCAGATCCCAGAGGAAAAGTGCCCGCCCATTCACCCATTGCATGTCGAGTTGTTGATTAAAATCGCAGTCGTAAACCTCGCCACGCCATCCCACACTGAGGGTGTTGCGGCACATGAGGCCGTCAATGGTCGCAGGGTTAAACGCGCTGATGAGCAATTCCATATATTCCTCGAGCTTCGCTTTATGGCGCAGGTAAGCGGCGAAACGGCCGATGGGAAGATTAGTAATGCTGTAAAGTTTGTTAAATACGATACCGAAATGGCCTTTGAGCTCGCGTTTGTAATTCGACTCCAGTTCTGCCTGCCGGCCTGGCAAAAACGCGCCGACGGGATTGTAAACGAGATTCAGTGGCAACTCTGGCTCGATGCCATAGCCTAACGAGTTGAGGCGTTGCAAGGCAGCGATGCTCCCTTCAAATACGCCTTCGCCGCGTTGCATGTTCACATTCTCTGGTGTGTAACACGGCATTGACGCGATGATCTCGACCTTGTGTTTGGCGAAAAATTCCGGCAGCTCTTCGTAGCCAGGATCGAGCAGGATCGTTAAGTTGCATCGATCAATGACGTGACGCGGGTTTTCGAGTGTTTTCACCCGCTCGATGAAATAACGAAAATCCGGAATCATTTCCGGTGCGCCGCCCGTAAAATCGACAACTGGAATCTCGGTTTCGTTCAACCACTCGAGCACACGATCAATTGTCTCGTGCGCCATAATCTCTTTCCGCTTCGGTCCGGCGTTCACATGGCAATGCACGCACGTGAGATTGCAAAGCTTGCCAACGTTGACCTGAAGAATCTCAGGTCGCCCGCGACGAAGTGAGATCGAATGGTCTTCCAGTTTTTGCGCGAACTTGTTCATCACCTGGGAAAATCAGCAGCAATCGCTAGCATCGCAGCACGTGTTGTTGGCTTTCGTCGTTGCATCGTAATCCTGACCTTTAGTTTCTTTCGGATGCCGCAAAGACATGCCCGAACAATCGAACGGCTTTGCTTCGGCCAGCGACACATCGACAATCGGCTTAATGAGTTCGAAGGATTCACGGTAAGGCGCCTTCTTGTAAAGATTGTAGGTCTTGTCGCAAACGGCGTAGCGTTTGCCGCGCTCCATCCGATGATTGTCGTCATCGAGAACTTCTCTGAACGGACCGCGATAAATCACCGCCTGATTACGCTCGAAACATTCGCCCTGTTTCCCTTTGAACGCTTCGATTGTAACTGAACGAAATTCGATACCGTGCACAGTTCGCCATGGCTTCGCATCCAGTTTCAAGATCTGGATTCCGTAAAACCCCGCGGTTTCGAAAGCGGCGAGAAAACCTTCTTCAGTCAACGCCCCTGAAATACAACCGCTCCAAAGCTCCGGATCATCTTGCAAATCGTCTGGTACGGGTTCGTCGCTCACAATGTCGCAAATTACAGCGCGGCCACCCTTTTTAAGAACGCGAAAGATTTCCTCGAAAAGTTGTCTTTTCGAATTCGGTTCAACCAGGTTGAGCACGCAATTGGAGACGACAACGTCAATCGAATCGCTCGCTATGAGTGGATACTTCACTCGCAATTCCTGCGCTAATTCATCCGCGGCGAGAAATGAAGCCGCGGCTGTAATCGGCCGCCGCTCAAGTTCTTGATCGAGTCGTTCCAGGTCGAGCGCAAGATCCTGAATACGACCTTTCCGGAATTCCACGTTTGCATAACCGGTCCGCTTCGCGACGATCGGCGCGTTGCGGCGCGCTACCTCGAGCATTTCGTCGGTCATATCGATCCCAATGACTTTGCCTTTAGGCCCAACGATTTGCGCGGCAATGAAACAGACTTTGCCCGTGCCGCTACCCAAATCGAGAACGGTTTCGCCTTCACGCAGATAACGGGAGGGATCGCCGCAGCCGTAATCGCGCTCGATCACTTCCGACGGAATGACTTTGAGATACTCAGATTCGTAATTGACCGGGCAACAAAGCTCCGCTTCCGGTGATTTCGCGCCGGCGGTGTAACGCTCCCTTACAATGGTCTCAGTGCGGTGGCGCTCAATCATGCCGATGCGACGCTTTGGCGTAAGAATCGATTCTCATCACGAGCGGCGAATTTACAAGTGCGGAAGCGTGGCATGATCTCACTCAAATCATCGATCGACAATTTCCGACTCCTGCTACTCCTCCGCGCGCCCGAACGGATGACCACCCAGTTTGCGGCAGAGCGCGTCACCAATTTCCGAGACAATCTCGATCTTCGTCGGGTGATAATATTCCGCGTCCTCGAGTTGATGCACGGTGTGCTCGTGATCGATCGCGTAAGCCGGAAGATGGATCAGATTACTCGCATCGTCGCAGAGCAAACCTGCGCTGAGAAGACGGGCGCTTTTTGCATCTGCGGAAAATTCACCAAAACCGAAATCGTCGCCAGCCAAATGCAGCTTTCCGACGTCGCGACTCTCCGCTGAGGCAGTCACGAGTTTGTGCCCGGTCTTTTCCGCATCGGCCGGTTTCATTCCCGCGAAAGCAAATTCGGGGTCGGAGAAAATAATCTGAATATTTGAGCGTTTCCGCCATTTGTGGTTGCGATCGGTCACCGCATTTTCGGCCGCGATGCCCGCCTCGATATGCGCATGATGAACAACCATCCGCTTTCCACCCACATCGCCTGCGGCAAAGATGTGGTGGTGGCCGCGCACGCGCATGTCATCGGCAATCTCAAGCGATCCGTTTTTATCCAAGCAAATTCCGGCAGCGTCTAGGTGCAGATCGTCAGTATCTGGACGTCGCCCGGTAGCCATCAAAACTTTTTCGCTAATGATCGGTTCGTAACCATGCCGCCCTTCCGTTCCGATTTCGAAGAAACCGTCGGAATCCCGCGCGATGCGGACAACCTTCCGTGAAGTCAGAACGCGAACACCTTCGCGTTCGTAGATAAAGGCGAGGCGCTCACCAAATTTTGCAGGGTAACGCGGCAGCACCCGCGAGTGCGTAATGAGTGTGACTTCAGAGCCGAGCCGGGCGTAACGCAGGGAAAATTCAAGACCAATCGCGCCCGCACCAATGATCGCAAGCGATTCAGGAATGTGTGTGTTGCTTAGAATTTCCTCATTCGTCCAGACGCCGTCCCATGAGGAATCGAACCCTTCGAATTTTGGCAGCGCTGGCGACGATCCGCTGGCGATGATCGCGGAGTCGAACGCAAAACGCTTGCCCTCGCTTTCCAATTCGTGCGCGTTCACAAACAAGGCATTGGCGCGAATGATCTCAAAGCGATCGTCAGCGAGTTGCCGGATTTCCGCCGCGCGGTGGGCACGAAACTGGGCGATCTCTCGATCTTTCCAGCGCACGATTTCTGCCAGGAACTCGTTAGGGCGCCGCGGCTCGACGTGCAACCAGGCGCGACGACGCGCGTGGGACATTACATCGATCGGTTCAAACATTGCCTTTGAAGGCATGCAGCCGGCGTTGATGCAGAGCGACGCGCGATCGGCATTGTCGCCCATAAAGAAGAGAATCTTCGCTCCCAACTCGTGCGCGGTGCGCGCCGCTGTCAATCCAGCCGAACCGCCTCCAATGACCGCAATCGTTTTCTGCTTCATGACTTCACACCCGCTGTTTTTTCAGAGAATCACGCGCGATCTTTGTCACCCAGATTGTCACCACAATAGTTGCAACCAGACCGATACTCATAAACGTCCAGTACTGCCATCCCTGCTTTACCGCCTCGCCACCCGCGGCTGAGACCGCAGCTTTTCCGGCTGTCCCAATATAAACGTAGAGAAAAGTTCCGGGCATCATGCCGATCCAACTGGCCAGCACGTAAGGCCAGAATTTCACCGCTGTCAGTCCGTAGAAGTAATTGCTGAGGTTAAACGGAATCACGGGACTAAGCCGGAGCAAAAAGACCAGTTTGGCGCCTTGTTTGCCGATCGTGTTGTCGATCCTCTGAAACTTGGTGTTTCTTCTTGCCATCGCTTCGATCTTGTCGCGCGCGACGAACCGAGCAACGAGAAAGGCAAGAGATGCTCCGAGTGTCGCTGCGGCGGAAACGGCGAGAAAACCTTTCCATAAACCAAACGCGAAACCGGCTCCGATAGTCAGAATTGCTCCGGGTACCAGCAGGACGGTGGCAGTGGCATAAACGACGATGAAAATGAAGATGCCGGCAAGGCCCATTTGGCAGACCCAGTCGTTGAAGCTTCTCAGCCACTGCTGAACCGGTAGAAATTGCGCGGCGAGCAAGAGTCCAATCAGAATCACGAGGAAGGCAACGAGTTGTTCAGAGGCGTTTTTGCCTGCCTTTTTCACGTCGTTTCTTATTCACGCGCACACGTTCGGTGCGATTTTGCGCGTTCCGCGCGCATTCGAGCAAAGACTTTCTCAAAAACAAACCTGGGCTCTTGTCCGATTACCACCACGTTATAAACACCGTCAGCTTTTTTCATCAGGACATGCTATGAAGTTTGGAAACGTGGGTTGGTTCGATTATTCCGTTGCGAGCAGGTTGTTAAAAGGAATAAAGGTTAGCAGCGAGTCATCCAATGAATGCGATGTTGTGCGTGCGGACATTTCTTAGCGAGTTGCACGCGTGGCAATGGGTTGGAATTCTCGTCGCACGAATAGCCGTCGGTTTGCTCTTCTTTCTTTCTGGACGCAGCAAGCTTTTGATCCCTGAGCGTCGGGAACAAATGCGCGAAACACTGCTCGCGGCGCATGTTCCGTTTCCCGAATTCAACACTGTTTTTGTTTCGACAGTGGAGTTCACCTTCGGCTTGTTTCTTGTACTCGGCCTCGCGACACCTCTGGCCTGTGTGATGCTCGGCTGCGTGATGATTATGGCGACTGCAACGACGGCGATTCGAAACATCAAAGCGCCGCCTCTACTCGGTTGGCTGTCGGAGTTTTTGTATCTCCCCGAGGTGCTGTCTCTAGTGATTCTTGTGTGGCTTTTTCTCTCCGGACCGGGCTGGTTCAGCGTCGATCATTTGATTCTGTCTCGAACTCGCCTCTAGCGAGCGGCGGTTACTCACGACAGTGATCGCGGCTCACACAATCG
>Ga0209474_10004557_pt1 | contig 11944 bp, 9 predicted proteins | sample GraSoiAngelo_145_FD_185902 | JGI IMG/M metagenome (GOLD analysis project Ga0209474, IMG submission 185902) | Grasslands soil microbial communities from the Angelo Coastal Reserve, California, USA - 14_1009_05_20cm (SPAdes) (version 2) | ecosystem: Environmental > Terrestrial > Soil > Grasslands ...
GTTTTGACGAGGCGGCCGCGATGCGCCGCGATCTTCGGTTCGACAAGACCGGCCAGGATAGCCTTGACCCGGCGTAGCGTGCCTTCTTCGTCGTCGCCCATCAGCCGCGAGTAGCCGGCGATATCGGCGGCCAGGATCGCGGCGAGCCGGCGGAGCGGTTGCAGCGGTTCCGCTTCGCTCATAGCAGAACCCGGGTGCCGGCCCGGGCCGGCCAGGCGGCAGCACGGCCTGACCGCCCGCGCAGCACCACGCCGGTCCGGACAAAGGAATTGACCGTCGCATGCAGAGCCAGAAAGCGATCGAGCACGGCTGCGAGCAGATAAAGACCGCCGCTCTGCCAGGTGGCGGGGTCGAATTCCAGCGTCACGTCGAGGCCCCGGCAGAAGGCGCCGGCCCGGCCCGGGACGCGTGCGGTCCCCGGTGCCGCCGAAACCCCGATCAACGCGTCGATCGCATCGTGGGTTTCCGGGGAGTCGCGAAGATCGTACAGCCGCAACACCTCGCGCAATGCCGCGGCGCCTTCGGCTCCCGCGACCACCGACAGATGCCCGAGCGACAGGTGAGACACCAGCCGCCAGAAGCGATGTTCCCTGAGCGGCGGCCGCAGCGGCGCGGTCGGCGCGGTCAGGCAGAGCACCTGCGCGATTCCCGCGGTGGCCTCGACTGGCTTGAGCTCCGGATGTCCGCCGCCGAACGGCAGGCCGGCGGGAAGGTCGCGGTTCGTGCACAGCGCATCCGCCGACAGCACGGCTCCCACCGCGGCGTCCGGGTCGAATTCCGGGTCATGCGGCGCAAGATAGACCTCGCTGCCGGACAGCGGCTCGGCGGTCGGCCGGCGCGCGAGATGGTAGAAGCCACCCGGTGACTCGCGTTCGGGGTCGGCCTCGGTCAGCCGGTAGAACGGGCGCCACGGTCGTGTGCTGCCGTCCGACCGGCTTTCGCGGACCCGCTCGACCTGCCATACCTCCATTGCCGCCGGCCGGCGTGCATCGGGGACAACACGGTACTCGGTATCGGTATGGGTCAGCGGGATCGGCTCGCAGCGTTGCGGAAACAGGTTGATCATCGGCGAGCAGCCGAGCGCCAGCGCGTCGGCGGTGATGCTGCGCTCGAGCTCGGGCAGCGCGCGATCGAGATAGATGAAAATCTCCAGCCGCTGGCCGGCCGATAACAGCGTCTTGCTGTCCAGCTGGGTGACGTCGACAAACAAGAATTTTTCCGGGAAGGCAAAGTACTCGGTGAGCAGTCGGAAACCGGCAAAGCTGCGCGCCGGCCAAGGCAGCAGCGCCTCTTCCGCGGTGAAGCCGACCGGTTCGACCGCCGTAGCAGCGGGAAAGACGACCGGCGCTGCATCGTTCGGGGCGTCGGCATAGGCCACCGCCATCGCGTGCGCACATAGCAGCTCGTACAGCGGCAGCGCGACATTGTAGGCGCCGCGGATGAACAAGCGCAGCCGATCGATGCCGAGCTTGGCGAAATCGACGTCGGCGGACCGGCATTTCAACGTGATCCGCAGCACCGACACCGCGCCCGTCGCGAGCGGATTGGGCGGGGCGGCGAGAGGCAGCCCGGAAAGCCGGACATTCTCGATCTCGATCGGCCACAGCGTGATCGGCCAGCTCGTGCGAAAACGGCAGGAATCTCCCCTAACCGCTTCCGTCTCCAAGGCGATCCCAGCCGGCAGGTTCAGTGGCAGCGCGAGATCGGGGTCGGAGCGAAACTGCATGATCGCGGCCGAGGGCACCGGCGCCAGATAATGCGGGTACAGCACTCCGAGGAGAGCATCGGTCAGCTCGGGGAACTCGTCATCCAACCGGTGATGGACCCGCGCGGCGAGAAACGCGACGCCTTCCAGCAGGCGGGCGACATGCGGGTCGTCCACCACATCGGGCGCGAGGCGCAGCCGGCCGGCGATCTTCGGGTGTGCCGTGGCAAACTCGGCAGCCAGCCGACGCAGCGCGTTCAGCTCGCGATCGTAGTAAGGCAGCAATTCGTCAGACATCGGCAGGTGCCGTGATGTCAGGCGAGCCGGCCTTGACCTGCACTTCGGCAGTCGCCGAATTCACCAGCGTGTCGAAGGCGATCGGCTCCGGCGCGGGTTCGATGCTCAGCATCGCTTCAATCCGCAGCCGCAGGACCGGCTCCAGCGTGTTCTGCCCGTCGGCCAGTGAGACGCGGATGCGTGACAATCGGGGCTCGAAGCGCCGGATCGTCTGTTCGATGCCGGCGCGCAGCTGCTCGCGTTGCTCCGCGTTGTTGAACGCGCCGGCGGCGAAATCCGAAATGCCGTAGCCGACCGGCGACACCTCCAACTCGCGATAGCCGGCCGGCCAGGAACGCCAGCGCCGCCGCGCGTTCAACAAAGCTTCAAGATCGCGGCGCACGCTGCGGCGCAGCATCTCCGCGGTTTCAGCGGCTGACAGCGGCGGATCGCGCGTTACTTCAGGGGCATCATCGATCAGCCGGTCGAGGAGCGGGAGTTGGGCGCGCGGCTCCCGTTCGGCGGCGCCGCGGCGCAACGAGCGGCTGTTCATGACCCGAAGCGCAGCGCTGCGAGCTCCATGATCGACCGGTCCTCATCGCCGATCAGGAACACCCGCCGGCCGATGCCCCGCACCGGTCCGGTTTCCTCGTCGACCCACTCGGTGGCGCGGCCGAGCCGCAATTCGTCGCCGAGATCCTTGTTGCCGCTGTCGTAGAGCGCCGGGACGTAGACGACGCCATCGGGCCCGTCGGTCACCACCATCGTGGCGCGGCGCCACACCAGGTCGCGTGGGCGTCGCGGTGCCTCGAACTCGACCGAGGCGACCCGCTCGGTTGGAATCCAGAAATATTTTCCGGTGGTTGTCAGCACCTCGAAAAATCCGGCCTGGAGATCGTCGACGTCACGAAAATCATCGAAGCTCATCGTCGAATCCTGCTGCGTCGCCGCTCCCGAGACACGCGGCCGCGCTTCCTCGGCTTCGGCCGCGCGGCGCGCCGCCTCCTCGATATCGCCGGCCCGCAATGCGACCCCGGCGGCGAGCGTGGCGCGCAAAGCCTCTGTCGGATCGCCGAGGAACTCGGGTACCCGTCCCTCGCGGCTGTACTGGCGGCGGGCGATTTCGGCGCGCAGCAATTGGCGAAATTCGGCGACCGCGATCAGCGAACCCGGATCGGCTTGCGCGGCGGCATCGAGAATGACATCGGCGCGTTCGACATTGCCGGTGAACAGCAGCAGCTCGGCCAACAGGATGCGGCTCCCAAGATCCGTCGGGTTTTTGCGGACCGCGGCGTTGGCCGCCTCGATCGCTGGCATCAGCTTGCCTTCGCGAAACAGCGCGCCGACCGCCTCCGGGTTTTCCGCCATCAGCAGGGTTCCTTTATGTCCGCATGCCGGGTGCGCTGAGATCGGTGACCAGCCGGAAAGTCGCCGATACATCGTCCAGCTGAAAATGCGGCTGCAGCAGCACCGTGCAGCCAAAAACTCCGGGACGGCCCGGCCGCTCCCGCACACTGACATTCGCCGCGACGAGAGGGTAGCGCGCTCGGGTTTCCGGGCCGCCGGCCAAGTTGGTGTTGACATAGCCGGAGAGCCAATCCCGCAGCTCGCGCTCGATCTCTCCGGCGGTCTTGAAGGCTCCGACCATGTTGCGGCCGATAATCTTGACGAAATGCGCAAAGCGCGAGGCGCAGAGAATCGAGTTGAGTTGCGCCGAGAGCCGCGCATTGGCGTTTGCGGCGGCGGCCGTCGGCCCCATGAAGCTGGCCGGCGCTTGCAGGCTGCGCACGGCCGAGAACACCGCCTCTTCGCCGTAGGGCAGCGCCGAGACCGGCATCAGCCCGGCTTCGACCAGCGATGCTTCCATGCGGTCGGATAGCACGAGATCGAGCGGCGGCCGCACCCAGGTGTGGTCGGGATCGGTGCGGAACGGCTCGATCGGCAGGTCTGTAACCAGACCGCCGCCGACGTAATCCTCCGCGCTGCCCCGGACATCGGCCGGCCAGGCGTGGTTCAGGAAGGCGCGCGCGACCACGGCGGCAAACGGGTAGCCGGCGTTCATCCACACGCGGCAGTCGGATCCTGGCGCATATTCGGCATAACGAAAGCCGTCGGGCCGCGCCGGGTCATCCTCCCATGGCGGCCGCGCGAGTACGCGCGGCAGCGTGATGCCGACAAATCGCATGTCCTCGCGCGCCGACAGGCTGCGCCAGCGCGCGAATTCAGGTCCGCGGAACGGATCGGACACATCGGTGCTCATCGCCAGATCGGCGAATTCTTCGACCTGCAGCAAGGCAGGCGAGGCGGCGAGCACCGTCGGCGCGAATGCCGCGGCGGCAACCCCGGCGAGCTGCATCAGTGCGGTGACGTCATCGGTCGGGGCGCCCGGAACCGGACGGTGCCGCACCTCGTGATCGACGATCAGCAAGCCGTACGGCTCGCCGCCGGGGGTGCCGAATTCCTCTTCGTAAACCTTACGGAACAATTGGCTCTGATCGAATTCGACGGCCCGTTCCAGATCGCGGCAGAGTTCGGCCCACGGGATGTTGAGCACCTTGACCTTGGCTCGAGCGGCGGGGTCGAGCCCGGCGGTGAGCCAGGCGAGCCCGCGCCAGCTCCCCTCGATGCGGCGCAGCCTCGGATGATGCAGGATCGCGTCGAGTTGCTCGCCGATCAGCGCGTCGAGCGTGGCGATGTCGCGGTCGAGCGCGGCGCGACACATCGCCGGTTCGACTGATAGCCGCTGCGCCGCGGCCGGGCCAAACCAGGCGGCGAGCGCCTGCGGCGCATCCAGAAATGGAAAACCGGCGACCGGTTCGGCGGCCGCGGCGTGCCGCGTCCCGAAAAAGCGTCCGGTCAGAACCCGATCGCGCAATGGCGCGGACGCGGCATCGTCAACCGCTTCCTGCCGCAGGATGTCGGCGGCTTCGCTCACCCCCTACCCGTTGGCGCGGCAGCGCCGGCCCCCGCCTTAGGTCCGCTGTGGAATGCGCGCGACCAGACGCATGCTGGTCGTCAGCTCTTCCATCTGCAGCCACGGCCGGAGATAGGCGATCGCGTTGTAGGAGCCGGGTCGTCCGGGAATGTCCTTGACCTCGATCCGCGCCTCACGCAACGGGAACCGCGCCTTCATTTCCTGGCCGGCGTTTTCGTTCGCGTTGACGTAATTCTGGATCCAGCGGTTGAGGCGTTGCTCAACATCGCCGGATTCCATGAAGCTGCCAACCCAGTCGCGCGCCATGACCTTGAGGTAATGGGCGAACCGGCTGGTCGCCATCAGATACGGCAGCCGGGCCGAAATGGCGGCGTTCGAGGTCGCTTCCGGCCGGTCGTATTTCTTGGGCTTTTGCGTGCTCTGCGCACCGAAGAACACGGCGTAATCCGTATTCTTGTAGTGACAGAGCGGCAGGAAGCCGACATCCGACAGTTCTTTTTCGCGCCGGTCGGTGATTGCGATCTCGGTCGGGCATTTGGCGTCCAGATCGCCATCGTCCGAGGTGAAGACATGGAACGGCAGGTTCTCCACCTTGCCACCGCCCTCGGCGCCGCGAATTGCGGTGCAAAACCCGGTTTGGGCAAACGCGTCGGTGAGCCGCGTGCCCATCACATAAGCGGCGTTCATCCAGCAATAGTGCTCATGCTGCATCGGACGTGCCGCGCCGGACTCGTCGAACGGCGCTTCTTCGTACCCGAACTCGTCGATCGGCTTGGTCGCCGCGCCATAAGGCAGACGGGCGAGAGACCGCGGCATGACGAGGCTGACGAACCGCGCATCCTCGCTCTCACGGAAGCTGCGCCACTTCGTGTATTCGATCGTATCGAAGATCTTGGCGAGGTCGCGCGGCCGGGTCAGCTCGGTCCAGCTCTTGAACCCGAACATCTGCGAGCTGGTTCCGGAGATGAACGGCGCGAACGCGGCGGCGGCCACATTCGACATCAGCCGCAGCGTCTCGACATCGTCGGGGTGGTTGGTCCACTCGTAATCGCCGATCAGCGAGGCGTAGGGCTCGCCGCCAGGCGTGCCGAACTCGTTCTCGTAGATCTGCTTGAACAGCTGGCTCTGGTCGAACTCCACCGCCCGCGTCAAATCGCGGAACAGTTCGCGCTTCGGCAGGTTGATGACCCGCAGCTTGAGGTTCGTGCTCGTCTCGCTATTCATGACGAGGTAGTGCAAGCCGCGCCAGCTGCCTTCGAGCTGCGCAAACCGCTCATGATGCATGATCTCGTTGAGTTGAGCGGACAGCATATGGTCGCAGGTCGCGATCGCGCGCTCGAACGTGCGGGTCAGATTGCGATCGAAGGTGACCGTGCCGGAGAGCGCCTGCTCGACCAAGGTCTTGACGAGTTCCTGGGCGCGGTCGGGTTCGGTTTGTTTGGTGGCCGCAACCACCTGCTCCAGCAAGCCGACGGGTGCCGCTTCTCCGGCGCCGCCGGGTTGGCGAGCTACGTTGAGATCAGAAATGGCTCAGCCCTCCTGCTTGCCGAGCCCCAGCTCACCCGAGAGTGACTTGAGCTCGTTCTCGTTTTTCAAAATCTGCTCGAGCAGGTTCTCCAGCTCTTCCGAGCGGTCGACCTTGCTCATCAGATCGCGCAGCTTGTTGCGGGTTTCCAGCAGCGCCTTGAGCGCCGGAACCTGTTCGGCGACCCGGGCCGGCTCGAAATCCTCGATCGAGTTGAATTTCAGCGAGACGGCCATCTGGGTGCCGTCATCGGCAAGTTTGTTATCAACTCTGATGTTCAGACCAGGGGTCATCCGCGCCATGACTTCGTTAAAGTTGTCGCGGTCGATCTGAATAAATTTGCGTTCGGCGAGGGGACGCAGTGGCTGGGTCGGATCTCCGGAGAAATCGCCCATGATGCCAACAACAAACGGCAATTCGCGCAATACCTCGGCGCCCTCGGTCTCCACATCGTAAGTAATGTGGACGCGAGGTTTCCGTACTCGTTTCAACTTCTGATGAATGCTTTCGGCCATTATCTCCACTCCGAACTCTGCTCGGACCCGCTTGGTGCGCTGCGGCTGTGCTGTCCCCTTTTGCGTCATTCTACACTTCGGCTTTAGAAAACCGAAGAAAATCTGATTCGGACCCCGCTGGCCTCTTATTCGGTCGGAGGCGGGCGAATTCCCAGGCTGGACAGGATCGCCGAGCGGTAGGTGATATCGGGCACGATCTCGGCGATCAGCTCCGGCCAGGTCATCCGGCCGCGCCGCACCGCCTCCTGCAGCGTGTAGGCCAGCGGCGAGTGCGGCTCGGTGCGGCGAAAGAAATCGGCGATCTGCGCCAGCGCGCGCAGCGCCTCCTCGCGAGAGTTAATTCCTTGGGACCGCGCTGCCGGAGCCGGGGGGCTAGCGGATTCAGCGGCGGCCCCGTCCCCGGGGGCCTCGCCCGGCTGCGCACCGGGCTCGGAAGCCGATGCCGCCTCAGACCCGCCGAACCGCGCGGCGACGCCTCGGATCTGCTCGAGGAGATCGCGGACATGACTGGTCGGCGGCGCGTCGGCGCCGACCCGTTTGTCGAGCGTCTCGCCGAGGGCCTGCCAAGCCGCAACGGCCTCGGCCGCCTCCGCCTGCAAAGCGACGAAACCGGCGCCGCCGGCGGCGCGCGCCTCGTTTTCGACGGTCTCGAACGGTAGCGCTCCGGCCTCGATGCGCTGCTGACGCCGGGCCTCATCGTCGATCCCGGCCAGCTCGAAGGATTGCTGGTACTGCCATAATTGCACCGGCGCGCCGTCCTGGCGCTGGAACAAGGTCACCCTGGCGAGGGGCTGGATCAGGCTGCCCATCCCCGACACGCCGTTCAGCCCCGCCAGCGGGGCAACGCGCGTTGCGGCCCCGTCCTCGTCCGGCAGCGGAAAAACATCGTCCCAGAAGTTTTCGATAAGCCCGGTAATCAGCCGCACGCCGGCGGTGAAGCCTGCGAGCCCATTAGTGCGCAGCAATGCTTCGGTAAGCCAGGCGGCGACTTCGAGGTCCTTGCTGCGGGTTGCCGTTGCTTCATAGGCCAGCTCGCTGATCGTGCGCCATTGCGGCGGCGGCCCGGTGTCGGGGGTTTCGCCGCCCTCGACGGCCCGCTCGGCGGCGCGCGCCTCGGCACGTGCGTCGCGCAGGCGGTAATAGAGCGAGTCCGGCGAGTAATCCGTGCGCAACTCGGTTCCGGCCGGCGCCTCCTCCGAGATCGGCGCAAGCAATGCCGCGAGGTCGAAACCTTCCGGAATGTTGTCCATCCCATCTCCCCGTCGCGTCTTGCCGACACTTGTCCATCCGGGGATTGGCCCCGGGCTGGCGACCATCATACTGGACAGAGCATTCGCGCAACACATACGCTTGCGCGAGCAGTTAAAAACGGGCCGGCGCGACGATCCGGTCAACTGACAATGAGGAGCAAGGGATGGCGGCGATCGATTTGAAATCGCTGGTGGGCCGTCTCAACGAGCCGTGCCGGCGGGCGCTCGAAGCAGCGGCCGGGCTGACCCTGTCCCGCACCCATTACAATGTCGAGATCGAGCATTGGCTGCTGCGGCTCGCTGAGCCGGCCGACGGCGACATCGCCGCGATCCTGCGTCATTACGAAGTCGACCAATCCCGGCTGGTCATTGATCTGAACCGCGCGCTCGACAAGATGAAGACCGGCAATGCCCGCCCGCCCTCGCTGTCGCCTGAAATCGTTGAGTTGGCGAAGCAGGCATGGCTCTTCGCCTCGGTCGAGCAGGGTCTCTCGCGGCTGCGGTCGGGGCACCTGCTGTGGGCGCTCGTCGCGGACGAGACCCTGGCGCTGCGGGCCCGCGATGCCTCGGGTCAATTGCTGCGCATACCGGCCGACGCCCTGAAGCGCGATTTTGCCGCAATCACCGCGAACAGCAGCGAGGCGGCGAGCGCGATCGTGGCGACCGAGGGCGTCCCCGGGGACGCGGTAGAGACAGGGGGTGCTGGGCCCTCCGGATCCAGCGCGCTGGCCCAATTCACGATCGATCTGACCGCGACGGCGCGGGCCGGCAAGATCGATCCGATCCTCGGCCGCGACAGCGAGATCCGGCAGGTCATCGATATTCTGACCCGGCGGCGGCAGAACAATCCGATCCTGACCGGCGAGGCCGGGGTCGGGAAGACCGCCGTCGTCGAGGGTTTTGCGATGCGCATCACCGAGGGTGATGTGCCGCCGGCATTGCGCGAGGTCACCGTACGTACCCTGGATCTCGGACTGCTGCAGGCCGGGGCCGGGGTGCGCGGCGAATTCGAAAACCGGCTCAAATCGGTGATCGAGGAGGTCAAGGCGAGCCCGCGCCCGATCATCCTGTTCATCGACGAGGCGCATACGATGATCGGGGCCGGCGGCCAGGCCGGGCAGGGCGATGCGGCCAATCTGCTGAAGCCGGCGCTGGCGCGCGGCGAGCTGCGTACGATCGCGGCGACGACCTGGGCGGAATACAAGAAATACTTCGAGAAGGATGCGGCGCTGAGCCGGCGGTTCCAGGTGGTCAAGGTCGAGGAGCCCCCCGAAGCCGGCGCAATCGCGATGGTGCGGGGCCTTGTCGGCACGCTCGAAAAGCATCACGGCGTGCGCATTCTCGACGAGGCGGTCGGCGAGGCGGTGCGGCTCTCGGCCCGCTATATCCCGAGCCGGCAATTGCCCGACAAGGCGGTATCGCTGATCGACACCGCTTGCGCCCGCGTGGCGATGAGCCAATCAGCGAGCCCGGCGGCGATCGAGGACCGGCAGCGTCGCATCAGCCTGAACGACACCGAGCTGCGGATTATCGACCGCGAGATCGCGACCGGCGCCGACCATCAGTCGCGCAAATCCGACCTCCTCGGCGAACGCGCAAAGGCCGAAGAGGAACTCGGCACTCTCCAAGCCCAATGGGAGAAAGAAAAGAAACTCGCCGAGGAGATTGCCGCGATCCGCAGCAAGATCGAGGATCCCGAGAGCCAGGAGGACAAGGACGTCGCTCGCCGGCAGCTCGCCGGGCTCAACGAGGAGCTGCGCGGCATACAGGGCGAGCGGCCCTTGATCTTCCCAGTGGTGGACGGTCAGGCGGTCGCGGAGATCGTCGAGAGCTGGACCGGTATCCCGGCCGGCCGCATGCAATCTGACGAGATCCGCACCGTGCTCCATTTAACGGAAGCGATGGAGCGGCGCGTCGTCGGCCAGCCGCACGCTCTCGATGCGGTGGCGCAGGCGATCCGCACGTCGCGCGCCAAATTAACCGATCCGCGCAAACCGATCGGCGTCTTTCTATTCGTCGGGCAGTCCGGCACGGGCAAGACCGAGACCGCTCTGACCTTGGCCGATCTGTTGTATGGCGGGGAGCAGAACCTGACCGTCATCAACATGAGCGAGTTCAAGGAGGAGCATAAGGTCAGTCTGCTGATGGGCAGCCCGCCCGGTTATGTCGGCTATGGCGAGGGTGGCATCCTGACCGAGGCGGTGCGGCGCCGGCCTTATTCGGTGATCCTGCTCGACGAGATGGAAAAGGCGCATTCCGGCGTCCAGGACGTCTTCTATCAGGTCTTCGACAAAGGCATCATGAAGGACGGCGAAGGCCGCGACATCGATTTCAAGAACAGCGTCATCATCATGACGTCGAACGCCGGATACGAGCTGATCGACAAGCTGTACGCCGATCCGGAGACGGCGCCGGATGCGGCAGCGCTCGGCGAAGCGCTGACGCCCGAGCTGCTGAAATTTTTTAAACCGGCGTTTCTCGGCCGGGTAACGCTGGTGCCGTATCTGCCGCTCTCCGATGCAGTTATCCGGCAGATCGTCGAATTGCAGCTCAACCGCATCCGCCAGCGCGTCCATGATTCCTACCGCGCGGCTTTCGAGTACGATCCGGCGCTGGTCGAAGCGATCGCGGCGCGCTGCACCGAGACCGCATCCGGCGCGCGCAACATCGAAAAGATCCTGTCGCGCACGCTGCTACCCGAGCTCTCGGCGGAAGTGCTGGCGCGTCTTGCAGAAGGTCAGCCGGTGTTGGCTGTCAACGTCAGTTTGGATGCGGCAGGATCCTTTTCCTACACGCTCGTCTGACTTGGACGATTAGTAACGGATACTCCTAAACCAAGAAAAGCTGCTTACGGTCGATCAAGGAAAAGCGCGGTTAACCGGCCGCTGCACGGGGGGATGGACCCCGGCCGGCCGGTTCTGATAGATGTCATCGTCACGGCGAAACCGGAGCAGGGGAGGTTACCATGGCCATCTATATGAAATATGGAAGTCTCGACGGGGCCGTAACCACCGAGGGCTTCAAGAACTGGATGGAGCTGAGCTCATTTCAGTGGGGAGTCGGACGCTCGCTCGGCACCGGTGCTCGCGGCTCCCTCTCGCGGGAGCACAGCGAGCCGACCATCAGCGAGATCACGATCACCAAGGTGACCGACAAATCCTCGCCGAAGATTTTCCTCGAAGCGGTGGCCGGCAAGCTCGACACCAAGGTCACGATCAAGTTCACCACTACAGTGAAGAATCAGATCGAGACCTTTCTCACCTACGAGATGGAGAATACCGGCCCGAGCCATTACTCGCTGGGCAGCGGCGGAGACATGCCGACCGAGACGATCAGCTTAAACTTCACCAAGATCAAGATGACCTTTAAGCCGATGGAAGCCGGCCTGACCGGTCAATCCGATACCGTCGGATACGATCTGGAGCAGATGAAGACGCTCTGATCGCCGAGGAGCGGGGCGTGCCGCCGGTGCGCCCCGCGCTTCTCATTGCCGCGCCGCAATAGGGCGCGGTGTCTGCCTCCCCGTCTACCGATAATTTTCTGGTTCTTTCCCATGACCGCCGAGCGCTGCAAGCAGCGATAGTCTTGCTGCCGGGATGTTGGCTGCTAAGATGCCGCCGTCGCATTGCCGGCATTGGTCAAGGCGATGCCCGCGCCGCTTTGCAGCGCCAGGTTGGCGACCGAAAGCGGCGCGGTCTGGGTGATGCTGCCGCCCGTCGTCAGCGACAGCGTGCTATA
>Ga0209474_10004558_pt1 | contig 11944 bp, 8 predicted proteins | sample GraSoiAngelo_145_FD_185902 | JGI IMG/M metagenome (GOLD analysis project Ga0209474, IMG submission 185902) | Grasslands soil microbial communities from the Angelo Coastal Reserve, California, USA - 14_1009_05_20cm (SPAdes) (version 2) | ecosystem: Environmental > Terrestrial > Soil > Grasslands ...
AAACGCGTTCGCATAGCTCCGTGCGCGTAAAGACACGGCCCGGCTCGCGCATCAGAACCTTCAGCAACATCAGCTCGCGCGGAGAAAGCTCGATGCGTGCCGCGCGGCGGTGAACATCGTGAGTAGCCAGGTCAAGTGTGAGATCGCCGACGCGCAGCGACATTACGGGGTCCTCTGGATAACGCCGCCCAAGCGCGCTGACGCGCGCAACGAGTTCCCGCATGGCGAATGGCTTGGGCAAATAATCGTCGGCTCCAAGCTGTAGCCCAGTTACTCGATCATCGACGGCGCCGCGTGCCGTGAGTAGTAACACACGGCTGGCGAGGTGTTGCGCGCGCAGCCGCTGCAACACTTGGAAGCCATCGATTCCAGGCAGACGGATATCGAGCACGATGAGATCGAAAGGCGTTTTCCTGACTTCGTCCAGAGCGACTTCGCCATCGTGAACTGCTTTCGGATCGTGGCCGGCCTCAGTCAATGCAGAAGCAATTTGCCGCGCCACAGCAACTTCGTCTTCGACGATCAGGATGCGCATGGGTCAGAAACGGATGGTAAATTGCGCGGCTAACAGATGATTGTCATCGCCGGGGCCGGTTGTCTCGTGTTGAAAACCATACTGCAATTTCAACTGCGTGTGTGGTGTAAAACGATAGGCTGCAGCGATGTCGATCCTGCCGAGGTCTTGGCTCCAGCGAACATTATGGCCGTAGCCATTATTGATATCGCCGAAGAGTTGTTGGTTCCAACGAACCGCGCCAAAGAACTGCGGGGTAAATTTGTATTTCGCTTCGATGTAATACGCGAATGTGTCTGCGTTTCCTACTCGCGGTACTTGGAAGCGCGCTTCGTAAAACTCGACCCATACTTGCAGATGGCGCCATGCAAAACTGGCATCCTGCCCAAGAACGAACTCACGATAATCATCGATATCACGTCCCGCCGGCAGCGTGGGTTCCGCTTCTTGCCGAAAATATGGGCCCTCACTCGCTGACAAACCAAAATTCCAAGCCTCGTTAGGCCGGAAACCAACGCGCCCGCTGAAGGTCGGATTATCGAATCCTTGCTCCGTCACGTTCCAAGATTCCGGTCGCGACGACAGCGACGCATTTTTCATTTCAACTGCGTAATCAAATCGGCCTAGCCGGCCGGATACAGAAACCCCGCTGGCATAACTGGGTCCCCAGATTACCGGATTAAATGCATACTTATCGTAGTAGAAGGGGCCGTAGATAAAATCCAGTGGCGAAAGCGGAGCGGATTTGTCCTGAATTGGCGTGACGTTTTCATAAATCAGCGGGGCGTTAATGAACGGGTTCTCCCACGAAAGATGCCGGGGAACCCAATTGCCCACTACTGTGGCAAACTTACCGACCTGTACCGTCAACCGACCATCCTCCCATGGTGTAACGCGCAGCGCGTATTCATCGAGCCGCACTTCAGCGCCATGATTGCTGGGGTCAAAACCGCGATCGAGCCGCGACTGCGCGAAGAAATAAATCTGTGACCCAATTTGGGCGTCGAGAAAAAGCGTCAATCGCGGATTGAAAAGAGTGTCGATGTCGCTGTTGATGAGGCCAGGCGCCGGCTGCTCGAAGTGATAGATTTCCAAATCAAGTGTGCCGCTCAATCGCGCACGAAGATTATCTTGAAAGGCAGAGAGCGTCAGCGCGCTGTCGAGCCGGTCGAGAGAATCATCGATATCGAACGCGCACGCTGTGCAAGCAAAAAGGCACAGGCTGAAAGTGTGCAACTTCATGCAACTCCAATAACCCCGTCGACAGCTGAAAAGCGCACTTCAAACTCGGTCCAATCGTCTTCGGATCGGACCAAACGCAAATCGCCACCATGCAACCGGGCCAGTTCGCGCGCCAAATTCAGACCAATTCCGTGACCCGACGCAGCCGAGGGGGTCGAACTGTGGTGAAACCGCTCGAAAATGTTTTCGCCGGGTGGGATTGTGCGGCCCGTATTCCCGACAGTCAGTACCACGTCCTTGCCGTTGCCACATGCACTGACCCGGATCCGCCCGCCAGGGCGATTGTACTTTCGTGCGTTCTCCAGGAGATTTTGCACGATGAGCGACGTGTAGCGTTTTTCGCCGGTTACAAACAGTCCGCGTGGAAATTCCTTCTCGATTTTTACGTCGAGCGAATCGGGAAGCGCGCCAAGATCGTCCAACCACTCGTCAACAAGCTGGCTGAGATTTACCGGCGTCGAGGCGATTTCAAGATGACCAGCGTCCATGCGCGACAACAGAAGCAAATCGTCGATGACGCCCGTCAAACGATGTGTTTGATGTAGCAAGGCGGACAACTCTTCGTAAACCTCCGGCTTTAAATCTTCGCGTGCTAGCAAGGATTCCAAACCGAGTCGAAAAACGGTGACCGGGCTTTTCAACTGATGCGAGGCGTCCGCAGAATATCTTGTGGATCGTTCCAGTTCCTCAGCAGTGGAAGCGAGGGCGGCTTCGGCGCGTTTTCGTTGTGTGCGATTCTCTTCCGAATCGAGCGCCAGCTTTTTCACCGGCATGGACAGCCTGAGCGCGACCAGATGGCTTGCAACGAACCCGCCTAACAAAAGCAACGCACCCGCGCCGCCAATTTGCCAACGGAGCCGATGCAGTTGTGCCAGCGAATAGCTCAAGGGATAAACGCAAATTTCGTAAGCAGGCGGGAATAGCGAAGCCGGGTTGAGCCGCTTATAAAACAAGAGCTGTGGCGCACCAGCAACATCGACGCGAAAGTAGTTTTCACCTTGGTCAGAATTAGCCAGCTCACCTGCCAATTTGTCATTCAGAGACGCCTGGGTGGATCTCGGAAGCGCCGGCAGATGCAGCTGGCCGTTGGCCCAGATGCCGCTCTTCATTCCCATGTATTTAGCTTCGAGCTCGAGTGGTTTGAATCCGATCACGAGCGCAGAAATCACATCGCCGGTGTCGGTAGAAAAGATCGGCACGGCTATCACTTCAACGATGGATCCATCACCGGCCTGGGTATTTTCCTGGATGTAACCGATTTGCTGCGTATCCGGCAATTTGTCCAAGGCGAGCTGCGCTTCGGTTTTGGCGTCCAGCTCTCCAACATTGTAAGGATTCAGCGGCTTAATGACCGCGCCTTTACTATCGAGGAAGCGATAAAATCTCGCGTGAAGCGATTGCCCCGCTTGCTCCGGGGGCGGTTCCTCCCCTTCCATTAAATCACGCAACTCGTCCTTTGCGCTCGGATACAATAGGTCGATTGCGTTGTCCTCGATGGCCGCGTGGATTCGCGACTTGGCCGCGAGCGCGTTGCAGCGATCCGCCAGCGCAGCATGGCGTAATTCCTCGAGCTTGTGCAGCGAAGAAAGTTCACTCTGAAAAATCGCCTGCAAATTTCGCTCTGCATCGGCCGTGACCTTGCGCTGTGCCAGATAAAAACCGAGAGCGGTCAGCGTTGCTACGACGAGCATCATGGCGGTAAACAATCGGGTGCGAAAGCGCGCTATGCCTTTGTCTCGCGCTGGAACAGTAGAGCTCATGGGAAATCAACGTGGAGTGTTTGGCCGCTCTTCAACTCCACAGGTTTTTCCCGCGTGGTTCTGCTGTCGATCCACGCCTTGAGCGTGTAGTGACCCGCCGGAAGTCCGTTTAACCGGAAGTGCCCATTTGTATCTGTCATCACAAAATACGGCGTATTCAAAACCAGAATTAATCCACGCATGTGTTCGTGAATGTCGCACCGAAGTATGACCAGGCCCTGCTTATCGAAAACTTGCGTCGGGATCGGTCGCTCATCTGGCCGATAACGCCCAAGATCAAAACGTTTGGCAGGCGAGTAGGAAAAAATGTTGTGATAAGCGTCATCCAGATTTGGGAATTCAACCTTGGTCCCGAGCTGTATCGGCAGGATCGCTGGAATGAACGTCAAATCCTTTTGCGCGACTTCTTTTGTCGGCACCGAAGCTGGTTGCGGAAAGGAACCGTCCAGATAAACCACTGCCAGAGGCGGCTGGGTGGAAAGAACGCCGGCTTTGGTGACGATCTCATAGCGCTTCGCCTGAACCGGGGCCGAATGCGATTTTGGAAGTTCTACTCGTCCCTCGGCAGTGGCGCTAGCCAGAACCGTAGCGGGAAACAGCGCGCAAATCGCGTTCAACCATAGCAACCCCTGTCGGCGCATTTTCTCAGCAGTTTAGCAGGCGTTTGACCGAACGGAAAGTGCTCGGCCCAGCCGGGCAGTCTGCACGATCGCCTTGATTATGTCTTCGGTTGAGCCGCCGCCATTGCAGGCAGCGTGAAGAAAATTGTGGCGATCAAGCTCCAGAAAATTCCAATCGCGCACGCAATGCCCAGGCTGGTGAGCGCCGGATTTCGCGCAAGAGCGAGCGAACCGAAACCGCTCACCGCGGTCAATCCCGCAAGCAAGACAGGCTTTAACACACCGGCGACATCGTGCTCGATTTCACGTGTCTTTTGCCAGACCAACACAACGTATATCCCGTAGTCAACGCCGATCGCGAGCACCAGACGGAACGAAAGCACATTCAGCAGATTGAGATCGATATGCAGCAGCTTCATCGAAGCGATCATTGCTCCGATGCCGAACGCGAGTGTGATCACCTGGATCAACCACAAGCGAAGATCGCGATACAAAAGCGCCAGCAACGATACGTCGAATATCGCCATGAGCGCGCTGATGATAAGAAGTTGATGATGCGACCATGGCTGGAGATCCGCGAGCGCATAGCTCCAGCCTGAAATAATCATGGGCACACCAGCCACTGCCAGATCGCGTCCCAGCTCTTTGCTTTGCGCGTGAGTCGCGACCGGCTGACTTGTCATGACAAATCCCGTTGTCAGCAATGGGTCCCGACCGAAGTAGCGGTCCACCAAAAACCACCAGCTCGATGATTGCGGCAATTGCGTCCGCCAGTCTGGCAGGGGCACATTTGGATCGGTAAAATGCTGTAAATCGTCAAGCAACGCGAAGGCCGGCGCGAACGAATCGCGGCTGAATCCTTCGGTATCCACTGTTTGCTCCAGTGTTTCGCGCGCCGCTTGAAAATTAATCGTACTCAACTTTCGCCGATTTGCCTGCATCCAATTTGGTGAAGTACAAAGCGCTGCCGGCGTGGAGAAGCCTTTGATTTTCCCTGCAGCTTGGAGTTCTCGCCAATGCGCTGAAATTTTTTGCCAGTAATCGTGCAGTTCCTGCGGATTAGTCGCGCGAACAATCGCCAGGACTGGTTCCCAACGCACGGGCATCTTATGCATGATTTCCTCAAGAGCGCGATTCGCGCGGATGTTCTTTGGCTGCAAGGAACGTGTGCTCGCTTGGAAATGGAGCGGGGGAATCGGCGAAAAGCCAATCACAGTCAGCAGCAACAAAACCGCACCCGAAAAAATCAGCATTGGCGCGGGTTTGCGCACGGTCCAGCGCACATATTTCCTTACGATGTCGAAGAGCCAGTCATAACGAATTGCCGACTGTCGGTCGCGAACAAACAGGAACAAAATCGAGCACATGAACAAACCGGCGACGAAAATGCCAATCGCAATGAGCACACCAAGTTGCGAAAAACTCAGGGCGCCACTCAGCACCAGCGCGAGGAATCCAACTGCAGTCGTGAGCGCGCCGAAGAACACCGCTCGACCAAGTCTTGCGACGGAAATGGCAATGGCTTTCTGATGTGATTCCCCGTCGGCGCGCGCCTGGTGGTACCGCCCGAGCGTGAGAATTGCGAAATCGACACCCAGCCCGACGAGAATGGCGCAGAAGCCGACGCTGACCATGCTGAGTCGTCCAAACAAGAGCTGCCCAAGTGTGAGTGCAATCAAACAGGAGAGGAGAAGGCAAAACGCCACGCCCACCAACGCCGAAAGCATTCGGGGAAACCCTGCATAGAAGATTGCGCCTACCAGCAGGATTGAGCCAAGCAGCGTCGCGACGACGTCGTAGCGCATGCTCAAGGAAATCTCTGACACGAAAGCCGGCCGCCCAGTGATGAAAATTTGCAATGGAACGCCGCTCCACTCTTCGCCTGCGGTTACACGAAACTCGTTCACGCGGCGCATCAATCGCTGGCATTCAAACGCGCTGACCGAAGTTTGGTTCGTCACCACCAGAAAAATTCGCATGGTGCGATCTGGCGATGAGAGCGGCTGTTCCTGTTCAATTATCGTGTTTTCCGCAAAAGGCTTGAGCGCCGGCGCAATCAGACCGAGCGGATCGAATGAAAGCTCGAACTGCGGACGCGGCGAGCCTGCCTCGATCTGTTGGCGCAATCGGTGAAGACGATCGCGAATTTTCTCCGGTTGCAGAAACAACATCGTCTCGTCGAACATGCGGGCTTCCAGGTTGAGAAGGAGCGGCACGGCGATTGATTGAAGATCGCGAATTCCTTCGGGCGTGCCCATGGGCGAACCCGCGAGCACGCGCGCACACCAAGGCTGCTGCCGCAAGCGTTCCGCAAACATCGGCGCGAACTCCTCCAGTTTATCGACGTCGTTTGGGTCGCACAGAAGCGCGAACGTCAACTCCCGGGTTTGCTCAAAGTCGCGATCGTAGATTTTGAGACCTTGCACCGATGAGAACCTGCCGGGCAAAACGTTGAAGACCTCAGAATCAAGGCGCAACGATGTGACGAGAATCGCAATGCAGCCGATCGTGAGCAGCGCCACGCCGGACCAAACCAGCGCCCGGCGCTGAGTAATGGTTTGTGCGATGAAATCGCTGATGCGCATGAGCAAGCCACCATTCAACACGAATCGGCGCGAAGATGCCAATGTTGTAGCCGCGCTCGATGCTTCGCGCCATTACTACGCATGACGATGCGCTGAAGACAGCGCAGACTACAGCCGTCGACGTAGCGTCCGCTGTCCTCAGCGAAGAATCAGAGACTCAAAAGCGGAATAGGAATGTCTCGTCGCCGCTCATGTACCGCAGCGTTTTCTGATCCGGCGCGCGAACAAATTGATCGCGCAATCCGAACCAGCCGCGCAGCTGTGGCGGGGCTTTTTCTACAGGACCAGACCAACCCTGGCGAGCGAAGGCTCCTTTGACTTCTGCAAACGTCGCGTCCTGTCGCAAAGACAACAACGTTATTCCGGGTCCTTTCGAAACGGTCAATTGGAAGTCGCCAGTTCTGGAAAAGCGGACCAGTGCATCGCCGATCAGCGTCGTCTTTGGGCTTCGGTACATGAGCTGGCCACTTTTGGTTTGCCATCCAGCTGTTGGTTCTGAAAACTCATGGGGTGAAATAGTTGCGCAACTTGTTACGCAAAACAAAGTAATCGCGAGAGCGAAAATTAATGATGGGCAATTCAGTTGGCCACTCTGTTCGAAACCAAAGCGACGCGAGGACGTGTGCGCACTCCGAAGGTCAGGCACCTGCCGGACAAAACACCGTAGCGGGCTACATATATTTCGCGCGCAGCGCTTTTGGAGTGCGATGCGTTTCCGCATCGCTTTCATGCCGTCACACTGATTTCGGCTTTCGAGGCAGATGCTCCTTCTTTCTTTGGCACGAGCGTGCGCTTCGGCGCAATCGGATGATGGCGTTGCAGCCAAACCAGAAAATAAAAGACCCACATCCGCCAGCGGATTGGAAAACTGTTACCGACATTTCCGCCAAGCACTGCGTTCACGGCTGGCGCAAGGCCGAGCACATTGCGCGGCGCGAGGAAAACTTCGATGAATTCCTTCGTGTACCAGGCGTCCACGAAACGAAGATAAACATCCATCGCGCGGTTCACCGACCGCTCGTAGCGCGCGAACAATCGCTTCGCAGCCCGGGGCCGATCGAGAACTTCGTTGAGAGCGTCGGCGCATTGTTCACCGCTGAACACGGCGAGGAAAACGCCGCTGCTAAAAATTGGATCGATAAAGCCTGCGGCATCGCCTGTAAGCAACCAGCGGTCGCCGTATAATCTAGCGCTGCGATAGGAGAAATCCGCTTCCACATAAACCTGTGAGACGCGGCGGGCGTTTGTTGTCCGCTTGGCGATGATTGGCTGTTCTGCCAGCGCCTGCTCAAGAAAATCTTCGGCGCTCAGCTTTGACCTGCGAAAAGTTTCGCTGTCGAGAACCACTCCGATGCTGGTGCGCTCGGCGCTGAGTGGAATTAACCAGAACCAGCGATCGATGGCACGGATCAAAACTGTCAGGGTTCCGTCGATTCCCTCGGCGCGCCAGACACCGTCGTAGTGCGCGAAGATGGATAGCTTCTGAAGATGATCATAAGTCTTTTTGATTTTGAAGTGTCTGCCGAGAACCGACGCGCGCCCGCTGGCGTCGATGAGGTAATGCGCCCGAATGGACTGAGATGAACCGTTGCTTTTGACCGCCAGTTCGACGTTATCCTGTGAGAACTGAACACGATCAACTGAAATCTGTTCGCAAACTTCCGCGCCGCATTCGGCGGCATGATCCAATAGTACCTTGTCGAAATCACCTCGAGTGACCTGATAAGCGTGATCGGTTTTCGAACGATAGCCGTCCTTGAAGTAAAATTTTGTGCCCTGATCGGAACACGCTCCAAAGATTTCACCGCCGAATTTTTTCAAGAACCCTGCGTGCAAAAACTTCTCGTGCAGCCCCAGCCGGGTAAACGCCTTCATGCTGAACGGCAGAAGTGATTCGCCAATGTGAAAGCGCGGAAACTTCTCGCGTTCGAAGACGACCACACGCCGTCCGGCGCGCGCGAGCAGTGCCGCGGCCGTGCTGCCTGCCGGTCCTCCCCCAATGATTGCGACATCGTACATGGCGGTGCTCATCTGTGCGGAACGTTAGCAAATTGTCCAGATTTTGATAGGGCAGCGGGGCGTCTCCAGCAATTTTGTGCTAACATCGGGACGGGGAAAATGAAGCTGATCGATCGATTTATTAGCCGCGAGCTGATTGTGAACGTTTTGTTTGCTATCGCGGTGCTCAGCCTGGTGCTCGTCGTCGGAAACATTTTTCGGAAACTTCTTCCGTTGCTGGTGAATCACGATGTGCCGATGGAGTACCTGATCACGTTTATTGCTTATGTATTGCCGTTCTCACTCATTTTCACGATCCCATGGGGATTGTTGACGGCGATCCTACTTGTGTTCGGGCGACTATCGGCGGACAACGAATTGATCGCGTTGCGTTCCAACGGCGTGAGCATTTCGCGCATCTGCATTCCACTGGCCGCCGTCGCGATCGTCTGCACGGTCATCTGTGGGTGGTTGAATGTGCAGGCTGCACCGGCTGCGCAGGAAAAATTACGCAGCACGATTTTTGATCTCGCCACGCGGAATCCGATGGCGCTTTTCGGAAGCGACCAGGTGATTGACCAATTTCCGGGACGCAAAATTTACGTAGGCAGGAAAGATGGCAACAAGCTCGAAAACATTACTGTGTTCGAGCTGAACCAGAATTCGTTGCCGGTAAAAGTGACTTACGCGCGCACGGGCATGCTCGAAGCCGATTTGGCGAACAAACAGATTCTCATGCATCTGTATCAGGCGCGTTACCAGGAGCGCGATCAAAAGAACCCGCTCGATCTTCGAAAGATTCGGGACGGGATTAATATGGTCGAAGGCACGTTACCTATCAGTCTGGAAGAGCTTTACCAGAAAGAGAAAAAACGGCCAAGCCGTTCCGCGTTGTCGATCGAGCAATTGCTTGAGCAATTGAAAAGTGAGAACAAGCGGGAACGCAGCGCCAGCCGCACGGAAATCAATAAACGCTTTTCATTCCCTTTTGCGTGTGTGGCGTTCGCAATCATCGGAGTGCCGCTGGGGGTCACGGCGCATCGTCGCGAGACTTCGATCGGTTTCGCCATGGGTTTGATTGTTGCCACGAGCTATTTTTTGTTCGTCATCATCGGCGATACATTGCGCGGAAATCCGCAGGCCCATCCCGAGCTGCTCGTGTGGTTTCCCAATGTTCTTTTTATCGTGCTGGGTGCATTCTTATTCCGCCGACTGGCCCGGCAATAGCCCTGACGAAACCGCGGCTGTAGCCAAGGCCCTGTGGGCCCTCGCCATTGTGTGAAACGCAGCGCAAAAGGTGGCCCTTAATTCATTCAACTGGATCAGATTCGGGACTTACTCTAATTGCGATGCTCGAGTACGAGCCGCAAAATCTGTCCGAAACGCCGTGAGAACATGACTCGAATCGGCACTCCCAATCTTATTGGCGTTGATAATGGGGCGCACGATTCCGGTAGAAACGATCTAGGTACCATTGCTCTGGCAGCTCTAATCATCCTTTGCTTCATCAGTTGGCTCGCGATTGAAATTCCCAAAGGCATCTTAACCGACACCGATGAGCTGTTAACGGCGGAACGCAGCCGCGAGATGCTTCTGACGACGCCATGGGTGATCCATTTTAATTTCCAAAAATCTTTCGCGAAACCGCTGTTGCAGTACTGGCTAACGACGTTGACGCTTCCGCGGTTCGAAAATCGCACGCTCGCGGTGCGGATTTGGCCGTTGATTTATGCGGTTTTGAGCGCGATCACGCTTGCCTGCCTGGTTCGTGTGATTGCGCCGGACCGGCCGTGGCTAGTTCCGCTTACCATCGCGATTCTGGTTTGCTGCCCATTGTTCTCATCGGAGGCAGGCCGCGCTCTTCTGGATATTGGTCTGGCGTTTTTCACAACACTCGCAATCCTCTTCGCACAGCTCGCGCGCAAACATCCGGCATGGTGGATAGGAGTCGCTGTCGCATGCTGGCTCGGGAGCCTCCAAAAGATTCCGCTGATATTCATTTTGTGGTTGGTGATTTTGGTTGTTCGCGTGAGCTCATCTGTCGAGCGGCAAAGACTTTTTAGCGGCTGGTTGGTTGCGAGCATCGTTTTCGCCGTTGCCGCGACTGCAGTGTGGCCATTGATCCAAGTGGCAAAGTACGGAATGCCAGTGAAAAGCGTGTTCCATAAAGAGGTCGTTGTGGCGCTTGGACCCGAGCATTTGGGAGCGCGACCTTACTTTGAAGTTCCATTTCGCCTCAGCACCACCGCGTGGATTGGAGGTGGCCTCTTGGCCTTCATCGCGCCGTTTGTGGTTCTTCTTTGGAAAAAGCAAAGATTCTCCGCCGCGACAAAAGAGCTTGCGATTTTGTGCGTGACGCTGATCGCGCTGGCGGTGGTTTTTAATTTTCGATCGGTCCGCTATATGGTACCAATCGTTCCGTCGCTCTGTCTTTTACTCGCTGTTGTTTTTCACCGCTTTTTGGAGCAACGCTCACCGGGTCGTATCGTGGCCGCAGTGTTGCTGGCACTGATGCTCATCGCGGGTCTCACACAGGCAGAGATTCAATTTTATTTACGGCAAAGGAACGCCGCGGCCAAGATGGTACACGGGGAAATAAAGGTTCGCGTCCCCGAAAAGAACATTGCTGATGGGAAACGAGTCGCCGAAGAGCTCGGGGCTTTACGGAGGGAAGGCACAAAGATTGTCCTCGTTAAGCCTGTGCACCCAGTGGGCGACTTGCGTTACGACTCGTTTTTTCTCTTTCACGGGAACCTGCGGTTTCCGGTCGCAAAATTGACGGTTGACGAACTTCGCGGTGCTCCGCCTCCGCCGCTGGTGCTCGGCGTTTGCGTTGCGCCCGATCTTCCCGTCGTTCAAGAAATCTATGGCAACGTCCAGACGCAGTTCGCTCGTGCGCAATTTGTTCTCTGGCGAGTGGACGCGAAGTAACTCGGCGCGCTGACATCGCAGAGCTGTGGCGAAGCCGTGTGCTCGAGCGCGTGTTCAAACTGTCTGAGAACAGAACCACTGCGCGCACAGAAACGCTCGCTGGTCTTACGACATTTCTCACGATGGCTTATATCATCTTCGTGCAGCCGGCGGTGCTTTCCGGGAAAGTGTTTGGCACGGATACGGGTGTGGACTTCGGCGCAGTCACAACGGCAACGTGTCTTTCAGCCGCGCTCGCAACAGCGATCATGGCGGTGTACGCCCGTTACCCGATCGCTCAAGCTCCCGGAATGG
>Ga0209474_10004559_pt1 | contig 11943 bp, 10 predicted proteins | sample GraSoiAngelo_145_FD_185902 | JGI IMG/M metagenome (GOLD analysis project Ga0209474, IMG submission 185902) | Grasslands soil microbial communities from the Angelo Coastal Reserve, California, USA - 14_1009_05_20cm (SPAdes) (version 2) | ecosystem: Environmental > Terrestrial > Soil > Grasslands...
AATCTGGTCTTACCGGAGTTGATTTCACAAGGCCGCTAACGCCTGAAGAGCAATCATCTATTGCACGACAGATTGCAAATGGGCAACCACCAGGAACTCAACCACCGCTTGGCGTTGCTCCAGCGCCTAGCAATGTCGGCGCTGGCGCGGCTGCGGCTCGCCACGCCGAAATTGAAGATGCAAAAAAACGTGGAGCGGTGAGTACCGATCGTGCGACGAAGCTCGCGCCGCCTCCAATCCAGGCAAAGGTGAATCCATTTCGTCCACAGCACTTTAATCTGCCAAGCAAGCCCGACCCGGCCACTAAAGGTGTGACGTTTCGAGGTACTGGTCACATCCCAGGAAGCGAAACCTGGAGCGACCCAAAATACGCTGCCTTCCGCAATTATCACCACGAGTGGCACAACGGGGAGTGGTGGAGACACCATTGCCCGCGTATCGTTTTGATCGCAGGTGGATGGTATTGGTGGCGCGGTGGTTATTGGTATCCGGCGTGGGGTTACGATCGCGACAATAGCTACTATCCGTATGACGGCCCGATCTATGCCTACAATGACTTGGCTCCCGACCAGGTTGTTGCCAATGTTCAGGCCGCATTACAAGAACTAGGTTACTACCAAGGCCCAATAAACGGTCTCTTGGATCCGGCCACCGGTGCGGCGCTTGCCAATTACCAGCGCGACAATGGACTTAACATTACATCCGCAATCGACGAACCAACACTGGCAGCACTTAGGATCGCCTAAAGGCAAAGAAGTGCCGACAATCTCAAAGAGAGCGGGTTGGAAGGCTAACGGTGTTGCTACTCTGATCCTGCGCGACACTCGTCTAACACGATGCTCAAGCCAGGAGGCTTGATATTGTGTGGTAGATCATCTCCTGCTTTCCAAGGCGGCGAAACTGGCCATCTATTAAGACGCTTATCTATCCTAATCTCGTTTTCTGTCGGCGGGTCTGAAGCGTATTGAATCACGGGAATTATGCGGAATTCGGTTGCACGTTCAGTGAGCTTGAAGCAGACCAGGTATGAGCTGCGATCGCGCTCTACTCCAGCGCCTGGACTGGTGATTACAATGTGAAAGAGATAAAAAGGCCAATCTTTTTCTACAATGTTTACCTTCTCGAAACTCGCTGACAAGGGATGCGACACACCATCCCATACCAGGAATTTGGCTTCTCCGCGTGCGGTATCATCGTTGTTACCAGCATCAAAAAGCCAGTCGATACTTCCAGCGTACGTTTGGAATGTGGCAACCGTTAGTACGGTCAGTATAACAGCGAGCTGTCGCATAAGGGTTGCTAGTGTTGTGTAACCGGTATGGCTTGCCAATGTTCGTGAGGAGTTTGGGCGAATTTCAAGGAGCGAGCGAAGCGCCTGTATCCATTGCGACACTTGCTGAGTGAGGGACGCGGAAATTCGCCCAAAGAACTGCGGCCCGGAGAGTTGAGTTGAAAATGGTCCGGCGCCTGCGTTGCGTCTCGGTTGCAGGTCGCAAAGGACATGCTCGCTCGTCGCGCCTTGGTGGCGGGCCATTTTGAACTCAACCATTGGAAAGCCATACCGGTTACACAACACTAAGGTCTAATCCGCCTAGCTACTCTCGTGACCGCCCGATAAAAGCAGACTCATGGAAATTCATTTTAGCGGGAAGTGCGACGTGACGCGAGCAAAAAGCTTTACGGTGCCTTGAAATCGCCTCTTTGATCACGTTGCCAGCCGCATCGTAAGCGCGGATCACTGCATCATGTGATCCGGTTGAAAAACTCCTACTCTTTCACGATGACGGGCGTGCCTTCGGGACTGGCGCTGAAAAAGTGCTTGGCCATTCCTTTAGGCACGCGAATGCAACCATGCGACGCAGCATACCGCGGGACATAGCCCTCGTGCATTGCGTAGCCACCGTTGAAATGCATGCAATAGGGCATTCGCGCGCCATCGAAATGTGTCCCGCGCGGTTGAGGATCTTTTCGCGCATCGACGTTCGATCTCACGACGTTGCCGGCATCATCGACGTAATCGCCGAACTCGCTTGAGACGTGGTTCCTGTCCTTGGAAATAACCTGATAGCGGCCAGGAGGCGTCGAGAACCCCGGTTTGCCGGTCGAGACAGTCGATTCGCCGACCACACGTTTGCCCTTGTAGAAATAAGCCTTTTGTTCCCTCAGATGGACTACGATCTTGGGTGACCCAGGTACGCCGTCGCCGTTCCAATAACCAGACGCGGCAGTCCAAGGAAAAGCTCCGGCGCGTAGATGCTGTACATAGGAGGGAACTTCTTCGCAGCTGGAGCAGAAGAGGATCATTGCCGCGCCACCAAAAAGCTGGATGAAATGCCGAAATTTCATAGAGCCGCGGACAATAACGTGCCATGAAAGAATCTCAACTAACCGTGGGCTGGATGTAAGCAGGGATTCGTCCGGCGCTCCGCGTTGCTTCTAACTTGGCGTTTCATAAGAGTCCGCATTCTCATCGGGGGTTTGAATTTCGCAGTCAGTTCTTATCGTATTCGGCGCTCAGCGAATGCAAAAATATGCTTTGTAATCTTGTTTAGAATGATAAGCTACGCCCCGAAGCGCGAGGTAAGTATTCACGGTGTCATACAGTGTCTGAACGGGAAGCGATTTGGGGCGTGATGGGGAAACGCTGCTCACTTGTCTTTTTTTATCTCGCGATCTTCATCGCATTTGATCCGGCGCACGCTGCTCAAAACGAAACGACCAGCGAAAAACAAAAATCTCTGGTTAGAAAATCGTCAGTTGCTCGGCCCGCAGGGCCTTATAGTTGGAAAACAAACATCGTCACAACAATTTTTTGGGTCGGCGAACAGCCGGGCGGACACAATCTCGTGCCGAATCACACAAGTGCCTGGGACAAACAATGGTCAAAAAGCTACGGTGGTTTCGATGATCCGGACCCTGGTCATCGCCATCATTATTTGCCGGTAAAATTTACACCGCGGCAGAATCCATTTTACTGCGCACTGCCCTACAACGACAAAGCACACACCGGTCATAGGCCGGAAGCCCCGAAAATCGTTCCGTGGTTCAAAGACGCATACCGGGGACCTGCTGTTTCCACTTGCAAAGATCGATGGGTTGCAATCCGCAAGGGCGATCGAGTTGTCTATGCGCAATGGGAAGACGCTGGGCCATTCCGAACCGACCATTGGCAATACGTGTTTGGCGATGAACGTCCGAAACCGAGTCTGAACGGAGGCGCGGGCCTCGATGTTTCTCCTGCCGTGAGAGACTATCTCGGGCTGAAACAAACGGACGTCACCGACTGGCGGTTTGTGGACTTTAGCGAAGTCGCGCGCGGGCCGTGGTCAACTTTAGGAGAAAACAACACATTCGTGATCAACGGTCGCAAAAAAAGCGTGAAGCTCGCTGAGGGACCGAGACGAAAAAAACAAGGCGTCATCTCTCGATAGACGCGCATGCCAAGTGGCGCGCACGATATTATCCTCGTGAAACGGTCGCTCCACAGAATTGTCGTCTGGTTATCGATTTTCGGCCTGATTACGGCGACTGATCTGGCAGAAGCCGGACCCTTCCGAGATTTTTTTACCGCTCTACGTAGCGCAATCGCGCACCCGAACGAAAAGCCGCGACGGCACCGGACCAGTCATAAGCATAATGAAACTCCACCGAGCGATGCTTCGAATAATCAGAGCGCAATGTCCGCATGGCGAAGGCGGCCTCGGGCGCGAACCAGGAAAAAACTAACCTGCCGTATGGAACTCCCGTGCCCGGGAAAGAATGGTTGGTTACCAGTCCGTTCGCGCCAGATAGCGGTTACGTTGATGTCACCGGTTTTCCGCCTGGAACCCCGGTAGAAGATCCTTATACAGGTAAAATTTTCCTTACTCCCTAGGATCGCAGTGCTCATCGCCAGGGTTGGCGCCTCGATCACGCTGCGGACCGCATCGTAGAAAAAACCCGCATTGCGGGTTTCAAACCACAGTCTGCAACTCTTTAACCCGATTAGTGGCTGCCTGTGGTACCCGTGCTCCCTGTGCCGCCCGTGATGGGTTTGGATTTGCCCGTAACACCGCCACCGCCTTTGACGTCTGTTTCTGGCTGCAGGTCACGAACTTTGATGTGTCCCTTCTTCGTTCTGCGCCAAACAGAGCGGATCACATTGATATTGCTATCTTTGGTTTGCTCCTCCATCGCCAATTATTTCGTAGCAACGTTAGCTTTAGGATGGCCGACTAACCCCGTAATCGCAACAATTTTTACCGTGCTACCATTCTTTAAAATCGCCCGCGTGCTCATGTGTCTCGATCACGTTGCCAGCCGCATCATAAACGCGGATGACTGCATCATGTGAACGGTTGAAAAACTTCGCGTAATCGACTGCATCGCTGGCGGCATTTCACCCGGCGTACCACAGCCGACCGAATGGCAGAGCATCGGAAATGAGATCGACACCGCGATGATCTTTGGAGGGCCGGACTTCGTAAACGTGCAAACTCTCTCCTTCATAAGGTTTCAAGTTTCATTACCGGATGATCTTCCAGATGCGAAAAACATAATCGATACGCCCGAATGGTGATGCATTGACGATTGAAGCAATTAAATGAAGAAAAGCGCTTTCCCAGCCACTCCGGTGCCGCGTCAACACCGTCCGAATGTCCTGCCGCTTAAAGGCGAAATCGATCTACACGTTTCGCCTGCTGTCACGCAGTCACTTAATGCAATGACTGAGGAAAAGCCGGAACGAATAGTGATCGATCTTTCCGGCGCGACTTACATCGATAGCGCAGGCCTGGCAGCCCTTATTCTAGCCATGCAGAAGGTTGAAGGCTATGGTGGCAGGTTTTTCCTGACTGGTGTGCATGAAACCATGCGTTCGATTTTCGAAACTTCGCGGCTTGATCAAATATTTGAGATTTTCCCAGATGTAGATGCTGCGCTGGCTGCGAGCTGACCCTGATTTGTGCAGCCAGACGGCAGGCACTGCCGATTTAATCCGCGTTTACGATGCGGCGGGAAACGTCATCGACTCCGCGTTGCCGGTATCTATGGGCAACCGAGGCGCCATTCTGATGTTTGCGAACAGATCGGAGATCACCGCCCATTTGGACATACCGTCGTGCCAATACATTGTGTCCGTCGGAATTTGGCCGCGCTTCCACATTTCTTCCAGTTGCGCCTTTTCGTAAGGCCCGCGTCGTTGCCCCTGCATGTAAACGTAGATGTCCACGGTTTTTCACTTCCGGGGAGAAACCACGAGACGATTAAAAGTTGAATTCGGATTCAGAAGCCGCTCTGGTCGCCTCGGCTCCGCAAATTTCTGGGGGCGGCAAGAAGAGCATCGGGCTGAAAGCCGGCTGGGCGCACAGGCTGCAAGCCTATGTTCGAAGATCCAGAGGTTGCAAACTTCGCGGCGGCCCGAAAATTTCTCGTAGAATGATTGCATCGCGTAAACCGGATTTCGATGCAAGCAAGGTCGCGATGTCCGTTTTCAACTCTGCGCCTTTGGCGATTGAGCGTGTGGCCGCTGCGTAAGCTTCCACCGGCGTTTTGATAATCGACGGCGGTTCGACCGGCAACGGTCCTTCGTGAACTTCGAACGCAGGAGCACCTGTTATTTTTGGCGGAGTCATTCTTTCTGCGCGCGTGACAGTCGGCTGAGGATGGCCTTCTTTTGGAATCATCTCGCGCTTGCGGCGCTCTTCTCGAGGCAAAAACAAAGGGGGCTGGGGTAGTGAAATAGGTGGCTTCACCGGCGCCAGCGGTCTGGGTGGAATGTCTGTGCGAGGCGTCACAGACGGAGGCGGCCTTGAGGTAGCCGGTTGACCAAGCGCTTCCAGGAATTTGCGGATGCGTTCTTCATCCGATTCTGCCGGTGCGCGTGGAATTGGCTTCGCCATTCTGGGTGCAGGTTTCGGTGTTGGTTCTTCCTCGTCTGTACTCGTCTTGCGTGCCGCTCTCCCTAGCAACTGGAATAAACCGGCGAGGGCAAGAAGGAGAAGAAAAAGCAGATTCTCAAGATGGGCCGCGAGCATTGGCTATCGCCTCGTTAAATCGTTAAATCGTTAGTAAAACGTATTGTCATTCTGAGCGAAGCGAAGAATCTCTGATCAACGCTTCCGCAAACGACAATCTGAGATGTTTCGCTTCGCTCAACATGACAATGAAAGGCTCGCCCTCTTCAACACTTTAACGCTTCAACGATTTAACGATTTAACGGAATCACGTTGCATCGGTGCGCGGCTTGTCTCCACCGGCGATTGATTCGCGCATGGAGGTGTCGGCTTGGACATTTTTCATCCGGACATAATCCATAACGCCGAGGTTTCCTGAGCGAAATGCGTCTGCCATTGCCTGGGGCACGAGCGCTTCGGCCTCGACCACTTTTGCTCGCATCTCCTGCGTTTTGGCGCGCATCTCCTGCTCGACGGCTACTGCGGCTGCGCGACGCACTTCGGCTTTTGCTTGTGCGACGCGTTTATCCGCGTCTGCCTGCTCGGTCTGCAATTTCGCGCCGATGTTATCGCCGACATCCACATCGGCGATGTCGATCGACAGAATTTCAAACGCTGTATTGCTGTCGAGTCCCTTCGCCAGCACGGTCTTGGAAATGCGATCTGGATTTTCCAGCACATCTTTATAGGAATGGGCGGAGCCAATTGCGCTCACAATGCCCTCGCCGACGCGCGCGATGATTGTTTCTTCAGTCGCGCCACCGACGAATCGATCAAGATGCGAGCGCACGGTCACGCGCGCTTTAACTTTCACCCCGATTCCGTCCTGCGCGACGCCGTCAATCGTTGTGCGGCCCATGTTTGGGCTCGGCGCATCGATCACCTTCGGATTGATGCTCGTGCGCACCGCTTCCAAGACGGTTTTGCCGGTGCCCTTTGTCGCCAAATCGATTGCGCAAGCACGATTGAAATCGAGGGTAATGCCTGCCTTATCAGCGGCGATCAGGGCAAGGACAACATGGCTAACGTCGCCGCCCGCGAGGTAATGCGCTTCCAATGGATCACTCCGAACATCGATACCGGCTTTAACCGCGGTGATGCGATTGTCCACAATCAAACCGACCGGCACTTTACGTAGCCGCATCCCAATCATTTTGCCAAGACTGACCGGCGCATTTGCGATGCGTGCACGCAGCCAAAGACCAAAAAAATTAAAGAGAACAACCGCCAGCACTAACGCGAAGACCGCCAGCACCGCGATGCCAATCAGATAAAGCGATTCCATATTGCAGCGAAGATTATCGGAAGCGAAACGGTGAGCAAAGGTCTAATTGCGGCGCTAGTTCGTTCTCGTTCTCGTCGTCGATGTTTTCCTACAGCCGCTCTTCGAGGAGGAGGGCGACGAGGAGCACGAGATCGACTCGTCTCAGGTCGAGGACTTCGATCGTGCTCGGGGCGGGACTTGAACCCGCAAGCCTTTCGGCATACGCCCCTCAAACGTACGTGTCTGCCATTCCACCACCCGAGCGTGAGAAGGTGACTCGTGAATGGTAAGTGGAGGAGAGCGCCTCGCAAGCGCTTTGTCGGATCATGCCAGAAAGAGGATGGTGGGATACTGGATGCTGCGATGCTGGATGTTTGCTTGGCGAAGCTGTTTCGCTTTCATCTAGTATCAAGGATCGAGGATCAAGCATCGAAATTTGAGCATGAGCATGAACACGAGCGCGGAAGAGAACTGGGTCAAAATCGATCTGCACATTCATACCCTTGATGATCCGAAGGACGCGGTGGATTATTCCGCCCATCAATTGCTGGAGCGCGCGAGGTCGCTTGGGTTTGGCGTCCTTGCGATCACGCTGCACGATGCTGTGTTAGACCGAAAGGAAGTGTACGCCGATGCGGCGGCAATGGGCATTCTGCTTATTCCCGCGGCCGAGATGCGCTTGTGCGGCGCGGACGTCATCGTGCTGAATGTGACTTCCGAAGAAGTCGCGCAGTTAAGAAATTTCGATGATCTGCGACGTCTGCGGGCGCAGCGGGGACGTTCTATCTTTACCATTGCGCCGCATCCGTTTTACGTTCTTGGCGGCTCGATCGGAGCGCGCCTTTTTACGGAAATCGATTGCTTCGATGCGATCGAGCTCTGCCATTTTCACATTGGCCTGTTCAATCCAAATTGGCGCGCGAAAAGAGTGGCACGCCGGTTTGGCAAACCATTAATTGCCACTTCCGACGCGCACCGGCTATATGCTTTTGGGCAGCATTACACCAGCATCCCGATGCCGCCCGCACTTACGGGCGAAAACGTTTTCGCAGCCTTGCGCAACGGCCCATTGCGCCTAACGAGTCCTCCCTGTAGTTTCGGCGACCTTCTGAGCTCAATTTATTTTGTTTTCCTTAAGCATCCGTTCCGACTACGCCGGAAAATCGCGGCCTCGATGAGGTCAAAAACACACGTCGCGCCTCACTGGTGAGGGGCTGGCACCGTCAGGTCGTAAATTGCGCCCCAATCGCCGGACGCAACGAGGAAGGACGTGGCTTCCCATGGACGGCTGCTTGATTGGTAGTTGGCCTTTTCGTCCTGACCCCAAAAGATATAGCGGACGCCCAAGGACTGCGCCGCGTCGCGCCAGTTTGCGGCTCCGTTCATTAACGCCGTCAGCCGATTGTTCACCGCGGTGTAATCAAATCCTTCCGTCCAGAGATGACCCGGGTATCCAGCCACAGCTTTGCGGCCTTGCAATAAGACCGGACAGTTGAAGGTCGGGAATGCAGCGAAGCGGGCTTCTAACGGCAGAGGCCGCATCGCTGCGCCGGCGTAATCGAGTCTTGCGCGCTCGATGAGCCCAAAGCCCGGGTGCCCGGCGGACAAGCCGCCGAGTACGGTGACGAATCCCGAACCAAACAGCGCGATGCAAATCGCCGCTCGTTCTGGAAAGGCCCAGCGCCCTAGGATGTCGCTCCACAGAAAAGGGAGAATGAGAAAGTACCCCCAGACCATGAGCTTCAGATTGTCCCATTCCCATGGCGCAGTTTTGAAAAAATAACCCACCGCGAAGATCAGAACGGCGGGTAAGACAAAGGCTACGTCCGCCGGAGGTTTGTCACCCCAGCGCCACCGAGCTTTCCAAATGCGCCAGCCGACCAAGCCCAGGAGCGCCAGCGCCAGAGGAATCCACAAGCCGAAGTTTGTTAGCCAAAACTGAAAAAACGGAGAGATGACGCCGTTCCACGTTTTTTGCAACAGCGAGCCAAACATCGTGGAAGATCCAAAATTCGCAGCGCCACCCATCCGGAAAAAGGGAGCGGCAAATTCCTGTGAATCCTGCGCCCATCCGGGATGCCATTGGAGCACCGACGCTGCGCGAAAGTGATCGGTAACCAGCCAGACAAAAAAACTTGCTGGAATTAACGCAATCGCCAGCATCGCGGCCGCGTGCCTGCGAATCGGCGCGCCCCGGAAAATTTCCGGCCACATTTTCGGGTGCGAAATCAGGCGACCGAGTCCGGAGCTGCCCTCGTTGCGAGTCAAATCCACGATAAACCTGATTTCGCTGGGACGTTCAAGGACCAGAGCAAACACCAGGACTACCGTCAGGGCGATAAACGTGTGGAGATTGAACAGGGGCATCGATGCGTAAAGGGCGAGCGCGGCCCAGAAGGGCAGGGAGCCCTTTCGGTAGCCGCTGACTTCGGCTGCGGCGGATTGGCCGGGGCCATCCGGCTGCGCTGCGGCTCCCGCCTTCGCCGAGACTCCAGCGGGCAGGACGACGGAAGGATCGCCCGCAGTCGCAACGTCTCGGCGAAAGAATTTTTCTCGCCAGTGCCAAAGTAGAACCAAGGCTGCCGGGATCGCATAAAGCCAGCCGCGTTGCGTCACGAACATGGACAACGGAATACTTTTCCACGCGATCGGTTTGTGGGCGATATCTGCCGCCGTGCCCTGGTAATCCAAAAACTTCCATGTCTTGAAGAACTGGAAACCGGCTATTCCGCCGTTGAACAAGAATCCTGCAACCGCGAAGGTGCCACCCCAGCGGTAGAACCCGTAGAAAGTTGCTAGGCACGCAACCAGACCGACCCAAGTCAAGCCGGTGATCAGATCAACGTGGACCAGCGAAAGCAGCCCATTGAATAAATCGATCCCTGCCGGATACCTCAGTTTGCTAGCGACGTAGATGGGATTATCGGGCCAAAGCGGAACGCCGTTGGCAAAAGTTTTGATCAATGTCAGATGCAGCGAGAGATCACCGAGATTGTTTGGCGATTGGATTTTGTAGTCGCTGCCGTCGATGTAGAACAACCAGCAAAACGATCGGACGGCAAACGCGGCGAAGCACACGGCCATTGCCCAGAACCAGACACGGCGGTAACGCATCAGTGCCGACCGAATGGGAGAATTTGGCTTGCCTTCCGGTTCCGGAGGATTTGCCGTTTTTTCGCGACCTGCCGGATCAGAAGTTCCAAGGAACGCTGCAATCGCAAACGCAGTGCCGCATACCAATGCGAGGGCCGCCGTCAACGTGTTCAAGCCTCTTCCGGCCATTCCCAGAACAAGGCCACTGATCACCGACAAATTAACAAAGGTGAGAACTGCCGTAAGCCACTTCATGGAAATTAGCGCGGTGGCTGGTTCTGTGCGGTCCCGACAAAGTCCGGTGCTTTACCCGGGAAAAATTCTTTGAACACCTTCGCGCTCAGAAAAAGCTTCGACGGGTCCTGGTAGTTCCGAAGTGTGAGTGTGTCGGTGTAATACGCACCTTTCAACTTTGATTCGACGTCTTTGATTTTGTCCTGTTGCACGAGGAGAAAATCGCCGTCGAGGTTCGCCGGCATGTTGCCTCCTTCGTAGTAGCCGACTCGATCGAAATCGCCCAGCGTCCAAGGAAGAGGGTAAACGCTGGATCGGATCAGATGACCGGTGAGATGATAGTAAGCGGGATCGCGTTTTGCCAACGTAAGCAGCGGCTTCAGCTTAAAAATGTCGTTGTATGTCTGAACGTATGCGTACGGCTCGGTCGGCGACGAACATCGGAAGTAGTTCAGCCAAACGGATCGAACAAGCGAAAGGCACAATAGAACGCCTATCGTCACGTACACTTTGCGAAGATTTTTTGGTCGCACGAGCAGCACCCACCCGCCCAAGACAAACAGGAACGGCCATCCGAAACTAATAATGCACCAGGGCGTTTTGTATTTGACGTAGCTATAAGCGACTAGGCTTCCCGCGCCGTAGATCGCCAGATAACGGATGCTGAGGTTCTTAAACTTCTGGCAAAACAGGCACAAAATTAATCCGGCCAACATTGGCAGCTCGTAGGCCGTAAAATTTTCTCCGCCAGCTTCCCAGGATGGCCCCATCATTTTGAACCAGTAGTCCCAGGCCTTTTCATGGCCATGACCCGCTTCGCCGGTCTCGGTCCATGCCTTGAACGCCAGATAAAGACCTTTAAGACCATCCCAGTTAAAGAAAGTTCCCGAATAGAAAAAGATGATCGCAGCGGCGCCGACACCAAGAACCATTGCAAGATCGATCCAGGTCCAGGTCTGCTTTGCGGGCTTCGCGTCCGGGACGCGGCTTAGTGCATAGGAAACTGCCAGGGTCGGAATCGCAAGGATCGCGCAGGCCAGATGGATGGCGTAGGTCTCCTTGGTCAGGATCATGCCGGCTAAACCCATGCCGGCACACCAGAGGTAATTCAGCCTGCCAAATTTCCACAAGCCGAGCAGTCCCAGGATGAACATCGTTGAGAATAATTGCAGCCACACTTCATGAATTGCGTAGCGCCCGTAAAAGACGAAGCCGGGCGAGATCGCCATGGCCAGCGCTGCTATGCGGCTCACGTTTCGTCCGACCAGCGGCTCGAACTTCAATATCAGCCAGACGCAACCGATGCTCACAAGCACGACGGGCAGTCGCAACGCCCACAAGTTCCGGCCAAACAAACACTCAAACAGCAGGAGAACGTAAAAGTGAAGCGGCCCGTGGTAATTGGTCGGGTCGTACCTG
>Ga0209474_10004560_pt1 | contig 11940 bp, 14 predicted proteins | sample GraSoiAngelo_145_FD_185902 | JGI IMG/M metagenome (GOLD analysis project Ga0209474, IMG submission 185902) | Grasslands soil microbial communities from the Angelo Coastal Reserve, California, USA - 14_1009_05_20cm (SPAdes) (version 2) | ecosystem: Environmental > Terrestrial > Soil > Grasslands...
AGGGTGTCGGCCTCCGAGATCCGCCGGTTGTTCGCGCCGGCCTTTCGCCTGGAGCGCGCGTTCCCGCCGCTGCGCTCGACGCGCGCCCGCCAGGGTCGCGAGTGGATGGTGTTGGCCCGCCGCCAGCGGTGACTGTGATACCCTGCAGCCCACGTCCCGCCGAGGAGGTCGTCATGAAGTCCACCCGCGTCGCCCTGCTGCTCGTGCTGCTCGCCGTGGCCGTCAGCGCGTCCGGCCCGCGACCGGCGGCGGCGCAGGGGGCGACGATCAAGATCGGTGTGCTCTTCGATCACACCGGCGCGTTCGCGGCCGGCGGCTCGCTCAACTGCTGGCGCGGCGCCAAGATGCTGATCGATTACGTCAACGAGAAGGGCGGGGTGCTCGGCAAGTACAAGATCGTCCAGGTCGACGCCGACGGCCAGTCGAAGGCCGAGGTGGCCATCAACGAGGCGGAGCGGCTGCTGAACGCCGAGAAGGTCGACATCCTGGCCGGCATCTATTCCTCGGCCCACGCGGTGCCGCTGGCCGAGAAGGTGGACAAGCAGAAGAAGTTCCTGTGGATCACCACCGCCATCGCCGACGCCGTGCTCAAGGACCGCAACCTCCAGTACACGTTCCGCCCGCAGCCGAACGGCAGCCTCTTCGGCGAGAACTCCGTCCAGTACGTGGCGCATTACTCCCAGGAGAAGCTCAAGAAGACGGTCCGGGACGTGCGCGTCGCCATCATCCACGAGGACGGTCCCTACGGGACCGGCGTCGCCGCCGCCAACGAGGCGGAGGCGAAGAAGCAGGGCATGCAGATCGTGCTGAAGGAGGGCTTCTCGATCCAGTCGCCCGATCTCTCCTCCCTCGTGACGAAGCTGCGGGCCGCCCGGCCGGACGTGCTGCTCCACACCGGCTACGCCCCGGACATCTCGCTCTTCCTCCGCCAGGCCCGCGAGCAGGGGCTGCGGGTGAAGATCTACATCGGCCATGGCGCCGGCCACAGCCAGCTCGACAAGCTCAAGGAAGCCTTCGGCCCCGACGTGGAGGGCTTCCACACCGTCGATCCGCCCGCGGCGCAGCTCATCGATCCCAAGAAGCTGCGGCCGGGCGTGGCGGACCTCACCCAGGAGATGCTCAAGCGCTACAAGGCCTTCGAGCCGAACATCCCGGCCGCCCAGGTCGCGCCCCACGTCTCGATGGGCTTCAACAACATGTGGATCCTCCTGAACGACGTGCTGCCGCGAGCCATCCAGAAGCACGGCGGCTTCTCGGCCGACGCCCTCGCGGCCGCCGCGCGCGAGACGGACATTCCGGAAGGCGGGACGCTGCAGGGCTACGGCGTGAAGTTCCAGCCGCCCGGGCATCCGATGGCGGGACAGAACCTGCGCGCGATCGCCGCCGTCTTCCAGGTCGTCGAGGGCGGCCTCAAGCACGTCTATCCGCCGGTGGTCGCCAGCCTGGGCAATCCGCCGGTGCTGCTGCCAGCGTCGTCGCCCTGGGCCGCGCGCTGAGGTAGGAGACGTCGCCGCCAGAGCGCCGCGCTCGGGCGCCGATCGGTCCCGTGCTCACCGTCACCGGCCTGACGAAGCAATTCGGCGGCTTCATGGCGCTCAACGCCGTGTCGTTCGAGGTGCGCGAGGGGGAGATCCTCGGGCTGATCGGGCCGAACGGCTCGGGCAAGACGACGCTGTTCAACTGCGTCTCGGGAGCGCTGGTGCCGACCTCGGGCTCGATCCGCTTCCGCGACGAGGAGCTGGCCGGGCTCACGCCCGACGCGATCTGCCACCGCGGCGTGGCACGGACGTTCCAGATCCCGCGGCCGTTCCGCAAGCTCTCGATCCTCGACAATGTCGCGGTCGCCGCGCACTACGGGGCGGCCCAGCGCGGGAGCGACGCGGCCGCCCGCGCGCGGGCCCGCGAGATCCTCGAGCTGGTGGGGCTGCCGACCGACGGCGCCGCCTCCACGACGCTGCTCGGCGCCGGCGGCCTCAAGAAGCTGGAGCTGGCCCGCGCGCTCGCCACCGGGCCCCGGCTGCTGCTGGCCGACGAGAGCCTCGGCGGCCTCGATCCCGCCGAGATGCACGACGCCGCCGAGATGCTCAAGCGCGTGCGCGACCAGTACCGGATCACGATCGTGTGGGTCGAGCACATCATGGCCACGCTCATGCGCGTGGTCGATCGCATCGTCGTCCTCGATCACGGTGAGAAGATCGCCGAGGGCGCGCCGCGCCAGGTCGCGGAGGATCCGCGCGTGATCGAGGCGTACCTCGGCGAGAAGCTCGTCCTGGCCTGATGCTCGAGCTCCGTCGGGTCACGGCGGGGTACGGCGCGTTCACCGCCTTGTGGGACGTCAGCCTGACGGTCGCCGCCGGCGAGGCGGTCGCCGTGGTCGGGCCGAACGGCGCCGGCAAGACGACGCTGATGCGGGTCATCTCGGGGCTCGTGCCGACGCGCGGCGGCGAGCTCGTCTTCGAGGGAACGCCGCTCACCGGACGGCGGGCCCATCAGATCGTGGCCCACGGGATCGCCCACGTTCCCGAGGGCCGCCGGATCTTCCCCGGCCTCACCGTCGCCGAGAACCTCAAGATGGGCGCCTTCCTGCCGCCGGCCCGCCGCGTGTATCGCCAGAGCGTCGAGCGGGTGTACGGGCTCTTCCCGGTCCTCGCCGAGCGCCGCGCGCAGCGGGCCGGCAGCCTCTCGGGCGGCGAGCAGCAGATGCTCGCGATCGGCCGCGCGCTGATGTCGCGGCCCAAGCTGATCCTGCTGGACGAGCCGTCCATGGGGCTGGCCCCGGTCATGGTGTTCCGCCTGTTCGACCTCATCCGGCGCGTCCGGGCCGAGGGCTACACGATCCTCGTCGTCGAGCAGAACGTCCGCCAGGTGCTGAAGCTCGTCGACCGCGCGTACCTGCTGGAGGTCGGCCGCATCCGCATGGAGGGACGCGCCGAGTCGCTCGGCGAGCAGGATTTCGTGCGCAAGGCGTACATGGGCCTCTGATGGATCCGATCTTCCTCGTCGAGGCCGCCATCAACGGCATCCTGCTGGGCGGCGTCCTGGCCGTCCTCGCGCTCGGTCTCAACTTGATCTTCGGCGTGCTCGACATCGTGTGGATCGCCTACGTCGACCTCGTCATGCTGGCGATGTACGCCTTCTACTTCATGGTGCAGGGGCACGGCTGGTCGGTGTGGCTGGCCGGGCCGGTCACGCTCGTGGTCGGCGCCCTGCTCGGCATCGCGGTGCACCTGCTGATCATCTCGCCGATCCTGACCAGCGCGCCGATCAACCAGCTGCTGGCCACCGGCGGCCTGCTCTTCTTCCTGCAGTCGTTCGCGACCTTCCTGTGGACGACCGACCACCGGTCGGTGCGGCTGAGCCTGCCCAGCGTGGAGATCGGCGGCATCTTCCTGCCGTTCACGCGGGTCATCCCCTTCGCGATCTCGATCCTGGCCATGCTGGCGCTCTACCTCTTCCTGCGCCACACCTACATCGGCACCGCGATCCGCGCGGTCTCCCAGGACCGGGACGCGATGGCGCTCATGGGCGCCGACCCCCAGCGCGTCTACGTCGTCACCTCGGCCGTGGGCGGCGCGATGGCCGGCCTCGCCGCCACGCTGCTGTCGTTCCAGTACTCGGTCCACCCGTTCTTCGGCGGCCAGTTCGGACCGCTCACGTTCATGATCTGCGTGCTGGGCGGGCTCGGGAACATGGTCGGCGCCTTCGTGGCCTCGTTCGTGATGAGCGAGATCATCGCCATCGGGGGCGTGATGTTCTCCACCGAGATGGGCTACGTCATCGCCTTCGTGGTGTTCATCGTCATGATGTTCGCGCGGCCGGGCGGCATCCTGGCCAGGCGCGAATGAGCGGTCCCCGTCTGGCCGCCGCACTGGCGATCGTCGCGCTGGTCGGCGCGCCGTTCGTGCCCATGGGCGGCATGCGGCAGTACGTCCTGCACGTCGCCATCCAGATCTTCATCTGGGCCTTCATCGGCAGCGCGTGGTCGCTGATGGGCCGCTTCGGCCTCGTCTCCCTCGGCCACGGCGCGTTTCTCGGCGTCGGCGCCTACACCACCGTGCTGCTCTGGAACCACTTCCGGCTCACCCCGTGGCTGGGCGCGCCGGCCGGTGTGGCGCTGGCCGTGCTGGTGGCGCTGGTGCTCGGCTATCCCTGCTTCCGGTTTCGCGTGGTCGGTCACTACTTCGCCCTGGTGACCCTCGCCGTCGGCGAGGTCGTGCGGCTGCTCATCATCGCCGAGCGCGACTGGACCGAGGGCTCGCTCGGCCTCACCCTGAAGACGGCCGGCGGCGACTCCTTGCTGGCGGTCCAGTTCGCCGACAAGCGCGTGTTCTACTACGGGGCGCTGCTCGTCTGGCTGGCCGGCCTCTGGATCTGGCGCCGCGTGGACCGCTCGATGGCCCGCTCGGCGCTGGAGGCGATCGGCGAGGACGAGACGGCCGCCGCCTCCGTCGGCATCCACGTCACCCGCTTCAAGCTCGGCATCACCGTCGCGTCGGCCGCGCTCACCGCCTTCGGGGGCGCGCTCTACGCCCAGTACATCAGCTACGTGAACCCCGACACGCTGTCGGGCATCGGCGTCTCCCTGAAGATCGTCTTCGCCGTCGTGCTGGGCGGAATGTACTCGCTGCTCGGCCCGCTGATCGGCACCGCGCTGACCACGGCCCTGTCGGAGGGCTTGCGCATCGCCTTCGGCCTGAAGTTCCTCGGCATGGCCGAGACGATCTACGGCGTCCTGCTGATCGTCTTCATCATCTTCCTGCCGGCCGGCATCTCCGGCGGCGCCCGCCGCCTCGTCGGGCGACGGGTGGCGCCGGTGACGGCGAGTCCGGCGTAGGATCAGGGGCATGGCGGACTTTGCGGTGTACCCGGCCCGGGAGCCTTCCAAGGCCGCGCGCGCGCTGGCCGAGCAGGTCGAGCGCGACGGCGGCCACGTGCTGGCGGTCTACCAGGAGCCGATCGGCGAGCACTGGCAGCTCTTCGTCCTGTTGCCCCGCGCGAAGGTCGCCGCCAGCCCCTACCAGCGCGACGTCTCGCCGACGCACGTCAAGCGGCTCACCGAGGCGGTCAAGCGGATCGATCGGTTCGTCGATCCCATCCTGGTCGTCTCGCCGGAGGCGGGGGTGTACTGGACGCCGAACGGAAACCATCGTCGGACCGCGCTCGACAAGCTGAAGGCCGATTACGTTCCGGCGATCCTGGTGCCGGAGCCGGAGGTCGCGTTCCAGGTGCTGCCGCTGAATACCGAGAAGGCGCACAACCTCAAGGAGAAGTCGCTGGAGGTCATCCGGATGTACCGGGCGCTGGCCGAGCAGCAGCCCAGCTCCACCGAGGACGACTGGGCGCTGCAGTTCGAGTCGGCCCACTTCGTCACGCTGGGCCTGCTCTACGAGCAGAACAAGCGCTTCGCCGGGGGCGCCTTCGCGCCGATCCTCCGCCGAGTGGACAAGTTCCTCAAGGGCGGGCTGCGCCGCGGGCTGGACGAGCGCATCGAGCGCGCGGAGATGGTGCGGGCGGCCGACGAGGTGCTGGCCCAGGTCGTCGCCAAGGTCAAGAAGCGCGGCATCAACCATCCCTACGTGAAGAACTACCTGCTGGCGCGCACCACGCCCCTGACGCGCGCGCGCAAGACGCTGCCGTCGTTCGAGCAGACGTTCAAGAAGCTCCGCCAGAACCTCGAAGACTTCGACGTGTCGAAGGTCCGCTACGACGAGATCCAGCGGTCGGCGATCATGATGGCGCCGGCCGGGCCCGAGTAGCCGTGGCCCGCGTGGCCCTCGTCACCGGCGGCAGCGGCGCGCTCGGCCAGGCGATCGTGCACCGTTTCCTCGCCGACGGCGCCGCCGTCTGGGTGCCGTGGATCGTGGAGCGCGAGCGCGAGCGGCTGCAGGCCTCGGTCGACGCTGCCGCGCGCGCGCGCCTGACCCTGGAGCGCTGCGACGTGAGCGACGAGGCCGCCATGGCGCGACTGACCGCGGCGCTGGTCGAGCGCCACCGGCGCCTCGACGTGCTGGTCACCGGAGTCGGCGGCTTCGCGGGCGGCAGCCTCGTCGAGACCGATCGCACCACCTGGGACACCATGCTCGCGCTCAACCTGACGACGGCGTTCACGGCCGCGCGCGCGGCGCTGCCGCACATGATCGCCGCCGGCGGCGGCCGCGTCGTGATGATCGCCTCGCGCGCGGTGGTTCCGCCGGCGGGCGGCTTCATCGGCTACACGGTCGCCAAGGCCGGCGTGATCGCCCTGGCCCAGGCGCTCTCTCAGGAGGTGAAGCCGCACGGCATCACCGTCAACGCCGTGCTGCCCAGCACGATGGACACGCCCGCCAATCGCGCGGCCATGCCGAACGTCGACCCGAAGACGTGGGTGCCCGTCACCGCCGTCGCCGACGCCGTCGCCTCGCTCGCCGCCGAGAGCGCGGCCCAGGTGACCGGCACGCTGCTGATGATCTGATGTACCCGCACCAGGCCGAGCGGCTCGCCGAGGCCCTGGAGCGCGAGGGGCTCGACGCCCTGGTGGGGGCGTCGCCGGCCAACGTCGCCTACCTCACCGGCTTTCGCAGCCTCGCGCGGAGCGTCTACCCGGCGCAGGAGTACTACGCGGTCGTGACCCGCGCCAGCACCGCGCTGGTGGTGCCGACGCTCGACGCCGCCGCCGTCGTCGAGGGCAACGTCGAGGTCGGCCACATCCTCTGCCACGGACGATTCCATCTCGACGCGGGCGGCGCGCGCAGCGAGGCGGCGCGGCGGCTCAGCCGGCTCGTCGCCGAGCCGACGGCGAGCGGCGCCGACGCGCTGGCCGCCGCGCTGGGCTTGCTCGGGGTCGCCGGCGGCCGTGTCGGTCTCGACGACGCCGGGCTGCCGGCCGCGACGGCGGCGGCCGTGCGCGAGCGACTGAAAGGCGTGAGCGTCGTCTCCGGGTCGGCGACGCTGGCGGCGGCGCGGCTCGTCAAGGGACCGTACGAGATCGACTGCCTGCGGCGCGCGCTCCACGTCGCCGAGGAGGCGATCAACGTGGTGCTCGCGCTGCTGAGCCCGGGGGTCACCGAGCGCGAGGCCGCCGAGGCGTTCGAGCGCGAGGTCATCGCCCAGGGCGCGACGCCGTATTGCACGATCGTCGCGTTCGGCGCCGGCTCGGCGGTGCCGGCGCCGTGGCCCACCGATCGCGCGCTGCGCACCGGCGACCTCGTGCGCTTCGACCTCGGCTGCAGCGTGAAGGGTTACCACTCGGACGTGGCCCGCATGGCCGTGATGGGCGAGCCGTCGGCGTCGCAGCAGGCGACGTTCGACGCGCTCCATGCGGGGCTCGAGGCCGCGCTGGACATCGTGCGCCCCGGCGTCACCGGCGCCGACGTGTTCGAGGCCGCCATCGCGGCCACCCGCAAGGCCGGGCTCCCCCGCTTCGCCCGGCACCACGTCGGCTACGGCATCGGCCTCGAGCCCGCCGAGCCGCCGCGCCTGGCGCCCGACGGCGGCGCCCTCGAGATGGGGATGGTGCTGCGCGTGGAGACGCCGTACTACGTGGCCGGCGAGGCCGGCCTCAACGTGAAGGACACGGTGCTCGTCACGCGCACCGGCACCCACGGCCTCAATCGGTCGCATCGCGGACTGGTCGTTCTCGATTGATTACATGGGGGCCTCGAAGGGCCCCCCAACCCTCCGGATGTTCGGCACGCTGCGGCGGAGCCGTGGCGCGCGGCTGATCCGCATGGGGGCCTCGACGTGGCCCCCAAACCCCAGACGTTCAGGTGTGTGTCAGGCCGCGGTGCGGCAAATCGGGGTAAACGGTCGTCTGGGGGCGCGCGTCCTATCGAGCAAGCAGTCCATATCGCTCTCGCTGAGGAGAATGGACATGAAGCTGACAGGGATGGTCATCACGACGAGCCTGGTCGCAGCGCTGGCCGCGACCCCGGCGCTCGCGGAGGACGCGCACCGCGACCGCCAGGACATCCGCCACGATCGGCGGGACCTCCGTCAGGACCGGCGCGACGTCCGCCGGGACACGCGCGACATCCGTCAGGACCGGCGCGATCTGCGCCAGGACCGCCGCGAGCTGCGGCGCGATGTTCGCCAGGGCGACAGCCCCGGCGCCCAGGCGGAGCGGCAGGAGATCCGCAGCGACCGCCAGGATCTCCGCACGGACCGTGCCGACCGGCGCGGTGACGTGCGCGACGTGCGCCAGGACCGGCGCGACGGCTCGTAAGCGGCGGCTCACCCGACCCGGGCCGGCCCGGCCGGTCCCGGGTCGGGATGCTTGCTGCCGGCGAGCGAGGAATGGGATGGTTGACCCCAGAGGCCGCGTTGAGTCAGGAGACATCGGATGAAACGTTGCTGGCGCGGGTCGCGGCCCGAGACGAGGCGGCCTTCGACGTGCTGGTCGCCCGGCACCAGGGGCGCGCGTACAGGCTGGCGTGGTCGCTGCTGCGCGACGCCGAGGACGCCCGCGACCTCTCGCAGGAAGCGTTTCTCCGGGTGTATCGGACAGCCGCGAGCTTCCGGGGCGAGGCGAAGTTCTCGACCTGGTTCTATCGGATCCTGGTCAACCTCTGTCTGGATCACCGGCGACGCGGCCGCTGGTGGCAGCGGTTCACGGTCAGGGACGAGGGCGAGGATCCCGAGCGCGGCGGCCTCCTCGAGCGGCAGCCGGGGGCCACGGCCGATCCGGCCGACCTGCTCGGGCGTGAGCGGCTGATGGCGCAGGTCTGGCGCGAGGTCGATCGGCTCTCGCCCCAGCAGCGGGCGGCGCTGCTGCTGCACGTGCAGGAAGACCTGGCGACGAGCGAGATCGCGCAGGTGCTGGCATGCTCGGAGGCGACGGTGCGCGTGCACCTGCATCGCGCGGTGAGCGCGCTGCGCAAGACGATGGGACGGGGCCCAGGCGATGCATCCTGAGAGCGAGCTGATCGCGTTCGTCCGCGGCGACCTGCCGCCGGCCGACCGCGCGCGGGTGGCCACGCATCTCGACGGCTGCCCGGCGTGCCGGCGCGCGGCGGACGAGAGCCGCGTCGTGCTGGAGGCGCTGGTGGCCGGCGCCCCGGCGCCGCCGGCGCTCGACTGGGGGCGCTACCAGGCCGAGCTGCGCGCGCGGGTGGCCGCCCCGCGCCGGGGGTGGTGGCGGCGGCCGGTGCCGACCGTGCTGGCGGCGGGCTTCGCGACGATCCTCATCGTGTTCGCCATGCATGGCGTGCCGCGGACACCGAGCGATGTCGTGGCGATGGAGGAGACGGTGCTCGGCGCCCGGCTGCCGCTGCTGCAGCAATATCAGATCGTCGAGCGGCTCGACATGCTCGAGGACCTGGACGCGATCCGCCAGCTCGATCGGCTCGGCGGAGCGCGCTGACGTGCGCCATGGCCTGGCGCTGGCGATCGTCCTCGTCGTCCTCGCCGGTGCGCGGGCGGCCGCCGCGGCCGAGCCAGAGGCCCCGCCGGACGCGCAGCTCCTGCTCGATCTCGACCTGCTGGCCGAGACGAAGCCACAGGAGCGCGATCTCATGCGGCGCATGAGCGTCGTCGAGCGCTGGCGACTGCTCGAGATGATGCGGATGCTCGAGGCCCGACCGGCGGCGGAGTCGATGCCGCCACCGCCACCGCCGCCGCCACCGGCGGTCACCGGCCAGGGGCCCGCGCGATGATGCGCCGCTGGCTTCCCATCGCGTTCACGGCGGCCGCGCTGCTGGCCGGCGGCGTCCTCGAGGTCGCGCGGGGCCAGACGCCGCCGGGGCTCGACAACCTGTCGCCCGACGAGCGCGCCGTCGTCGAGCGGAATCTCGAGCGCTGGCGCCGGCTGCCGCCCGAGGAGCGCCAGCGCATCCTCGAGAACTATCGCCAGTGGCGCGCGCTCTCGCCGCAAGAGCGGCAGACCGCGCGGCAGAACTTCCAGCGCTTCCGCGGGCTGCCGCCGACCGAGCGCCGGCGGATCCTCGACGACTTCCAGCGCTGGAACGAGCTGCCGGAGGCCCGCCGCCAGGAACTGCAGCGCGCGTACGACCGCTTCCAGCGGCTGCCGCCCGAGCGGCGTGAGCGGATCCTCGAGCGCTACCACCAGTTCCAGAGCCTCCCGCCGCACGAGCGCCAGCGGGTGATGGAGAACTATCAGCGCTGGCGGCGCATGACGCCGGAGGAGCGCGCCCACGCGCGCGAGCAGCTGCGCCAGCAGATGACCCCCGAGCAGCGCCAGCGGCTTCGTCAGCAGATGACGCCGGCGGAGCGCCAGCACCTGCGTCAGCTGACACCCGAGCAGCGCCAGCAGCAGCGCCGCGAGCGTCGCGGCGAGGAGGGGCCGCGGTGAGGCGCGCCCGGCTGGTTGCCGTCGTTGCGCTCGCCGCGGCCGGCTCGTGCAGCTGCGCTCTCAGCGACGAGCCGGCGGCCACGACCCGGCTGGGAACGGTGCCGGCCCCCGCCGCGCTGTCCGCGTCGATGGTCGAACGCGGGCGGCACGTCCTGCAGCGGGTGACCTACGGGCCACGGCCGCGCGACGCCGAGCAGGTGAAGGCCATCGGCTTCGCCGCCTGGCTCGAGCGTCAGCTGGACCCCGACCGTATCGACGATGCGGTGACCGAGGGCGCCCTCGCCGCGCTCCCCACGCTGGCGATGTCGATCGGCGACCTGCAGCGCGAGTACCCGCGCCCCGACGCGGAGACCCGGCGCAAGCTCGCCGGCGGCGAGATGACCCGCGACGAGCGGCGCGAGCTCCGGACGGCCAAGCGGCCGTTCCAGATCGTGGGCGAGCTGCAGGCCGCGAAGATGCTGCGGGCGGTGACGAGCGAGCGGCAGCTGCAGGAGGTGATGGTCGACTTCTGGTTCAACCACTTCAACGTCTTCGCGGGCAAGGGCGAGGTGCGCTGGTACCTCACGGCCTACGAGCGCGACGTCATCCGTCCCCACGCGCTCGGCCGCTTCCCCGACCTGCTGCGGGCGACCGCCCATCATCCGGCCATGCTGTTCTACCTCGACAACTGGCTCAGCACCCGTCCGGGCTTCACCGTGCGCGCCGGCCCCAACGCCGGTCGGCGGGCCGGGCTCAACGAGAACTACGCCCGCGAGCTGATGGAGCTTCACACGCTGGGTGTGGACGGCGGCTACACGCAGGCCGACGTCACCGAGGTGGCGCGCGCCTTCACCGGATGGACCATCGAGCGGCCGCGCCAGGAGGCCCGCTTCGCCTTCCGGCCCGCGATGCACGACGGCGGTGACAAGCTCGTGCTGGGTCGGCCGGTGCGGGCCGGTGGCCAGCGCGACGGTGACGAGGTGCTCGAGCTGCTCACCCGGCACCCGGCGACCGCCCGCTTCGTGGCCGGCAAGCTGGTGCGCCGCTTCGTGGCCGACGATCCCCCGCCGGCGCTCGTCGAGCGCGTGGCGGCGGCCTATCACGCCTCCGGCGGCGACATCCGGACGATGCTGCGGGTCATCTTCGCGGCGCCGGAGTTCCTGGCTCCGGCGACCGCCGATGCCAAGATCAAGAAGCCGTCGGAGTTCGTGGCGAGCGCGGCGCGCGCCCTCGGCGCCACCCTCGACGCGCGCGGCGCGGCGGCCCTCGCGCGCGCCTCGGCGGAGATCGGCGAGGGGCTCTACGAGGCACAGCCGCCGACGGGGCATCCAGACCGCGCGGAGGCCTGGGTCAATCCCGGCGCACTGCTAGCCCGGATGAACTTTGCGCTCGCGCTGGCCGAGGGGCGGGTGCCCGGCGTGTGGGTCGACGTCGCCGGCCTCGTGGGCGACGACGATCGCCGGCAGCCCGACCTCGTGCTCGAGCGGCTGCTGGCGTCGCTCCTGCATGGGCGCGCCACCGCCGCCACGCGGAGCGTGCTGAGCGCCCAGCTGGCGGCGCCCCCGCTCACGCGCGTGGCGCCCGACAACCGCGGGCCGGCCGAGACCGACGTCGCCAAGCTGGCGGCGCTGGTCCTCGGCTCCCCGGAATTCCAGCGACGCTAGGAGGGACGGCCG
>Ga0209474_10004566_pt1 | contig 11934 bp, 10 predicted proteins | sample GraSoiAngelo_145_FD_185902 | JGI IMG/M metagenome (GOLD analysis project Ga0209474, IMG submission 185902) | Grasslands soil microbial communities from the Angelo Coastal Reserve, California, USA - 14_1009_05_20cm (SPAdes) (version 2) | ecosystem: Environmental > Terrestrial > Soil > Grasslands...
TGACCAGACTCCGCAGCCCGGCGAAGGCGCGGCGTGCCGCGGCGACGGCTGCGCTTGCCTGCTCTGTGCGCACGGGAATCCCGAACGCGACCGGACCGGAGTCAAGCACGACGGTGACTCGGCGCGCCTGAATCCGCCCTCGCGCCCGGTAGCACCCAGGCCCGCAACCGGTTGCGTCGAAGGTCCGGCCCCCCGCGCGAAACGCAACGGAGAGCCCGTCGACGCCGTTCCCGTCGCCGCCGAGCACCGTCGCCTGAAGCTTTCCGCGGGGCGAGACGGCGAGGCCGACCGCGCGGTCGCCCGATTCTCCGGCCAGAACGGTCGCGTCGGGCGGCGGCGCTGCGATCGGCCGAGGGGCCTGCGGCCGCGCGACCGTGCGGGCGAACTGGCGGCCCGGCGCGAGATCGGTGAGGAAGGCGACCGCGATCACGAGGCCCGCGAGCACGACGAGCTCCGCGGCGACGTTCCGCCGCAGCGCGCTCAGGCGGAGCCTCGAGACGAGCCGGGAACGGTTCAGCCACCCGAGCGACACCGCAATCCCCAGCAGGCCGGTCTTGATCAGCAGCGCCCGGCCGTAGCCGGAGCTCCACAGCTGGCTGACGGCGGAGAGCTCCGACAGCGCGCGGATCAGCCCCGTGGCCGCGATCACGAGCACCGAGCCGAGCGCGATCGCCGACAGTCGGGGCACGAGCGCGGCGCTGAACTCCGTGCGCTGTTCGGCCGTCAGCCGCCGCGTGGCCCGCGGCAGCCCGATTGCCAGCGCCAGCAAGCCGCCGATCCAGACGGCGGCCGCGCCGACGTGGAGAATGTCCGCTGCGACGTTCAGCGGCCGCGGCCACTGCCCTCGGTCGAGCGCGTGCCCCGCGATCGACGGGACCGGCAGGAGCGCCAGAGCGCACACGAATGCGCCGCGCCCGAGTCGTCGGTCGACGAGCGCGATCGCCGAGAGCGTCGCGCCGACGATGGCGACGATTCCGCCGATCTCGTACGTCAATCCGAAGCGGGTCGTCCCGGCGCCGTGATGCGGGATCAAAGCGGATGCGCCGAGGAAGGCCAGGAAGAAACCGGCGAAGGCGAGCGGCCAGAGCGCGGCCTCGCCCTCCTCTGCGCCCGCCGCCCGGAGCGCAGGCTTCCACGCGAGCGGCAGGAAGAGCGCCACGCCGACGGCGACGAGCAGCCCGGCGAAAAAGAACCAACGCGAAATCACCTCGCGCGTCAGGTTCGTACCACCGGGCGTCAGCGCCGCGCTCGGCGGCGCCCGCCCCGCGCCGACCGCGAACGGGAAGACCCCCTGCACGGTGTGGCCATCGTCGGAGAGCACGCGCCAGCGAACCGTGTAATCGCCGTCGCCGAGCTTGCGCAATGAGATCGCCAAGACGCGGCCGTGCGTGCGCGGCTTCCCGGCGACGACCGGGCGCTTGCCGGAGTTCGCGACGACCGTGGTGCCGCTGAGCGCGCGGACCGGCTCGTCGAAGCGGATTGTCACTTGCCGCGGTGCGGTCGGGAGCACGGCGCCGTCGCTCGGCGACGCCGAGACGAGCCGGGCATGAGCCCACGCCGCCGGCGGCGCCGCCGCCGCGGCCGCAGAGAGCGCCGCGGCCGCGGCGAGCGTGCGTGTCCATCGCGTCAAGGTCTCGTCAGAGGGTTTCGGTCTGGCGTCCAAAACGGTTCGCCGTACGCCAATCTTGCCCGGACTACACTCCGCTCCGATGGCTGAAGTGCAGGACGTTTCGCACGATTTCGGGCACCTGGAGTGGGAAACACCGCTCTACAACCAGGCGATCACGCAGTTCGAGCAGGCGCTTCCGCACGCCGCGGTCGGCGATGACGTGGCCGAACGACTGCGCTATCCGGAGCGGTCGCTCGTGGTCAGTGTCCCGGTCCGCCTCGACGAGGGCCGCTGGAAGGTTTTCCCGGGCTACCGTGTCCAACACTCGAGCGTGCTCGGGCCGACGAAGGGCGGCGTTCGCTACGACGCCGACGTCGATCTCGGCGAGTGCGCCGCGCTCGCGATGTGGATGACCTGGAAGTGCGCGCTGCTGCGGCTTCCGTACGGCGGCGCCAAGGGCGGGATCCGCTGCAGTCCCCGCGAGCTGTCCGCGAACGAGCTTCAGGCGTTGACGCGCCGCTTCACTTCGGAACTGCTGCCGGTGCTCGGCCCGCAGCAGGACATTCCCGCCCCGGACATGGCTACGAACGAGCAGACGATGGCGTGGATGATGGACACGTACTCGATGCAGGTCGGTCACGCCGTGCCGGAGATCGTCACGGGCAAGCCGATCTCGCTCGGCGGCTCCCTGTTTCGCCACGAGGCCACCGGCGCAGGCGTCGTGATGGTGATCGAGCGCTGCTGCGAGAAGCTGGCGACGCCTCTCGCGGGCCAGCGCTGCGTCGTGCAAGGGTTCGGGAACGTCGGCGGGATCGCGGCAGCGGAGCTCTACGAGCGGGGCGCCCGCGTAGTCGCGGTCTCGGACCTCTCAGGCGGCGCCCACGACGAGCGCGGGCTCGACGTCCCAGCCCTGCGGGCCTACGCCGAGGCGAACGGCTCGCTTGCGGGCTACGAACAGGTGGAACGCGTTACGAACGAGGAGCTGCTCGAGCTGCCCTGCGACATCCTCGTCCTGGCGGCGCGCGAGGACCAGGTGACCGGTGAGAACGCGGGCCGCATCCAGGCGCGCCTGATCGCCGAGGGCGCAAACGGGCCGACGTCGGTCGAGGCGGACGTGATCCTCGCCGAGCGGGGCATTCTCGTGCTGCCCGACGTGCTGACGAACGCCGGCGGCGTCACCGTCTCGTATTTCGAGTGGGTGCAGGACCTCGGCCGGCTCTTCTGGGACCGGAACGAAATCCGCGCGAAGCTGGCCGACAAGCTCGCCGACGCGTTCGACCGCGTCTGGCGCCTGGCCGAAGAGCAGGGGCTGTCGCTGCGCAGCGCTGCGCTCGTCGCCGGCATCCGAGAGGTCGGCGCCGCGCTCACCTCCCGGGGCATCTATCCGTGACCGACCGAGTCCGCGACGCGATGGTTCCCGAGCCGCGCACGCTCGGTGGCGACTCGCCGGCCCGGGAGGCGGGGGAGCTGCTCTCGCGGCCGGAGGTGCGGGCGGTGTTCGTGTGCGAAGACGAGCAGCTCGTCGGCGTGGTCACGCGCGGGACCCTGGTGCGTGACGTCGTCGCCGCCGGCCGGGATCCGACGAAGACGCCGGTGCGCGAGATCGCCGAACCGCCGCGGCACACGCTCGATCCCGAGCTGCCGCTCGACGAGGCCTTTCGTTTCCTGGAAGACGAGGACCTCGAGCGAGTGCCGGTGACCGAGGACGGCCGGCTGGTCGGCGTTCTCTCTCGGAGCTCTCTACAGCGGCGGCTGGCCGAGGACGAGCCGCCGCCTGTGGACGAAGACCCCGGAGCCGTTCACTAACAGCACGTGTACGCGCCGGGCGGCGCCGCGCCTTCTTCGGGCTCCGGCAGCTCGGCCGCTTCCAGCGCGGCGCCGTCGAGGATGTCGCGCTCGCTCGCCTCGAGCCCGTCGAGGCCGAAGTGGTCGAGCACCTCGCGCAGGATCACTGCGCCGGCCACGATCACCGGCGCCCGATCGGGCTCCAGCGTCGGAATCGCGCGCCGCTGCGCGAGCGGTGCGGCCGCGAGCCGTTCGAGCTGCGCCGAAACGCCCTCGCGGGAGACGCGGTGGCCGTGCACGCGCTCCGCGTCGTACTCTGCGAGGCGGAGGTCGAGCGCCGCGATCGAGGTGATCGTCCCCGCGACGCCGATCGCGGCTCTGGGCTGAAGGTCGTACGGGAGACGTTGCCCGAGCAAGGCCCCGACGGCGGTTGCGCAAGCATCCAGCTCTCCCATGGCGGGCGGATCCGAATGCAGGAACCGCTCGGTGAGCCGGACGCAGCCGAGGTCGAGGCTGTCGTGGAACCGCAGGCCCTCCGGCCCGCCGACGACGAGCTCGGTCGAGCCGCCGCCGATGTCGAGCACGAGCGTGTCCTCGGACAGCTCGCGCCCGAAAGCCACGCCTCGAAAGGTCAGCTGCGCCTCGTCGTAGCCTGAGAGCAGACGCGTCTGGAAGCCGTAGCTCCACTCGACCTCACCGAGAAAAGCCTCACCGTTCTCGGCGTCGCGAACCGCGCTGGTGGCGATCGCGAGCGTCCGCTCGGCGCCCAGCGACTCGGCTTCGCGCCGGAAGTCGGTGAGCACGTTGCGGACGCGGGCCACCGGCGCGGGGAGGAGGCGCTTGCGCTCGTCGACGCCCTCGCCGAGGCGCGTGATCTTCAGCCGCCGGACGACCTCCGCGATCGACCCGTCCTCGACGTCGGCGACGAGCAGGCGCGTTGAGTTGGTGCCGAGATCGACGGCGGCGACACGGGTCATGCGGGCGATGCTAGCCGCGTGCCGTGGCTTCGAGCAGCGCCCGGACGTGCCGCTCGTCGCCGAGCTCTGAGGGAGAGACTCCGAACTCGTTCCGGAAGCGCTCGCTGAAATGGCTATGGCTCGAGAAGCCGAGCTCGAGGGCGAGCGTACTGAGATCGCCCGCGTGCGACGACAGCCTCTCCAGGCCCGCGCGCAGGCGCAATGTCTGCCGGAACCCGTGCAGGCTGAAGCCCGTCTCGACCCGGAAGACGCGTGCGAGGTGAAAGGCAGACGAGTGGAGACGCCGAGCGAGCTCGCTCAGAGTCAGACGTGCGGGGGCTGATGCAAGCTCGGTCTTGGCTGCCTCCGCGAGCGCGGTGTGAGCCGCTTTCGTCGAACCTCGGCGCCGGCGAGCTGAGGCAGGACGATCGCGCAGAGCGGACAACACCAACGTCGCCGCGGTCTCCTCGGCGAGCAGTGGATCCGGATCCGGGGCCTTCAAGTGGCGAATCAGCAGGTGCTGCAGGAGATACGTTCGGTGGTCTGCCGGCGCGTGGCTTGCGACCAGCCGGTAGCTGCTGTCGATGAGGCCGGCGCCTTCCTCGGCGAGCAGCGCCAGCGATTCGTGGTGAAGCTCGATGTACACGCAGTTGTCGCCCGCCTGATTGCGCAGCTCGCGTACATAGCGCTGGTCGGCGTTGTAGAGCATCGTCTCGTTGGGCGTCGCCAGGACCGGCGCTTCGTCGACGTGCTGGATCAAGACTGGGATCCGCGGGAAGACGACATGGGGGCGGTCGCCGATCAGGTTGGTCTCTCGCCAAGCGGTGTCGTCCGGCGGGCACCGGAACTCGCCCACGGTCAGCAGCGGAGACTCGAACAGGCGAGTAACGCTGCTCGGCACATCAAGTAGGACGCTCGAGCGGAGTTTCGGGTTAGGAAGGCGGCGCCCCCGCGAGGGCGAACGAGGGCGCCGCACCGGGGTCACGGTTTCGGACGTGCTCCGGCGATGATGTAGACGCGGTTGCCGTTCGCGGCCGAGACGAGCTCGTCGGGCGCTCCGTCTTGGTTCGTGTCACCGAGCCCGACGGCGTCGAAGCCGAGCTCTTCGTTGGTGGCCTTGCTCGTGATCGTGCGCAGCACAGATCCGTCGGCGCCCGAGAAGATCTGCACGCGGCCGGCGTTCGACGCGCCTGCGTTCGAGGTGTACGAGCCGACGATCAGATCCTCGTGGCCGTCGTGGTTGACGTCGCCTGCGCCGCGGCCCGGGCCGAGGCCCGCATCCGCATCGGGGCCAACCCACGACAGCAGCTCGTGCCCGTTGCGTCCGGAGTAGACGGCCGCTCGGCCGGATGCCGTGAAGTTGGTCGGATCACTTCCGTTGGTCGAGTCGTAGTAGTCGGCTGCGTAGATGTCGGGCGTGCCGTCGCGATTGACGTCGCCGACGCCGGCGACGAAGAACGAGCCGAACGAGTCGCCGTGAGAGGAAGCGTCGATCGTGAGCAGCCGCTCGCCGGTCTCCCCGGAGTAGACATACACCTGCCCGCGCGCGCCGTTGCCGGCATCTCGCGCCCCCACGATCTGGTCGGGCACATGGTCGCGGTTGACATCGCGTGACGATGCCGCCCCGGAGCCGAACTGGTCGCCGACACGGTCGCCGTTCAGGGTGCGGATGAGCTCGTACGTCCGTCCCGAGTAGATGGACGCATAGCCTGATCCCGCGCCGCTGAATCCCTGCGAGGCGCCGATCAGCACGTCCGCCTGATGATCCCGGTCGACATCGCCTGCGCTCGAGACGCTCCACCCGAAGGCGTCTCCGGCCGACGCGCCGATGAACCGATGAAGCAGCTCGCCGGTCTTGCCGGAGTAGAGGTCGACGTGGCCGGCGCCGTTGCCCGGGGCTCCCACGAGGATGTCGTGCACGCCATCGCCGTTCACGTCGCGGGCGTCGGCCATCGAGAAGCCGTTGTAGTCGCCCGAGGCACCGTCGAAGCGGTAGAGCAGGCTTCCCGTGCGGCCTGAGTAGACGTAGGTGGAGCCGCCGTCGGTGAACGGTTCGCCCACGATCGCATCCTCGACGTGATCGCCGTCGACGTCGCCGAGCTCGCTCACGGCCCAGCCGAAGTCCGTTCCCGGGCCTGCCGTGCCGTCGAACTCTTGCAACACCTGGACGTTCGGCTCGACGAAGGCGCCCGCCGCGTTTGCTCCGACCGCGATCGCGCCGAAAAGCGCCGCCGCGGCGATGATCGTGGGCCAGTAAACCTTCCTCCTGGACATGCGCGACCTCCCGCTGAGATGACCGATCCGGCCTCAACGTAGGAGGTGGCCGGCGCGCCCGCTTTCAGATTTGTGCGCGTTTCGACGCTGGAAACCCCACGCTATACTGCGCCCTGCGACGCGGGGTGGAGCAGTCAGGTAGCTCGCCGGGCTCATAACCCGGAGGTCGCAGGTTCAAATCCTGCCCCCGCTACTGCGAAAGGCCCTGGAAACAGGGCCTTTCGCTTTCCGGGTCAGTTGGACAGCGACGCCGCGTTCAAGCGGAGAGTTCGGACTTCCCGAGATTGACGCGCTCTTGTCCGGGGCGCCGAGGCGGCGCCAGCAGCGCCTTCTCTCTAGCCCTTCGCGATAGCCGCGAGAGCAGGTTCCGCTGCCAGAGCAAGAAGCCGAGCGGTATGAAGGCGGCAAGGACGAAGACTGGGGCCAGTTGGGTCGGCGTGGATGCCACCCCGATTCGGACCCGTGGCCCACGTTCGACTCCTTCTTTGACCGCCGCCTCCGCTTGACCGAGTCGGCCCTCCTCAAAGACCGGCCCCTTCGTCGCCTGGGCGAACCGCCGGATTGTCTCCGCGGTGCTTTCCGGGCGGTAGTCCGTCTCGGGCAGACCCTCGCGCCCAAAGACGCGCTCATTGGACGATGCGAACCGGACGAGCACGGTTTGCAGTCCCGGCGCGCGCCCGAGCGTTGCCCGAAGCAATGAGGCGCTGAAGTCGCGGCTCTCGCCATCGCTGAGGACCACGAGCAAACGGTGCCGACGGCCGGGTCTGAAGTATCCGCGGAGCGTCGCGAGCGCGTCGAAGGTCGTGACCGTCAGAGCGCTGCCGACCGGAGGTGGCCGGTCGACCCCGACGGAGCGATCGATGGTCGCTGAGAAGACGCCTTCGTCGGAGGTCGGAAACAGGTTGGGGAGGGCGCGATCCGTGAACGTCGCGATTCCGGCGGGTACGTCTGGGATCGCGGCCCGGATCGTCTTCGCTGCCGCCTTCGCCCTGTCGAGGCGGGTCGGACCGGCGGGCGAGGCGGCCGCGAGCATCGAGCGAGAGATGTCCAGGGCGAAGATCGTCTCGGCGTCCGTCCGCGTGTAGCGGGCCTGAGGCTCTCGCACGACTGGACGCGAGGCCGCGAGCGCAACGAGAGCTGCTGCGAGACAGAGCGCGACGATGGGGGCGACTCGCAGGAGCGGCCCGGGTGGCCGCAGACCCAGACGCGAGCGGGCACGGCCTGCGCGGCGCTGACCCTGGATAAACGCCGCGAGGCCAGGGACAAGGCCAAGAACGAGCAGGAGGCCAAAGGGGGCGAGGAGTGTCACGTCGTCAATACCCCCGCCCCTGACTGCTCATGCTCGCAGCGCCGCTGCGCTTACCCGCGGCCGCGTTCCGTGAGCTTTGGAACCGGCTGTCTGGCGCAACGACGCCGAGCGCGAGTTCCAGGTTCGCCTTGGCTTCCCCGTTTCTCGGATCCAGCCGGATCGCGTTCTGGAACTCAACGATGCTTCGCTCCACCGGCTTTGTGGCCTGGCCCGCTCCCGCAAGCGAGTCGACAAAGGCGAGTGCCCCGAGCAGGTTGGCAGCGGCGGCCGCCCGGCGCCGACCGCCGCCCGCCTGGATGACACGAGCGAGCGCCGTCTCTGCTTGTGCACGCGCCTGGCTGCCCGCTGTACTCTGGTCATAGCTCGGAATCCCGGTGTAGCCGCGGCGAACGAGGACGAGCGCCCGGCGCAGCGCGAGATCGTCGTCGAGCCCGAGCAGGCTGCGCGCGAAGTGGAAAGGAAGGATCTGGTCCGGTGCGGAGGGCACCCCGCTCGACGGGTCGCCGACGGGTCGGGCGTCGCTCGCCAGCAATGCTGTCTGCCAGGCGCGGACGTCGCTCGCCAACAGGCCGGCCAGCGTGCCCGCGCAGAGACAGAGCACCGCAGCGATGCAGAGCAGAAGACGGCGCCGCGTCATCGAGGCGCTTCCTTGCTCCAACTGAGCCGCGCTCCCACGTGCTCGTTCAAGGCGAGGAGCGCGAGAAAGAGCGCTGCGACGACGACCAATGCGATCAGAAGGCCGCTCGACGACGAGGCCCGCGCCAGCGACGAGCCGTGGCCCACAGGTGATCCGAGCCGCCGACTCGCGAGCAGTCCCTGGAAGAACCGATCGTTCTCGCGCCTGGGATTGAGCCCGACGACTCGAATGGGAATGCCATCGCGCAGATAGGAGAGGACGACGGCGGTTACAAGCGGTCGGTCGTCGGGGGCGTCGTCGAGATCGCTGACGAGGAGCACCGAGCCATGCGAGACCCGGTCACGGCGCAGAATCGTTCGTGCCAGCTCGAGGCCGACCGAGATCCGCGTCCCGCCGCTGAACGACAAGGCCCAGGGGGAAGCGGATTGTCTGCCGTGCGTGCGAGCGAAGAAGCGGATCAGCGGCCGGAACTCGACCGCAGGCGTGCCGGCTGGAAACATCTCGTAGGCGGAGTCCGAGAAGACGACGAGCCCGAGGCGTCGGCCGGACGATGCGAGCTCGCGGACCGTGCGTGCGATTTCACCGTTGCTCGACGAGGTGCTCCAGGAGACGTCGAGCACGACGACAGTGCTCTCGCCGGCGGGAACCACTCCGGCCTGGGCGCGAGGGCCGCGGGCGATAAAGAAGGCTGCGGTCAGTGTCCCGAGGAGAGCAAGGGCGAGGCCGGCGCGAAGGAGTCGGGTCCGCCGCCGCGCCGAGTCGAAACTACGGGCATCGGGGAGGGGAAGGGCGGTTTCCGTCACTCCTCCGCGACCTCTCTCTCCACGCGGCCAACGAACTCAAGGGCGGTGTTCGGCGAAGGCTCCGCAGCCGACCAAGCGAGCCGTCCTGCGGTCGCGGCGAGCTCGGCGCGACCAAATCCTTGGAGTTCGCGCACCAGGCGCTCGAGCGCCATGCGCCGTCGCTCCGGGTTGTGTCCGTTGGCGGCGGTCTCGCGGACGAGCGCGAGGGCCTCCTCGAGCGGCGTCTGGTCGCTGGTGCTCGCCTGCGGAGCGCTCGCCACTTGACGGCGGAGCACCATGGCGAGGAGAACGGCCGCCGCCAGGACGAAGAGCACAGAGGCGGCGACAAGGCCGTCGACGAGCGCGCCGGGCGAAAGCCGGTAGGACACGGGGGGCGGTGCCATGTCGGCATGGAGACCAGCGGCTGAAGGATCAGCGCGGTCTGCGTCGTCGAGCCGGGAGGCAACCGTGACGCTCGGCCAATCGACCGCGAGGTGGCGTGCGGCGCCCTCGCGGGTAACGAAACGGAGCATCGCCGGCGGAAAGTCGAGCGCTACTTGCGCACGACCGGGCGCGCAGCCAACGGTGAGGCACTCGAGCACAAATCGGTAGACGAGCTCGGTCGAGCCTCCGACCTGCTGCGCCTTCCGGGTGACGCGGCTGACGCGGTAGGAACCGAACCGTGGCAGAAGGCGGACACTCGATGCCCGCACCCGGGCCGGATCGAAGACGACGAGCGCTCGGGCGGTGAGCGGGTCGCCGAAGAGCACGGCGTTCGGAGCGAGAGACTCCTGCACCGAAATCGCGGCCTTGTCGGCCGTCCCTGCCCCGACGTGGCGCCACCAGCCCTGCTCGGCCGCGAGCGCGAGCACTGCTGCGATCGCTGCGCCGATCACCACGACGGCGAGTGCTCGCCTCACTACACACCCTTCCGGACGGCGAGCCTGGTCTCGCCCCAGGCGGTCAAGGCCCGCAGCACGTCGGACTCGACCGCGCTGTCGATGACGATCGGCTCGAGTCCCAGCGCGCGGAACTCGGCGAGCAAGAGGGCGAGTCGCGCCTCGTTCTGGCTGCGGCGGATCTCTGACTCACCGCGGCGAAGCCTCACATCGTGCTTTCGCCCGGTAGTGGGGTCCGCGAAGGAGACGATGAGCGAGTCAAGGAGCGGGAAGCTCTGCTCCCAGACCGGGTCCTGGATGACGACGGGGACGACGTCCCACCTGTATGCCAGGCCGCGAGCCCACCACTCAGGTGCCGGCACAGAGAGGTAGTCGGAGCAGACGAAAACAAATGTTCCTGGCGGCAGCGACCTGCGAACGCCCACCAGGTACCGGAAGTCCTCGTCGAGCGAATCGTCCGGTCCGCGGAAGGAGGCGCGGGCGAGGTGCTCATCGACTCGCTCGAGCCCGTGCCCGGGGCTCGGCGGGAACCATGCCGGCCGGGCTTCCTCGTCGCTGTCGAGGTAGCCAACGAGCCCGAGCTCGGCGAGGGCTGCAGCGGCTGCCAGCCGCCAGACCGCCCGGAGCGCCGCGGGCTTATCGAGCCACGGCTCGGGATAGAGGGCCATCGACGGCCGGCGATCGGCCACGACGACGATCCTCGGTGCCTCGTCGGCGAAGTGCTCGCGGACGATGAATTCGGGTTCCGCGCGAACGGACGAAACGCGCGCGGAGGCCTTCCAGTCGATGGCGGCTGGATTGTCGCCAGGCCGATAGGGGCGCGAGCCGGCGACGCTTGAACCCACGCCGCGCCGATTAGCCTGAAGCCGGCCGAACGGTGAGCCGACGGGGCGCCAGCGGGGGACGAGTGGAAACGTCAGCTCGGTCGCGACAGCTCCCTGTTCTCGAGGGCCGGCACTCGCTCTCCCGCGGTCGGCAGCTCGGGACGAGGCGCGATGACAAGGCATTGGCGGGCGAGGATCGCGAGCAGCTCGTCTCGGGGCGCACCTCGCGCCTCGGCGAGGAAGCCCGGCGACAGCACCATCCGGTGACCGAGGACGGGCGCGAAAAGCGCCAAAACATCCTCAGGGATGACGTAGCCGCGCCCGTGCAGGAGCGCCCACGCCCGGACGGCCCGATCGAGGGCGATGCTACCGCGCACCGAGGCCCCGATCAGCACCTGGTCGAGGCGGCGGGTGGCCCAGACGAGGTCGACGATCCACCGCTCGATCAGCCCATCGAGGTAAACGTCGTCGATCGCGGCTTGGAGGCGATGCAGATCGACGGCCGAGAGCACCGGTCCCAGCCGCTCGAGCGGGGGCGCTCCCCGGTGGTCGCGGACGACTAGAACCTCGTCGTCGGCAGCCGGATAGCCGAGGCGCGCTTTGAGAAAAAAGCGGTCGAGCTGTGCCTCCGGCAATGGGAAGACTCCCTCGAACTCGATCGGGTTCTCGGTGGCGAGCACGAGGAAGGGCTTTGGGAGGACGTGCGTCGTCCCGTCCACGGTGATCTGGCGCTCGGCCATCGCCTCGAGCAGCGCCGACTGGGTCTTGGGCATCGCGCGGTTGATCTCGTCCACGAGCACGACGTTCGCGAACAGCGGGCCGCGCCTGAACTCGAAGTCCCGGGTCTTCTGGTTGTACA
>Ga0209474_10004570_pt1 | contig 11917 bp, 13 predicted proteins | sample GraSoiAngelo_145_FD_185902 | JGI IMG/M metagenome (GOLD analysis project Ga0209474, IMG submission 185902) | Grasslands soil microbial communities from the Angelo Coastal Reserve, California, USA - 14_1009_05_20cm (SPAdes) (version 2) | ecosystem: Environmental > Terrestrial > Soil > Grasslands...
GGCGTTGAAAGTTGAGTCGCTCCTGTGCGTAATCGCCGCGTCCACGACACGAGGGAGAGCTTCGCCAGGTGCTCGAGACCGGCAGTGCGACAGCGGAGCGATCCGCCCGCAGGACGATCGGCGACCTCGCCGCGCGCGCAATCCACGCGGAGCCCGGCGAGCTCAAGGCGGTCCTTCTTTCGTTCGCGTATTTCTTCTTCCTGCTGTCCAGCTACTACATCCTGCGGCCGCTGCGCGACGAAATGGGCGTGGCGGGCGGCGTGCAGAAGCTGCCGTGGCTGTTCACCGGCACGTTCATCGCCATGCTCGTGGCGGTGCCCGCCTTTTCCGCGCTCGCCGCGCGCGTACCTCGCCACCGTTTCATCCCGCTGTCGTATCGTTTCTTCAGCGCGAACATCTTGCTGTTCTGGCTGCTGTTCGCGACCCACACGTTCCAGGTGGGCGCGGCGCGTGCCTTTTTCATCTGGACGAGCGTCTACAACCTGTTCGTCGTCTCGGTGTTCTGGAGCTTCATGGCGGACATCTTCCGCCACGAGCAAGGCGCGCGGCTCTATGGGTTCATCGCCGCCGGCGGCAGTGCGGGCGCGTTGGCGGGTCCTCTGTTGACGACGTGGCTCGTGAAGCCTCTCGGCACGACGCATCTGCTGCTCGTCTCCGCCGTTCTGCTGGAAGCGACCGTGCAGTGCGTCCGCGCGCTGCACCGTTGGTCGACCACGAGCGTCGCCGAGCGGCCGCGGCAAGCGAGCGCGGAGAAGCCGCTGGGCGGCGACTTCATCAGCGGCATTCGCCTGGTCTTTCAGTCGCGGTTCTTGCTCGGGATCTGCGCGTACGTCCTGTTGCTCACCGCGACGGCGACGTTCCTCTATCTGGAGCAGGCGCAGATCGTCTCGCGCGAAAGCGTGGACCCCCGCGTCCGCACGGCGCTGTTCGCGCGCATCGATCTTCTGGTGAACGTGCTCACCCTCGTTCTCCAGGGATTCGTCACCGGCTGGTTGCTGCGCCGCGCGGGGATCCGATTCGGGCTCGCGCTGTTGCCCGTGCTCACGGTCGGCGCGTTCGCGGCGCTGGTCGCCGCGCCGACGGTGCTGATGATTACGCTCGTGCAGGGACTGCGGCGCGCGGCGCATTTCGCCATCGAGCGTCCCGCGCGCGAAATCCTCTTCATCGACGTGCCGCGCGAGCAGAAATACAAATCGAAGAACTTCATCGACACGGTGGTCTATCGGGGCGGAGACGTCGTCACGGCATGGATGCAGTCGGCGCTGCAGGCGCTCGGGCTGGGCATCGTCGGCGTTTCCGCCGTGGCCGTGGGGCTTTCTGGCGTCTGGTTGTGGAACAGCCTTTCGCTCGCGCGGAAGGACGAAGCGATGGCGAAAGCATGACGTGGACGCGGCGCGAGATCCTCCTCGGCGCAACGGCGCTAAGCGCTCTGGTGCGCTCCCGAGCGAGTCTGGCCGCAGCCGGAAGCGCCGAGACCGTCCCAACCGCCGGAGGCACCATGGAGCGCATGCGGACCCGGCCCATTCCACGCACGGGCGAACAGCTGCCAGTGATCGGCATGGGGACCTGGCGCACCTTCGACGTCGGCGAATCGGAGGATGCGCGCAAGCCTCTGCGCGACGTGCTTGGACGGCTCTTCGACGCAGGCGGCCGCGTCATCGATTCTTCGCCGATGTACGGGCGCGCCGAGCAGGTCGTCGGCGACCTCGTCGATCCGACGCGCCGCCCATTCCTGGCAACGAAGGTGTGGACCAGCGGTCGCGAAGAGGGCATCGAGCAGATGCGCCGTTCGATCCGGCGCATGGCGCCGCACGGCGAAGGCCGTCCGTTCGACCTCATGCAGATCCACAACCTGGTCGGCTGGCGCACGCACGTTCCTACGCTGCGCGCCTGGAAGGAATCCGGGACGATCCGCTACTGGGGCATCACCCATTACACGGACTCCGCATTCCCCGAGATGGAAGAGATCGTCCGGACCGAGAAGCCGGATTTCGTCCAGCTGCCGTATTCGGTCGGCGCGCGCGAAGCCGAGAAGCGCCTCTTGCCGGCGTGTGCCGAGCACGGTGTCGCGATCCTCGTGGAGCGTCCGTTCGAAGCGGGCTCCCTCTTTCGCGATGTCGTGAAGCGGCCGCTGCCGGGCTGGGCGGCCGAGGTCGATTGCTCCAGCTGGGCGCAGATCTTTCTCAAGTTCATCCTCGGTCATCCGGCCGTGAACTGCCCGATCCCCGCGACGGCCAATCCCGAGCACATGGCCGACAACGCGCGTGCCGGTTTCGGTCGCTTACCGGATGAGGCGATGCGCAAGCGCATCGTGGCCGGACTGACTGGAGGAGGTCGATGAGCACACGCCGCGCGTTCCTCTGGAGCATCGCCGGTGGACTTGCCGCGGCCGCGGTGCGGGCGAGCGGCAAGGAAGGCGAGGACGACGATCTTGCCGCGGCTCGAGCGGCGAAAGGCACGAAATCCGGACGGGCGTCGAAGCCGCTGCGGATCCTCATCCTCGGCGGCACTGGTTTCCTCGGGCCGCACTTCGTGGAGAACGCGCGCACGCGGGGCCACACTCTGACGCTCTTCAACCGCGGCAAGACGCATCCCGAGTTGTTCCCGGAGGTGGAGAAGCTGCGCGGCGATCGCAACGGCCAGCTCGATGCGCTCAAAGGAAGAAAGTGGGACGCCGTCATCGACACGAGCGGCTACGTGCCGCGCATCGTGAAGATGTCCGCGGAGCTTCTCGCGCCCGCGGTAAGGCAGTACGTGTTCATCTCGTCGATCTCCGTGTATCCCGACGACGTGAAGCCCGGCGCGAACGAGACCACGCCGGTGCAGAAGCTCACCGAGCCCGGCAGCGAGGAGGTGCGCAAGCATTACGGCGCGCTCAAGGCGCTGTGCGAGGAGGCCGCCGAAGCGGCGATGCCGGGGCGCACGACGAACGTCAGGCCGGGGCTCATCGTCGGTCCGGGAGATCCGACCGACCGTTACACCTACTGGCCCGTCCGCATGGATCGCCCAGGCGAGGCGCTCGCGCCGGGCACCGGCGAAGATCCGGTCCAGTACGTCGACGTGCGCGACCTCGCAGCCTGGATCGTACAGACGATCGAGCGCGGATCGGTTGGCGTGTTCAACGCGACGGGACCGGAGAAGCCTCTCAGCATGTCCGCCATGCTCGCGTCGTGTCGGAAAGCGGCGCGGCAGCCGGCCACGCTGGTGTGGGTCCCGGAGAAGTTCCTCGCCGAGCAGAAAGTCTCGCCCTGGGACGACATGCCGGTATGGACCGGCGCGGAAGGCGGGCTCTCCCAGATCGACTGCACGAAGGCGATCCACGACGGGCTGCGCTTCCGCTCGGCGGACGCGACGGCGCGGGACACGCTCGCGTGGTGGAAGGAGTTGCCGGAAGATCGGCGCAAGAAGCCGCGCGCGGGCCTCTCCGCGGAGCGGGAGCAGGCAGTGCTCGCCGCGTGGAAAGCGCGCAAATCCTAGGCGCTGCCGCACCGGAGGTGCGGCTCTGCGCCTATTCACGCGGAGCGTGACCCCGGGCGTCTCCGTGAAGACGGAGATGCCCTTCCGCCCGCTGACCACATGGTCGCACACGGAGATTTCTTAGCCACATCCCGGAACGCCGCTATCGTGGCGCACGCCACTCTTCCGGGAGAGAAGATGCTGCTCGTCATTGCCGCGCTGCTCGCCGCGGCCGCTCCTGCCGGTGACGAACCGGCGAAATCGCAGGTCGTCGCCGACGCGACGCAAAGCCTGACGGCGGTCCGCGTCTCTCCTGGCGAGGCTGACGCGCCAGCGGCGGCGCAAGCGCCGGTCCTCGCCGCCGAGTCGTCCGTCCATTCGAGCTGGTATTCGTTGTACGAGGGCCGCCGCTTCGGGCTGCTGATGGATGCCGGAGTGCCGACGGGCGCCGGTCTCGCCGCGATGTTCCGACCGTGGCGACTCCTGCGCCTCGAGGGGGGCCTCAACTACGATTACGTCAGCTTCGGATTGCGAGGCGGACTCACGTTCATTCCGGTGGAATGGGCCGTGACCCCCACGGTGCACGTCGAAGGCGGGCACTTCTTCGAGGGCAACGCGAGCTCATTCACGTCGGATGCGAGCGCGAAGATCCTGCTCGGCCACGTCCCCGAAGATTATCTCTCGGCATCGCTCGGCCTCGAGTTCGGCGCGCAGCAGCGCTTCGTCTTCTTCCTGCGCCTCGGGCTGAGCTGGATCTGGAGCGAAGGGCGAAACGTCGCGCAGGCGGTCACTGCCGCGAACACCAGCGGCGGCCCGACCACAGTCAAATCCGCTCAGAACATTCCGCTGCTCTTGCAGGTGCCCACGGTCACTGTGGGCGCGCTGCTCTACCTGTTCTAGGAGCGCCGCGATGGAGAACTCCCTCAAGACAGCTCTGGTCGTGCTCGCAGGTGCGATTGTCGCTGCCTGCGGCGGGAAGCTCCTCTACGGTGAGGCCAACGAGCCGTCGATCGTGTTCAGCCAACCGATCGGAACGACCATTCCCGGTGCGCCGCAGGTCCCCGTCACGATCCCGCAGGGCATCGTCACGTTCACGTTCCAGGTGCCCAACGTGCCGTTCACGGCGGGTTCCACCACGACGAACCAGTCTGGATTCGACATCACCAGCTCGATGAAGCTGAACCTGGCGACGCTGACCATGTCCGCATCGTCGAATGCGGACTTCAACGGATTGGACTCGGTCACGCTGACGATCCAGACGTCGACCAATTCGCAGACGCTCGCGACCTACACGAAAGATCCCAGCCGCTTGCCCGGAAAGACCCTCGTCCTGCAGCCCGCCTCCGACGTCGAGATGCTCACGTACCTCGCCGACGCGGGGAACGGCACGAAGACGATGACGCTGAGCGTTTCCGCGACGGGAACCCTGCCTGCGAACAACTGGACCGCTGATACCGACCTCGATTTGCACATCAAGGGGACGGCTGGCTGGCCCTAACATTTGTTTCACCTTGTGCGTTGCGAGACAGAGGCGATCCGCGCCGGAAGCCGATCGTGTTTCAGCCGTGAATAGATAGCTGCTCGCCCGAGTCCTCTCGGGGCCTGGGTGCGCTCGTCCGGACGGTTGCCAAACAGAAACGTGGCCGCTAGCCCGCTCGAGCGCTCCCCGTGAGGCAAGAGCTTCCAGAGGAGGCGCCATGCTGCCGTTCACATCAGTGTTGCTCGCCGCCGCTCTAACACCCGCCGCTTACGAGCCGCCGCCATGCGCAGCGGCGAACGTTTCGGGCTGCGTGCCAGGTTACGTCGCCCGGGTTGATCGGTACGGCCGGCTCATCTACGCGCGCGATCCGAACTACGTCCCGCCCGCGCCCGCTCCGCCCCCGCAGCCGCGCGCGTACTCGTACTCGCAGCCCGCGTACTCGTACGCTCAGCCGGCGCAGCCTGCCAACTGGGCATATCCCGCCACGGGGATTCCGCGGCCGGCGCCCGAGCCGGTGCAGCGCGAAGACCGAGGGCACGTCGCGCTCGTATTCATGCCGGGCGTCTCGTCGTTCCCCAAGTACACGACGATCAACGAGACGAAGCCGGAAGGCGCGCTCGCGCTCGAGTTCCGCGGAAACAACGGCGGGATCCGCTTCCGCCTCGCGGGCGAGTACACCTCGTTCGGAAAGATCGGCGAGGCGTCGTTCAAGTACGACTTCTTCGACGGTTTTTTCTTGAGGCCCTTCCTCGCCGTCGGCGTGGGCGTCGCATCGATCAACCCCGATCCGGGCGTGCGCGCCGCCGGCAGCGCTTCCGCGGGAATCGATCTCTACCTCGGCCGCAACTTCTTCCTGACGGGCGAAGTGAAGGAGCGTCTGTTCATGGAAGGCACGGACGGCTCGGCGCACGGGCTGGTTACGTCGGACCGCCGCCAGACGGCGCTGCTCGCCGGGATGGGCTTCTACTTCTTCTGAGCTGCCGCCATCGGCTCGAAGTGGGCGACCACGTCGGCATCGTCCGCGACGGCGAACCCGCAGCCCGTCGCGCCGGAGCAGCCGCGCGACCACTCCACGAAACGTGCGTCGTCGGGCGCCGCCGCGGCGAGCGTCACCCACGCACCCGCGGCAAACGAAGCGGTGCACTTTCCGGGGCAGTCGATGGCGGGCGGCAGCGAAAGGACACGGCCCGGTCCGTCCACCGCGACGGTCACCGCGTAGGCGCCTTCATCGCGCGCCGCGCCGCACGCAACCAGGAGCAGCGCCGCAGCGGATGCGCTTGCAGATACTCGCACGCCGACCTCCCGGCGAGATCACTCGGGATACGGTCGCAGTGACCTCGCGACAAGTCCTATACCGGCGGCCAGCATGCCGAACATCAGCAGCGTGTTGAAGAGGCTCGTCGCTTCCCAGTGAATCGAAAGACTCATCAGCACCGCAGCCAGGATCGTGAGCGCGCCGCCGACCGTCAGGATCCATCCGAGCTTGCTCTTGCCGTCGAAGAAAAGCACGCCGACCCCGATGAGCATCGGGAGCATCGTCAGCCCGAACCCCGCCGGCCGGTTCCAGCCCCACAGGCCAAAGAACGTGAACGTCGACGTGACCTGCACCTGGTTCAGGACCAGGTAGCCGCCGACGGCGCTGAGAAGGAGCCCGCCGACGAACGTCCCCACGCCGCCCGGTGTTCCGCCCGCGCCGCGCGGGCGCGGTGCTGAAATCGCCGCTTGCTGGTCGACCAGCTTGCTGAGCTCTTCCGCCTCTATCCGTGGGTCGGGCGTCGGCATGTCGCCATTCTACGGCGGTGCCCACGCCCAGCCAGGAATCGACCGGTGCGGAGTACCGGACGGACAGGCGCTTGTGCGTGCGCCTGTACGACGGCTCTTCCGCGCGCACGACCGGCTGCTCACGTTCACTCGTGCGCACTGCGAGCGCAGGGCTGCCCGGACGTCCTCGGGCGGCGGGGGAGGGCACATGAACCGGGTGGCGTTCGCCGCGACGATCGTTCCGGTGCTGTTTGCTTGCACGTCGGTGAAGATGGTGCAGCGCGAAGGCTGCTGGGTGAAGCAGACGGAGAAGTGGCCTAGCCGCGTCACCGAGGAACTGGGCTTCTGCACCAAGGCTCCTCCCGTCTGGGCGCAGGATCGCGTGGCGCGCCTTGTCCAGGAGTGCATGGCGCAAGCGGACTATCGCTGGCAGAATCGCGCGCTCGCCGCGTGGACCCGCGGCGATCCGATTCCTCCGCAGGATTCCGACGACAAGATCGCGCAGACCTGCATGAAAGAGGCCTCGGCGGCGCTGGGGCAGGAAGCGGAGAACTCCGCCCTCAAGGCGCGTCTGTCGGAGCTGGCACAGGATCGCGATTCCTTGCGCAACGTCAGTGAATCGGATCGCGATTTCCTGAAGCAGAGCAGCGACAAGATGGTGTCAGCGCTCGGCGAGGCGGCGAAGAAGCCGCCACCTTCCGCTGTCGCCACGGCGACCAGCACCGGAACGGCGAAGACGGAGAGCGATCTGCGCAGCTCCGATCAACCGGCGATGCCGTCGGCTCCAGCGACCGTCGTGGAAGTGCACGGGGCGCCTGCGCAGCCGGTCGTGGTGCCCGTGCAGGTAGGCACGGCGCAGAAAGCCCCCGCGGCGCCACGCAACGTCGCGAAGTCGACCGACTGCCCGGCCGCGCGGAAGCAGCCCGTCGCGCGCAAGGGAACCACGGCGAACTCCGCCGACGATTCGAACTGCACGAAGGCGGCGGAACCGACCAAACCCGTTTCGCTCGGTACTTCGACGGGAGACTGACCGCAGGAGGCTGTCTCCGAAACGGAGACAGCCAGGGTCACGCTCCGCGTGAAGTAGCCGCAGACCCGCACCTACGGTGCGGGAGCGGCTATCGCGCCGCGGCGGCAGTGGTCAGCGCCGCGGCGCCGGCCTTCGCGCACTGCGCATCGTTCTCGGAGAGGTCGCCGGAGACGCCGATCGCGCCGACCAGTTTGCCGTCGAGCATCAGCGGCACGCCGCCGTCGACCGGTACCGCGCCGCGCAGCGCGAGCACGCGCACGTTGACGCCGCCCTTCTCGAGTGCGTCCTGGAACGCCTTCGTGGGCCGCTTGTAGAGCGCTGCGGAACGCGCCTTGTCCATTGCCACTTCGGCGCTGCCGAGCTGCGTCGTGTCCGCCTTCTCGTAATAGACGAGCGTCCCCGCCGGATCGACGACGGCGATGGCCATGAACCAGTTGTTCTTGCGCGCCTCGGCCGACGCTGCCGCGGCCGCCCTCTTCGCCGCATCGAGGGTCACCGCGTTGCCGATGGGAATGGCGTACGAGGTTTGAGGCGCGGCTTGCGCCTTTGGTTGCGGTTGCGTCTGGGCCACCGCTGCGGTGGCGGCGAGCACTAGCGCTATCGGAAATCGCAACGTCATGGCTGGCTCCTCCTTGGGGCTGCGCATGATTGCACCAATCGCGATTTCCGTCGCGCCGTCGGTCAGATCGGCGTCGCGCGCGGCATCTCGAGAAATGTCGCGGCGCAGTGCCAGAACAGATGGCGGTTGATGCCCAGGGCCAGCGAGTGCGCGAGCCCCGGAAGGATGCTGAACTGCCGATCCGCGTTGGGGAGCTTGCGATAGAAATCGAGCAGGTCCTCCTCCGTCGCAATCCCGTCGAATTCGCCACGCACGACCAACGTCGGCGCGCGCACCTTGGCCGGATCGACGACCGGCAGGTTCGCCGTCATGTCCAGATATGTCCCGGTAGGAACGGTGTCGCCGAACGGAAGCTCCGCGTCCGCCATCGCTTCCGCCACGGAAGGGTCGGCCGTCCCCGGCCGGTCGCGGGTGAAGATGCTGCGGATCATCTCGCGGTCGCGCTTCCGGCGGTTGTGCGTCCGGAAGAATTCGATCTGCTCCGCGCGCTTCTGCAGCGTCGGGGAGCCAGCCCCCGTGTACGTGAACGCCATGAGCACGAGGCGATCGACAACATCGGGGGACGCGGTCGCAAAAGCGGCAGCGCGCAACGCGCCCGACGATTCGCCGACGTAGTGGATCTTGTGCCGTCCGGTCTCGCGAGCGACGACCTCGCTGCCGGCGCGCAGATCTTCGGCGCCGCTGCGGATGTCCGAATTCCGTTCCGTGCGCGACGAGCGGCCGTATCCTTCGTGGTCCATCGTCCACACGTCGAATCCGCGGCGCGCGAGCTCGTTCATCAGCGAGTACTCGCCTTTGCCGGGCACCGTCAGGTCGAAGGTCGGGCGCGACGACACCGACGAGCCGTGCACCAGGAAGACGACCGGTCTCGGCGGCTCCGACTTCTCTGGAGCACCGTTGCGCTTGCGGAACATGTACAGCTTCACCTCGCCTTTGTGCGCCCAGTACTCGGCGGTCCAGAGTGCGCCCGGCTGCGCCTTTGCCGCCGCTCCACGAGGCGCCGACTGCGTGATGGCGCCTGCGGCGAAGCCGGCGCCGGCGAGCTTCATCAACGATCGTCGTGAGGAACGCACCATGGGAGATCTCCCGTGCGAGAGATGCGCGAATCGGCGGATTCGGGCAATGTTCGCGGTCTCGTCGGCCACCGACAAGGGGGAACTGTATGAAGCGAAGCAATCTCGTCATCGCGCTCGCCGCGGCATCCGCGTTCATCGGCGCGCAGGCGTTCCGCTCGCTGCACGCGCAGCAGACCGGCTTCAAGCGAACGGAGCTGCAGCGGCACGACATCACCGTCCAGGGCCGCGAAGTCGTGCAGTCTCGCGCCGAGTTCGACCCGGGCGCCGCGATCGGAAAACACACGCATCCGGGCGAGGAGTTCGGGTACCTGCTCGAAGGGACGCTGGAGCTGCAGGTCGAAGGGGCGCCCACCAGGACGCTCAAGGCAGGCGATACGTTCTTCGTGCCGGCGGGAACCGTTCACGCGGCGAGGGACACGGGTGCCAAGGGGGCGAAGGTGCTCGCCACGTACGTCGTCGAGAAGGGCAAGCCGCTCGCGACGCTGGTGAAGTAGGCGCGCTTCGCGCCGCGCCGGACGGGCGGTTCAGGCCCCGCGACGTTTCTTCAGCGCGTCCTCGCGGATGGCGGAGAGCGTCGTCGAAGGCGTGATCGCCTCGGGGTCGAGGCGCAGTTCGAGGAGCGCCGGCCGGCCGGCCGACAACGCGCGATCGAGCGCGGCCGGGAACTGCTCGGTGGCTTCGACCGTCTCACCGTGGGCGCCGAACGCGCGCGCGAAAGCGGCAAAGTCCGGGTTCGTCAATGACGTGCCGTGGACGCGTCCCGGATAATGCCGCTCCTGATGCATGCGGATCGTGCCGTACATTCCGTTGTTCACGACGAGCAGCACGATGTTCAGGCGGTTCTGCACGGCGGTGGCCAGCTCCTGACCTGTCATGAGGAAGTCGCCGTCGCCACAGAACGCGATGACGACGCGGTCCGGATGCACGGACTTCGCCGCCACGGCCGCGGGGGTCCCGTACCCCATCGCGCCGCTCGTCGCCCCGAGCTGCGATTTGAAGGTGCGGTACCGATGGAAGCGGTGGAGAAACGACGAGAAGTTCCCGGCACCGTTTGCCACGATCGCGTCCGCGGGCAGCCGCTCGCGCAGCTGATGCACCAATTGCGGTAGCTGGAGCGAACCTGGGATCGGAACGGGCCGGTTCCACGCCTCGTATTCGGTGCGCGCCGCGGCGGTTTCCTTCGCCCACGAGGGAGTGTCGCGCGGCCGTAGCTGCGCGAGTGCGACGGCGAGCTCGGGCATCGCGGCCTGGATGAGGACGTCCGCGGCGTAGACACGCCCCAGCTCTTCGGCTCCCGCGTGCGCATGGACGAGCGCCTGCCGCGGAACTGGCGCCTCGAATAGCGAGTAGCCGCTCGTGGTGATCTCACCCAGTCTCGCTCCCAGCACCAGCGCGACATCGGCTTCCTGGATCCGCCGCGCGAGCTTCGGATTGATGCCGATTCCGACGTCCCCGGCGTACTGCGGATGCTCGTTGTCGAACAGGTCCTGAAAGCGGAACGCGCACGCGACGGGAAGTTGCCACGCTTCGGCAAACTTGCGGACGTCCGCGCATGCCGCCTCAGTCCAACCGCTGCCGCCGAGGATCGCGATGGGCCTCTTCGCGCCGGAGAGCAACGCTGTCAGCCGCGCGAGACGATCGGCCGCAGGCGCAGCGGTGACGCGCTGATACGCGGGCGTGGCAGGAGCGTCAGCTTGTTCACCGAGCATGTCTTCCGGGAGCGCCAGCACGACCGGACCCTGGCGTCCGGCAGTCGCCGTGTGGAACGCGCGGCTCACGTATTCGGGGATGCGTCGCGCGTCATCGATCTGCGCCACCCATTTGGCCATCTGGCCGAACATGCGGCGATAGTCGATCTCCTGGAACGCCTCGCGGTCGGCGAATTTTCGCGGGACCTGTCCGACGAGAAGGAGGAGCGGTGTCGAGTCCTGGCACGCCGTGTGGATACCGATCGCTGCGTTCGTCGCGCCGGGACCTCGCGTCACCAGGGTGATGCCCGGTCGCCCGGTCAGCTTTCCGTACGCGTCGGCCATGTTGGACGCGCCGCTCTCGTGACGACACGCGATCGCGAACGTCGTAAAGCGCATCCAGGACGGGCAGGTGGCTTTCGCCGGGAACGCAGAAGACGTGATCGGCGCCGTGCGCGACCAGGCTCTGGACGAGGATCTGGCCCCCGCTGCCGGACACTGTCGTCGCACGTCCCATGGGGCTCTCGGCTTTCGTCACTTCGCGGCGCGCGCGTCCGCCGCGATCTGCCTGGCATCGAACCGGTTGATGTCGTCGATCAAGTCGTTGGTGACCAGGTCCGTCGCAGGCACCTTTTCCTTGATGACCTTCCAGCGCACGAGGAAGTCCTCGTACGCATCGAAATCCTTGACGGAGCTTTCGCCCCATCGTTTCACCCCTCCCGCCTCGAGCTTCCAGTGCTCCGCGCGCGCGAGCAGCGTCTTTACGTCGTCGCGCACTGCCTGTTCATCGGTCTTTCCCGTCGGCTT
>Ga0209474_10004571_pt1 | contig 11917 bp, 10 predicted proteins | sample GraSoiAngelo_145_FD_185902 | JGI IMG/M metagenome (GOLD analysis project Ga0209474, IMG submission 185902) | Grasslands soil microbial communities from the Angelo Coastal Reserve, California, USA - 14_1009_05_20cm (SPAdes) (version 2) | ecosystem: Environmental > Terrestrial > Soil > Grasslands...
AAGCACAAACTACGGTCGCAGCAGTGTTTGGTACCAGCGGACAACTGAGTCGCCGAAAAACATCCAGGTAATTGCGCCGAGAGCGAGATAGGGGCCGAAGGGTAGTTTAAGTGACCAGACGCGTCGACCCAGGATGAGAGTGATGAGGCCGATGATGGAACCGTAGAGCGAGCCGGCAAAGATGGCGAAAAGGACGGCCCGCCAGCCGAGGAAAGCGCCGATGCAGGCGAGGAACTTCAGATCGCCCCGGCCCATCGCTTCACGGGGGATCTCAATCTCGTTAGCAGTTCCGCTGATTTCATCCAGCTGGTCGAGTTCGAAATTCTCCGACCCAACCCGGACACGGTTGTAGTGAAAGGACAGAATGGTATCGGCAAATTCGCGCTCGGCAATTATCGCTTTTGCGCAGTGCAACAGTAATTGATCTTTTTCGCGCGCGAAAAACTCGCTCCACAAGCTTTTCTCATCGCCCACGACAAAATCGGCGTCGCCACCGTGGCGTGTCCAGGTGAAGGGCGCTGGTTTTTCGAGACGGATCCGTTTCTTGCCGAAAACCAGTTTGCCGCCTTCGAGCACGAGCCAGAGCAACGCATAGCCTAGCGCGGCTGATCCAGCGGAAGTAACCAGCGCCATGAGCCGGCGATCGGTGTTCATCAGTGGTGGGAGTGCGATCGAGGCAATTAGTCCCGCAGCAGTCCCGCCGATCGTAATTTCATCGGGAATAATGAAGTGCTCGAAGTCGATAAAGGTGGCGGCGATGACGAGTGCAATAAAAACCCAATAAGCGATCGCAATCGGCCACGGGAACGCTTTCCAGATGATGAGAAAGCAAAAGGCGGTTAGCAGTTCGACCGCGAAATAACGAAAAGCGATGCGCGTCCCGCAATTGGCGCAGCGTCCGCGCAGCGCCAGCCAGCTAACGAGAGGTAGATTCTGGGGCCACGGAATTTGCCTTTTGCAGGAAGGACAAAAGGAGCGGCGCGGCTCATTGACCGAAAGATTCAGCGGCAGTCGATAGATGCAGACGTTAAGAAAAGATCCGACGCAGGCGCCGAAGATGAAGGCGAAGGCGCTGAACAAAGCGTCGTAGCTCATTTCGGAAACACTGAACGCGCCGAAGCATCCAGGATGACGTGATGGAGTAGTGGAGTAATGGAGTAGAGGAAAAGCACGATCCAATCCATTACTCCATCACTCCATTATCCCACTCGGGCTCGCCGGCGTTTCATGAACCAGGCGATCCAGATGCAGCTTTCGTAAAGCAAAACCATCGGCAGACTCATGGCGATTAGCGTGAGCACGTCTGGCGTGGGCGTGATGATGGTGGCGAGAATGAAAATGAGCACGATGGCATAGGGCCGGGTGCGCGCCATGAATTCGTAGGTGATCAAACCGAAGCGCACGAGCACAAGGACCACTACGGGCAATTCGAACGCCAGCCCAAAGCCGAGAGTGAACCGCGTTACAAACGAATAATATTCCTGCACCGTCCAGGATGGCGCCCAGCCGAGCGACTGGGTGTCGTGAAAGAAGAAGAGGATCGTTTTTGGCAGCAGCCAGAAATAGCAAACAAGGACTCCGGTGAGGAAGAGCGCAAAGCTGACGCCAATGGCTGGGAACAGGATTTTCTTCTCCATCACAGTCAGCGCCGGAAGGACAAATTCGGCGGCGAAGAACAAAAGCAGCGGAAAAGAGATGACAATGCCGGCATAAAACGCCAGACGAAAGGAAACCACGATGGAGTCAGTAATACCGAGCGCGCGGAGAACACCGAGATTTTGATCGATCTCATGCAGCGGCGCCTGCATGATGCGAACGAGCGTTCCGCGAAAGGCGAAACAGAAAATCATCGCCACGAGCAGCGTGATCGCCATTTTCACGATCGTCCACCGCAGATCTTCCAGATGTTCGAGAAAGGGCTTGGAGGTTTCGCTCTCCGGCAGCTCGCGAAACTTGAAGATATCGCGCAGCGCCATTTTAGCGATGCGGCGCCGGAATAATTCCTTTCGCGACCAAACGCGCCCACATACTGAGAGTGTTGGCGTCGCGAATGGTGTCGTCCGCTATCATGGCGGTTACTTGCGCCGGGGAAAATTCGCGACATTCCAGAATCATCTCCGCATCGTGGTAAGTGTGCTGTTGGATGGCGCGCTGAACCGGACGGGCGAAAAATAGAAATTCGCGCTCGTCGGTGAACCCGGGCGAGGAAAAGAAATCCCCCAGGAAAATTGTTTCGCCACCTGGCGCGAGCTCGTAGCCGGTCTCTTCGCGCAACTCTCGCAAAGCGACGTCACGAAATGAGCCGAAATCGCACAATTGATCGACCTGTCCGGCCGGCATTTCCCAAATCGCTTTGCGAATTGGAATTCGCTCCTGCCGAATGAAGACAAAGTTTCCTTCCGCGGTCATTGCTGCGACTACGACCGCGGATTTACGATGCACGATCGTCCACGCGTGCGCGTCACTTCGATGCGGCGTGCGAACGCGCTCGGTCACGACCGACAAATGATCATCGGCAAAATGGGTGTCGCTGGAAACGGTTGTCCAATTTTCAGGCGTCTCCACCACGCAAATAAAAACGTCCTTGCGCGAAAAGCGAATCTTCTTCCTGCAGCGGAGACCTGCTGGATCATAAGACAACATTTCGTCACGATAGAGACGGCTATCGAAGAAAACTGACTCCCTGTAACGCTGCGCAATTTCAATGCAGCCAAGGAGAATCCTCCTTTTCTCATGATTGCGTCGCTTCGCCTTCGCGAACCGCCGTCACTGAAACATAGTTAGCATCGGGCAAAACAAACTTGCGCACTTCGACGTCGACTTTGCGCAAACTAAATTTCGCCAGCAAATGCGCGGCGATTTCCTCTCCAAGCGTCTCGATTAATTTGTAATCATTGCCGCTGACGAATTCCCTCACGAATTCCGCGACGGCCGAATAATTCACAGTATTGGCAATGTTGTCTCGTGGGTCGGCAATGTTCGGCCACAGCGTCACGTTTAGGCTCAACCGTTGCGGTTGCGAGCGCTCGGAGTCCGGCACGCCTACCCGGCCATGAACTTCGAGTTGTTCGATATGAATTCGATCGATCACGACAGTTGGAATCTTGGCGAGAAGCGCGTCCGACGGCGAGCGCCAATTCTCATCGCAGGGTAGCGGGCGTTAGGCTCGGCGAGTCTACTTGGGCGCGAGCGAAAGCCACGATTGTTTCGGAATTAGGGTCCCCGCGCAATGGCATCCGCCTGGTGACCAAGGGTGGCGCCAGCCATTCCGACCCGAGGGCGACTGATGTTCGTTTCAGTACCAAACGTTGCCAAGGTTATTTGCTCTCGACCAGCGACGGTGGAATTGTGATGATCGGAGCCTGCAAAGGAGGTGCTTGCGCACTTAACATGTCCGATGAGCTAAAGCCGGATCTCCGGCTCGAGATCGCACATCTCCTGTTAATCGATGTAGTCGGTTATTCGAATCTGCTGGTCAACGAACAAATTGAATTGGTGCACGAACTGAATCAAATCGTGCGAGGTACCGAATCTTTCCAGCTGGCAGAAAAAAGCGGCAGGCTCATTAGGGTGCCAACTGGGGATGGGATGGCGCTGGTTTTTTTCCGCAGCCCGGAAGAGCCCGTGCAGTGTGCATTGGAAATCAGCAAGGCATTGAAAAATTCGCTAAACATTCAAGTACGAATGGGAGTTCACAGCGGCCCGATCAGCCAGGTCAGTGATGTTAACGACCGGATCAACGTGGCTGGAACCGGATTCAATGTAGCGCAGCGGGTGATGGATTGCGGCGACGCCGGACATATTCTCTTATCGAAGCATTTGGCCGACGATTTGGCCCAATATCGCCATTGGCAACCTTACTTACATGACGTTGGCGAGTGTGAGGTTAAACACGGATGGAGGCTTCATATTGTTAATCTCTACAAGGATGGCCTCGGCAATTCGGCTCTGCCGGAAAAACTGGGACGCCGAAAACGGTGGAAGCAAACTACCAGCGCCACCGTTCGGCCAATCACGTCTCCCGTCTGGCCGAAGCGAACACTCGTCGTCGCTTTGCTTTTGTCGGCCTTCGCCCTGGTAATCAGCATGTCGATCTTTGTTCGTCGGGGATCGCAGAAGATTACCCAGGTAACAGCAGAAGAACACATTCCGCCTCCGGTTTCCGCGAAAAGCATTGCCGTCCTTCCCTTTGAAAATTTGAGCGCGGATCAGGCGAACGCCTTTTTCGCCGATGGCGTGCAAGATGAAATCCTTACCGATCTTGCGAAGATCGCAGACCTTAAGGTAATCAGCCGCACAAGCGTGATGCAGTACAAGACTGCAGCAAAACACAACCTGCGTGAGATCGCACAGCAACTCGGCGTCGCTCATCTGGTGGAAGGGAGCGTTCAACGCACTACGAACCGTGTACGGGTGAGCGTGCAACTAATCGACGCAAGGACCGACACGCATCTGTGGGCGGAGCATTACGACCGTCCTCTCGATGACGTGTTCGCCATTCAAACCGAAATCGCGAAAACAGTCGCCGATCAACTTCAGGCGAAGCTTTCGCCAGCCGAAAAAGCGGCCATCGAACAGCAACCAACAAGCGATCTTGCTGCTTACGATTGCTACGTTCGCGCTAAGGTACTCCTTGCGGTCAGCTCTGACGCCCGTCAGGGAGGATATCTCTACCAGGCCGCGCGATTGCTGGAACAAGCGATCGCTCGTGATCCCACATTCTTGCTAGCTTATTGCAAACTCGCGTTCGTCCATAAAGAGCTCTATTACACGGGATTTGACCACAGCGCTCGTCGTCTCGCCCAGGCAAATGAAGCGATGAGAAAAGCGCTCGAATTAGGACCTGATCGAGGGGAAGCGCATCTCGCGGCCGTCTGGGTCTATTATCACTGTTATTTCGATTATGACCGCGCTCGATCGGAGCTTGCGATTGCGCGAAGTGCCCTGCCGAATGAACCCGAAGTGTTCGCGGCAGCCGGTTATATGGATCGACGCCAAGGACATTGGAGAGAACATATCCAAAATTTGGAACGTGCCGCGCAAGTGGATCCACGGAACGTAGAAATTCTTGACGGCTTGGCTCAAGGTTATGAATTGCTGCGGCAATTTCCTGATATGGCAGCTGTGTTGGATCGAATCCTGGCTGTCACTCCGGCTGACGCGCTGATGCGCGTAACGAGAGCCTCGGTGGATTTTGAATCCCATGCAGATACCAGTGGATTACATGCAACCATCCATGATGTTATTGCCGAAGATCCGAACGCCGGCGCCGCTTTTGCTCAGCACTGGCTTGTCCACGGCCTCTGCGAGCGCAACCCGGCCGAAATCCAGTCGGCTCTAGCTTTGATTCCTCGCGAGGGAGTAACCTCCATAACCGTTAGGTTTTGTCGCCCCTTCTATCAAGGGTTGGCCGCGCGCGCCCTTAACGACACGACCGCTGCGACGAATGCGTTTCTTGCTGCGCGCGCCGAGATGGAGAAAATCGTTCAAGACGAGCCAGATTACCCTCAAGCACTGTGTGTTCTAGGAATGATTGATGCCGCGCTTGGCCGCAAGGAGGACGCCGTGCGCGAAGCCCGGCGGGCAGTGGAACTGCTCCCGCCCGAGAAGGACTCATTGACCCATGCCGAATTAATAAAAGATCTTGCCGTGGTCTATGCTTGGACTGGCGAGAAAGAAGCTGCGCTTAAGGAGTTAAAAACACTTTTGCAAATTCCGGCCCCGATCAGCTACGGGCAGCTGCGTTTGCACCCGTATTGGGATCCTTTGCGTGGCGACCCGCGCTTTGACCGCCTCGTCGCCGAGTCAACCAAACCAGTCCCAATCAAATAGCAGGTCCTCTCTCGGTGGCCTTTGTTTCCCATGCTCTAGGCGCAATCGCGCAGAACTCCGCGTCTCAATAGATCGTCAATGGCGCCACTCGTCGCCTCCGCATCGGCAGCCGAGAATCTGTCTACGATCGATCTTTTTCGCCGTGGCTTTGTCAACAGATCGAGAATTATTCCGACGTTGTCGCCCACCCGAAGCGTCTTGGATTCATAACCGGCCTGTGCACGATACACAACGAAGTTATGACTCGTGGGTTGTCCGGATATCGAGCGCCACGCCCCCACTCTGTCGTGAATTCGGTCAAGTGCACTCGGAATGTCGAAAGTGTCTCGAAACTGCGTAGTACCTTTGGCCAAACAAATAAGTCCATTGTTCCCGTTCTTTGCGAGTTGCCCGCTCGTCGTACTTTCCGAGTGCCGTGCACATAAGTGCGCGAAGGAAAACTCGATCAATCGCCGAATTGCTTCTCGCTTAACTTTCTTTTCATCGATCAAGGAAAGGAGTTCTCTGAAGACTTTTTGGTTGCTGATCTTAGATTTACCGCATTGCGATAAAATTGTTAAAATTAGATCTGATAAGGTGGTTTCGAGGAACTCCAGTGTTGCTTGCAACAGTGGCCCGCCTAAAGCGCATAGCTTCGGGAATATGCTTGTTACCCCTGTGACCATTCTTCGGGATAGCTTCGTCGCATAAAAATGGTGATTCATGAAGACGTCGGGATTTCCACGAAGCAATGCTCCCTCGTCTGAAGCCAGCGGTGGAAAATTGAAGTCACTAATGTATCCATCATACAAAAGCTCACTTTTATTTTCTTCGTAAAGCGCAGTCCCAGGTTCGGGCGTCAGCAAATGCAACTGTAAAGAAGTCGTGGTTGGGGAAATTCGGAGACAACTATCCAAACAATTCAGAGTTGCCTCCAAATCCGAAGCCGTCTCTTTAGGAAATCCTGTGATAAAGGAAGTAGTAACATTTATTCCCAGTTGTTTCGCCGATTCCAGGGTGGGATGAAGTAAGTTTATGTCCAGCCGCTTTTTCACCAACTCCTGAAGAGTTGATGATCCCGTTTCGACACCAAAAAAAATACCGCGACATCCGGAACGCGCCATCTCGCAAAGTAACGCTGAATCAACGCAATCGACGCGAGCCGAACAGGTCCACGAGAAACTGCAGGGCCTCACTTCTTCGCAAAACTCAAGTACCTTTCGCCGATTGACGGTGAAAAGGTCATGTTGCAGGGAAAAATCCGTAATGCTGTAGGTGCTCTTAAGGGACTTGAGCTCGCCCACAAGTTTTTCAGCCGCCTTAACCCTGTATTTTCTGCCAAAGAATGTAGCGGTAGAGCAAAAAGTACAATGAAATGGACATCCGCGCCCCGCCTCCACCCGCATCGAACGCATGCCGAGTTCGTGTATGGGATAAAAATGAAATGCCGCCATCGAAAGCTGATCGACGTCCATTACCCCGCTATCAACCATTGATCGACAAACATGGGGGCCAGCTCGATAACTTATCCCCGGTATCCCAGAAAGGTCCTTCCCCGAGTCCAATGCATCGAGAAGAGGAACAATCGTCTCTTCCGCTTCGCCGCGAACAAGCAGGTCGAAATCAGTAAATCGATTCATGATCGCCGACTCGAGAACTGTCGGATGCGGCCCTCCCAGCAAAATAAGCGTTTCAGGTCTGCACTGTTTTATACTGTGCGCGATTTTCACAACCGCCAAGAAATTGCAGCCCAAAGCTGTAAAACCGACGGCGGTCGGTTCTCTTTCAAGCAATTGAGCAGCGACATCGTCATAAATCGAGCTGTCGAGAACCAGATGTCCTTTGTGTAATTGCAACATCGGATCATAGAGAAAAGGGGTGTGTCGCGATTTCTCAATCTCGGCAATCAGTGAGATCAATCCAAGATGAGGGTAAAGATTGTCGTCGCTAGGTAATCCGCCGCTGTCTAACAGAAAGTTTTGCACGAACACGATCTTCATGAATCGGAGGTATGTCGCTGGAGATATCCTGCGTGAGATACTGCGCTTAGCGTAATCCGCGTGTCGCCTCCGGATCTAAAAGTTTTCTGTTGCCAATTGAACCGTGATCTTAGTCACCTCAACAGGCGACGAGCGAGAAATTGTTTTTAGCGAATATAAGAGATTGCGAAATATCCCCGCCGAGGCGGTATTAACGGATTTTCCTGCGCGCTGTAGCAGATAGCTCACCGTCACCCGATGATCTCTCCTGCGTCTTGATATTAGTGAAGCATCATGCCAGACGATTCATGGGCAATGAACCGGCGTGGTGGCCACTCGGACACTGGGAATAGCTCTGACCTGTATTTCCTTAATTTCGAACTTCGCTACGCCCGACTCACGAATTCTTTCCCTTGCTCTCTTCGACTCTTCCGGAGGCAGCGTGATAATGATCACCTCTGGAGTTACGATTACGTCACTTTTTGTACGCTTTCTGGAACCTTCTGCTGATTTCTTTGGCATACAACGGAGGGTTTCGAATCTTCTTCTCTTTGTCAATCACACGTTTGCTACTCGCCTGTAATCGCGTTTCCAGCGCCAGTCTCGATGTTTTGCGCTCGTGAATACCTTTACGCAGTACTCTCTAACTACCCGAGTTGGCGTAGTTAAACTGGCCTGGCGGACACCAGGCGGATATTATATGACGCTCAGCGTTAGGTAATCATCCAAGACGAAAACGAATATCGCGGATGGTTTTGCCGCCGAAGCGCTGTTTCAATTTCCGCAAGATTTGCATCTTGGCGATTCGTTCGAGCTCGTAATGCAACGAGGGCTGAAGAACGCGGACGTATAGGGTGCCGTCGCGGAGAGCAACCGGTGCGGAATGCGCGGCGATAAATTCCCCTACGATTGAAGACCAGGCGTCGATTACTTCGCTTTCACGCAATCGCTCTTTCAAGCCGAGTTTTTGCATTAATTTCGGCAGCAACACGCCCGGCGTTTCCCAATGATCTGATCGCGGCTTTTTCTCAGGCAGGCCCCGCCATTCCTGGATGACGGCGGCGCGAAGGGAAGGAGTCACGAATCGTTAAAAGGTTAACACTGTTACAAGGTTAAAAAGGTTTTCCGATTTAACAATGTAACGATTTAACGAATCAACGTGAGACGAAGTCTCAGTATCTCCGCCGCATATTGCTCGGCAGAATATTGAGCTCGGTGCGATATTTCGCCACCGTGCGACGCGCGATTGGAATTCCGCGGTTGCTCAAAATCTCGACGATCTCCTTGTCGCTCAGCGGCGCATTGCCGTCTTCATTTTTCACCAGATCGAGAATGGCCTCTTTCACGCTGGTGTTGCTCATCGATTCGCCGGTGGCGGTCTGGTAGCCGGGCGTGAAAAAGTATTTCATCTCGTACACGCCCTGCGGGGTCGCCATGTATTTGCCGCTGATGGCGCGACTGACGGTGGTCTCGTGCACCCCGACCGCATCTGCGATTTGCACCATCGTCATCGGTTTCAATTGCGAGGAACCTTTTTCGAAGAAATCCCGCTGCCGCGAAACGATCTGATGCGCGATGTTAGAAATGGTTTGCTGGCGCTGGTGGATCGACTTGATGAGAAATTTTCCGCTCCGGATCTTGTCACGGATGTAATCCTTCACTTCGTTTCCATTCCCATCCTGCGCCATGATGTCCTTATAAGTATTGCTAATGCGCAGATGCGGAATCTGGTCGCCGTTGAGAATGACCTGGTATTCGCCGTTCACTTTTTCCACAGTCACGTCCGGCACCACATAGTTTTTCGGCGCCTCGGCAAAAATCGCGCCCGGCCTCGGCTCCAATTGGGCAATGTTGTTGGCGCACTTCTGCACTTGCTCCACGCTGATGCCCATGCGCCGCGCGATTTCAGGAAAGCGGCGCTTGCCTAGGTCCTGCATGTGCTCGGCAATGATCTTGTATTCCAGGCTATTGCTTTTGCCGTCGCGCTTTAATTGAATAAGAAGACATTCGCGCAAATCGCGCGCGCCTACGCCCGGTGGATAAAAGCTCTGGATGAGCGTGAGCATGTGCTCGAAATCGTCCTGGGCAATACCGGTGTTGAGCGCCATTTCCTCCGGTGTCGTCTGGAGAAATCCGTTGTCGTCGATATTGCCGATAATGAGTTCGGCCGTTTTGCGATCGTTCGCATTCAGGACCTGCTGATTAAGCTGCGACATCAAATGCTGTTGCAGGGTCTCGGTGGTGGCAATGGAATCGAAAAAGAACTGGCGTTTCTCCTCGTCCTCGTGAGCGCGGGCGCTGTAGCTGCCGGATTGCGCCATGTAATCGCGCCATTCCTCGTCGAGCTTGGCCAGTTTATCGAATTCTTCCTTGAACTCCTGATCGTTCGCCGCTGACTCGCTCGTGGAGGGGGAATCCGGATCGGTTGCGAGCTCCTCCAACACCGGGTTGGTTTCCATTTCCTGCTGCACCAGGTTGCGCAGTTCAAGCAACGGCGCTTGAAGAATCAGCAGACTTTGCTGGAGTTGTGGCGCGAGAACCTGCTGCAGAGAAAGATTCTGCGATTGATGCATCCCCTGCGCGGCCATTGTGACAAAGGTATTGGTCTTGTAGCGCACTCGCAAGCAATTTCCACGCCGTAAATCGAGGAGAAACGCTCGGTTGAGCTACTTACGAAGTTACGGGAACGCGAATTGCTGTTGAGCATCGCACTGTCTATGAAACCGACGCTTTTGTTTGCGTTTTGCGCTCTCATTACGCTCGTCTCTTCCGTGCCGGCCCAGGCCCCACAGCAACATTCCGCCCAGGGGGAACTGGCTGCGCTAATAACGGAACTTCGAGCGCAACAGGCCGCCATCGCGGCCAACCAAATCAAGCTCAACGAGAAACTCGCTACCCTTGCCGAAAGTATTCGGGTCGCGCGAATTTACTCAAGTCGCGGAGGCCGATGATGCGAAAACTGCGAATATTCGTAATCAGCCTGGCGATGCTGGCCTGTGCTGTTCCAGGGGTTGCTCAAACTGCCGAACCAACACCGGGTACCCTGCACGCTGCGAGATGGCGGAAAACATTAAACAGCTCCAGGAACTGAAAGTGCAGAATGAGGAAATCTTGAAACAGCAACAAGCCGCGCTCGAAGCTCTTGATGAAATGCAAAAAGAGGCCGAGCAACTCCGCATTTACAGCAAACGCGGCTAGAGCGTTTTAAATAATAACGTAGCTGCATGATTGTGGTCGCCTCGCTCTGTCGAGGCGTCCGAGCGACACGGCGATAGAGCGCCGTGGCTACAGTTTAAATTTAAATTCGGCAGAGAGTCTGTTGTGATTTCCAGAGCGGCAATTGTAATCGGCCACCGGGGTCAACGGCCCCGGCTACAACAATCTCCGCGCTTCGCCAAACGCCAGTCCGGCTCGACCTACTTTTTCTTGGGCTCGACCTTGCGGTAGAGCGTCGCCATGCTGATCCCGAGCATGGTTGCGGCCTTTTCGCGTGAACCACCGCAATGCGCCAGAGTAGCCTCAATATAACCGCGCTCTTGTTGCTGAATGAAGTCGTCGAGCGGTTCGCCGACTGGCATCGCAGCGCGCGCTTGGTCGGCTTTTTCACCCAGCGCGGTCGCAACAATGTTCGGCGGCAAATCCGCCGACAGAATCATGTCATTCTCACACAGAGCACAGGCTCGCTCGATCGCGTTCTCTAGCTCGCGCACGTTCCCTGGGTAATCGTAATGGCAAAGGATATCGACCGCTTTGGGATCGATCTTCTTCGTCTCACCGCCGGCGGCTCCAGCCTGCTTTTGCAAAAAATGATTCACCAATAGTGGCACATCTTCCAGACGTTCGCGCAAAGGCGGAATCTCAATCGGGATAACTGCTAGTCGATAGTAAAGATCTTCCCGAAAGGTCCCGTCTTTTAGCTTCGGCATAAGGGCCTCGTTGGTCGCGCCCACCACGCGCACGTTTACCGGCGAGCTTTTGTTGTCGCCGACTCTCCGGACTTCGCGCTCCTGCAAGACGCGCAACAGTTTCGTCTGCAATTGCGGCGCCATGGAATTGACTTCGTCGAGAAAGATCGTGCCGAGATTTGCTTCTTCGAACAACCCGCGTTTGTCCGCCACCGCTCCGGT
>Ga0209474_10004572_pt1 | contig 11915 bp, 17 predicted proteins | sample GraSoiAngelo_145_FD_185902 | JGI IMG/M metagenome (GOLD analysis project Ga0209474, IMG submission 185902) | Grasslands soil microbial communities from the Angelo Coastal Reserve, California, USA - 14_1009_05_20cm (SPAdes) (version 2) | ecosystem: Environmental > Terrestrial > Soil > Grasslands...
ACATATGCCGGCGCCTGGCCCGCCAGCACGCGGCGCCATGCGGCGTCCTCAGTCGCGCGCGGGCTGACTAGCCCGAACGCTCTCTGCGTCCTGGCCTGGCTTGGTGCTGGCGACCCATGCATCCGGCAATGTCACCAGGAGACCCACTGAGATGCCGACGCTGACCGTCAGACAGGCGCGCGAGCGCCGCCACCGCCGGGTCCGGGGCAAGATCCACGGCACCGCAGAGCGGCCGCGCCTCGCCGTCTTCCGCTCGAACAAGGGCATCTCGGCGCAGCTCGTCGACGACGACGCGGCGCGCACACTTGCGGCCGCGAGCTGGCTCAACTTGAAGAAGACGTTCAAGGGGAAGAAGACCGAGCAGGCGGCCGAGGTCGGGAAGCTCCTCGCCGCGAATGCGAAGAAGGCCGGCATCGAGACCGTCGTCTTCGACCGCGGCGGCTACCTCTACCACGGACGCGTGAAGGCGCTCGCCGACGGCGCGCGCGAAGGAGGACTCGTTTTCTAGTGGCTACTGACGTCAGAGAGACGCGTGAGCTCAAGGAGCGCGTGGTCGAGATCAACCGCGTCGCCAAGGTCGTCAAGGGCGGCAGGCGCTTCTCGTTCACCGCGCTCGTCGTGATCGGGGACGAGGTCGACCGGGTCGGTGTCGGCTACGGCAAGGCGCGCGAGGTGCCGCTCGCGATCACGAAGGCGGTCGACGACGCGAAGAAGAACCTCTTCACCGTGCCGAAGCACGGCACCACGATCACGCACGAGATCCTCGGCCGCTTCGACGCCGCGCGGGTGTTCCTGCGTCCGGCCTCGGAGGGAACGGGGGTCATCGCGGGGGGCGGCGTGCGCGCGGTGCTCGAGCTGGCCGGGATCCGCGACGTGCTCGCGAAGAGCCTCGGCACGACCAATCCGATCAACATGGCGAAGGCGACGGTCGACGGTCTGCGCAACCTGCGGCGCCCCGAAGACGTCGCGCGCATCCGTGGCCTGACGATCGCGCAGGTGCTCCCCTATCGCCCGCCCGCCGAGAAGGAAACCGAAGAGCCCGAGGCCGCGGCTCCCGTCGATGAGCCCGCCCCGCCGGCTGTGGAGGAGGCGCCCGCCGACGTGGCCCCTGCTGCTGAGCCGAAGCGCGGCCGCCGCCGCAAGGCCGAGGAGAAGACCGAGGAGCCCAGCTGATGGCGAAGGTCCGGATCACGCAGACCCGGAGCCCGATCGGCGAGACGCAGGCCCACCGCGGCGTCCTGCGCGCGCTCGGGCTGGGCAAGATCGGGCGGGTCGCCGAGCACGCGGAGAGCCCGCAGCTCGCCGGTATGCTGCGGAAAGTCCGCCACCTCGTCCAGGTCGAGGACGCCAGGTAATGCCCGACGAGCTGAACCTCTCGAACCTCCAGCCCGCCGCGCCGCGCCGCGATCGCAAGCGCATCGGCCGCGGCCTCGGCTCCGGCAAAGGTCGCTATTCCGGGCGCGGGATCAAGGGCCAGAAGGCCCGCTCCGGCTCGGCGAAGATGCGCCCCGGCTTCGAGGGCGGCCAGATGCCCATCTACATGCGGCTCGGCAAGCAGCGCGGCGCGACCTCGAAGGACGCGATGCCGATCGGTCCGTTCCGCACGGCGACGGTGCCGGTGAATGTCCGCGACCTCGAGCGGTTCGACGCCGGCACGGAGGTGACGCCGGAGTCCCTCGTCGAGGCCGGAATTCTGAAGAACACGCGAACCGACGTGAAGATCCTGGGCCAGGGCGAGCTGACGAAGAAGCTGAGCGTGACCGCGCACGCGTTCTCCGCGAGCGCGCGCGCGAAGATCGAGCAGGCCGGCGGCAGCGTCACCTTCCTGCGCGGCGAGCCCGTCCCGAAGAAGAAGAAGCGCGCCGCAAAGCCGAAACTGGCGGAGCCTGAGGCGGCGGAGCCGGCGGAGCCCGAGGCGGAGGCGGCTGAGGAAGCAGATGTTTAGCTGGCTCGCCAACGCCTGGCGCGTGCCCGAGCTGCGCAAGCGCGTGCTCTTCACGGGGGTCATCCTGGCGATCTACCGCTTCGGCTCCTGGATGCCCGCCCCGGGCGTCAACTCGGACGAGATCCAGAAGTACTTCAACGGCAAGGGCGGGACCGTCCTCGGCCTGCTGAACCTGTTCTCGGGCTCGGCCCTCGCGCGCTTCTCGATCTTCGCGCTCGGGATCATGCCGTACGTCACGGCCTCGATCATCCTCCAGCTCCTGACCGTCGTGATCCCGACCCTCGAGCAGCTCCAGAAGGAGGGCGAGGCGGGGATCGCGAAGATCAACCAGTACACGCGCTACCTCACCGTCGGCCTCGCGGCGGCGCAGTCGACCGGCTACGCGTTCCTGTTCCGCCGGTCGGGTGCGCTCCACGCGAACCCCGGACGCTTCGTCCTCATCATCCTGACGCTCACCGCCGGGACGACGCTCCTGATGTGGCTGGGCGAGCTGATCACCAAGCGTGGCGTCGGCAACGGGATCTCGCTCCTCATCTTCGCGTCGATCCTTGCGACCGCTCCCACGGGGATCAGCGCGTGGATCAACGGCGGCCCGATGGAGAAGCTCTTCTTCCCGCTGATCGCGCTCGGGATCATCGTCGCCGTCGTCTTCATCCAGGAGGGCCAGCGGCGGATCCCGATCCAGTACGCCAAGCGAATGGTGGGCCGCCGGCAGACTGCCGGCGGCTCGACCTACATGCCGCTGCGCGTGAACATGGCGGGCGTGATCCCGGTCATCTTCGCCGCGGCGGTGATGGCCTTCCCGCCGACGATCGCGCAGTTCTTCCCCCAGACGCAGGGCTTCATCAACCAGCACTTCCTGCCCGGGAACGCGACCTACCTGCTGCTCGAGGGCGCGCTGATCGTGATCTTCACGTACTTCTACACGGCGGTCCAGTTCAACCCGGTCGACCAGGCCGACAACCTGCGCAAGTACGGCGGCTATGTCCCCGGCATCCGACCCGGCCCGCCCACGGCGCAGTACCTCGACCGGGTCCTGACGCGGCTCACCCTCCCGGGCTCGCTCTACCTGGCGATCATCGCCGTGGCGCCGAGCATCTTCATCCGCTACTTCGGGTTCTCGCAGTCGACCTCGCGGGCCCTCGGAGGGACATCCGTCCTGATCGTGGTCGGCGTCGCGCTCGACACGATGCGCCAGATGGAGTCGCAGATGATGATGCGCTCCTACGAAGGCTTCCTGAAGTAGTGAACGTCCTCATCTTGGGTCCCCAGGGCGCAGGCAAGGGGACGCAGGCGAAGCGGATCGCCTCGGAGTACGGCATCCCGCACGTTGCGACCGGCGAGATCCTGCGGCGAGCGATGGCCGAGGGGACGCCGCTCGGCCGCCGTGTGGAGCCGATCTACGACGCCGGCCTGCTCGTGCCCGACGACCTGATGGTCGGCCTGATCCGCGAGCGGCTCGCCGAGCCGGACACGGAAGCGGGCTTCGTCCTCGACGGCTTCCCGCGCACGATGGCGCAGGCGGAGGCTCTCGACGCGATGCTGCGCGAGATCGGCAAGGACATCGACGTGGTCTTCGTGCTCCAGGTCCCGGAGGAGGTGTCGATCGCGCGCCTGCTGCGGCGCGCCCAGATCGAGAGCCGGACAGACGACACGCCGGAATCGATCGCGACGCGCCTCGCGCTCTATCGCTCGGAGACCGAGCCGCTCGTCGAGCACTACCGAGCCAAGGGCAAGGTCGTCGGCGTCCACGGCGACCGGAGCGAGAACGAGGTCTTCGCGGAGATCCAGCAAGTCTTAGAACAGGCGGCGGCACGCGCGTGATCATCCGCAAGTCGAACGCCGAGATCGAGAAGATGGCCGCCGCCGGGCGCGTCGTCGCCGAGACGATCGCGCACGTCGGCGAGCACATCGAGCCCGGGATCACGACGAAGGAGCTCGACCGGATCGGCGAGGAGTTCATCCGATCGCAGGGAGGCGTGCCCACCTCGAAGGGCTACAAGGGCTTCCCGGCGTCGCTCTGCATCTCTCCGAACTCGATGATCGTGCACGGGATCCCGGGCGGATACCGGGTCGAGGAGGGCGACCTGATCTCGATCGACGTCGGCGTCACCCTCGACGGCTTCGTCGCCGACAGCGCGTACACCTTCCCAGTGGGCGAGGTCTCGCCGGAGGCGGAGCGGCTCGTCGACGCGGGTCAGGCGGCGCTCGCCGCGGGGATCGCAGAGGCGCGGGTCGGCAACCGCGTCAGCGACATCTCGCACGCGGTCCAGCGGGTGACCGAGGAGGCGGGCTTCTCGGTCGTGAGGAGTCTCGTCGGGCACGGCGTCGGACGCTCCTACCACGAGGACCCGCAGATCCCGAACTTCGGGCCGCCGGGCCGCGGAGCGCCGCTCCAGCCTGGCATGACCCTGGCGATCGAGCCGATGATCACGGCCGGGGGTCACGAGGTGTTCCTGCACGACGACGGCTGGTCGATCTCGACCGACGACGACTCCCTCGCGGTGCACTTCGAGCACACCGTCGCGATCACCACGGAAGGCCCGCGAATCCTGACCCTGGCGACGGTCGGAGCGGCCCGTGACGCGGCTGCCGGAGGCGCAGGCACTTTGCTACCATGACGATCCGCGCGGCGATTGCCGTGCGTCTGTTTGCCGTTTAGCGACCGCGTCCGCCGGACGCGGTTCCTGTGAGGAGGATGGCCCAGAAAGAGGAGAAGATCGAGGTCGAAGGCGAGGTCGTCGAGGCTCTGCCCAGCACGATGTTCCGGGTGCAGATCGACGGCGGTCACAGCGTCCTCGCGACGATCTCGGGGAAGATGCGGAAGCACTACATCCGCATCCTTCCGGGCGACAAGGTGAAGGTCGAGCTCTCCGCGTACGACCTGACCCGCGGTCGAATCACCTACAGACACCGATGAAGGAACGACTATGAAGGTACGAGCGTCAGTCAAGCCCATGTGCGAGCGGTGCCGCGTGATCAAGCGCCACGGCACCACGATGGTCATCTGCACGAACCCGCGCCACAAGCAGAGGCAGGGGTAGGTAGCGCGTGGCAAGAATCGCCGGCGTGAACCTCCCGAACCAGAAGCGCCTCGAGGTCGGGCTTACCTACATCTACGGGATCGGACGGTCGGGCGCGCGCGAGATCTGCGCGGCACTCGGACTCTCCCAGGACACGAAGGTGCGCGACCTCACCGACGAGGAGGTCACGCAGCTCCGCAACTACATCGACTCGAATCTCCAGGTCGAGGGCGACCTCCGGCGCGAGCGCTCGCAGGCGATCAAGCGGCTCACAGAGATTGGCGCCTACCGCGGCATCCGCCACCGCCGCGGCCTGCCCGTGAACGGACAGCGGACGAAGACGAACGCGCGCACGCGCAAGGGCCCGAAGAAGACCGTGGGTCGCGGCAAGAAGGCCAAGTAGCGTGGCACCTCCTCGTCGACAAGCGACTCGAGGTCGCACCCGCCGCCGCGTCCGGAAGAACATCGCGGTCGGGCAGGCGCACATCAAGACGTCGTTCAACAACACGATCGTGTCCCTGACCGACAAGGACGGGAACGTGATCGCGTGGGAGTCGGCCGGCTCGGCGGGCTTCAAGGGCTCGCGCAAGTCGACGCCGTTCGCCGCGCAGGTGACCGCCGACTCGTGCGCCCGGAAGGGGATGGAGCACGGCCTGCAGAAGGTCGAGGTCTTCGTTAAGGGGCCGGGCTCCGGCCGCGAGACGGCGATCCGCTCGCTCCAGGCCGCCGGACTCGAGATCCTCGGCGTCCGCGACGTGACGCCGCAGGCACACAACGGCGTCCGGCCGCGAAAGCGGAGGAGGGTCTAGCGTGGCGCGCGATCTAGGCCCGAAGTGCCGCGTCTGCCGCCGAGAAGGCATGAAGCTCTTCCTCAAGGCGGAGAAGTGCCTCACTGACAAGTGCTCGATCGAGCGGCGCAGCTACCCGCCGGGCGAGCACGGGCGCGGGCGGATCAAGCAGTCCGAGTACCTGCTCCAGCTGCGCGAGAAGCAGAAGGCGCGCCGGTACTACGGCCTGCTCGAGAAGCAGTTCAGGAACTACTACAAGAAGGCCGCCAAGGGCACGGGCGTCACCGGCGAGAACCTCCTGCGGATGCTGGAGACCCGCCTGGACAACGTCGTCTACCGCCTCGGCTTCGCGGGCTCGCGCGCGCAGGCGCGCCAGCTCGTCCGCCACGGGCATTTCCAGGTGAACGGCCGGCGCGTGAACATCCCCAGCTACCAGGTCAAGCCGGACGACGTCGTCACCGTCACCTCCGGCAGCTCCGCGGAGCAGGTGATCCGCGATGCCACCGACCTCACGGCCTCGGTCGCGCCCTGGCTCCAGGCCGACCACGACGGCCTCACCGGCAAGGTCCTGAAGTGGCCCGAGCGAGCCGAGATCGACACGCCGGTTCAGGAATCGCTCATCGTCGAGCTTTATTCGAAGTAATTGCTGGAGCCTTCGGCTCCGCGCTAAGTGGAAGGAAGGAAAAGGTTGGCAGTTCGCACAAGTCTCATGGAGTTCCAGATTCCGAAGATCGTCCACGAGGAGGTCGACGAGCACCGCGGCGTCTTCGTGATCGAGCCGCTCGACCGCGGCTTCGGATACACGTTCGGCAACTCGCTGCGCCGCGTGCTGCTCTCGTCGCTCGAGGGCGCCGCCGTCACCTCGGTGAAGATCGAGGGGATCGCGCACGAGTTCACGACGCTCCCGGGCGTCCGCGAGGACGTGACCGACATCATCCTCAACCTCAAGAACCTGATCGCGCGCCTCTACGGCGAGTCGCCCGAGATCGAGGTGCACGTCGTGAAGAAGGGGCCGGGCGCCGTCACGGCCGCCGACATCGAGGCCCCGGCCGACCTCGAGATCCTGAATCCGGAGCTCGAGATCGCGAACCTCTCGGGCAGCGGCCGCCTCGAGCTGACGCTCACGATCGGCCGCGGGCGCGGCTATCTGCCGGCGGAGCTGAACCGCGGGCCCGAGCACACGATCGGCGTGATCCCGATCGACTCGATCTTCTCGCCGGTCCGGCGCGTCTCCTACGACGTCGAGGCAGCGCGTGTCGGCCAGCGCACGGACTACGACAAGCTCAAGCTCGACGTCACCACCGACGGCTCGATCGATCCCCGCGAGGCGATCGCGCAGGCGGCCGAGATCCTCATCCGCCAGCTCGCGATCTTCACGGACATCGAGAAGATCGAGGGCTTCGGCGAGGCCGCCGCGGCGGCCGGCGACGGCGCGGGCCCGGAGATCCCGCTCGCACACGGGATGGAGAACTTCCCGATCGAGGAGCTCGAGCTCGGCGTCCGCTCCTACAACTGCCTCAAGCGTGTCGGCATCGAGACGATCGGCGATCTCGTGACGAAGAGCGAGAACGAGCTCGGCGCGATCCCGAACTTCGGCAAGAAGTCGATCGAGGAGGTCAAGGAGACGCTCGCCTCCCACGGGCTCACGCTTCGGGGCGACGACGGGAGCTAGCGGCTCGCGATGCGGCACCATCGCGCAGGCAAGAAGCTCGGTCGCGACAGCGCGCACCGCAAGGCGCTCTACGCGAACCTCGCGGGCGCGCTGATCGAGCACGGCCGGATCAAGACGACAGAGGCGAAGGCCAAGGCCGTGAAGCCGATCGCCGAGCAGATGATCACGCTCGGCCGGCGCGGCGACATCCACTCGCGTCGCCAGGCCACCGCCTACCTGCGGTCGCAGGACGTCGTGCACAAGCTCTTCTCCGAGGTCGCGCCGCGGTTCGCCGACAGGCCCGGCGGCTACTCGCGGATCGTCAAGCTCGGCGCGCGCCAGGGAGACGCGGCCGAGATGGTCTACCTCGAGCTAGTCGACCACACGCCCTAGGCGTCAACCCGCGGCGTTGCCGAGTGCCGCGCTGATCGCGGCGATGATGATCCCGCCGAGGGTGACCGACGCGAGCGCCTTCACGAAGCTGTCCTCGAAGAAGCGCCAGCGGAGGAACGCAAGCATGACCAGCTCGAACGCGACGACGACGATCGCGAAGACGAGCGCGACCCGGTAATGCGGGATCAGGAAGGGCAGCGTGTGCAGGATCCCGCCGAAGAAGGTGCCGACGCCGGTGATCCCGCCGCGCACGAACGGGTTCCCACGACCGGTGAGCTCGCCGGTGTCCGAGAGCCCCTCCGAGAAGGCCATGCTCACCCCGGCGCCGATCGCCGTCGCAAGGCCGGCGAAGAACGCGTAATGAGGCTTGTGCGTGGCGAGCGCGACCGCGAAGATCGGCGCCAGCGTCGAGAGCGACCCGTCGATCAGCCCGACCATTGCCGGCTGGACGCGCTGGAGGAGGAAGGCGTGGTCGGCCATCGAGTAGAGTATATCAAAGTTTGTGCAAGAAGACAGAGCATAAGGCACTCCTGACAATTACGGTCAGGGGCACCTGACGTGCGCGTCCGCCTGACGCTCGAGTACGACGGAACGGACTTTCACGGCTGGGCGGCGCAGCCGGGGCTGAGGACGGTCGAGGGGGCGGTTCGAAGCGCGCTCGACCGCGTGTTCCCGCAGTGGGAACAACTCGCCGTGGCCGGCCGCACGGACGCCGGCGTCCACGCGCTCGCACAGGTGGCGAGCGTGGAGGCGGAGGGTGGGCCGCCGGTCGAGCGGGCGGCCGAGGCGGTGAACGCGGAGCTGCCAGACGATGTGGCCGTGGTCGCGGCCGAGGCCGTCCCGGGAGGCTTCCACGCGCGTCATTCGGCGCGGGCGCGCAGCTACCGGTACCGGATCCTGCGGCGCCGGACGCCGTCACCGTTCGAGCGGCGGCGGAGCTGGTGGTATCCGCGGCCGCTCGACGAGGAGGGGCTCGCGAAGGCCGCAGCGCTCGTCGTCGGCGAGCACGACTTCCGGGCCTTCACGCCGACGGAGACGCAGCACGAGGTGTTCGTCCGCATCGTGAGCGAGGCGAGGTGGCGGCGCGAGGGGGAGATGCTCCTGTTCGAGATCACCGCCGACAGCTTTCTCCGCCACATGGTGCGCACGCTCGTGGGGACGATGGTGGAGTGCCCGCCCGAGGAGCTCCGGGCGCTGCTCGAGGGCGCCCCGCGGGCTGAGGCGGGCTCGACGGCGCCGCCGTGGGGGCTCTACCTCGTCGGCGTCGAGTACTCGTGAGCCGCCGCCCGCCGCCGAGCATCGAGTCGTACCTCGAGCGAGCGCGGCGGAGGTGCTTCGTGTGCGCCGTCGTCGCGCGCGACCCGGGGTACCCGCACGACGTCGTCTACGAGGACGAGCGCTCGATCGCGTTCCTGGACGCGTACCCGACGCTCCTCGGGGCGACGATCGTGGCACCGCGTGAGCATCGCGAGGACGTCACGGCCGACTTCTCGCTCGACGAGTACCTCGAGCTCCAGCGCGTCGTGTACCGGGTCGGGGAGGCCGTGCGCCAGGCCGTGCCGACCGAGCGGGTGTACGTCCTGAGCCTCGGCAGCCGCGGTGCGAACAGCCACGTCCACTGGCACGTCGCGCCCCGTCCGCCGGGCGTGCCGTTCGAAGAGCAGCAGCTCGCCGCCCTGGCATGGGAGCGGGGGCTCGTCGATGTCGACGACGCGGAGCAGGCTGCGCTCGCAGGACGGCTACGCGCGCTGCTCGCGTAGGTCAGCTCTCCAACCTCCCCCAAGGGCTCCCCCGGAGCCCCTGCAGACACGCTATCGGAGGTTGTGCCACGGATCTGTGCCGGAGGCGTGCCGGTTCGGCACCGTCTTCTCCACGAGCGCACCAGGTCCTCGGAACCCGGCGCCGGCCGGCTCGAGGTGCTGGATACCATCAGACGATGCGGTTTCCGGTCGTCCTCTTCGACCTCGACGGCACCCTGATCGACTCGGGCGCGATGATCCTCGCCTCGTTCAAGCACGCGGCCCGGACCGTGCTCGGCCGCGAGGTGCCGGACGAGCGGATCCTCGCCGCGGTCGGCGGTCCGGGTCTGCTCGAGCAGATGCGCGAGCTCGACGCGTCGCGCGTCGACGAGCTCGTTCGCACCTACCGCGAGCACAACGAGCCTCTTCACGCAGAGCTTCGTGCCTGCCCCGGGATCGAGGACGTGCTCGAGCGCCTCAGCGAGGAGGGCCGCCGGCTCGGCGTCGTCACGGCCAAGCGGGGGGCGACGATCCAGCTGGCGTTCGACGTGCTGCCGATCGCGCAGTACTTCGACGCAATTGTCGGCTCCGACGAGACGGAGCGGCACAAGCCGCACCCGGATCCGATCCTCCGTGCGCTCGAGCTGCTCGACGCGCAGCCGCACGAGGCGGCGTACGTCGGCGATTCGCCGTTCGACGTCCGCGCGGCGAAGGCGGCCGGCGTCCATGCGATCGCCGTCACGTGGGGCGGGATCCACGCGCGCGCGCGTGTAGCCGAGGAGCTCCCGGACGCGATCGTCGAGTCGTGCGAGGAGCTCCTTGGCGTCCTCTAAGACGACGACGCGCGCGGAGGAGCTTCGCGAGCAGCTGAAGCGCTGGGGCTATGCGTACCACGTCCTCGACGATCCCGAGGTCGATGACGCCGTCTACGACCGGGCATTCGACGAGCTCGTCGGGCTCGAGGCGGAGCTCTCCGACGATCAGATCCCGCCGGACTCGCCCACCCGACGGGTCGGCGCGCCGCCGTCGGACAAGTTCCGCAAAGTCGACCACCTGCAGGCGATGGGATCGCTCGACAAGGTGACGACCGACGAGGGGCTCGCGAAATGGGCCGACGACGTCCGCAAGCGGCTCGGCACCGACGAGCCGGTCGCGTACGTCATCGAGCCGAAGATCGACGGGCTCGCGATCTCGCTCCTGTACGAGGATGGCGTCCTCACACGCGGGGCGACGCGTGGCGACGGAGCCCGCGGCGAGGACGTCACGCCGAACCTCCGCACGATCGACGCGATCCCGCTCTCGATGCGGAGTGACGGCCCGCCCAACGTGCTCGAGGTGCGCGGCGAGGTCTACATGCCGCTCTCGGGCTTCCGGGCGCTGAACGAGCGGCTCGCGGCCGAGGGGAAGAAGACGACGCCGAACCCGCGGAACGCCGCCGCGGGATCCGTCCGCCAGAAGAACTCCGACGTGACCCGCCGGATGCCGCTCTCGATCTGGGTCTACGGCGCCGGCTATCGCGACGGGGTCGCATTCGAATCGCACTGGCAGACGCTCGAGTGGCTCCGGGAGCACGGCTTCCGGACGAACCCGTTCGCGGAGCGGCTCGAGTCGATCGACGAGGTCGCGCAGCGGTGTCGGGACTGGGAGACGAGGCGCGTCGAGCTGGACTACGAGATCGACGGGATCGTGATCAAGGTCGACTCGCTCGACCAGCAGCGGCGTCTGGGCGCTCTCCACGAGCGGCCGCGGTGGGCTCGCGCCTTCAAGTGGGCGCCGATGACGGCCGTCACCCGGCTGAACAAGATCGCGATCCGCGTCGGGCGGACGGGCGCGCTCAACCCGTGGGCAATGCTCGAGCCGGTCGAGGTCGGCGGGGTCACAGTCTCGCGCGCGACGCTGCACAACGAGGAGGACATCAACCGCAAGGACATCCGCGAGGGCGACGACGTGATCGTGCAGCGTGCCGGCGACGTCATCCCGCAGGTCGTCGGGCCGGCCGGCGCACATCGCCCGGGGACGAAGGCCTGGAAGATGCCGGAGCGCTGCCCGCTCTGCGACACCAAGGTCGTGAAGCCGGAGGGCGAGGCGATGCACCGCTGTCCGAACCGAGCCTGTCCGTCGCGGGGCCTCGAGTCGCTGATCAACTGGGTCGAGGCCGCGGCAGACATCGACGGCGTCGGCGAGCAGTCGATCCGCCGGCTGTGGGACCTCGGGCTTGTCCGCTCGATCCCCGAGCTCTACCGGCTCACTAAGGAGCAGTTGATGGAGCTCGAGGGGTATGCGGAGATCTCGGCCACGAACGCGATCCAGTCGATCGAGGCCTCGAAGGACGTGCCGTTCTCGCGGGTCCTCTTCGGGCTCAACATCCCGAAGGTC
>Ga0209474_10004573_pt1 | contig 11914 bp, 14 predicted proteins | sample GraSoiAngelo_145_FD_185902 | JGI IMG/M metagenome (GOLD analysis project Ga0209474, IMG submission 185902) | Grasslands soil microbial communities from the Angelo Coastal Reserve, California, USA - 14_1009_05_20cm (SPAdes) (version 2) | ecosystem: Environmental > Terrestrial > Soil > Grasslands...
CGCCAAACCGCGCCGCTATGGCCGCAGCCGCCACGTCGGTGATTTCGCCGAGCCGCTCGGGCATCTGTGACTCGATGGCGGCACGAACGAGACCGCCGTGACACATGCTCACGGCTGCTTCGCGGGCCGAAGCCGAATGGGCCGATTTGGTCAAATCCTCGGCGGTGATCGACGCAAAACCCGCCGTCGAGAGTTCGGCCTGGACCATGACAACATCATTGTACGGCGGGGACACCAGCGATACCGGATCGCGACGAAGAAATTCGCCGACAACTTTCGTCGCCACCTCCAAGACGCTGCCCTCCCGGTTGCCCCAGACGCTGAACAGAAATCTCCCGGCTGGTCGCAGTACCCGCAGGGCCTCACGGAAGCCGGCCTGCTTATCGGGGAAAAACATCACGCCGAACTGGCAGACAACGTAGTCAAACAGCCCGTCCGTGAACGGCAGTGCGAGAGCGTCCGCCTCTTGCCATCGGACCCTTTCCAGATCGGGGTGGGATTTTGCCCGATCGAGCATGGCCGGGTTCAGATCTGTGGCCGTGATCGCGACTTCGGCGGGCAATACCCGCGCCAACGCGCGGGTCACGACGCCGGTGCCGGCGGCAATCTCTAGGACGTGACCCGAATTCATCCCCCGCAATCGCTCGGCCAGATCCCGCGCAAACGGCTCGAACATTACCGGGACCAGAATGCGGTCATAGAATTCCGGCATAGAGCCGGAGAATGAGCGGTTCATGTCCGACATGAGCTGCCGCTTCGCGTTAGGTGTTGGTCACCAGCTTCTCACGGCTCACAACGACCTCGCCCGCAGCGGTCAGCCGCACGAGGTTGACCGTGTGGACGTATTCCGGCGACCCCGAGTAATAGGCCGGTATCGCACCGCTGCCGACCTGCGCGGCGCGGTCCCAATGGCCGAGCGCGACGTAATCGGCGCCGGTCGCGGCGATCATCGCGTCACTAATCAGCCAGGAGGGGCGCAGCGGATTATGCCAGGTCTCGGGCGGCTCGTAATGCCCGTGACCCATCGCGACATGCCAACGCGCCGCGCGCTGCGGTGGGTCGCGCAACGGCACCATGTCGTGATAGTCGCGATGCGCGTTGCCCCAGATCTCCAACTCGTGCTCGGCAAATTGCACAGCCCTGTCATGTGTCATACCGAGGATGCACAGGTTCGGGATCGCGGCGAACCCGCCGCGGGCATACACCGAATCCGCCCGTACCGGATCGTGGTTGCCAGGCAGGATCACGACCGGCAACCCGGCCTCGGCCAGCACCTCGCCGGCGCGCTCGATCGTCGCCGCGGTGATCATGTGATTATCGAAGGTGTCGCCGGCGAGCAGCACGACGTCAGCGCCGAACGCGCGCGCGGTCGCCAACACGGCGCGCAATCCCGCTGTGCCGTCCCCATTGTGCTGCGCGGCGATGCGGTCGTCGTCGACGTGCAAATCCGAGCTGTGGACGAGGATGAGATCCCGCCCGCCGCTGCTCCGAGTTCGCGTCACTCAGGTCCTCTCGAAATCGATGCGCTCGGTGACCGGCAGGCCGTAGAGATAGCGGCGCAGGCAGTCGAGACCCAATTCGACCGCGCCGAGCCTGACCCATTCGCGGCCGCCGAGAATCCGCGACCGGCGCGAAGCGACATCATTCTCGGTCGCGATCGCCAAGCAGATCGAGCCGCCGAAATCGATCCGGTCCGGCCCATCGTCGAGATCGATCAATACCGCGAGCGCGTGACTCGCGCCGCTTTGTCGGCGCGCCGCACTGGCCACTGCCTCGGCAGCTTCGCGGGTGATCTCACACGGTACGGTCAGCGCGAGCGCGTCCCACAACTCGCCGACGTTGCGCGCGACGACACCGCGGCGAAACACGGCCTCGGCGCCGGGCAACGGCGCGATTCGCGCGGCGATCTGGCCGCTAGTGAAGGTTTCGACCACGGTCAGCGAACCCTGCTGCTGCTTCTTCAGCGATTTCAGGATCACGCTCTCGAGCGTGTCGTCATCCTCGGCGAGGATGAAATTGCCGAGCCGCTTGCGAACCTCGGTGACGACGGGCGCGAGCTTCGCGTCAATATCCGTCTCGTCGGCGCCGCGCACCGTCACCTTGGTCTCAATCTGCGGATAATGCGCGCGGAAGCCGAGCTTGGCGCTGCCATCCGGCACCAGCTCTTCCACGCCTTGCAGCAGCGCGTCGACATGCGACTCGCCGAGTCCGTAGGAATGGAATCGCTTCAGCCGGATCGCGGTCTGTGTGCCGCTGCGCGCCAAAAGCCGCGGGATGATCTGCTCCTCGAGCATGCGCCTGAGTTCGCGCGGCACACCGGGGGTGAAGAAAAATCGGGCCTTGCCGATATCCATTGCAAAGCCGCAGGCGGTGCCGATCGGGTTGTCGAGGATCTCGGCGGTCTCCGGCAGCATCGCCTGCTTGCGATTATTCGGCGACATGACCCGGCTACGGCGCTGGAAGAATGCCTCCATTGTGGTCAGCCATTCTCCGCTGAGCACGAGATCGACCCCGGCGGCGCGCGCCGCGACTTCCTGCGACAGATCGTCGACGGTCGGCCCGAGCCCGCCATTGACGATGACCGCGTCGGCCCGCTCGCCGGCATGCAGGAACGCGGCAAGCAAGGTGTCGCGGTCGTCGCCGACCGTTGTTCCCCAGCGCACCGACAGCCCTACATCTTCCAGCTTCTGCGCGATGTAGCTGAAGTTCGTGTTGACAATCTTGCCGGTCAGCACCTCGTCGCCGGTACAGATGATCTCGATCAGCATGCCGATTCCTGTGTTTTGGTTGCCGCGCCGTAGCGCAGCACCGTGACGGTATCGCGGGTGACGAGGCCGGTGCCAATCATCTGCTGCACAATCGGCAGAAACGCCTCGATCTTGTCCGGCTCGTCAGTAATATCGATAACCACCGGTAGATCATGCGACAGCACCAGCTCGACCTGATGAATCTGGCTCGAATCGCCAAATCCCGAAATGCCGCGCCGCACCGTCGCGCCGGCCAGGCCGAATTCGCGGGCACCGGCGATGATCGCGTCGACGAGCGGCCGGCCCTCGAAGGTATCGTTTTCACCGATATGGACGCGCAACCTTACGCCTTCGCTCGGGATTTGCATTCCGCGCGGCTCGCAACCCTACGCCATGAAATTGAGGCGCAGACCCGGTTCCGGCCAGTCCATCGCCGCTAGTTGGCCCGACGCCGACAACGTGATGTAAGCGGTGCGCAGATCGGGGCCGCCAAAGCAGATGTTGGTCGGATAGACGTCGGGCATCTTGACCTGACGCACGACCTGTCCGCTTGGCGAGATCACCGTGATGTATCCGGTGACCAGCGTCGCCACACAGATATTGCCGTTGGCCTCGAGCGCGAGGCTGTCGAAGCGCTGGAACCCGGGCAGTCCGCAAACGCAGCGGCCACCATAGGGCGCCGGGAACGGCTCGTGCTTCACCTTGCCCGGCGAGACGATGTTCCAGGCGTAGATCCGTGAGGTTTCGGTATCCGCGACATAGACCGTCTTTTCATCCGGCGAGAGGCCGACGCCGTTTGGCGTCACGATCGGGTAGACCAGTTCGGTGACGCTCGACCCATCCGGCAACGCGTAATAAAGCCCGCCATTGTCACGGTGGTGTTTGTACCTCTTGCCGAGATCCGTGAAATAGAAGCCGCCCTGCTTATCGAACACGAGATCGTTCGGCGCCGACAGTTTATGGCCGTTGCACTCCGTGTAGAGGGTACGCGTTTCGCCGGTTTTGGGATCGATGCGCTGGATAGAGCCGCCCCTGTAATCCGGCGCCGGCCCGGTCGATAAAAAACTCGGCGTCGTCTCGTAAACGGCGCCGCCGTTGTTGCAGACGTAAAGCGCGCCGTCCGGTCCGGTCGCGACGCCATTCGGGCCGCCGCCGGCCTTGCCGATCTCGGTCTTGCTGCCGTCGGGCGCGACCCGCGTGACCTTCTTGCCGGAAATCTCGCCGAGGATCACCGAGCCGTCGGACATCCATACCGGCCCTTCCGGGAAGCCGAGATCCTTTGCCAGAATCTTTATATCGGGCATTGAGGTCCCTCCCCGCTCAGGAGTTGACCTGGCGCATGATCGCGGCCCAGCGGTCGAGCCGGGGCAATGTCGCATCGGCGCCCTCGGCCGGCAGCATCGCGACCCAGCGCACGACACCCATGTCGCGATAGCGCTTCAACAGGTCGATATCCTCGCCGCCGCCCATCAGCGTGATCGGCACGTCCTCGAACTTACGCCCGGCCTCGGACAGCATCGCCTTGAACTTCGGCAGATAATCGTTGATGTCGCCGTAAGGCGCGCGCCCGGCAATCGGTGCCCAGCCATTGCCATAGCGTACCGCGCGCCGCGCCGCGTGCGGGAAGGCGCCGCCGACGATGACCGGCAGCGGGTTCTGCACCGGCTTCGGCCAGGTCATCATCGGCGGGAAATCGACGATGTCGCCATGATAGTCCGGCTTCGACTTGGTCCAGATTTCGCGCATCGCCTCGACCTGTTCGCGCATCTTCTTGAAGCGCGTCGTGTAGACCGTGCCGTGATCCTCCATCTCGTCCTGGTTCCAGCCGCCGCCGATCCCGAACAGGAAACGGCCGCCAGATACCTGGTCCAGCGAAGCGACGGTCTTGGCGAGCTGGATCGTGTCGCGCTGGATCACCAGGCAAACGCCGGTGGCGAGTTTCAGCTTCTTTGTCACGGCCGCCGCGATGCTCAGGCTGACAAACGGGTCCATCGCGTCGTAATAGGGCTTCGGCAACTCGCCACCGCCTGGGAACGGCGTCTTTCGAGTCAACGGAATGTGCGAATGCTCGGGCGCCCAGAGCGACTCGAACCCGCGCTCTTCCATCGCCTGGGCCAGCGCGGCCACCGGCATCGCGTAATCCGTCATGAACATCAAGACGCCGAAATCCATCTCACTGCTCCACGCTAGGGGAAGGGGGTTGGATCCAGCTTAGCCGCGGTCGAGGCGTCTCTGCCAGTTTTGATTATTCGGTCGATAAATCGCCCCAGCTGGTGGCGCGGGCGATGCGCAGTGCGATGACCGGCAATTCGGTGAGCTGCATCGCGCGATATTGCGGGTAGCGCCCCCGCAGCAGCTCCTGCGCCCGGTCGTGCTCGGCGCCGTCGTACAGGATCTCCGCGTTGCCGCGCAGCATGACCCAGCCGAGACGGCGCCAATCCTCATCATAATGATCGACGATGAACGCAGACTGGGGGTTTTCGATGATGTTCCGTACCCGCTTCAGCGGCATGTGGTGCCGCTTCGGCTTCTCGTCGATCGTGATGTAGAGCGTGCCCTCGTTGACCGCATAGCACACCGGAATGATATGCGGCGCCCCGCTTCGATCGGCGGTGGCGAGATGGCCGACCCGGCTTCTGTCGAGAAAACGGCGCTGCGCCTCGGACAACATTACACGATTGTGCCGGATGCCGGGCCGGTTGCCTACCGCTTCGCCCGGATCGTACGATGCCGGGCAAATTCTCGCGGAGACGCCGCCATGGCCCCAACAGCCGCCGAAACAGCCGTCACGCTCAGCCCCGAAACCGTGCTGGCGCAGATGAAGCAGAACGGCGTCACCGACATCGTCTGGCTGCCTGACAGCGAGACCAATTGGCTCTATCTGCTGACGCAGGCTGAGCCGTCATTGCGCCTCGTCGGGGTCAGCCGCGAGGGCCATGCCTGTTCGATCGCCGCCGGGCTTTTCGCGGGCGGGCGGAAACCGATGATTCTGATCCAGAACACCGGGATGATGGAATCCGGGGATTCGATCCGCGGCTGGCTATTGAGCCTGAACATCCCGGTCGTGATGATGGTCGGCTATCGCGGCTGGACCCGCCATGGCGTCACGACCGATACCGCCGCGACCTACACCGAGCGTTTTCTGATGGCGTTCGGCCTCAATTACTACCTGATCGAGAGCGACGCCGATGCCGGCCGCATCACGACCGCCTTCCAGGAAGCCGAGCGCACCCGCCGCCCGGTCGTCGTGCTAGTCGGCGACGAATACCACGGCTTCAACCGCTGACCGCAGGGAGCACCGCCTATGATGCGCATTGCCGAAGCGATTGAAGCCTTCCGCCCCCATCGCGGCGACGCCCTCGTCGTACCCGGGCGCGGCGGCCGCTACTGGGTCGAGCAGACCACGAGTCCCGATCTCGACGCACCGCTCGGCGACCCGGCGATGGGCGGGCATGCCGGCTTTGGCTTGGGGCTCGCCCTCGCCCGCCCCGAGCGCAAGGTGGTGCTGTTCGATTCCGAGGGCGACATCCTGATGAGCCTCGGCATGCTGGCGACAATCGCCGAGCAGACGCCGCCGAATCTCTACCATTTCCTGCTCGACAACGAGTGCTATGCGACGACCGGCGGTCAGCCGGTGCCGAACGCGAAGAATGTTGCCTATGACAAGATGGCGCTGGCCGCCGGTTATCCGCGCGCGCATGCCTTCGACGAAATCGGCGATCTTCAGCGCGAACTGCCGGCGATCCTCGGCCGCCCCGGCCCGGTTTTCATCTGGTTGAAGGTTTATCCCGAAGTCGAGAACGAGCCCATCGGCCGGCGTCGCCGCTGGCAGACCCGCAGCCGCGAGCAGGTGCTGAAGGATCTGCGCGGCGGGCTGGGGCTCGAATCATGAGGGCCAACGGCATGAAGGCCAATGGCGCGGGCGCGGTCGACGCCGGCACTTTCGACTTCATCGTCACCGGCGCCGGTTCGGCCGGCTGTGCCGTCGCCGCGCGCCTGAGCGAGAACGGCCGCTATCGCGTTCTGCTGCTTGAAGCCGGCGGCGAGGACCGATACTTCTGGATCCATGTGCCGGTGGGCTACAGCAGACTGTTCGCCAATCCGCGCGTCAACTGGATGTTCGAAAGCGAGCCAGAGCCGGAGCTCGAAGGCCGCACCATGTACCAGCCGCGCGGCAAGGTCCTGGGCGGCACCAGCTCGATCAACGGCATGGTGTATATGCGCGGCAACCCGGCCGACTATGATCTCTGGCGGCAACGCGGCTGTGCGGGCTGGGACTGGGACAGCGTCCTGCCGTATTTCAAGAAGGCCGAGGACCAGGAACGCGGGCCCGATGCGACGCATGGCGTTGGCGGACCGCTGCGCGTTTCGGATCAGCCGATCCGCTGGGAATTGGCCGACGCATTTATCGCTGCCGCGGTCCAGGCTGGGCTCCCCGCCAACAACGACTTCAACGACGGCGAGCAGGAAGGCGCCGGTCCGTTCCAGAGCACGACCAACCGCAAACGTCGTTGGAGTACCGCTCGGGCCTATTTGAGTGAGGCGCGGCGCCGCTCGAACCTGGCGATCCGCACCAACGCGCATGCCACTCGCGTTGTCATCGACAATGGCCGGGCGAACGGCGTCGAGTTCCTGTGCAACGGCGTCCCGCATATCGCCCGAGCGCGGGGCGAGGTCATCGTTTGCGGCGGTGTTTACGGCGCCGCAACTCTTGCAATTGTCGGGACTCGGCCCGGCCGAGATGCTGCAGCAATACGGCATCTCGGTTGTGCGGGACATGGCGGCGGTTGGCGCCGATCTCCAGGACCATTTCTATGTCCGGCTGGCCTTCCGCTGCACCAAGCCGGTCACCTTGAACGACATCGCCAACAGCCCGGTGAAGAAGCTGCTGGCCGGCATGCAATACGTGTTCTTCCAAAAGGGACCATTGACCAGCAACGGCATCTGCGCCGGCGGTTTCGCGCGCAGCGATCCGCGGCTCGAACGACCCGACATTCAGCTCAATTTCAGCGTGTGGAGCTTTGCTGACCGCAATCGCACGGGGGCGGTACCACACCCGTTTCCCGGCTTTACGATCAGCGCGGTGCATCTCCGGCCCGAGGCGCGCGGCATGGTTCGGTTGAAGAGCCCCGACCCGCTTGCAGCGCCATCGATTCGTTTCAACTTCCTGAAGACCCGCTACGACATCGATGCGCTGACCGGCGGTATGCGGCTGGCTCGCCAGATCACTCGGCAACCGGCGCTGGTGCCCTATGTTGCCGAGGAGTTGGTGCCCGGCGCTGTAATCGAAAGCGATGCCGAATTCGAGGCCGCGATCCGCCGCTACGGCATCTCCAACTTGCACCCGGTCGGCACCTGCCGCATGGGGGCCGACGAGCCCGCAGTGTGCGACCCACGGCTGCGGGTCAACGGGATCCGCGGACTGCGCGTTGTCGACGCCTCGATCATGCCCTCGGTCCCGGCCGGCAACACCAACGCGCCGTCGATCATGATCGGCGAGAAGGCCTCCGATATGATCCTGGAGGACGCCCTCGCTGCCTGAGCCGGGTTCGCGCGCCGCGCATTCAGGCCGCCGGCCGTGGGCGGGACTGTTCATATAAATTTAACTATATGCAACGGAAAGTAGAGCCGCGCGCAGTAGGAGATTCCTGCATGGGGCAGGCCGTGGGCGGATTGCGACGCATCGTCGATAGCTGGGCCGGTTGGCGTGACCGGCGGCTTGCCGAACGCTCCCGCACCGCGCTCGAGCGTCAGGTGGCCCAACGTACCGCCGCACTGTCCGCCAGGAACGACCAGCTGAGGCGACGGGTCGAGGAACTGGAGGCGGCCAAGATCCGGGCCGAGGCTGCCAGCAAAGCCAAATCTGACTTCCTTGCCAATATGAGCCACGAGCTGCGCACGCCGCTGAACGCGATCATCGGATTTTCAGATCTGATGAAGTCGGAGGTGCTGGGTCCGATCGGCAGCGACACGTACCGCGGCTATCTCTCGGATATCCATTTCAGCGGCTGTCACCTGTTGGAGATCATCAACGACATCCTCGATGTCGTGCGACATGAATCCGGCAAGATGGAGCTGAAGGAAGATACCGTCGCGATCGGGGATGTCATCGCCGACGCCATGCGACTGGTCACGCCGCAGGCCCGCAAAGCCGAGGTGAGCCTCAATTGGCGGCCGGATTCGGCACCCCTGCCCGGTCTCTGGTGCGACCGGGTGCGGGTTCGCCAGATGCTGCTGAACGTGCTGTCCAACGCGGTCAAGTTCACTGAGCCGGGCGGCAGTGTCGAGATCAAGACCGAGGTCACGAGCGGATTGGAGTTGATTGTCAGGGACACCGGCATCGGCATCAGGCCGGAGGATATCGCACGGATCCTGACGCCCTTCGGGCAGGTTGCTTCAGTCTACTCGCGTAACCATCAAGGCGCGGGGTTGGGCCTGAGCTTGACCAAGGCGCTGATCGAGCGCCATGGCGGAAATTTGAGCCTTTACAGCGCGCCCGGTCTCGGCACCACGGTACGACTGTCCTTCCCGGCCGACCGGCTGCTCCAGCCTCAGCCCGAGCGCGACGCCGCGATCGGGCTTGGCGCCAGCGACTAACCGCTTACAGGGGCCCCCGCCATCAACCGGGCTTGGGTTCAAGTTCCTTGGCCAATTCTTCGTATTCGCGTGCGATCGTGAGCAGCCTTTCGCGCAACGCGCCGTTCTGTTCGCCCTCCGCCAAAGCGCGGATTTGCCCAGCGTATCCCCGGTAATGTGCCCGCCTGCGTGGCGATTTTAGCGGCCCTCGGTCGTCCTCGGCTGTAGTTTCCCCTGACCCGCCGTCGTCCGAGGTCAGTGCATCAACCATTCGATACCGTCCAACACGGAAACAACCTCCGGGCGGATTGTTCCTTTTTGACCCTCGCAATGGCCGCTATTGCTTGGGATAGCGCCGTTCCGCGGGCTGTGGCGTATACTCGCGGGCGGACCATGGAGGGTCGCGTGCTGCAGGGCCGGCGCATTCTGTTGATCATTTCGGGCGGCATCGCCGCCTATAAGAGCCTCGAGCTGATCCGCCGGCTGCGCGACCAAGGCGCGGCGGTGCGCTGCGTGATGACCGAGGCGGCGCGCCAGTTCATCACCCCGCTATCGGTCGCCTCGCTGAGCGAAGACAAGGTCTACGGCGATCTCTGGTCGCTGACCGACGAGAGCGAGATGGGGCACATCCGGCTGTCGCGCGAGGCCGATCTTCTGGTCGTCGCGCCGGCGACCGCCGATCTGATCGCGCGAATGTCGGCGGGCATTGCCGACGACCTCGCCGCGACGACGTTGCTCGCCTCCGACAAGCCGGTGCTGATCGCACCCGCGATGAACGCGATGATGTGGGCGCACCCGGCGACCCAGGCCAATCTGGCGGTCCTGGCGAGTCGCGGCGTCGGCCGCATCGGCCCGGCCGCCGGCGATCTCGCCTGCGGCGAGGTCGGGTTCGGGCGCATGTCGGAGCCGGCCGAAATCGTCGCCGAAATCGCCCGCTTCCTAGTGAAGGATCAGCGCCTCAGCGGCCGCCGTGCGCTGGTCACCAGCGGTCCGACCCGCGAACCGATCGACCCGGTGCGCTACATCTCGAACCATTCCTCGGGCAAGCAGGGCCACGCGATTGCCGCCGCGCTCGCCGCGCTCGGCGCCGAGACGGTGCTGGTCTCGGGTCCGACCAGCGAACCGACCCCAGCCGGTGTCAAGCTGATCGGGATCGAGACCGCGGCCGAGATGCTAAGCGCCAGCGAGGCGGCGCTACCGGTCGATGTCGCGGTGATGGCAGCCGCGGTGTCCGATTGGCGGGTGGCGAGCAGCAGCACGCAGAAGCTGAAAAAGAACGGCAAAGGGCCGCCGAACCTGCGCCTCGTCGAGAACCCGGACATTCTCGCCAGCATCGCCGGGCGCAGCAACGACCGGCCGGCGCTGGTCATCGGTTTTGCGGCCGAGACCGAGAACGTCGTTGCGAACGCCCGCGCCAAGCGCAAGCGCAAGGGTTGCGACTGGATCGTCGCCAACGACGTCTCACCAGGCACCGGCACCTTCGGCGGCGAGCGTAATACCGTGCATCTGGTCCACGCCGATACGGTCGAGGATTGGCCAGCGATGTCCAAGCGCGATGTCGCCGAGCGGCTCGCCGAGCGCATCGCGGCCGCGCTGGTGCCGGACACCGCCGCTGCCCCGGCTTCGCCGCGCGTCCCCGGCGCCGGACATTAACGACCCGCCGACATGGCCCTCACGGTCGAGCTGAAGATCCTCGACCCGCGCCTACCCGGTTGGGGGTTTCCGCATTACGGTTCGGAGCTCGCCGCCGGCCTCGACCTGCATGCCTGCATCGACTCGCCGCTGCTGCTGCGCCCGCAGAGACCGGCTGTGCTGATCTCGGCTGGCATCGCCTTCCGTATCGGCGACCCGGAATGGTGTGCGCTGGTACTGCCGCGCTCGGGGCTCGGCCATCGCGAGGGGCTCGTACTCGGCAACGCAATCGGCCTGATCGACGCCGATTACGAGGGACCTTGTCTCGTTTCGGCGTGGAACCGCAACCCGGCGCAATCGGACGGCCCTGAAGAAGGCATCCTGATCAATCCCGGCGACCGCATCGCCCAGCTGGTCTTCACCCGGATCACGCGGCCGCGCTTCACGGTAATCGCCGAGTTTTCCCAATCCGGCGAGCGCCAGGCGGGCGGGTTTGGTTCGACCGGGATCTGATCGGCCGCGTTGCCGAAGGACAATCCCGGGGCCACATCTGACCGCGTAGGCGGCCACCGGACCGGACAGCCATGGAACTCAGCGAAGAGCAATTCCAGCGATATGCCCGCCACCTGATCCTCGACGAGGTCGGTGAAGAAGGGCAGGAAAAGCTGCTGCAATCGCGGGTGCTCGTGGTCGGGGCCGGCGGGCTCGGCTCGCCGATGCTGTTGTACCTGGCCGCCGCCGGGGTCGGTACGATCGGCATCATCGATAATGACCGGGTCGATCTGACCAATCTGCAGCGCCAGATCGTGCACGCCACCGAGCGGGTCGGCGATCTCAAGGTCGACAGCGCACGCGCCACCCTCAGCGCCGTGAATGACGGGGTACGCATCGAAACGCACCCGATGCGGCTCGGCCCCGAAAATGCTGAGCAAATCATCGCCGGCTATGACCTCGTCGCC
>Ga0209474_10004576_pt1 | contig 11908 bp, 10 predicted proteins | sample GraSoiAngelo_145_FD_185902 | JGI IMG/M metagenome (GOLD analysis project Ga0209474, IMG submission 185902) | Grasslands soil microbial communities from the Angelo Coastal Reserve, California, USA - 14_1009_05_20cm (SPAdes) (version 2) | ecosystem: Environmental > Terrestrial > Soil > Grasslands...
CGTGAGCAGAAGGCCCGAAAGCCGGTTTGCGCCTGCCCAGTGCAAATACTCGCGGGCCACGCGTTGATAGCTCAACTCGCTACCGCAGTCGAATAACCAACCAACGTTTCCTGTGCGCAAGTGAATGGCCGCTCCCGCCCCAAGATCCAGGACAGTGATTTTGGCAGCCAGCTTTTCGGGCCAATGCGGTCGTTCAATATAAAAATGTCCGCCAGGAATTTGTGCGAACAGATGGACGATCCCGATAACCAGCGTGGCCAGCGCCCAGTTGGCGTTATTAAAAATCACAGCAAGCCACGGCAGTATGGGCGCGGAAATAAGCGAAAGCAGCGCAATGGCGAGAACGAAAAATGCGAGTGGAACAACGACAAGGTTTGCGAGTAACGAAATCGGTGTAACCAAATGGAAATACCACAAAACCAATGGCAGCGAGCCTGCCCAGGCGGCGAGCGATACCGACGCTCCGCGACAAAGCCATTCATATCCAGGGTGCAGCCAGCGACGCGGACCACGCAGTAAACTTCGCGGCAGGAACGGATCGACTCCCACCCAGCGCTGCAAAAACACGAAGATCGGATCGGCAAACAATACGATGGCGCCCACAACCGCGAAGGAGAGTTGAAAGCCTGTGGAAAAAAGCTCGTTTGTATTCCAGCACAGGAGGAAGAACGCCGCTGCCGCAAGGCTATTGAATAGAAAAGCTTTTCGTTCGAAAAAGAAACCGCCAATCATAATCGAGGCCATCACTGCGGCCCTGATGCTTGAAATGTGCAGTCCTGTTACTGCAGCGTAAAAGAGAAGCATCGGAATGATGAACACTGCCGCCGACTTGCGCGAAAGCCCGGCCACCGTCGCCAGCATCCACAAAAGCGCTGCGACAATTCCCACGTGCAGACCAGCCACAGCGAAAAGATGAAGTGTGCCTGTTTGCTGAAACGGCTCTTCGATGTCTTCCGGCGTCTGGTGCCTCAGGCCAAGCACGATTCCGCTGAGAAAATTTTGCACCTCGGGCGCATCCTCCAGCCCCCGGCAAAGTGCGTTTTGCATCCACGTCCGCGACTTCTGCGCCGCGCGCAGAATCGGATTGCCACCTCCGTGTCGAATCAGCGTGCCGTCCTCCGGATAGCGAACGAATAGCATTCGATGGACGTCGCGGCGCGCGAGGTAAGAGCGCATATCGAATTCACCAGGATTTCGCGGCGGCGCTATCGGCTCGGCGGTTCCAAAGAGCTGTAGTTCGTCGCCAAATTCCGGCGTGCCGTTCCAACGCACCTGCCAGACCGCGTGGGTGGGTTGGTTCCTGCCTTCTAGTTCAATTGATTTAAGCTTGAGCAGGAACGTCGCGAATCCGCTGGCCGCAGCTTTTGGCTCGCTGATTACGCTGCCAGTCGCTGTGAGAACTCGTGGCTTGGTCCCAAGTTCGTCAGCGAGTTGCTGACCTTGAGTGCTCCTGGTATGGAAATTGTGCAGCAAGAAAAACCCAGCTCCGACGATCGCATATGTCGCGAGCAATGTCGGACAGCACGCCAGACCGACAATGCAGAGCGCGAGGATTATCGCTGTTGGTATCACGGCGGCAGATGGAAGCGGAAGGATTTCCGCTGCGATAATTCCTATTGCAGCCATCAGTGCCAGACCAACGAATGGTTGGCGCGGAACGCTGAGCAATTTCATCTACCGCGCTTTTCGCTTATCCGGCCTTTACAAGGCAAGCCGCAAAAGGCACGGAAACACCCAATACACAACGGACCGGCCAAATGTGCCGCCATTCCGAGCGAAGTCGAGGAATCCCGTTGCACTACCCGAAGGTAATACACCGGGATCCTTCGACTTCACTTCGCGCCGCTCAGGATGACAGGCGTTGAGCGTCGGATCTCGAGCGCCTGCTGGCGATTTATCGGAGGCGGGCGTCGAGGCTTGTCAGGAAGACTTCGCACTCGGCACCAGTAGCACCGGGCGGGTCGCATGCTTGAGTACCCCTTTCGCAGCGCTTCCCACCAGCAAATGATACATCGCGCCGTGGCCGTGTGTGCCCATCACAATGAAGTCCGCATCAACGGCGTCCGCTTGATCCAAAATTTCGTCTGCTACTGCGCCGGTCGGCTCGTGCAATGTGACCTTGATGCCAGCCTGCGCGACTTCGTTTTGCCATCGCGTCAGCTTCGACTTCTGATCTCCAGTTTCTGAGATTGGCTGCGGCATCGGATCAAAGCCTGGGACCGGAACGCCCGACATCGGCGCAAGCTCGGGCATTCCAGCCAGGCCGTAGCCGAGCGTGCCCCGCGTTGCGGCCGCGGTGAGTTCTCGAACATGAAGGAGATGAATCTCCGCGTCGAGCGCTTTAGCCAGCTGTTGTGCCAGATGGATCACCCGTGGGGTTGCGTCCGAAAAATCAATCGGGACTAGGAGGCGTTTCATTTTGCGCCTTCCAGCTTACCTAACGCGTCGCTTAAGCTCAATACAGTAAGCCCAACCTGTAGCCACGCGCCTGTGACGCGTCAAAAACAACGGCCCGTAGGGCGGTGGCTACAACCAGATGCACGATTCTCGAGGTCAGCGTATTTTCCCTCGTGCAGGATCTATTCGAGGAACAGGAAGACGTTGAAGCGGCAGACAGCGTTGCGCCGCTCGCCACACGCATGCGGCCGCGCTCGCTGGAGGAGTTTATGGGGCAGGAACACATTCTTGCGCCCGGCAAACTCCTGCGACGCGCCATTGAAGCCGATCGTCTGCCATCAGTGATTTTCTCGGGGCCTCCTGGAAGTGGCAAAACCACGCTGGCTCGCGTCATTGCAGAGATGACACACGCAAAATTCATTCGAATCAGCGGCGTCGAAAGCAACGTGGCCGAAATGCGCCGTGTCATCGCTGCCGCCACCAATCGGCTCCGCACATCGGGGCAAAGGACGATCCTGTTCATTGATGAGATCCACCATTTCAACAAGGCGCAACAGGACATCCTTTTGCCTGATGTTGAGAGTGGCAATCTGCGGCTGATCGGTGCGACGACTTACAATCCGTTCTTTTATGTAAACAGCGCACTCGTTTCGCGCTCCCAGGTTTTTCGACTCGAACCGCTCAACGTTAAGCAGCTCGAACAGTTGGTCGATCGCGCATTGGCTGACAAAGAGCGTGGCCTTGGAAATTACGACGTGAAGCTCGACAAGGACGCACGCCGTCATCTGGCGAAGCTCAGCGATGGCGACGCGCGCAAATGTTTAAACGCGCTCGAGATCGGAGTGTTAACAACGCAGGCAGATGCACGCGGCGCAATTCATTTCACGCTAACTGTTGCCGAGGAAAGCATTCAGCAGAAGGCGGTCGTTTACGATCGCGCCGGCGACGCGCACTACGATACTATCAGCGCGTTCATTAAAACCATGCGCGCGTCGGACGAAAAAGGCGCGATGTACTGGCTCGCAAAAATGCTGCACGCCGGCGAAGACTTCCGTTTCATCGCGCGTCGCATCGTAATTTTTGCCAGCGAAGATATTGGGCTTGCCGATCCGGAAGCGTTGCCACTTGCAATTGCGACACAACACGCGGTGGAATTTGTCGGCATGCCCGAAGCCCGAATCCCCCTAGCGCATGCGACCGCTTACATGTGCCGCGCGCCAAAAAGCCGTGAAGCCTACGACGCTTTGAATGCCGCGACCGAAAAAATCGAGGCGGAACAAACAGAGCGCGTGCCCGAGCGTCTGAAGAACAAACATTTCCCGGTGAACCCGGAGGGGTGAGGATGCCCTGTGCGACCGGTGTCCGATTTCGATCGAATCGCTTCGAATATCGCGATTTGGCACGGTTATGATTCCGCTGTCAAAGCGGAGCTATACTCGACCTGCCTCGGGACGTCTGGAGGAAACTATCTTATCGATCCGATTCCTCTTGAAAGCGAAGCGCTCTCTGAGTTGGTCGGTTCCAAGTCTGTTGCGGGGATCATTGTAACCAACTGCAATCATCATCGCGCGTCTGCCGAATTCGCGGAGAAGTTTTCAGCGCCGCTGTTCGGACGGACCGAGGCTTTCCCGAATAAGGCCGAGCCCGACCTCAAAAGAGTCGCCGACGGTGACAAGATTTATGACGAACTGACCGCGATTGACATTGAAGGCGCAGTAGAGGGTGAAATTGCTCTGCACTACGCGCCTGACGATGGAACGTTCATCATCGGCGACGCACTAATTAATTTCGAGCCGTACGGGTTCACGTTTCTCCCGGCGAAGTATTGCTCGAACGGAAAACAAATGCGGCGGTCATTACGAAAACTTCTGGCTTTTAAAGCCAAGCGAATGCTTTTCTCGCACGGCACGCCGATTTTGTCAGATGCAAGTGAACGGTTGCGAAGTTTGCTGGATGGCAGTCTCTGATGCGTGGTAAACAGTTAACGAAAGGAAACGAAGATAACTAAGAGGTTTTATGAATTCAGTCAGAACCTTTGTTTCGTTTATTGCCTTCTGTAAAAAATCTTCTCTTCGACAGTCATGAGCCAAATCGAAGGCGGATCGGTCAGTCGTTTTCTGCAGTTGATTCGTTTTTCGCACACGATCTTTGCGTTGCCGTTTGCGCTTGGCGCGCTGGTTGTGGCAGCAAACGGCTGGCCCTCGTGGAGAATTCTGTTCTTGGTGATTGTTTGTATGGTATTTGCCCGCACGGCAGCGATGCTTTTCAATCGGCTCGTTGATTGGTCGCTCGATCAGCGCAATCCGCGAACAGCTTCGCGTCATTTACTGCTTTCGAAACCGGCAGCCCAGGTTCTGTTGGTTATGAGTTCAGCCGGATTTGTTGTCGCAGCAGCGGGAATCAATCGGCTGACATTCATTCTCGCGCCGGTTGCTCTGGCGCTGATTTTCTTTTACTCAGTCACCAAGCGGTTTACCAGCGCAACGCACTTCTTCCTCGGACTGGCGCTGGCAATCGCGCCGGTCGGCGCATGGATCGCGCAGACCGGGCAGATTGATCTTGCGCCAGTTGTCCTAGGCGCAGGCGTGATTTGCTGGGTCGCTGGCTTCGATCTGATCTATGCCACGCAAGATTATGATTTTGACCGGCGCGAAGGGATTCGGTCGCTGGTTGTGAAACTCGGAATCGCGGGCAGCCTGCGTCTGGCGCAGCTATTGCATCTGCTGACGTTCGTTGCCCTGGTCGGTTTCGGTCTGGCCGCAAAACTTGGTGCGCTCTATTACTGGTCGATGCCGTTGATTGTTGCGGCGCTGTTTTACGAGCACAAGACCGAGAAACTCGATCTGGGCGGGATCAATCGCGCGTTCTTTCAAAGCAACGCGTTTGTTAGCGCAGTGTTCTTGGTCGCAATCTGTCTGGATCGATTAACTTGAATACGGAAAGAAAACCAGGTAACCAGAGAATGACGAATGCCAAATGCCGAATGTCGAAGGAATGACGAATGATCAAATGACAAAGGGCCGTCACGTTGCTTCTTCGTCATTCGTCATTCGGATTTCGTCATTCTTTCTCACATTGCATTTAATATCGCGACGCGTCTCTCGTGTCGTCCGCCATCGAAGCCGGTCTCGAGCCAGATTCGCACGATGCTCAGCGCCACCTCTTCGGAGATCATGCGCTGGCCGATGGAAAGAACATTGGCGTCGTTATGTTGTCGCGACAGCCTGGCCGACTCTTCATTCCAACAGAGCGCGCAGCGCACGCCGTGCACTTTATTCGCGACCATCGCTTCACCGTTGCCTGAGCCGCCGAAGACGATACCGCGCTCGCATTCGCCGCGCGCCACCGCTTCCGCTGCCGGCCGAATGAAAAGGGGATAATCCACCGGTTCCTCGCTGAAGGTGCCAAAGTCTTTCACCTCGTGTCCCAGCGAGGTGAGCAATTCTTTTACCTTTTCCTTGTAACGAAATCCGGCGTGATCTGTACCGAGGGAAATCTTCATAGATCTGTCATTCCGAGCGAAGTCGAAGAATCTCTAATATTAATGCGGTCGCGGCGCCCGGAAAAGACAATAGTAAGAGATGTCTCGACTCTGCTCGACATGACAATGGCTACCCGCCATGCAGTTTCGCCAACTCGCTCCAGATCTCGCGTTCGCGTTCGGTGACTTTCTTTGGCACGTTGATTTGGACAACGACATAGAGGTCACCACGCTTCCCGGAGACTCCCGGCAGGCCGCGCTCGCGCAGGCGAAATCGCTGGCCACCCTGTGTCCCCGGTGGAATTTTCAGGCGCACGTTGCCTTCGAGAGTTGGCACAACCAACTCGCTGCCCAAAACGGCCCGCCACGGTTCAATCTTCACCTCGTGGATCAAGTCGCTGCCCTCGACAGTAAAATCGGGATGCCGCGCCAGACGCACGCGAAGAAAAAGATCGCCGCTTTTGCCGCCGCGCACGCCAGCTTCACCCTGGCCGCGTAAACGGATGCGCTGCCCTTCATGAACACCTCGCGGAATCTTGACCTGGTAATTTTCCACTTTGTTTGAGCCGGCTCGGCGCAACGAGACTGTTCGGGTGGATCCGTGCAACGCTTCTTCCAGCGTGACCATGATATCGGCTTCGACATCCGCTCCACGCTCCGCCGTGGCCTGACGTCCGCCAAATCCTCCGAATGCAGAGCGGCCGCGACCGCCGCCGAAAAACGCTTCGAAGAAATCGCTGAATCCCGTTCCCCCGAACTCGAATTGGACCCCGCCACCATCGCCGCCCCATTGATAAAACCCACCGCCAGGTTGCTGCGCTTCCCAGCCGGGTGGCGGCTGGAACCCGCCCGGCCGATTCCAATCGGCGCCGAGCTGATCGTATTTCTTACGTTTTTCCGGATCGCCCAGCACCTCGTAGGCTTCGTTGATCTCCTTAAACTTTTCTTCAGCGGCCTTTTTGTCCTTGGCTACGTCGGGATGATATTTGCGCGCCAGCTTGCGAAAGGCGCTTCGAATCTCCTCTTCGGTGGCCGTTTTCGATACACCGAGTGTCTCGTAATAATCTCGAAACTGTACCGGCATTTGCTCTCAAGCTTGTGCCTCCACTGGATTCGCGCAACTTTTTGAAAGGATGCGTGAGCTGGGAAAACTGGTCGTGATCATCGGTGTGATCACCACGTTCGTCGGGTTAGTGATGTGGAGCGGCTTCGCACCGAAGTGGCTGGGCCGCTTGCCCGGCGACATTCGAATCGAGCGCGAACATTCCGCGTTCTATTTTCCAATCGTCACCTGCATCGTCCTCAGCGTTATACTGAGTTTGCTCTTGTCGATCTTCTCAATCTTCCGGCGCTGATCTCACACGACGGCCACGACGGTTCACAAAGGCCGCGGACTAATTCTTCTTGATGTCCTCGGTGTCCCTTTGTGTCGTTCGTGTGAGATTCTGTCATGAACGAGGCCAAACAAATTGAATTGACTCGTCACGTCGCGCGCCTGCTGAAATGCCGGCGCTGTCCGCGCATGAAATCGACCCCGGTCTCCGGCGGCCCAATCGTGAGCGATGTGATCGTCATTGGCCAAGCGCCCGGGGTGCGGGAACCGGCTTTGCAAAGGCCGTTCGCGCATACTGCTGGCAAAACTCTCTTTCGCTGGTTCGAGGAATTCTGTGGGATGAACGAAGCCGCCGTCCGATCGAAGATTTATTTCGCTGCAGTCTGCCGGTGTTTTCCTGGGAAAAATTCCAGCGGCACGGATCGCGTTCCAATGCCAGATGAGGTTCGCAATTGCTCGTCGTGGATGGACAACGAAATTCAAATTCTGCGGCCCCGTCTCATCATTCCCGTAGGACGGCTGGCTATCATGCAATTCATCGACTGCGAAAAATTGGAGAAGGTGATCAGCTGCAAATTTCAAGTAGAACGTGCGGGGCATCATTTCGACGTAATTCCTTTGCCGCATCCGTCTGGTGCATCGCCCTGGCACAAGATTCCGCCCGGAAAAGAATTACTCCAACGCGCGCTTAGACTCATCGCGCGCCATCCTGGCGTAGCGTCGCTCTGCCTGCCGCGTCAAAGCCGCGCGAAGGCGAGTGAGCACCGACGGCGTTCATAGACCGCCGCTACATTAGCGTGCTCCGAATTCGGCGTTGGACGTTGGGCGTTGGGCGTTGAACGTTTCGCAATGTCTTACGCGGTGCCAACTCGTGCTGAAATCCCCGAGGCCGACAAATGGGACCTCACCCAGCTTTTTGCCGACGTAAGTAAATGGCAGGAGGATTTCACCTGGCTTCAGCGCGAGTACCCAAAACTTGAGCAGTGGAAAGGCAGGGTGGGGGAATCGGCGCAAAGCCTGGCCGCGGTTCTTGAATTCGAGAAGGCGCTCGAACTGAAAATGGAGCGCGTCCATCACTACGCGTCGCTGCAACTGGCAGAGGACAGCACGAATAACGAATATCTCGCGCGAATCGGACAGCTTCAGAACCTGCTAACCAACATCGGTGAAGCGGCAGCGTTTGTTGTTCCGGAAATCCTGACAATCGACGACAAAACATTTTCGCAATTCATGGCTGATCCGGCGCTGAAGGATTGGCGAATCAAGTTGCACAAAATTCGGCGGATGAAGCCGCATGTGCTTTCCTTTCCCGAGGAACGCATTCTCGCGCTGGGCAGCGTCGCGCTTAGCGGTTACGACGACACCTTCTCGCAATTGACCGACGTGGACATGAAGTTCGGCGCTCTGATGGACGAGACCGGACGCGAAAAACCGCTGACCCAAAGCTCGTTCAGCTCATTTCTCGTCAAACGCGATCCCGAACTGCGCAAGCGTGCTTTTCACCAGTTCTACGCCGAATTTCAAGATCACCAGTACACGCTTGCGTCCTCGCTTGCCTACTCAGCCAAGGCAGATGTGTTTCATGCCAGAGCAAGACACTATTCATCTGCACTCGAGGCGGCGCTCTTTCTAGATGACGTTCCGGTGTCCGTTTACGAGGGCTTGATCAAATCAGTCCGCGCGAATTTGGAACCGCTCTTTCGGTATTTTGATTTGCGTCGCCGCGCTCTTGGCTTGCGCGAGCTGCATCTTTACGACACGTACGTGCCGCTGGTACCGGAAATTGAGACGCGGTTCACGTTCGATCAAGCTGCCGAAACAGTTTTGAGCGCGCTGGCTCCCCTTGGAAAGAATTACGTCGATGTGCTCGCGGAAGGTCTGCGCTCGAGGCGCTGGTGCGATCGTTACGAAAACAAAGGCAAACGCAGCGGCGCGTTTTCATCCGTCAGTTACGGCGCGTTACCGTACATCCTGATGAATTACAACGAGGACGTTTTCACCGATATTTACACGCTCGCGCACGAGGCCGGTCACTCGATGCACAGTTGGTTCTCGCAAAATTCGCAGCTGTTTCAGGATTACGAGTATCCGATTTTTCTGGCTGAAGTGGCCTCGACGTTCAACGAAGAGCTGCTGACGCAACATCTGCTGCAAACAACGCGCGATCCGAAGATGCGGGCTTACATCGTTAACCGGCAAATCGACGAACTGCGCGGCACGCTGTTCCGGCAAACGATGTTTGCTGAATTCGAAAAAATTATTCACGCCATCGAGGAGATCGGTGACGCACTGACGCTTGACGTTTTCAAGTCGGAATACCACAAGCTGCTCGAAACCTACTTTGCTGAGAATTTCGTGCTCGATCCGGAGCTGAATCTGGAGTGCCTGCGCATTCCGCATTTCTATCACGCGTTTTATGTCTATAAATATGCAACTGGAATCTCCGCCGCTGTGGCGCTGTCGCAGCGGGTATTATCCGGGGAGTCAGAAAGCGTCGACGCCTACCTGAATTTTCTGCGCTCGGGCGGTGCCAGGTTTCCGCTGGAGACATTGAAAGCGGCAGGCGTGGACATGGCCACACCTGCGCCGATCGAGAGCACATTGCGGTTGTTCGAACAGCGGCTGGCGGAATTGGAAGAACTGCTGTTGTAGCTCCTTGGGTTCCCGTGTAGCGATGCAATTGGAAGGCGGCCAACTTCTTCAGCGATTGAAACCGCTGTTCCAAGAAAATTTCGAAAAGTTCGGCGAGCTAGGCGCGGCGATGTCCGTTTGGCAAAATGGAAGGCCAATCGTTGATCTCTATGGCGGATTCCGCGACGCGCATCGCGAAAAACCTTGGACAAGCGATACGCTCGTGCTGGTCTGGTCGGCGACGAAGGGAATCGGCAGCGCGTGTCTCTTGCATGCGCTGCAAGAACACAATATCGACATCAGCCAACGCGTCGCCGAGTTCTGGCCGGAGTTTGCACAAGCAAGTAAAGAAAAAATCACGCTTGCGCAGTTGCTATCGCACCAAGCCGCGCTTTGCGCTTTGGATCGGCGAGTCGATGTGCTCGACTACGACGCGGTGATTCGCGCGTTGGAATCGCAAACGCCCTTGTCGCCGCCCGGCACCGCGCACGGTTATCACGCGCGGACATTTGGATTTCTTCTCGATGAGCTCGTCCGCCGAATCGCCGGAAAGACGCTCTCGGATTATTGGCGGGAAAATTTTGCGGGACCGCTCAATCTCGATGTCTGGATCGGCCTTCCGAAAAAGGAAAATTCGCGTGTGGCAACGATGTACGCCGCCAAAACCCTGAAAGCTTTCGGGGCCGAGCCGAAACAATTCTATGCCGATCTTGTTACGCCTGGCACGTTGGCCCGCAAAACGTTTACGTCACCGTACGGCCTGCATGTGATCAGCAAGATGAATGAGCCCGCAGTTCGCGCGCACCCGATCGTCTCCTTTGGCGGGATCGGGAGCGCGTCGGCGCTCGCGAAATTTTATTCTATGCTCGCCAATGGCGGAAAGTTTGATGGCCAGACTTTCTTTTCAGAAAAGGCGCTCGCGTGGATGACGACGACCTTCGCAGACGGCATCGACCGCGTTTTTCAGATACCGACAGCATTTTCAGCCGGATTCATGAAAGATTCACGCAACGCAGCGCGAAAAATATTGGGCCCATCAGGAACTTCCTTTGGACATCCGGGGGCTGGAGGCAGTCACGCCTTTGCTGATCCTGAAAACAAAACTGCATTCGCCTACGTCATGAACCAAATGGAGCAATCGCTTTTGCCCACTGAAAAATCGTTGCGACTCGTGGACGCGATTTATCAGTAACCGCGCTTCTGTGAGGTGCGGAACGCGATGTGGCGTTGGGATGCGCCCGTAACGCTTCGCACCCGCCTTCGTTCGACTTAGGCGTGGTGGGCAGCGAGGCGGCTACTGTTCGCCAACAATGGTAACGAAAACTTTTCGCCGGTGCGGGGCACGCCGGTGTTCAAACAGGAAAATGCCCTGCCACGTTCCGAGCTGCATTTTTCCGTCGGCAATCGGGATTGTCTCGCTAGTGCGCGTCAAGACCATGCGGATGTGCGATGGCATATCATCACTGCCTTCGGAACCATGTGTGAAGTAATCGGCATCCTCAGGCACTAGTCGATTGAAGAATTCTTCCAAGTCATCTCGCGCGGTTGGATCGGCATTCTCCATCACAATCACACTGCAACTAGTGTGTTGAATGAAAACCGTAACTGTTCCGTTGCGCAGACCGGACTTGTCGATCTTGTGCTGAATTTCGTCAGTGATCTCGTACGTGCCCTTGCCGCTGGTTTGGATAGAGAAATGGCCAGTTTCAACGCGCACAGGTAAAAAACGTCGTGCGTTACGGATTCGGCTCGGGCGGCTGGTAAATATCCGGCACCGCCGCGATGAGAGACGGGGACAATCGCCTAAGTTTCAATTGTTCGGTGAGAAATTGAATGCGGTCACGGCGCGCTTCGGCATTGAGAGCGTGCGGCGCGTCGTAAATTTTGAGGCGTTTCGGCTCACTAACGAGTTTTTCATATGCGCGGATGCATTCAGGGGTGAAGAATTTCTCCTTCCCGTATTGGAGAAACACAAAGGCCGGGGCCGCGTGTGCGATATAATTGGCCGGATCGATCCATGCGTAATTCTTCACGAAAGCGTCGTACCTTTCATGGCCGACTTTCTC
>Ga0209474_10004577_pt1 | contig 11903 bp, 10 predicted proteins | sample GraSoiAngelo_145_FD_185902 | JGI IMG/M metagenome (GOLD analysis project Ga0209474, IMG submission 185902) | Grasslands soil microbial communities from the Angelo Coastal Reserve, California, USA - 14_1009_05_20cm (SPAdes) (version 2) | ecosystem: Environmental > Terrestrial > Soil > Grasslands...
AGATCAGCCGCTTAAGCTCGATGAAGCTTTCTCCTGTTTAAGTTCACGAAGAAGGATGCGCACCAGCATGCCGTCGTAGCGGGTCCCGCTCAATTTCTCGAGCTCATTCAGCGCCTGCTCGCTCGTCTTCGCCGTGGCGAAGGAACGATCAGTGGTCATGTTTACATACGCATCCGCGATCGCTATGATGCGCGCCCAGAGCGGGATTTCCTCGCCGCGCAGACGGGCTGGGTATCCGCCTCCATCGAAAGCTTCGTGGTGATGTTCAACCGCTTTTTGGATGTTCTCGCTTCCCGGGATAGTCGCGAGAATTTCTCCGCCGACTCGCGAGTGCATCTTCAAAATATAAAATTCATCATCCGTCAACGGTCCTGACTTGTTCAGCGTGCGCTCGGGAACAAAAATCTTGCCCACGTCGTGAACCCGCGCAGCATAGACTAAGTCCGCAACGTCCTCCGATGTCAGCCGCAAAGAACGAGCGATGGTCTCACAGTAGTGGGCAACCATCTCACCGTGTCCGGAGCAGTTCAGCTCGCGCGACTCGGCAGCGCGGGTGAGGGTTTCGATGGCCTCGCGCAAGACCACAAAATTGCGCCCTTCATCATCACCGCACATCTTCTTGAGCGTCGTAAGTAATTCTTCCAGGTGCTCGGGACCAGTGTGCTCACGTTGCAGAAAGCCTTCAATGTAACCAGAGATGAGCTGCCGCTGCACGGCGGCTGTTTCGCCATCCGCAAATTCTTCCGCAGTTGAAACGCGGTCGCCGCCCTTATGCTTGGATACGTACATGCCGGCATCGGCGACGCGAATAATATCTTCCACGGAAAACCCGTGTACGGGAAAGCTTCCCACGCCAAAGCTGCCGGTAATGTGCTGTTCTTGAAGCATGGGATCAGTAGATATCCACAAGCGCAGGCGCTCGGCCAGTATCTGCGCCTGTTCGACTCCGGTTTCCGGCATCAGGATAATGAATTCGTCCCCGCCGTAGCGAGCCACTACATTCGACTGCCGGCACTTCTGCTCAAGGAGTCGGCCAACGCGAGCCAGCACCAGATCGCCTTCCAGATGCCCCTTCGTGTCATTGACCTCTTTAAACTTATCCAGGTCCATCAGCACGACCGAAAATGGACGGCCAGAGCGGGATGCCCGCTTCCACTCGGAGTTCAGGGCCTCCCAGAAGAAGCGGCGGGTCTTTATGCCAGTCAGACCATCGGTAATCGACTGCTGCTGCAGTTGCTGAAACACGAGAGCGTTATGCAGCGCCGTGGCGAGCAAGTCGGCCAGAGTCTTCATTACCAGGACGTCCTGCGGCGTGAACGCGTCTTCACTTTGGCTTTCGACATTCAGTACGCCTTGCAATTTCTCGCCGTAAGTGATCGGGATGCACAAGACAGCATGCGAATCCGGCAGGACGCCCTGCAGACGCTGGTCACCAGTCATCTGCACCAAAGCCGTCTCTCCAGTTCGCGCCACTCGACCGACGATGCCGGTCCCAAGAGGAATCCTTTTGCCAAGGACCTGCGCCGTAATGCCCGCCTCCGCCCTGATCTCGATCTCTTTCGTGAAGTAATCAAAAATTCCGATTCCGATGTGATCGAAGCGAAAATTTTTCTGGATATGGCTGACGATCTCGGCAAGCATTTGCTCGGAATCCTCGCTCGAGATGGCTGTCTTCGAGATGCTGTTGAGAAAAGCAAATTGGCGGGCGCGGCGCTGTTCTTCGGCGAAGAGCCGCGCATTTTCCACCGCGACCGATAACTGGCCTCCGGCAATCTGCATCACTTCCAGGTCTCGCTGCTCGAATACATATTCGCGTTCGGTGTTCATTGCGGCCATCACGCCTGCGGGCTTGCCGCCTAGCAAGATTGGCACCGCGCAAAAACATTTGGCTGGTTTGCCTGGGACAAAAGTGACGCCCAGACGCTCACGCGCCTTCTCCAGTTCGGCGCGGACGAGAAGCGGCTGGCCGGCGCGGATGATGTAATCCGTCAATCCATTGCCGGCTTTGCGCGAGCGCTTGGGCTGCACTTCGCCGTTCACGACCTCCAATTCAAACCGGATCTCATCACCTTCTTGAAAGGCGATATAAAACTCGCTGGTATCGAAAATCTGTCCGAGTTCCTTTTGAATCGCCCGCAGGACTTCATCCTGGTCGAGCCGGGAGCTGATTGCCTGACCGATCTGCGTCAACAGCTCGAATTCTTTTGTACGCCGCTGGGTGTCATGCATCACGACGTAGTTTTCCAGCGTGAGCCCAATCTGCAGAGCGAGCCCGATTAATAGCCGCAGGTTCGAAGAACCCAGCGCCCGTCGGGCAGCGTGGGGAAACAAAATAACTCCGAAGTTATGCTCGCGGGTCTGAAGGCTCACAGCGGTAATATTGCGAATACGTTCCGCACCCAGAACCTGGCGGAACTGCTCAAACCGTGCTCCAGGAAACGCCGGAAGAGGTTCTGGCAGCTCAGAAAGTTCGCGGAAGCTTACGAAACCGCCGCGCCTGTATGCCAGTTCAGAAATATATTCTCCGGCCCCGCTGCTTGCGATTTTTTGCAGGAATTCGGGCGAGAAACCGCGTTGCACAGAGGGCAGCACGGCTCGCCACCGCTCGGAGATATAGATTACCGCTCTGCCCGTTGGAAGGGGAGCAACCAGACGGTCGAGGATGCTTTGCATGCTGGGAACAAGATCCTCGGCCGAGAGCAACCGCGTGGGATCGACTCCGAGAGTGGAGAACGCCAGGGCATTTTCCTGTACTGCATTGCGCTCGTTCTCGAACAGCACCATGACCATCGCGATGCCCAGCAGCATCTGCGGAATCGGACCAAGCAAGTGGCCGGCGTTGCCAAAAACTTCAAGATAGGGGCTGCTAAGGTCGGGAACAATCATCAGCACAGCCCACAATGCCACAGCCGTCGCCAACAACTTGAAGGCGAGGGAATTCTTGCGCTGCGAATAGCGGAAAAAATCAAAGGAGCAATATAAGAGCACGGCACCCAGACCAACCTCCAAGCGGAGGTGCAGATTCGTGATATTGAGCTGGAATACACCGTTGACGAGGTGTTCGCGAAGATTCCATAGAGCCAGTGCCACTCCGCCACCGGCGATCGTAAGGTCATACCAGCGCAGCCGGAATCTCTCCCGCATCAAACGGGTCGAAATGAAGATGCAAAGCGCCATCAGGACCAACAGGAGCGAGGCGATCAAGAACATCGGCGCAGACGGATGGCGGTAGGCGCTCCAGCCATCGAGAGCATAGTGAAGGGTGTAGGCGGCCCATCCCAGTTGCCAGGCGCGGAAATAATCCTGCCGGCTCTGCTCATAAAGGTACGTAAAGACGAGGAAAAGCAGCAGGGCCACAAAGCCCGGAACGATAATCATGCTGATGCTGACGCTATTCATGACGCGCAGAATTACATTAGTTGCTCCTAATGTTTTCACACCCTGCCCGCCAAAACAACAGTTTTAGGCACAGCGTTGATACCAACGGAATCGCTCTTACTGGTGCAAAGTCGGCATTCACCCGGAATTTCGGGCATGCCTATCCCTAATTGTGCTTTTCCGCACGACCGTAACATCGAAATCAGTTACCACCGATACCCCATCCAGCAAGATTCCATATCAATTGAACGGCGAGCGACCTGTTCCCGCTCATCATCCAGAAAACCTAGGACTCCCGCGCTTTAGTTTGCTAGAATCTCGCTCGCTCTCAGCAGAGCGGCGGGAGAGTGAGACAACACGGAATCGGCTCAGGCCATTGGCAAGCACAAGAAAGAGTTGTTTAAGTGCTAAGAGAGGCTGCTGTGTTTTGTAGCAAGTGCGGCACGAATCTACCCGATGGTTCAGAGTTTTGTCTAAAGTGCGGACAGGCGATTCAAGTCACGGCGGGTGTGCCCTCCGCAATTGCTCTGTCCTGTAGCAAATGCAGTACTGAGCTGCCCGATGAATCACAATTCTGCCTCAGGTGTGGGCAGCCGGTAACAACACCGGGTGCGGGGACTGGGCTTGCCGTAGCCGGAAACAGCGCAGCCGCCGCGGCACCGGCACCCGTGCCGATTCTCAAGCTCGTCCGGAGACGCTCCAAGCCAAAGACTGCAATCTGGATCGCAGTACTTATGCTGCCGGCAATCGCTTGGGTTGTTCTCAGCAACAACACCGCCGCCCAAGAGCTTCGCGAATTCATCACCATGTCGCACACGGAAACTATCACTGAGGGCGACTTTTCGGTGAGACCGCGCAGTTTCTCCAGCTTCAAATACACAGTCCCGCCCGGAGCCATCCATGTCTCTGTAAACGGCCAGTTCAGCACGAGCGGAGGATCAAGCAATGAGGGGGATCTGGAGGCCTTTTTGCTGACCGACGAAGCTTTTGCGGCTTGGCAGAGCGGGTACTCAACGGATACGTACTATGAGAGTGGCAAAGCCAGCCAGGGTGAGATTAATGCCGCGCTTCCGTCTGGTGGCGGTGCGTACTATCTTCTGTTCAAGAACGACTCCTCTTCGCAGACCGTCAAGGAAGTCCATGCAGTTGTGAGCTTGCACTATAACAGGTGGTTTCCGGAGTGGCTTCTGCGCCTTAGATAAAAACTTTGGCGTGGGGCACAGCCCTTGGAGTAGCAGGCCTCGCCAAGTTCTTCTGAACCTTGACTGTTAAGTTCCCCAAGCTGCTCCGTCTTGCGATCCGGTCACAACTCTGAAAGTGGGGCTCGCAAGCTGGAGCCCTCGGTCAAGATGACCGAACGCTCGATAAAGTTCTCCAACTGTCGGACGTTGCCGGGCCAATGATAATTGAGCATAGCATCCATAGTTTCTGGAGGGATGCTTTCGATGTGTTTGTTCATACGGCGCGCGAACTTCTGCACGAAGTAATGCACGAGTGGCGGAATATCTTCCCGTCTTTCGCGCAGCGGCGGAACCTGGATTAGGGATGCGCTGAATTGATGGTACAAATCCTCGCGGAATCGATTCTCCGCAACCAACTTTCCCGGATCTTGTCTGGTCGCTGCAATCAAGCGTACATTGACGCGGATGGTGCGCGTGCTGCCTAATCGTTCAAACTCACCCTGTTTCAGCGCGCGGAGCAGCTTAGGCTGAAGGTCCAGCGGGAATTTGGTAATCTCATCCAGGAACAACGTTCCTTTGTTCGCCAGTTCCAGCCGGCCGGTCTTCTCGTGCGTGGTGCCATCGAATGCTCCTTTCTCATATCCGAATAGTTCGCCTTCCAGCTTGGCGCCAGGTATCGCACAATGAACTTTCACGAAACTCTCGTTCCTTCTAGCGCTCACGCGGTGGATGGCTCGTGCGACTGACTCCTTCCCTGATCCTGCTGCACCAACAAGCAGGACAGTAGTGTCGCTCAGGGCCAGCTTCTTTGCCTGCGCCAAGACTTGCTTCAATGCTGGACTCTCACCCACGATCTCTTCAGAGCCAGATCCTGGGCGAATCTCCTCTTGCACTTGCACCTTCTTCCCTAATCACACCACCGATTTCGCGCGGTCGTGCATAGTGTGTTCTCGTTCAGTGCCGTTCAGTGTTGCCTTTTCGCGAGAGCTCTCGTTGGAAGGCCACAACTCTGCTAAAGGAGCGTTTAGAACCGAGCCTTGGGAAAGAATCACGGAACGCTCGACAAAGTTTTCCAGTTCTCTCACGTTCCCCGGCCATCCCCAGCTCACCAATGCATTCATGGTTTCCGCAGGGATGCTCTCGATCTTCTTGTTCATGCGGCGAGCAAACTTCTGCACGAAATGCCGCACGAGCAGGGGGATATCTTCTTTGCGATCCCGCAAGGATGGCACTCGGATAGGAAAAACATGCAGACGGTAGTACAGGTCACTGCGGAACCGCCGTTCGGCTACAGCCCGCGGCAAGTCGCGGTTCGTGGCTGCGATCAGGCGTGCATCGACGTGGGTGACGTGGGTGCTGCCCAGCCGCTCGAACTCCTGATCTTGTAGCACTCGCAAAAGCTTTGGCTGAAGTTCAAGCGGGAGATCCCCGATTTCGTCCAGAAACAGCGTTCCGCCATGCGCCAGTTCCAGGCGTCCGATTTTTCTGCTGAACGCTCCGGTAAATGCGCCCTTTTCATGCCCAAAGAGCTCGCTTTCCAGCAGCCCAGTAGGAATCGCCGCACAGTTGAGCTTGATGAAACTGCCATCCTTTCGCAAACTCATACGGTGGATGGCGCGAGCGATGAGTTCCTTACCCGTACCCGTTTCCCCCAGAATCAATACAGTGGCATCACTTTGCGCCACTGTCCTGGCCAGTCTCAGCACTCGTTTTAGCGGTGCGCTCTCACCCACGAGATCTTCGGAGTTAAGTTCGGAGCGGATGTTGTCTTCCAAGACGGTTTCTCCTTCTCTACTTTGTAATCATTCCTCGGGGCTCAGCCCCAGGGCAGATCGAATTCCCTTAAGTAAAGCTTGCTCAGTGAATGGCTTGGGCAGAAAATCCACGGCTCCAGCGTCGAGGGCGCGTGCGCGGGTCCCCTCATTAGGGGAAGCAGTGATGAAAATAATCGGAATGCGGTACCCACGTTCGGCCAGATGACTCTGAAGTTGCAGACCGCTCATCCCCGGCAGTTGCACGTCGAGAACAAGGCACGATACTTCTTGCAAACGACTGGATTTCAAAAATTCCTCCGCGGAGCGGAAGAGTTCAACCGTAAAGTCCAGCGATCGCATAAATCTTCCTGTGGCTTCCCGAAGGGAATCATCATCGTCTACGACGGAAAGTAATCGAGCCGATGACAATTCAGCCCCCGTTTGCGAAACTAGCACCGCGCTTGATGGCGAATCTATTGTGCTTTCGGATAAAAGGCTAGACGTAGGTGAAGAGGAGCTTTACGAAGGTTTAGCTCTTCGAGGGGAATGCGTATCCCACATGCATTCTTTCAAGGCCACCTCTTGACAAGTGGAAATTTGGGTGTAGATTTGGCACCGCCATCCATGGGGGACGCTTCGCTCAGCTAAATGCACCAAGAGCTGAATTCAATTTCTGTTGTCGACCTGCCACAGGGGGGAAATGGCTCCGGAACCATGCCAGCATCCCAATAGAGTCAAAGGCGTGGTGGAGTTAGACTTTGCGCGCCAAGATGATTCCGGCGATTCTATCTACACCGCCCCGGTTTCCGTCGGTGTATGCGAAGACTGCGGACACGTTGAGCTGTACGCAATGTTTCACCAGTTACTGCGTGATTGGCTAAGAAAAAGTTGACGGCCGAGTTTTAGTTGCCGATTCTTGCTGTGAAGTTTGGAGTTCCTGCCAAACCGGCCCAGGGGGTCCGTTGTGATGATCTCCGCAAGCGCGGCCATGACTGGTTCCTACGATTACCTTCAGGTTGTCCTCTCGGTAGTAATAGCCATCTCGGCGTCGTACGCTGCGCTCGATCTTGGGGGACGTGTAACAGCCGCAAGCGGTTGGGTCCGCAGGGCCTGGCTGATCGGTGGGGCCACTGCGATGGGTTTTGGCATCTGGTCGATGCACTTCACCGGAATGCTGGCCTTTCGCTTACCTGTGTTGGTGAGCTACTCCTGGCCGACCGTTCTGCTGTCGCTTTTGGTGGCTATCTCCGCCTCGGCTTTCGCGCTGTATGTAGTGAGCCGGCACGAACTGGGCATGGTTCGGGCGTTAGCCGGCAGCGTGATTATGGGCAGCGGTATTGCAGCCATGCATTACATCGGCATGGCGGCCATGCGTTTGGCTGCGGTATTCCGGTTTCATCCCCTCCTTGTGACCCTGTCCGTTGCGTTTGCGATCGCATTTTCTTTTGCCGCCCTGATACTCGTATTTGATCTTCGAGAGGAGACCAAAGGGACACCTTCGCGCAAGATTGCCAGCGCCGTCGTTATGGGTGCCGCCGTCTCCGCGATGCATTACACCGGCATGGCCTCGGCAAGCTTTATGCCCTCTACCGTAGCGCCCGGTTTGTCCCACGCTGCGAGTGTTTCCTCACTAGGGAACGCTGGAATTGTGATTGTCACGTTAATCGTCCTAGTCACGGTGGTGTTGACATCGGCAGTTGACCGACGGTTGGCCTCGCAGAGGGCAGAGCTAGAACGTGGCAGAGAGCTTGCAACCATCAACGAGGAACTGAGAAAGGAAATGCTCGAACGCCAGCGCGCCGAAGATGCCCTGCGGCGAAGCGAGGACCAGCTCCGGCTTGTAATCGACACAATTCCAGCGCTCGTCTGGAGCGCTTCACCTGACGGTTCCCTGGATTTCCTCAACCAACGCTGGCTGGAATATACAGGCATCTCTTCGGAGCGGGGACTGGGTTGGGCTTGGGCGGAAGAGCTTCATCCCGAAGACCGTGAAGGGTTCGTGAACGCGTGGCGCTCGGCCGTGGCCACTGGGGAACCGTTTGAGCATGACGTGCGCGTGCGGCGGGCGGACGGAGAATATCGCTGGTTTTCGAAGCGCGCTGTGCCGCTGCGCGACGAACTGGGGCACATTGTTAAATGGTACGGAACGACCACTGATATTGAAGATCGGAAACGAGCCGAATGTGCGTTGCAGGAAGCGCAGGCAGGGCTTTCTCATGTCACACGCGTGACGACAATGGGAGAACTGGCCGCCGCAATTGCCCATGAGGTCAACCAACCCCTCGCTGCAATCGTCACCAATGCCAATTTTTGCTTGCGCCAGCTCGCAAGTGCGACTCCGAACTCGGACAAATTGCGCGAGGCAATCTCGGAAATTGTGAATGATGGCACACGGGCGAGCGCCGTCATTTCAAGAATCCGCGCACTCTTGCAGAAGAGCCCTCCCGAGCGAGTTGCAGTGAATGTTAATCAGATTATTCAAGAGGTCACCATTCTGCTTCGCAATGAGATGACCCGGAACCGCGTTTCCCTGCGGACCGATCTTGCCGCTGATTTGCCCCGCGTGAGCGGAGACCCGGTGCAATTGCAGCAGGTCCTGATCAACCTGGTCATGAACAGCATCGACGCCATGCGTTCGCTTGCGCATCGGCCACGCGAACTTCTCATCAAGTCAGCTAGGAACCATAATGAGGTGTCCATCCAAGTTCAAGACTCTGGAGCCGGGCTCGATCCGGAGCGAGCGGAGCACATCTTCGAACCATTCTTCACCACTAAGCCAGAAGGTATCGGAATGGGATTATCAATCAGCCGGTCTATTGTCGAATCCCACGGCGGGCGTTTGTGGGCTGCGTCAGATTCCAAGGGGCCATGTTCCAATTTACTTTACCAACTAAGTAGTACATGAGTAACGTAGCTCCTGTCGTTTTCGTAGTGGATGACGACCCCTCGGTCCGTCGCGCCATACAGCGTCTCGTCGAATCTGTAGGATTGCAAGTCGAACTGTTCGGCTCAGCGCAGGAGTTCCTGCGCAGCGAACGTCCGGATGCTCCCAGTTGCCTGGTATTAGACATCAGGCTACCCGGCATAAGTGGGCTCGATTTCCAGCGCCAACTGGCTGAAGCTAACATTCATATTCCTATCATTTTCATCACTGCCCATGGAGATATCCCCATGACTGTCCGCGCCATGAAGGCGGGAGCGGTCGAGTTCCTCACTAAGCCATTCCGCGATCAGGATCTGCTGGATGCGATTCAAATCGCGTTAGAGCGGGACCGTACCAGACGTGTACAAGAGACAGAAGTTGCAAAGCTGCGTGAGCGCTATGAATCGCTGACGCCTCGCGAACGAGAGGTGATGCCTCTGGTCGTTTCTGGTCTGCTCAACAAACAAATAGCCGCCGAAATTGGAGCTAGTGAGGCAACGGTGAAAGTCCATCGCAGCCAACTCATGCGAAAGATGGGCGCCGAATCAGTAGCTGACTTGGTGAGGATGGCCGCGGAAATGGGAATCCCTGCTGCAAAGCCCAAAGCTCCGTAATGCGGATGATTGCGGTTCGGAAATCAGAGGTTCCCAATCTGTTCGTCAAATAATTTTCCGTAGGTGCAATCTTAGGTTTTTTCAAAACGCTACCGCCACGCCGGATATTCAGCACGCGGTCCTCCCGTTCCGCTCCTTCGAATACGTCGCCAGATTTGAGGCAACCGTCGATCGCGGCCTCGTGAGGCATTCTCCATGCCAATCGGGCGAGCATACCCGAGCGTAAATATCACTGCTCGAAGATTATGTTTTTCCAGTACACCAGATATGCTGTTTGCACATCCAAGGTCGGCAATGAACTCAGCAACTTCGAGTGAGGTGCGCAAGACGCAATTGCTCACATTAGTGGTGATCGCCAGTAATGTCGTTGGCAACGTCTCTCTCAGCCACGGGATGCGCCAGGTGGGCAAAATTGTTTCCGCATCTCCGCTGGATTATGCGCGCGCGTTCGCGAATCCATGGGCGGTGGCGGGCGTCCTGGTCCTGGCGTTGTGGATGATCACCGATCTGGCCCTGCTCAGCCGCGCCGACCTCAGTTTCGTGCTGCCAGTCACGGCTAGCGCCTATGTGCTGATTGCCCTGGCGGGACATTTCCTGCTACACGAACGCATCTCCGCCCAGCGATGGGTCGCGATTGTTGTGATCACGCTCGGCGTTGTGCTGGCAGAAGAAACGCCGCCGCGCACCACCGAAGGTCCGCCGGAGCAACTGCTATGAGGTGGATCCTGGTGGGGATTATCGCTCTTTGCAACACCGTCGGCGATGTGCTCAATACCGCTGGCATGAAGCGTCAAGGCGAGGCGGAGCTGAATCCGCGGGCGGTTGCCCACATGGTGGCGCGAATTTTTCGCAATCCGCTGGTGCTGGCAGGGCTGGGAGCGTTGGCCGTGGCCTTCATCGCGCTGCTGTCTCTGCTTTCGATCTCGAATGTAAGTTTCGCTGTACCTGCCACCGCGATCAGCTATTTGCTCGAAACGCTGCTGGCCAAGTACGTGCTGAAGGAAAAAGTTACGTGGCGGCGCTGGGGCGCGGCATCGTTAGTGGCTTTCGGCGTCCTGATGCTGTCGTGGTAGCTGCGGAATCGCAGCCTTTGACGCTGAGATTCTCTCCAGCCTTTGGACATGTTCCTTCGAGTGTTCCTCCCGACGGGTTTCGCTTCCACAAAGTTCCTGCGCTTGGCATGATGTCAAAATGGCATTTGCTTTCTCTGATGAACGATGGCTGCCGAAGTCGATCCTCTGCCTGCGTGATTACAACCTTAATAAGTTTGCGCATGACGTGATCGCCGGCATCACCGTCGGCCTGGTTGCTTTGCCACTCGCCATGGCGTTCTCCATCGCTTCGGGATTGAGCCCACAGGCTGGAATTTATTGCGCGATTGTGACGGGCTTTCTAGTTTCTGCTCTGGGAGGGTCAAAAACACAGATCGGCGGGCCAACGGGGGCTTTTGTTGTTGTCGTCGCCGGCATTGTGGCCGCGCACGGCATCGACGGCTTATTCATGTGCACGGTCATGGCCGGAATCCTCCTTGTGGTAATGGGCGCCACCGGCATGGGGACAGGAGTGAAGTTTATCCCGCGACCCGTCGTGATCGGGTTCACCAACGGAATTGCGGTTTTGATTGCCAGCACACAGGTGAAGGACTTCTTCGGCCTGCATCTGGAAAAAGTGCCGGGCGTGTTCTGGCTACGGATGAAGGCACTCGCCGCCAGCTCTCCGACATGGTCACCGACAGCGACAATCCTCGCCGCCGCCACAGTTGGCACGATGTTGTTGTGCCGCGTACTTTCAAAGCGCATTCCGGGGCCGATTGTTGCCATGCTGGGAGCCACCGCCACGGCTTTTGTATTAAAGCTCCCCGTGGAGACTATTGATACGCGCTTTGGCGGAATTCCCAGCGGACTTCCTCACTTGGTCGTGCCGCGATGGCATGCGGGGCTGGTTCATGGACTGCTCGGGCCGGCGTTCACCGTGGCGATGCTGGGTGCGATCGAGTCGCTGATGTCGGCGGTGGTCTCCGACCGCATGAGCAACGACCGCCACAATCCGAACG
>Ga0209474_10004579_pt1 | contig 11903 bp, 11 predicted proteins | sample GraSoiAngelo_145_FD_185902 | JGI IMG/M metagenome (GOLD analysis project Ga0209474, IMG submission 185902) | Grasslands soil microbial communities from the Angelo Coastal Reserve, California, USA - 14_1009_05_20cm (SPAdes) (version 2) | ecosystem: Environmental > Terrestrial > Soil > Grasslands...
AGGGAAGAATGAGCCCAAGCAGCCCCCCTAAAATCCATGAGAACGGCGGATAGAAGATGAAACGGGCCTCGCCGTACCCGTAATGCGCCATCGCCGCCCAATGAGGATAGATCGTGCTTTGCTTCCAATGTTCAACGACTTCGATCCAGGAATTCATGTGAAACTCGAAATCATGGCCGGAGGGAATCCCGAGCTTCAGAAAAGGGAGCACAACGGCAAGCGCGGTGGCTGCGATGAGCACTGTCGGCGTGGCATTTGAGCGAAGCCTGTTGCCTATCATTGGATCGCATCGAGCATACAGGAAGCGGAATAACGCACGAAAGCGGAGATCCTTGGCGCGCAGGCTGGGAAGTATTGGCTTTTCGCTGAAGCCTATTACCCATAAACCGAATCGAATGTAGCTTGAACAACGACCGGCACCGATGAGCTCCCAGCCCCAAGCACGTCCGGATATTAATCCCTGGCTGATTGCTGTTGCAGTCATGTCCAGCACCTTCATGGAGGTGCTGGATACGACCGTGGTGAACGTGTCGTTGCCACATATTGCCGGGAATCTCTCGGCTAGCACAGACGAAGCAACCTGGACTCTTACCTCTTATCTTGTAGCTAATGCGATCATTTTGCCGATGACCGGCTGGCTGGCCGGTCGCTTCGGGCGCAAACGCCTGCTTTTGCTCGCAGTGAGTGGATTCACCGTCGCATCTTTCTTTTGCGGGCTAGCGCCCACGCTCTCATTGTTAATTGTTTTCCGCGTGATTCAGGGGGCGTGCGGCGGGGGATTACAGCCGCTCTCGCAGGCCATTCTTCTTGAGTCCTTCCCACCCCAGAAGCGTGGGCAGGCAATGGCATTTTGGGCACTTGGAATCGTGGTCGCGCCTATGCTCGGGCCCGTCCTCGGCGGTTGGCTCACCGATAACTACAGTTGGCGCTGGGTCTTCTACATCAATGTTCCAATCGGCGTTTTGGCTATTTTGTTGACGCAGGCATTCGTCTACGACCCACCGTACCTGCGGCGAGAGCGTACCGGCATCGACTACTGGGGAATCGGCTTGCTCGTAGTTGGTATGGGGTCGCTGCAAGTCATGCTGGATAAAGGCCAGGAGGAGGACTGGTTCAGTTCTCATTTCATCGTGATCCTCGCCACCCTCGCGGTCGTTGGTCTCGGTGGATTGCTCATTCGCGAGCTTAAGGCTGCTCACCCCGTCATAGACCTGAGTGTCTTTAAATATCGATCGTATGCCGTAGGCACGTTCCTGATGACGATCGTTGGATTCGTCCTCTACGGAAGCACCGTTTTGCTGCCGCTTCTTATGCAGGAATTGTTAGGCTACACCGCTACTCACGCCGGAGTTACGAACTTGCCTCGCGGCATGGCGTCGTTCTTATTCATGCCAGTAGTGGGGATACTGGTCGGCAGAGTAGATTCTCGCAAGCTGCTGGCTCTGGGCTTAGTTGGCACCGCAACGGCAATGTTTTCGCTGTCATTTTTTAGCTTGGACGTAGGTTTTTGGAATTTCTGGTGGCCGCTGATGTTGCAGGGTGCTGGTCTAGGTTTGATTTTCGTTCCCTTGACGACTGTCACCAATGATCCGGTTCCGCGCGAGCGCATGGGCAATGCGACCAGCATATTCAACCTTATGCGCAATGTTGGCGCCAGCGTGGGCATTTCGAGCGTGGAAACCTTGCAGTTTCGCTACATGCAAACCCACCTCAATTATCTGTCGCAACACGTGAATGCCGCCAACCTGCAAACCCAACGAGCGTTAGGCGGACTTCGCGAAACCTTCATCTCGAAAGGTGCGGATGTGGCGACGGCCACTCGACAAGCTCATGGTGCGCTGTGGGGAATGTTGCAGCGGCAGGCGGCAATCCTTTCGTACAACGATGTGTTCCGGTTCCTCGGCTGGATGTTCTTGTTGATGCTGCCTTTACTGTTCCTGATGGAAAAGCCAAGAGGAGGCAAGGGACCACCGATGGCCCACTAGAGGCTTTTTCGATGCGCTTAATCCAAATTTTGCGTACCTGGGCGGGGTTAAAATATTGACGAAACCTCTGCTGGTTTCTATCATCTATAGGTCAAATGACTCTATCCCGCCAAACGCAGTGCCAGTGTTGTTCGTGTTGTTGTATGTGTGCCTACACTGGCGCGGGAGAGCTACTGACCTGAGAATTTAGCAACACCGGTACAGAAAGCCCATCGCCAGTACACGCTGGCGGTGGGCTTTTCTATTTTGCGCAATAAGGCAACATGTTCCCAATTTTTCTAAAACTCGAAGGCCGCCGTTGCCTGGTAGTAGGCGCTGGGAAAGTCGCCGAGGGCAAGATTCGCGGGCTCTTGGACGCTGGCGCTTCGGTGGAAGTTGTTGCGCCATTCGCGGTGCCGCAAATTCAACAATGGTTCGGCCAAGGCGTGCTCAGCTGGCAGCAACGTGTGTTTGAGCCGAGAGATCTCGATCACGCTTCCATCGTGATAGCAGCCACTCCATCCCATGAAGTAAATACGCAAGTCTTTGAGGAAGCGCAGCTGCGAAATGTTCTCTGCAACTCAGTCGACGATCCCGAGAATTGCGACTTTTATTACCCGGCCGTGGTGCAGCGTGGCGATCTGCAAATTGCTATCTCGACGAATGGTCGAAGCCCAGCTCTTGCGCAACGACTGAGACAGGAACTCGAACAGCAGTTTGGTCCAGAGTACGAGACGTGGCTTGAGGAGCTGGGCGTAAGCCGCGATCAGCTGTTCGCGACAAATGTGGATGCCGAAGCGCGTCGAAAGTTGTTGCACGAACTGGCGGGCCGCGAAGCCTTTAATAACCGAAATATCGTGCAGCGTGGGAGGAGCAATTGACCGCATCAGGCAAGGTTTTCCTGGTGGGTGCGGGGCCGGGAGATCCCGAGCTGCTCACGGTCAAAGCAGCAAAAGTTTTGCGTGCCGCAGAAGTTGTGCTTCACGACGAACTCGTTAGCGCGGAAATTCTTAGTCTGATACCTTGCGGCGCTCATCTGGTGAATGTGGGCAAGCGCTCAGGAAAAAAGAGCACTCCACAGCAGGAGATCAACAATCTGTTGGTGCAGTACGCGCTCCTTGGATTTCAGGTAGTCAGGCTCAAAGGCGGAGACCCATTCATCTTCGGCCGGGGCGGGGAAGAGATGGAAGCGCTGCGGCAGGCCCGGATTGAAGTCGAGGTTGTTCCGGGAATTACTGCAGCCCTTGGTGCGGCGGCTAGTGTACAAGTGCCGCTGACACATCGCGAGCTTTCTTCCACACTGATTCTAGTGACTGGCAGCAGCAGACAATCGAGTCACATCGCGAACTGGCCCGACCGCTTGCCGTCGAATGCGACGGTCGTGGTCTATATGCCGGGAAATGATTTAGGGCTGCTGCAGCAGCGTCTGTTGGCCTCAGGTTTGCCTCCTGAGACTCCGTGCGCCATTGTTTCCGAAGCGAGTAGTGAATCCGAACGAATCCACATCACCACAGTGACAAATCTCATTGATTCACCGGAGCTGGCTGCGCCGAAATTGCTTGTCGTCGGTGAAGTTGTGCGCCTTGCGAGCCCGGAGCGTCTGAGGCAGCAATTCCGCGAGTTCACGTTTTCCAAGAATTTTGCCGATGTAAGTTCCGGTAACACTTCCAATCCCATGGAGAGTGCTGAGTGAGAGCCGATTTTGAAAGAGTGAAGCTATTGGCTGAGAGTTGGAGGCCCGAGGCGGTATTGGCGTGGGCGTTTTCAAGTTATGGAGACGACGTGGCCCTGGCTACTGGAATGGGCGTAGAAGGGATGGCGCTTCTGGATATCGCGCACCGCATAAATCCTAACGTGAAGGTTTTCACCGGCGATACCGAGCTTCTTTTTCCGGAGACTTACGATCTAATCGATCGAGTGGAATCGCGATATGGAATTAAAATCGAACGGCTTTACTCAGAAATGACGCCCCGAGACCAGGAACGCGTCTATGGGAAGGTGTTATGGGCAAGTGATCCCGACCAGTGCTGCAATTTGCGCAAAGTCGAGCCGCTACGTCGGAAGCTGGCGACGCTTGACGCTTGGGTTACAGCAATTCGCCGCGACCAGACCTCTGCACGCGCTGGAATTCGCAAAGTTGAGTGGGACCCTAAATTCGATCTGGTAAAAATCAGTCCATTAGCCGATTGGACGCGCGAAAGGGTCTGGAGTTATGTGCTCGAACATGACGTTCCTTACAATCCTTTGCACGACCGCAATTACCCAAGCATAGGATGCACGCATTGCACCCGTGCGGTTTCGCCTGGGGAGGACCAGCGAGCAGGCAGGTGGTCAGGCTTCGGCAAAACTGAATGCGGTTTGCACGCGCCGAGTTCCCCAGCGTCGCCGCAATTGGTTCAGCTTACGGCAGCAGCAGGGGACGATTAATCTTTGCTTCCCGTTCTCCGAGATTATTCACCCTAATTGTGAGGATTTTTCATCCAGCCGGATTGAAGTGGTTTTCTCCCCGTCTTTCGGGAGTTATTTGCGATCACTGCGGTTAAAAACTTTTTGAGTACAGTTGCAAGTAAAGCAAAAGCTTTTCAAACCGAAACTCCGCTGTCCGTTATAATTCAGCCCAACCATGGACTTTGACCAACTTGTCACATTCATGGAAGTGGCCAAGCTCGGCAGCTTCTCCCGCGCCGGGCAAAAAATCTTTCGCTCTCAATCCGCGGTGAGTGCGCAAATCCGGCAACTGGAGCAGGAATACGGCGACCGCTTGCTCGACCGGGCAGGCAAAGATGTGACTCTTACGCCCGCTGGGCGTGTGCTCTTCGCCTATGCGGAACGCATGCTGCACATTCGGGACGAGTCTCTGCTCGCTGTCGCCGACCAGGGCTCAATGCCGCGGGGCACCATTACGGTGGGCGCGAACGAAGCCACTTGCCTGTATGTGCTCCCCGACGTGTTTGCGAAATATTGCAGCCTCTACCCGAGCGTGCAGATCAACATTTACCGGAATTTCAGTTACAAGATTGTTGAGAAGTTGGAAAATGGCACGATCGATGTCGGCATAGTGACCATGCCGGTGAAGAGCCCCAGTCTTAAAGCCCATCCCATTTTTCGCGACCAGCTGATGCTGATGGTCAATCCGCAAAATCCGCTGGCGAAGCTCGATGTCGTGCCCGTCAGTGAAATTGCTAAGCAACCAATGCTCCTGCCGAAAACCGGCTTCAGCCGCCGGATCATGGACAAGCTCTTTCGTCCCTACGCAGACAAACTGCAGGTCCGCATGGAACTGCCAAGCGTCGGAATGATTAAAAGTTTCGTCGCCGCCGGGTTGGGTGTGTCTATCATCAGCGCCAGCTTTGCTCGAGACCAGGTTCTCGCGGGCCGTGTGAAATTGATTCCCATTAAGGGGGAGGAACTCTGGCGTGAGTTGGGTGTCGCCTACCGCCGCGACCGCACCCTGACACGTGCTACGGATACGTTCATCAATACCGTTCGGCAATTAGCGGCAACGTTGAAGTAGCCGGGTCTTGCCGAAGGCCAAGAGCCGACGACTATGGCGGCTCTTTAGGCAATCATCAACAACGAACAACCACGACAAACGACGCGCGCACTCATTCATTTTCTTAATCCCTTCCATCACAATTTCCAATATCCGTTAGCTGAGAGAAATTGTTAAGGTAGATATAGCAGCCTGAGGTTCGTGCCGGCTCCGGCGCGAGGTGAAGGTGAGTCTAATGCGCGGAGGTTTTCATGACGGAGCTTGAGACTAAGTTAAACACCATTTTGGAAGAACATCAGCATGAGAGCGGGCTGCACATGATTGGCGGCCGTCGGCGATTGATTGAGCGCCTGGCGCAGTTTGTGGAAGAAGATGTAAAGCAAGAACAAAGGGCTGCGCAGTCCAGCGCGCGCGAGCATTAATCGCCCGAGTACCCTCCTCCTGAGAAAAGCCCGTTGCGCAAGCAGCGGGCTTTTTCTTTTATTCCTGTTTTAAACGGAACTAACTCCCGGGCAGGTCGACGAATGCTCAGTTCATCCCGATTGCGGAGAGATCTGCGGTTGGATTGTGTCCCCGGCTCGATGAGAAGTATTGGCCCAAGCTAGTCACCGGAAAATAACGTTCCTCCACGCATTTGTTCTTGACACTCACAGCGTGCGTCGTAAAATAGATGAATAAATATTCATTAGTATGAATATAAATCCATGAGCAAACTGTCACGCCATAAAGCGATTCTGGAGCTCCTGGATGAAGGCCCAGTGTCCAACCAGGAGGAACTTCAGCGCCTGTTGCGCAAGCGCGGCTTCGATGCCGGGCAGGCGACGCTTTCGCGTGACATTCGTGAGTTAGGGCTGGTGAAGTCCGCAGGCGGATATGCCCTCCCAGGACGAGAGGGCGCGGCAGAAGCGGATTTACCGTCAGTTGGTCGGCTGGTTCGTGAGTTCGTGACCAGTGTGCGCGCAGCTCAAAACCTTTTAGTAACGAAAACGAGCATCGGCAGCGCGCAGCCGGTCGCAGCCGCTCTCGATGGAGAGAACTGGCCCGAGGCCATCGGCACCATCGCCGGCGATGACACCATCTTGATCATCTGCGAGGATAGGCGTTCCGCCGGGCGACTCGCCGACCGTATTCAAGGGATGCTCGCCTGATGGCTACCAAACTCAAAGTTGCTGTGCTCGGTGCGACCGGCTATTCCGGCCTGGAGCTTACACGCATTCTGCTGCGTCATCCAAACGTCGACAAACCAGTATTGCTGCGTCGATCGGCAGACTCCGACAACGGAAATGGACACGTGAACCTCGCCGATATATTTCCTGCGCTCTCGGGCAACGGAAAGTATCCGCTCGATCCGCTCTCCTGGCCTTCGCTGAAGCAGAAAGGCGTTGACCTTCTTTTTCTTGCCACCCCGCACGAAGTCTCGCGGGCACTAATGCCCGAAGCAGTGGAGCAGGGAATGCGTGTCGTCGATCTTAGCGGCGCATGGCGGCTGAAGCAGGCGCAACATCGGGCAGTCTACGGATTCAAAGATGCAGATGCGACCACTGCCGCGGAGCTTACAGATAAAGCTGTCTACGGGTTGCCGGAGCTGAATAGCGACCGAATTCCAAGCGCGACGATCGTTGCTAATCCCGGGTGCTATGCAACTACAGTGATCCTCGCCCTCGCGCCACTTTTGAAAGCTGGCTTGCCCGATCGCGAAAAGGGAATTATTGCGGACTCAAAGTCTGGAGTCTCGGGAGCAGGCAAAGAACCCTCCTCACGAACACATTTCGTCTCTGTTGCCGACAATCTTTCTGCTTACGGTGTGTTCACACATCGGCATTTGGGAGAAATTGCGGAGCAATTGCAGCTCAGCACAAACGAAATTACCTTCACGCCGCACCTGCTGCCCATCCCACGCGGGATCCTCTCAACGATTTATGTGCATTTGAAGCAGCCGATGCAGGCCGCACAGGTGGAATCCTGTTATCGCGACTTTTACAAAGGGCGCCGCTTCGTACGCATTTTCGCGAATCCGAAGCTGCCGGAGATTCAGTTCTCGCTGAATACGAATTATTGCGATTTAGGTTTTTGCCTAGCGCCTGATGGACAGCGATTGGTAATCGTCTCCTGCGAAGACAACCTGATCAAAGGCGCAGCGGGCCAGGCAGTGCAGAACATGAACCTGATGCATGGGTGGCCAGAAGAAGAAGGCTTGTTATGAAAATAGCCGGGCAGCTATGAAAATTGTTATCAAAATCGGCGGCGTTGCGCTCGAAGACGAAGCCACGCTTCACAAATGCGCTCGCGCCATAGTCGAGATGGCGAAGGATGGTCATCGTGTGGCCGTGGTCCACGGCGGTGGCACGGCGCTTACACGCACGCTCAAACTTTTGGGCAAGCAAAGTGATTTCATTAACGGCTTGCGAATCACTGACGCTGAAACTCGCGACGTTGCGCTGATGGTGCTCGCGGGAATGGTGAACAAGAAAGTTGTTGCGGCAGTCGTGAAGGCCGGATTGCCGGCGGTCGGCTTCTGCGGCGGCGATGGAATGACCTTCCGCGCACGCAAGAAAGAGACGCTCGGTTACGATCTCGGGTTCGTCGGCGAAATTTGCGCGGTCGAGCCGCGTTGGTTTGAGGCAATCTGGAATGAAGGTGGAGTTCCGGTTTTATCGTCACTGGCGCTTGGTTCCGATGGCGAGTACTACAACGTCAACGCTGATCAAATGGCCTCGGCGTGTGCGATTGCCTGTAAAGCCGACACCCTGATTTTCCTCACGGACGTTCCGGGCGTGAAGGATGCAGATGGCGTGGTTATCCCCTGGTTGACCATCAAGCAAGTCCCCGCGCTGATTGCCGGTTTGATCATTGGCGGAGGAATGCTGCCAAAGCTGGAAGCTTGTGGCAACGCGCTGAAGCGTGGTGTTGGAAGGGTGCGCATCCTTCCTGCCGCACAGGCTGAAATGTTGTCGCAGTTTTATTTCCAAAAGCTGGAATATGGAACGGAGGTCATCGGAGCATGAGCTTGACTTCCGTAATGCGTGACGAACAGAAACTGTTGCTGCCGACCTACGACCGGCAGAAAGTACTTTTCACTCGCGGCCGCGGCGTTTATTTGTGGGATTCGAAAGGTAAGCGCTATCTGGATTTTCTCAGCGGCATTGGTGTAAATGCGCTGGGGCATGGGCATCCCGCAATTCAAAAAGTTCTGAAACAGCAGGCCGGAAAACTGATTCACACGTCGAATCTGTTCTATCACGAGTATCAGGCTGAACTGGCAAAGCGGTTGGTGAAAATCTCCGGCCTTGATCGCGCGTTCTTCTGCAATAGTGGGACCGAGGCATGGGAAGGTGCGCTGAAGCTGGCCCGCGCTTATGCCCGCGCAAACAATAGCAACGGCCACAAGGCGAAATGGCGTCTGTTGGCTCTAGAAAATTCTTTCCATGGGCGCACCTTTGGATCTCTTGCAACCACTGGGCAGGAAAAATATCGGCATCCGTTCACCCCGTTGGTGCCAGGAGTAAATTTTGTCGCATTCAACGATCTTGAAGATTTAAAGCGGCAGTTCGATGGCAGCGTGTGCGCAATTTGCATTGAGACGATTCAAGGGGAAAGTGGGATCCGCCCTGTCAGCCGCGAATTCCTGCAACTGGCCCACGAACTGACGCAAAAATCGGGTGCATTGCTGGTCCTTGACGAAATTCAATCTGGCCTAGGCCGCACCGGAAAATATTTTGCCTATCAGCATTACGGGATCACGCCAGATATGGTGACAGTCGCAAAACCACTAGCAGCGGGATTGCCATTGGGTGCATTGCTTACCTCGGAACGCGTGGCCGGGGGCATGCACCCAGGCTTGCATGGCACGACCTTCGGCGGGGGACCACTAGCGTGCTCGGTCGCGATCGAATTTTTGCGTCAGCTTGATCGTTTGCTTCCGCATGTCGCGAAGATCGGCATTAATTTCCTCTCGCAACTAAAGCAGCTCCAATCCAAACACGCGTCGATAAGAGATGTTCGCGGTATTGGATTGATGCTGGCAGTGGAACTCGATTCGAGTGAAATGGCGAAATCAGTTCTCAATCAACTACTCGCGGAGGGAATTTTGATCAATCGTACGCACGATACGGTTCTGCGCTTTTTACCCCCGTACATCATCGAGAAGAAGCATGTGGATGAAGTCGTGCGTGCGTTGGACAATGCGCTCGCAAAACCAGCAACTACGAAGTACGCAAAGCTGCACAAAGGAACGCCACGCAAGAAGTCCGAAAGGAGCCACTAGTGAGCAGCCAGACACTCACCGCGCCGGCAGCGCCCCAACCAGCCATTACTACAATTCCCGGGCGGGATCTTGTTTCAATCCGCGATCTGTCGCCCATCGAAGTGGAATCGCTGTTCCACCTGGCCGCACTGATGAAAGCGCGTCCGCAGGATTTTCGCACTGCGCTCGCAGGCAAACACGTCGCGATGTTCTTCGAAAAGCCGTCCCTGCGTACGCGTTTAACTTTCGAAGCCGGAATTTGCGGCCTGGGCGGTTCAGTTTCATTCGTGGACCAGCGTCATGAACGCCTGGACGCGCGTGAGACCTTGAGTGATATCGCCCATAATCTTGAGCGCTGGGTGAGTGGAATCGTGCTGCGGACGTTTGCGCACGAAACTGTGGAGGGCATGGCGGAACTCGCCTGCGTACCGGTGATCAACGCGTTGAGCGAGGTTGAGCATCCCTGCCAGGCCCTGGCCGATTACTTCACACTGTATGAAAAATTTGGAAATCTCAAGAAGATATGGGTGGCATATGTTGGGGACGGTAATAACGTGATGCACTCGTTGCTGCTGACATCGGCATTGCTCGGCTCGAAGATTCGTATTGCAACGCCGAAGCGATACGGTCCAAATCCGCAGATCCTTTCCGATGCGCAGTACATCGCAAAGAATACCGGTGCAGTGATTGAGTTGATGACGGATCCTCATCGGGCGGTTAAAGGCGTTGACGCAATTTACACCGATGCCTGGACCAGCATGGGGCACGAACACGAAACCGAAGAACGCGCCAGAATTTTCCCGCCATACCAGGTCAATGACAAGCTGATGTCCGGAGCAGCGCCGCATGCAGTTTTCATGCACTGCCTCCCCGCCCACCGAAACGAGGAAGTGACTGACGGGGTCATCGATTCGGCCAGTTCGGTTGTATTTGACCAGGCGGAAAACCGCATGCATATTCAAAAAGCGATATTAATGATGCTGATCGGCGGTAAAGGCCATCAACCACTGAGGAGCGCTCATGCCTGAAAAAGTTGTACTCGCCTATTCCGGAGGACTCGATACTTCGATCATCATTCCCTGGCTTAAGGAGAATTACTCCTATGAGGTAATCGCTATGGTCGGTGACGTCGGTCAGGGGGATGATATTGAAGCCGTTGTCGAGAAGGCTTATAAGACCGGCGCGAGCAAGGTTGTGGTGGAAGACCTGCGGGAGGAATTCCTGACGGATTACGTTTTTCCTGCGCTCAAGGCGGGCGCGGTTTACGAGCACAAATATCTGCTCGGAACTTCGCTCGCCCGTCCGGTAATAGCTAAGCACCAAGTCGAGGTTGCTTTGCGCGAAGGCGCTACCGCGGTCGCGCATGGATGCACCGGTAAGGGAAACGATCAGGTACGTTTCGAGCTAACGTATCAGGCGCTAGCGCCGGAGCTGAAGGTGATCGCGCCGTGGCGTGAGTGGAAGTTGAAGTCGCGCGAGGATTGCCTCGATTATGCGGAAGCACACGGAATTCAAGTTGCTGCCAGTCGCGAGAAAATTCATAGCCGCGACCGGAATTTGTGGCACATCAGTCATGAAGGCGGAGAGCTGGAGGACGCGGGGAATGCTCCGCTCGCAAGCACATGGCAGATTTCCAAATCACCGCAAGAGGCGCCTGACCGCGAAGAAAAAGTCCAAATCGAATTTGAAAGTGGCGTGCCGGTCGGAGTCAATGGCATGCGGCTCGATCCCGTGTCGCTAGTTGAACTGCTGAATGAAATTGGCGGTAGGAATGCGATCGGACGCGTCGACATTGTTGAAAACCGCTTTGTTGGAATCAAGTCGCGCGGATGCTACGAAACTCCGGGCGGAACTTTGCTGATCGCGGCGCATCGTGAACTCGAAGCCCTGTGCTGCGAACGCGAGGTTATGCATTTCAAGCAACACATTTCGCTGAAATATGCGGAATTGGTTTATTACGGATTGTGGTTCACGCCATTGCGCGAAGCTTTGGACGCGTTTGTTAAGAGCACTCAAAAAGAAGTTACGGGCACCGTAACGTTGTCTCTTTACAAAGGGAACGTCTCTATCGTGAGCCGGAAATCAGAGTACTCGCTGTATCGCACTGATCTGTCTTCTTTCACAATGGGGGACAGCTATGACCAGAAGGACGCGGCAGGGTTCATTCGGATTCTCGGGTTACCTTCTCGATCACGTGCATTGA
>Ga0209474_10004581_pt1 | contig 11902 bp, 5 predicted proteins | sample GraSoiAngelo_145_FD_185902 | JGI IMG/M metagenome (GOLD analysis project Ga0209474, IMG submission 185902) | Grasslands soil microbial communities from the Angelo Coastal Reserve, California, USA - 14_1009_05_20cm (SPAdes) (version 2) | ecosystem: Environmental > Terrestrial > Soil > Grasslands ...
GTTGATTCCGGTGGCGTGCGTAAGACCGCTCATCGACCCGCCGTCCTGGTATCGCTCCTCGACGTAGACGCTGGAGCTATCTGAGAGCCTTCTCTTCTCTCCATAGATCAAGCTGCCTTGGCGGACTTCCTGGCCGTTGTCCGCACGCTCGTTTTCGAGCGAATAATTAAGGTAGAGATTGGTCCGCTCGGAATAAAGGAAGCTCGTGCCGACTTTTCCCCCTAGCCCAAGGTCTCCGTCGGAAGCCTCGCCGTCGATTCGGAAGCGTTCCGTTAAGCGATAGGAGCCTCCCGCACCGATACGACCGTTGTCCAAGCGGTTGCCGTCTGCCGCGACCGTGTCTTGGACGAAGGCATAAGCACGCCACACTCCGCCGGGATCGAACTTCACCTGCGCGACCGCGTCCGTACGCTCGCCCTGTTCCTGGGTTAGCGGCACAACCGGTGAACGGTCCTTGCGCAGATCGTCGCGTACTCCGGTGCTGAAGCTCCACTTATCGGTCAGCTTAAAGCCCATGTCCAATTCGACCGCACGGGTCTCGAGTCCCTGATCCTCGGTCCTCTGATCGCCCTTGGCCGTCAGGCTCAGACGATGCGTCACGGGCATCTTGATCGTGCCGCCGTATTGCTCGGTGTCCTTGAATGTAGCTTGTCCAGGCGCCGAATAACCTGCATCGAGGTGTTGCGTATAGAAGGTAAAGCGACCGTCGTGACCCTTAAAGAAGTCGCCGAGACCGATGCTCAAATCGGCGCGGTAGGCCCCCGCAGATGCATTGGTGGGCGAAATGTCGCCGGGGCTTTGGAATCCGAATCCACCATCGTTAGACTGCAGCAATCCCGAAACGAGACCCTCGCTCCGGCCGGTTTGCATCTTCAACCAGGAATTGGCACTCATCCGCAAGGTCAGGTCGCCTGCGGCGAGGTTGCTGTTGGTATCCCCATCCTTGTTTTGGTTGGCAGTCAGGCCGAATCCAATGTGGTCGTTCAACCAGTAATGGCCTTGGCCGCCAGTGGCGAGTGCGTCCAGCTTGTCAAAGCCTGGCGTGTACTCGTACTGCACCACTAGATACGCCTCGCCACCGCTCAAGCCGCTGCTGCGCACCAGCAGGTCGTCGTTAGCGGTCGATGAAAGCGGTTGGGAAAGCAGCAGGCGGCCCTGCAAGTAGTCGATGTCGTAGTCCACAGTGGGACGCAGGTTGACCACTCCGATGACGATGCGCGAATCCTTGTCGCGGATCTCGATACGCGCCCGCTCAGAGCCCGTCAGGATGTCCTGGTGGCGCAGGTAATAGAGCGATCCGCCGGTTCCGCGCAGTTCCTCATAGCTCGGCAGCGTTCCCGGTTCGGCAGCGAATCCGTCGAGCGTGATCCGTCGCTCGCCGAAGCTGGTAGTGGACTCGGACCCGTAGTGCCCGTTGGCTCCGTACAGGCCGCGGTCCACTTGGGCAATCTCGTTGCCCTGGTAACCGGCGGTGAAATTGCCCCACATCCCGTAGCTCTCGCCATGGCTCGCCTTGAAGAAGAACTTGCCTAACGTCGGTGCCATTTCAGTCACGACACCGTTGTCGCCGAACGTCGGGTAGTAGTAATCGGGGTCGATGCGCCGGAATAATGAATCGGGCGATTTGTCGAGGAAGTTGCTGAACAGGTCCTTCACCGGGCCTTCGCGCGTATCCGCGCTCGCCGTCAAATGCCACCTATCGCTGACCTTGCCGTTCACAAAGAATGCCAGCCGGCCATCAAACAAATCATTGGGCTGCAAAGCGTTCTGCCCTTGCAGCGGATTTGCCGGCCCGCTGTTCGGGGATACCGTGAAGTCGGCCATACCGACGTAGAAGAGGTCTCTGCGCTTGAACTCCAGATCGCGAAGATACAGCGAGCCGTTGCCCCCATCGTCGAGCACCGCAACTTCAACTGTGTGCGTCCCGGCCGGAAGGATCTCCTCCGCAGCGAACTTGCCCTGCGGGTCGACCGGAATCGGACGGCCAGCCACCCATACTTTGTGGTCCGCGGCCACACCGCTGCCCTGCACCTTGACCGTACCGCTACCGAGCGGAATGTGGTGACGCACCAGTTGGTTCTGCCCGTATGCGGCCAGCAGCTCGTGTTGCCACGTCCCATCGGACGTCGCAACGTCCACGGGCAACCGCTCGCGGTACAGCCACAGCGGCCGCGCATCGGTTTCGTCGAAATTACCTTTCGAGTCGTAGGCGCGCAGCAGGTATCTGAGTTCGCGTGCCCCGCCGGCGAGAGTTTTTATCGTCGGCTGCCATTCCGCGAAGCCCGTGTCGTCGATTGCGATGATTTCAAGCGGCGCCGTTTGCAATGACTGCTGTTGCTCGAAAATTCGGATTTCCGCACGCTTAATAAAGGCCGAATAATTGTTGTACATCCGGAAATGCACGAGCGATGCGACAGGAACGTTGTCCACATCGCTTACCGCCACAGCGACGGGATGGGCCGCAACAGCGAGCCGCGGCCGCGACTCTAGATTGTCAAAATGGAACTGGATGCTGGCATTGTCGAGCGCGACGTCGGTGCAGCGCTGAATGTCGGAAGAGCTGCGGTCTTTGTCGTCGATCGGCTTGCCGTCGACCGTAATGTGCATGACGTTAAGTTCGTAGGGGCTCTTCGGACTAATCTCCTGGTTGAGGCGGGTGACGTCCACGCCTTCGTAATTGTCGAGCGGCACGGGTTCGTCATACACGGCCTGCACGCGCACGAACGATTCCTGGCCGTCGGTGAAGCCAGTATTCACAACGTCGTCGGACTGAACGTAGCCGCGTCCCTCGTGCTCAGAGCGAGCACCCGACAAAATCGGCTCTTTGATAACGATTTCCATCGCGTGGCGCGCTCGCGCTGCGGAAAGGCCGATATCGTCGCCATACACGGAGGCGGTGCGGCGGTCGAGGCGCTCGTCCTTCGTGTAACCAATAAACCGCAGTCGAGCGTTGGTCCGGCCCGCGATGTCTGTCAGGGCACGACGCAGGTTGGCGGCGTAGCCGGGCGGAATGATCGGCTGGCCGTTCGAAAGCTCGAGCGTCGGGATGCTTCCCCAGGGCGGATCGTAGACCTTGGTCATTATCTCCTGAACATCGCCAGGGCAGAGTTGCGGCTCCTCCGGCAGCTCCTGGAGAGGATCGTCGTACCAGAATTCCACTTCGACACGACGATTCAACGTCCGTCCCAGCTGGGTTTCGTTAGAGGCGACCGGTTGTGAGGCGCCGCGACCCTCGCTTTCGATCGCAGACGCCGGCAATCCCAAGGCGTGCTTCACTGCCTGCGCGACCCGTTGCGCCCTTGCTTTCGATAACGACAGCTGGTCTCCATAAATGCGCTGGTCGCGGTCGGTCAGTTGCCCCTCGTCGGTGTAGCCGATGAACCGGACTGTCACGTTGTGCTTGTCCTGGAGGTTGTTGAGCGCCTGCCGGACCTGTCTGGTGAGTGTTTCTGAAATGGGAATATCTTCGTTGTCGTACCGGAGTGGGGCAACGAGGTTCTTGACTCGCGTTCGCGGCGTGACGCCGTCCTTGAATCGCATCTTGCAGACGGTTTGCACGCGGCACACCTTAATGCTCTTCGTGAGATCGGTTCGATTGGCTTGCAGCGACCATTCCTTCGGTTTCTGGTCGGGGGACAGATGTCGCTCGACCGGCTCGCCGGGCATGACAGTGCGGACCTGAGCAGTGCCCGCGGAGGCGGTAAATACCAGGAATCCGACAATCAGCGATAGATAATGGTGTTTGCTCATGGGATTCACTTGCTCCCCGGCACGGGCACATTGGGCCGTTTGGGCGGGCCACCAAGACGCCAGAAGATTTCAGGCTCGATGGTCAGCGTCTGACTGTCGCTCGCCGCATCCTTGCTCAGCTGACGTTTAATCGCTTCCATGCGCCGGTCAACCAGTGCCGCATCCTCTGTATCGGCGATGTAGGAGAGGCGCAGCACTGACGGCGCTTTGCGCAGCTCTTCAAGAAGTGTGTTCAGGCGCGGCCGCCACTGAATACGGATTTCGGTCGTACCCGGCTCGAACACTGCATCGGAGAGGTCAATCCCGACGACTCGGTAAACCGAGGCACCGAAATTCAACTGCAGGCCTTTGCCGCGTGTGGCGCGCTGGATCTGTATCTGGTTCGTCGTCATTCGGTAGCCGCTTGGCAGGGTGCGGTCGTCGAGCTTCAGCACGAAATTGCTGCCGCGGCCCTCATACGGCGTGATCGCACATGTGATGTGGTACCGCCCGTACTGATCCGTCGTCGCCTGCAGACCCGTCGGCGTCACCACACGGACGCCTGCTAAGCCCTTCTCGCCGCCGTCTTGAATCCCGTTGCGATTGGCGTCGTTGAAGACCTTGCCGGTCACGTCGGTGCAATCGAATGTAGGATCGGCCGTGACGCGCACGGTGGCGGTTGCTTCACCGGAGATCGCATTGCCCGTCAAGGTGATCACTGCTTGCGCGCGGTTCACGTATTCGCTCTCTGTGACGCCGGCGCCAACGATGAGCAGCAGTTTCAAGGTGCGCGCCTGGGTGCCCGCGATGGCGAGACCGCTCCAGCGGAGTTCGTTGCCTGCCACCGACGGCTCAGTCTGCACGCCGTCGAGAAGCGCAGAGCGCTTGACATAACTGAATCCTGCCGGCATGCGGTCCACGATGGTCACGTCCGTGAGCATCAGGCCGGCGATGTTGTTTATCGTGATTGTGTATGGAACCTGCTGTCCGCGGGTCACGTTGAGCAGCGGTGTCGTTTTGGAAATCGCGAGCGAACCTGCGAGTTGCGGATCGAGCGGGATGTGATTGTTGAAGATCTGGCTCGTGCCGGGTATCCGGCTGCCGTCCAGCCTCAAGTGAGCGTAGTAGTTTGTGCCGGTGCTGCGTGGTGCTACCGATGCAGCCGGCGCGAACTCCGAAGGTTGAACTTCGCAGAACAGGGCCGTTCCCGGAATGGCATCGTTGACGCTACCTGGGCACGTTGGCACCGAGAACGCTGCGGTCGAAGCGTTGGACGCCGGCGGGATGATTTGCGAATAGCCCGCAACGTAATTCGTTCCAGGCGGGGCGGTTACGCCAATGATGTAATCACCACCGCTTGGACATGCTGGATCGCTGAAGTTGAGATCGAATTTGTAGTAGCCGTTCGCGAGGGTGATCTGTCCTTGCTGTGCCGGATCATCGAAGCAAGCCGCCGGCAAAGGCGAGGCGCTACCGGCATTCAGCAGGTTGAGCGTCGCCCCGACAACCGGGGTACGCGCCATCGAGTTGTATACCACGCCGTTCGGCTGGATCGGTAGATTCAGGTTCTGCAGATTGGCGCCGGACTGCACGACGATATCCGCGATTCGCTGCATTCCGTTCGTGAACGGCGAGACAGCGCGTCCCAGCATCGCGGTGTTCGGACCTGCGCCCGGCGCGCGGAAACGCAACTCGTAACGAACGCCAGTCAGATCGTTCGGCTCGACGCCACTGATGCGGTAGGAGCCGTTAGCATCAGTCTGTACTGATTGCCACAGCTGGTTATCTCGGTACAGCTCGACTATCCACCCCGCCATCGCGCGCTCGCTGGAATCCTTGACATCGTCAAAGTTGGCGTCGTGCCAGACTGACCCGTTCAGCAAGCCGAAGCCGGGGATGCTGCCGACAATAACCGAGACGCTGGCGCTTGCCGTCTGTGTGGGGTTGTTCCAAGTGACCACGCCTGTGTTGGTGACCACCGTGCCTAGTGCCAGATTGGGATTGAGAGTAGCCCGGAACCTGAGCACCACCGTCCCGCCTGGAGCCAGCGGTCCGTTGACCGCTGCATAGTTGGCGGTGATCGTCGAACCGGCAACGCTGACGCCCGTCGCGGAACCGTTCATCGTCGCCGACAAATTCACATAAGCGAGTTGGCCAGGTTGGGAGGCGTTGAGGTCATCGGTGATGATGACATTCACCGCCGGCACGGAGGCGATGTTCGTGACACTCACCACGTATTCCAGCTGCGCGCCGGGTACCGCTGCTCCTCCCCCGACGACCGAGACCTGTTTTGAGATCGAAAGCTGTTGGCCGGCGCCCACTACGACGACCGTTGGCTGTGGACCATTCGCGGGATTGCCATCGCCATCGGTCAACAGGTTCGGCACGCCAGTGCTGCTCACCACGGCCTGATTGCTGATCAGGGTGCCCGCAGGCGTGCCCGCATTGACGCGCAAATCGTACTGAAGCACCGCCGCACTGTCTGGTGAGATCGTGCCTGCACCGGGACCCGGGAGCGGTGGAGTCAGGTTGGACGAGCTGATGTTAATGCCCGAAGCTAGCGGGGAGATGCCGTTGTCTGGTTGGCCGACAGGCAATCCGTTGAGGAGTGTGGAATTTGCGACGTATGTGGTATTCGCTGGAACAGAGTCGCGCAGTACTACTCCCGTTGCGGGAATCGCGGCGGAATTCTGTACGGTGATCGTGTAGCGCAGCACATCGCCGGGATCGATGATGCCAGGCGAACCCTGATCGACAGAAAGAACGGCGTGCTTCTCGGCGTAGAGCAAGGGATGATTGCCAACGATGTTGCATGTTTGATCATTGGCGATCGGAGTGCGCGGATCATCGGATCGCTGATCGACGATCCCGTTTCCAACCGCGCTCACGAAGCCCTGGTTACATATGACCGTGCCATCCAGGACATTCGCGTTCACGACCGCATTGAAAGTGATTGTTGCGACGTTGGCCTGACTGCTGGACGCGTCGGCTGGCATCGCACCCGGCGTCGCATCAGCGGGCGAGTGGATCAGCATGCCGTTCACGAGCGGCGACAGTCCTCCGACATCCACAACCGCGGCGCCGTTCATGGTCGTGCTGCCCGCAACGTAGGTCGCGTTGGCCGGCATCGCGTCGCGCAATAGGACATTCGCGGCATCTTCATTGCCGACGTTCTTCACCGTCATGGTGTAGCGCAGCGTCTCGCCAGCCAGAAGGACATTCGGGTCGCCGGTCAGATCGGTCGAGATCTTCTGCACCCGGAAACTGGCAGCCGACACAATGGTCACCCGCGTCGGATCTTCGTCGCCGGAGACATTCGGATCGGCAATGCCGTTGACGTTCGGGTCATCGCTCAGGGCAAACACGGTACCATTGGCGAGGACCCTGGACTGGTTGGTGGCGACCGTGCCGTTGGCGATGGAGGGTCTGAGTGTGATGTCGAATTGGACCAGGGCCTCCCCGTTGACCGGGAGGTTTAGATTTCGAATGTCGATGACACCAGTGCCCTTGGTGCCTCCTGTACCGCTGGTGGCGCTGACGTTTGCGCCCGCAGGAACCGAGACGAGCGTGAGCGTGCCCGGAGCGAATACGGCTTTGGCGTTAAGAGCGTCCAGGTCGTCGAATATGCTGAAATTGCTCAGCGCCTGATCGGTCGTGCGGAAGCGCAGGGTATAGCGCAGCCTATTTCCCGGCGCGGCGGTTGTGGCGGGGTTTGTACCGCTCGTGAGATTCGCGACGGTCTTGTCGAAGAAATAACCCGTGAGTGCCACCGTCACGGTGTGAGCGTCCTCATGATCCAGGATGCCGGGTGTGCCGTTAGTCAAAGTCCGGGTGGAAGATATCCGGTTGGGATTGCTGCTGGAGCCATTGAACCACTGAATCGCGCCCGCGATATTGGTTAGCGTGATGCCATTCTGCGTGTTGGAGTCGAGCTGAGTCCGGTAACGGATAATCAGCCGCTCGTTTGGGCCGATCCTTCCCGCAGCCGTAAGGATCGTGATGTCGAGCTGGCAATTGGGCGCAGCGCTGTAACTCAAAGAGTAGTCGGTGCCGGAGGTAAGGGATCCCTTTCCCGGAACGGGATTGACGCCGTCTGCCGCAAAGACTTGCGCGCTCAGGATTTCAGGCGTCCTATCGCACATGCCGCCCGTCGCGCCCCGCGGAAGCAGATCACGGAGGTTGGCGTTCCATGCGTCAATGAGCCCGGTGTTTTGGACATCGAGAGCGAAATTGCCCCACTGTCCCAGATTCATCGTGGCTGGACCGGACTTCGTGACCGTTAGCAGCGGTGCTGCGATCGTCAACGGTGGCGTGACTCCCGCCTCACCCGGCAGGGGCTGGTAGAACACCTTGTCGATGAGTCGCCCAAACTGCCAGTTGGCGGTGTTGATGAACTGCTTCCCCGAGGCGTTCACCGGCGTGTTGTTCAGGACGACCGTGAGGTTGATGATGAACTGCCGACCAGCCGTGACGATGGGGAAGTTGTCGAACGTGAGCACGTTGCCGACGTTGGTGAACGTGTGCGGCACCGGCGTGCCGTCGTCGAGCCAGGTAATGGTGTGGCTCACGTATGTGAGGTCCACGCCCGTGGCGTTGAGGTCGTCGATGACCTTGATGCTGTGCAGATCGTTCGGTGACCCTTGGAAGTCGACGACCGTGCCGGTGGCCGGGTCGAACAGGACCGGGATCGTCAGCTTCCAGGTGAAGGGGACACCGACTGTGACGAAGGGCGAGCCTGGCGGATTCGCCTTCTCGATCTTCTCGACGGGTATCAGCAGGTTCTGGCAGCTCTGCTTGAGGGTGCTAGACGAGCCGTTGACGAACCAGAGCTTGTTTTGGTGAACGGCGTCGCACGACATGTTGCCCGTGTAGACGACGTTGTCGAAGATGACCAGCACCCCCCTGACAGTGCCGGCGAAGCTGATGTTGCTGGTCAGCGGGTTGGACGCCGGAAAATTCCGGATCGTGCAATCGCCGTCGATATTGATCTGCGAGGGAGGAGCAGGGTTGACAAAGCCATCTATCACGCCGCCGAAATTGGCGACACAACCGCCGACGGACTGCGCTCGCGCTGGGACGGCGGTCAGCGGCAACAGAGCGCAGGTAAACAGCAGGATTTTGATCCAGCTGTAGCCCCACACACGGATTGCGCCGCTGGAAGTCATGGTACGCCCTCGTTCCCCATTGCCAAGCAATTCGTCGGCGGGTGGGACCGAGGCAGTCCACGCTGTGGACTGGATTCCGGCGGTCCCGCCGTCATTAGGGCACCCCGGAGCCCATTAGACCGGTGACTTTGCGCTGCCATCTTTCAATGGCTTTGCCTTTGTCAGAATCGCGTCGAAAAATTAGCTAATCAAATAACCCCTAGTCTCCTGATTTGCATTTTCTCCTTGGACGGTCATCACGCCGCCGGCAGGAAGTCGATCGGATACGTGATCGTCACTGCCTGTACACCCTCCTTCGCGCCGAAGTTGATGGTCTTGACGCGTTCCACCACTTGAGCGGCGAGATCCGGCGCATTCATGTCACTTGAGTTCAGTAGGCACATCGAGACGCTGCCGTCCGGCTCGATCGTCAGGCGTAGCACCATCTGCCCTTTCAAAGTGGGATTATTCCGAAGTTCTCGGTTGTACAGTCGGTAGAACGATGCCTTGTAGCGGTCGAAGACGATCTGTATTTCTTCGTCGGTGCGGGCAGCCCCTGGTCCGCCGCGCGCCTTCGGTCGGTCAGCGCCGCCGCCGATCGCTGCGATCGGACTGGTAGCGCGGCCTATCGACACTCCGCCTGCCCCTCCACGGCCAATGCCACCGCCCCCACCTCCGCCGCCCCCGCCTCCTACGTTGTGGTTCAAGGACGCGACATTGATGCCACCGCTCCATCCCGGCGTATTGGTCGTCAACGCGGAGTGTGACGATGAGTGGCCCGTGTCATCTGCAGCACCGTAACGCGCATCGGCTCCGAGACGCGGCGCGACCTGGTCTGTTGCGAGGCTCGCAAACTGCTCTTTAAATGCAAGGATTCCAGCCCTTCCGACTTTCTGCTGTTGCTGCTCAGCAGCGTCCGGTCCTGGTGGGAGTTCCGGTCTGTTAGGCCTATCTGGACCTACTGGGACGTTCGGTTTTGGGAATAGCGCCCGCGCGGGCGTCGACGACGCCGTAGTCTTCTCCCTCAGTAAAGGCTGCACGACAGGCGCGGGGACCTCGATCTTCGGCGCACGATAGAAAACGATGTCGAGTTCCTTCCTGGGGGGCTTGCTGGAAAGCAGTACTTTCGCCGGCACGAGCAGCAGCAAGGCCAGCACGAAGGAATGGAGCGCAAAGCTCGTCAGCATGCTCCGGGTGGACGGAGCCCCGGATTTTTTCAATTTGCTCCCTGCGGTTTCCATGGCTATCACTAAGCAACCACTTCAATGGGTAATGAATTCGATTTTTAAGTCCTCGACATTCGACTTCGCGAGGTCGACGATGCGCAGGACCCCCTCGTAATTCAACCTGTCGTCGGCGTCCAGGAACAGCACGCGCTTTTCCTTTGACTGACCGCCCAGAATCTCCGCCACCCGGACGGGCAATTCGGTTGCGGGTATCTTTTGATTGGCCAGACTGACTTGACAATCTGCTGGGAGCCCCTCGCCTGCCGGCGGCTGGAGGATGCGGCAGCCGCTGGGCGCGATGCTCAGGATCAGCCGCGATTCTGCAGCTTGCGCGGCCACGGGCTGAGCGGAGGTTCGAGGTATGTCGACGTCGTAGCCCTGCATAAGCAGCGGAACGACGACCATAAAGATGATCAGCAGCACGAGCACTACGTCGACGAGCGGCGTGATATTAATCTCGGACTGCAGACCCGAATCGGAATCTTCTCTACTGACCTGCATGATGGTTAGTCTCTCCGACCCTCTGGACCGGCTTTCTTAGCGATCAACCCCACCCCGCGGAAGCCTGCCTGATCGAGTGCGAGCATGGTCTCCCGAACCTCGCCGAACTTGAGCTTTGCGTCGCCCCGGACCACGACCCTGGGAGCTTGTTCGGTGCCTACGGCGGCGCGGAGGGCTTCGCCGAAATGCTCGCGTTCGACCCGCTGATCGTTGACCCACAGCTGGCCTGCGTCGTCGATAGAGACCAGTATTCGGCCTCTCTCGTCTCCTTGATCGGTCGGCTTTGCAGTATTCGGTACGTTGACTTCTGGTCCCTTGCGCATCTGCGGCGCCATCACCATGAAGATGATCAGCAGCACGAGCACGACGTCGACGAGCGGCGTGATGTTGATGGCCGCCTGCATCTTGGCCGGCTCACCGAGCCGCATGCGCCACCTCCGACTCTTCATCCGCCACCCTGAGCTCCGGTACTTTGAACAAGCGGTTCACGAGTTGGGACGACGCGCGGTTCATCTCAACGTGGAAATTCTCAATCTTGCCGGTGAAGTGGTTGAATGCGACAACGGCCGGGATAGCGACGAAGATGCCCAAGGCTGTCGAGACGAGGGCCTCAGCAATACCGCCGGAGACAACACTCATTCCGCCCGACCCTGTGGCCGCGATGCTTCGGAAAGCGTTGATGATTCCGACGACGGTACCGAACAGCCCGATGAAAGGGGCGGTGGAGCCGATCGTGGCCAGGAAGCCGAGACCCCATTTCAACTGAATCAGCGCCTCAGACATAGAATCCCTGACTACGCTCTGGACGAGCTCGAGCGAAGCACCCGAATCGCGTCCGGGCTGGCGCAGGCTGTCGTACTCGAGTATGCCCGCCGAGACAATTTGCGCCACGTGCGATTTGTCGTGCTTCGGCAAGGCGCTGATCAGTTCCTGGGCCTCTCCCCCGCGGAGGAAATTCTTGAACACTGGCTTGAACATCTGCGACTGGCGCATCGCCAGGCGGAAACGTCGGTGCTTCTCAATGATCACGGCGAGTGAGAAGAAGGACAGCGCGACAAGGCAAATCATCACCGCGCCTCCAAATAGGCCGACATTTCCTAATAACTCCTTGAAGGTCATCGTTTCCTCCTGTGACAGTAGCCGGATTTCAACGCATTCGTTGAGCAGACAGATGGCGGCACCAGTAGTGTTGAGCAGACAGGGGTCGACAACAAGAGCACGCGGGTGCTGATACCCCACTAAGCGGGTGCTGCTACCTTTGTGCGAAAGCGTTCAGCGGTATTACTGAGAAGCAGCCATGAG
>Ga0209474_10004583_pt1 | contig 11898 bp, 10 predicted proteins | sample GraSoiAngelo_145_FD_185902 | JGI IMG/M metagenome (GOLD analysis project Ga0209474, IMG submission 185902) | Grasslands soil microbial communities from the Angelo Coastal Reserve, California, USA - 14_1009_05_20cm (SPAdes) (version 2) | ecosystem: Environmental > Terrestrial > Soil > Grasslands...
GACCGGACACACTGGCTTCAACGCCGCCGTGATGGGAGGCACGGCCCCCGACGCCTGGGTGTTCACCCGGTACGCCGCCGACCGCTTCCCCGGCCAGAAACGTCGCTACATCTGGTTCGTCAGCGCCGGTCTGGCGGGCAACATCCCGGACCCGCGCACCGAGGCCGACCCCCGCGGAGAGCACTACCTGCAGGAAGTGGCTCCCTACCTCAACAACCAGCCCCTCAAGGTCGCGTGGCCGAAGCATCCGTTCACGGGCTACCGCCCGGACGGATCTCTACCGGGCAAGATCTGGCCCCCTTCCGCTGAGCACGTACAGAAAGTGAAGGCACGGGCGGCCGCCATCGTTGCCGGCATCCAGCAAAACCCGCCCGTGGCGCCGGACTACGACACCAAGCGCTTCAAGCTGTTCGAGCACCTGCTCGCCTACCTGAACGCGCGCGGCGAACGGCCCGTGATCGTCTTCAACCCGCTCTACCCAAGCGTCTACGCCGAGCTCGAGCGGTACGGCAACCCCGTCGCAGCCACATCGTTCGCCTATCTACGCAGTCTCCGGAGACGCTACGACTTCGCCGTAGTCGACTGCGAGAACATCCACACCTGGGGCGGCACCGACTCCGACTGGTCCAACGCCACCCACGTGAACCAAATCAACATGCGCCGTATGCTCGGATACGTCGTCGCCCACTCCGACGGTGCGCTCCGGTGAGCATGAGCCGTAGCCTGCGCGCCAACGGAAGACTCCGCCAGAGCAGGGCTTTCTATGAGGCTGCGGGGCAGGGATTCGAACCCCAACTTCCTGATCCAGAGTCAGGCGTCCTACCATTAGACGACCCCGCAACGGGCCGGCGCCCAGTGTAGCCAGGGTCGACGCGGGGCTCAGCCGGCCCCGGACCAGGTCAGATCCCCGTCCGGAGTGACGGTCGAGCCGCGCTTCCAGGCGACGTCCCAGATGTTCCCTTCGGGGTCCCGGAGGCTGAAGCCGCGGAAGCCGTGCGGAGAGTCGAACGGCTCCTCGAGGAGCTCGGCACCGTCGACTCCATGCAGCATCTCGTACACGCTGTCGACCTCCTCCGCGCTCGCGAGGTTCAGGCCGAGGGTGAAGCCGCGGAAACCGCCGGCCCGCGGGCCGAAGTGCGGCTCGTAGTGATGCGCGCCGTAGAGCGCGACGACGATCCCGTTCGTACACTGGAAAGAGGCGGTGCGCACGCTCGCTCTCGGCGTCCTCTGCCCAGCCGAGCGCGCGGAGGAACTCCGCCATCCGCTCGACGTCGGCGCACGCGAGCGTCAGGAAGTTGAGCTGAGGCGCAGCCACGCCTAGATCTCGAGGCGGTACATCGGCACGAGGCGCTGCTCGGTCTCCGTGTCGATGTGCGCGACGACCTCGACGTACGGCTCGAGCCCGCTGCCGCGCAGCTTCGCCTTGAGGAGCCCGTCGACCTGGAAGATGCCGGAGCTGTTGTTCATCCGGATCTCGATCTTGATCGGCCGCTCCTCGCCGTCCGAGATCGTGACGTCCTCGATCGCCGCGGCCGAGAGGGAGTGCATCGAGACGCTCCCCTTTTCGAACGGGATCCGCGAGCGGCCCTTTGCCATGTCCAGCGCGTCGGCGACGCGGACGATGCCGGCATCCACCGTGAGCGGCTCCCCGTCGGCGCGGTGGCTGATGATCGCCTGCAGCACCTCCGAGACGATCACGGTCAGGTCGGGCTCCTCGTAGAGGCCGTCGAGCAGTTCCCGCATCTTCGGCTCGGCGAGGAAGAGCGAGAAGTCCTCGTGGCCGCGGCGGTGGATCGACATGCCGACGCAGTGGAAGAGCGCGGCGAGGACGACCGCGACCTCCGCGTCGTCCTGGTCGAGGCCGAAGTCGCGGACGAGGCCCGGCTCGACGCCGTGCTTCGTGAGCTGGCGGAGGAGCTTGAGCGCGATGTTCGTGACGATCTGGACGTGCACCCAGGAGTGGTCGTTGATCGCCATCCGCGCGACGGCGTTGACGTTCGCGACGTGCCACCAGCCCTTGAGCTGGTCGTCGGCGTTGACGCGCTCGATCAGCGTTCGCAGCTTGCGGTTGCCGCGCACCGGTACGTTGATCCGCATCCGCCGGACCGCCTCGGCGGGCGTGAGCTGGGTTTCGCGTTCGGCCTCAGCGTCGACCGGTTGCTCGATCCGCTCGGTGGTCTCCTCGTCGAGTTCCGCCTCGTCCATCCCTGTACGCAGTCTGACGGATGACGTATAGATGGGCACATGCACGATCCGCATCCGGTGCGCCTCACCGTCGAAGACGACTACCGCCGCAGCCGGGTCACGGTCTTCTTCCGCCTGCTGCTGGCGATCCCGCACCTCATCTGGTTCTTCCTCTGGACGCTGCTGATCATCGTCACCGGCATCGCGAACTGGCTGATCTCGATCTTCACCGGCAAGCCGCCGGGCGCACTGCACCGGCTGATGTGCAACTACATCCGCTACCAGGCGCACCTCACCGCCTATCTCGCGCTCGTTGCCAACCCCTACCCCGGCTTCGCGGGCGGGGCGGGGGAGTACCCGATCGACATCGAGCTGCCGGCGGAGCCCGTCGCGCAGCGGCGTTGGACGATCCTGATCCGCATCGTGCTCGGGATCCCGGCCCTGATCGTCTCCGCGGCCCTCGCCGGCTCGACCGGCGGGAACGTCTCGGCGGGCGGCGGCTCAGGGCGCAAGTCCAGGGGCTTCAACGGAGGCGGCGCCTTGCTGTTCGTCTGCGCGGTGCTGGGCTGGTTCGCGTCGCTCGCACGAGGGCGGATGCCGAAGGGCCTCCGCGACGCGGGCGCCTACGCGATCGGCTACTCGGCCCAGACGGCCGCGTACGTCCTCCTCGTCGCGGATCGCTACCCGAACGCCGACCCGACGGAGATGCTCGTGGCGGTCATCGACCGGCCGCCGCGTCATCCCGTGCGTGTCGTCGGGGATCCATACGACCTGCGCCGCTCGCGGCTGACCGTCTTCTTCCGGATCCTGCTCGCGTTGCCGCACCTGATCTGGCTTGTGCTCTGGTCGATCGCCGTGTTCTTCGCCGCGATCGCGCAGTGGTTCGTCACGCTCTTCCGTGGCACTCCCGCGGGCGGGTTGCACCGCTTCCTCGCCTCGTTCGTCCGCTACCGGCTGCACGTCTACGCGTACCTCATGCTCGTCGGGAACCCGTTCCCGGGCTTCACCGGAGCCGCCGGCACGTATCCGCTCGACCTCGAGGTCGGAGGCCCGGAGCGGCAGAACCGCTGGAAAACCGGCTTTCGCATCTTCCTCGCAATCCCGGCCTTCCTCGTGAGCGCGGCGCTCGGCGGGGCGCTCTTCGCATCCGCCGTCCTGACGTGGTTCTACGCCATCCTCAAGGGCTCGGCGCCGTGGGGGTTGCGGAACCTCTCGGCCTACGCGCTCCGCTACGACGCCCAGAACCAGGCCTACCTCCTGCTGCTCACCGACGCCTACCCGCACGCGAGCCCGCTCGAAGGCGAGGACGCTCCCGTCGCGTGACGCGGGGCCGCGCGGCGCTCCTCCTCGCGTTCGGCGCCGTGTGGGCGGTCGCGGCGTGGCTGCTCTGGCGATCGTCCCTGCCGGCGTACCACCTGCCGCACCTCGACGAGCACGTCCTCTTCCCGGCGCACGCCCTGCAGCGCGCGCAGCACTACAGCAGTGTGGAGGATCTCTTCTGGCTGGCGAAGACGATTACCCAGCTCGTGGTGCTCGGCTTCTTCGCCCGCTATGGGGTGCGATGGACGCGCGAGTCAGCAGCCGGTCCGATCGGCACCGGGATGCTGCTCGGGATGATCGGCTTCGCCCTCGTCTGGGCCGCGGAGCTGCCGTTCGCGGTACTGGACGTCTGGTGGCGCCATCGCTACGGCCTCTCCGGCAGCTACGTGCAGGCGACGGTCGGGAACTGGTTCGCGCTTGGAGCGCAGTTCGTCCTGCTCTGTGTCGCGCTCGCCATCGTGATGGGTCTCGCACGAGCGCGGGGGATGGGCGACCGCTGGTGGCTCCCCACCGCGCCCGTTTTTGTCGGACTGAGAATCCTTCTTGCCTTCGTCACGCCCTGGCTACTCGGCGGGAGCGCGTTCCACGCGCCGTATGTCGCGGCGCTCGAACGCACTGAGCACGTCCGCGTGCCCGTGCGGGTGCTGAGCGGCTTCAGCGAGCCGAACGCATTTGCGACCGGTCTCGGCGCTAGCCGGCGCGTCTTCCTCTGGAAGCCGATCGTCGAACCGCCGTTCACGCCGCGTATGGACCGCTTCGTGCTCGCGCACGAGCTCGGCCATCTCGCGCACAACCACATCTGGAAGTCGATCGGCTGGTACGCGCTCTTCGCCTTCCCACTGGCGTTCGCGCTCGCGGTCGCGACCCAGCGGCGCGGCGGGATGGGAGTTGCGGCGGCGGTCCCGCTCGCGATCCTCGTCTATGTCGTCGTGCAGCTCGTGGAGCTGCCCCTGCAAAACGTCGTGACGCGCCATCTGGAGGCCGAGGCGGACTGGTCGGCGCTTCGCGCGACGCATGACCCCGCCGCAGGCCGGCAGCTGTTCCGGCTGTTCGCATCGCAGACGCTCGAAGACCCGAACCCGCCGGGGTGGGACTACGTCTTCCTCCAGAACCATCCGACGCTGTTGCAGCGGATCGAGATGACGCGGCATTACGCCCGGGACGCGCCGTAGGCGCGTCGGTCTGCTCGGCCGCGCGTCGTCGGCTCAGCCGGCGACGCTTGCAGCCCCAGCCCAGTCGCCGTAGAGGCCGCGCCTAGAGGCTCGGCCGATCCTCGTCGTCCCAGATCGAGGGCCATTGCTGCCGCGGCTCGAGTACCACGGGTCGCTCCGGCTGGACGAGCGCGTAGTACACGACGGTCAGCGCGTGGGCCGTGAACGGCGCGGTCAGGACGGAGCCGAGCGTGGCGGCGATCCACCAGCCGAACGGGCCCTGGTGGAGGCCGATGAGAGTGAACGGAAGGCTCACGATCCCGGTTAGCAAGCCCACGGCGAACAGGACCTTGAAGACGTTCCAGCCGTTACCGGCGACGATCGCGCGCGACCGCTTCATTGCGCCTCGCGCAGTCCCCTTCTCGAGCATCGCCACGGGAACCGCCACGGCCCATCGCGTCGCCAGGACCAGGCCGGGAATCACGAGGAGCAGGACTCCGAGCCCGACGCCCAGACCCACGAGCACCGAAACGGCGACGAGCTTGCCGAGGCGTCCGCTTGCCCGCTGCAGCGCGTCGAAGGCCGTCGCTTCGTCGTCGCCGTCCACGTGAAGCCCTCGGACGATCTCGACCAATCCGCCCTGCAGCAGCGCCGTTCCCGCGATCGTCACGACGATCGACACCAGCCCGACAAGAACGCCGGCTTGCCCCGAACGGACGAGCTCGTTGACGATGTTCAGAAGGCCGAAGACGACGGCGCCCATAACGAGCGAACGCGTGAAGAGCCGCTTGTAGAGCCGCCAGGCCTCCTTCAGAACGGCGTTGGCGTCGAGCTCCAGCCGCTGGACGGTACGCGTGACGGCGAAGTCCGCCATGCGACGTATATCGGTATACGAGCTTGCGATCTTTAGTCAGGCCGCTGCCCAGTCGCCGTAGAGGCTCGTGTAGAGCCCGCGGCGGGCGAGGAGCTCCTCGTGCGAGCCCTGCTCGATCACGCGGCCGTACTCGAGCACGACGATGAGGTCGGCGTCGCGGATCGTGGACAGCCGGTGCGCGATGACGAACGAGGTTCGGTCGGCGAGCAGCGTCCGCAGCGCCCGCTCGATTGTCCGCTCGGTGCCGATGTCGACCGAGGACGTCGCCTCGTCGAGGATGAGGATCCGCGGGTCGGCGAGGAGCGCGCGCGCGAAGGCCACGAGCTGGCGCTGGCCGAGCGAGAGGCGCGAGCCGCGCTCGCCGAGGTGCGTCTCGTAGCCGTCCTCGAGGCGGAGGACGAACTCGTGTGCGCCGACCGTCTGCGCGGCGCGGACGATCTCCTCCGGGCGCGCGCCCGGCTTGCCGAAGGCGATGTTCTCGGCCACGGTGCCGGCGAAGAGAAAGCCTTCCTGCGGCACGATCCCGAGCTGGTGGCGCAGCGACTCCTGCGTCACGTCGTTGAGGTCGTGGCCATCGATCGTGAGCCGGCCGCTCGTCGGCTCGTAGAAGCGCGCGAGGAGCTTCGCGATCGTCGACTTGCCGGCGCCGGTATGGCCGACGAGCGCGACCGTCGTCCCGGCCGGGACGTCGAGGTCGATCCCGTGCAGCACCTCCTCGCCGAGCTCGCCCCCCCGCAGGCCGTAGGCGAAGTGCACGTCCTCGAAGCGGACATGTCCCTGAATGTGAGGAAGCGGCTGCGCACCGGGCCGGTCGACGATCTCCGGCGCTTCGTCGAGCACGCCGATGATCTTGTCCAGTGCTGCGGTCGCGGAGAGGAACGTGTTGTAGAGCTGCGAGAGCTGCTGGACGGGGTCGAAGAAGTTGTTCACGTAGAGCATGAAGGCGAACAGCGTTCCGATCGAGATCGCGTGGCGGAAGTAGAGGTGGCCGCCGTAGCCGAGCACGACGGCGAGCGCGAGCGTCGCGAGGAAGCTGACGAACGGGAAGTAGACGCCGTTGAGGACGACCGTCTGCATGTTCGCGTCGCGGTAGCGCCGCGCGACCGTGCGGAAGTTCTCCGTCGCGCGGTGCTCGCGCACGAACGCCTGCACCATGCGCATGCCGGCGATGTCCTCGGCGAGCGTCGCCGTGACGAGGCCGAGCCGCTCTCGCACCGCGGCGTACGCGCGCGCCGAGCGCTTGCGGAAGAGCACGGTCCCGATGCTCATGAACGGGATCACCGCGAGCGTGGCGAGCGCGAGCCGCCAGTCGAGGACGAGCAGGAGGACCGCCGTGCCGCCGAGCGTGAGCGTGCTCTGGGCGAGGGTCGTGACGCCGTCCGTGACGAGCTGGTCGATCGCCTCGACATCGTTCGTCATCCGGCTGATCAGGACGCCGGCCCGGTTGCGCTCGTAGAAGCCGAGCGAAAGCCGCTGCAGGTGGCCGAACAGCTGCTTCCGCAAGTCGGTGAGGATCCGCTCGCCGACCCAGCCGGTCATGTACGTCTCAACGTAGGTCATGCCCCAGTTCGCGAGCCCGGCGGCGAGGAAGATCCCGACGACGAGCCAGAGCCCCGAGCCCGTGTGGCCGTTCTGGGCATCGTCGAGCGCGTACTTCGCGAGGAACGGAGGGGCGAGCGCGGTCGCCGTCGCGGTGAGGAGCGAGAAGACGGAGAAGCCGGTGCGGACACCGTACGGCCTCGTCAGCCGCCAGAGCACGCCGAGGCGCCGGCGCGTCGTGTTCCACGACCAGTCCTCGACCTCCGCGGTGCGCCCGCGCATCAAGTGACCGCCGGGCTGGTGAACCCTCACGAGGCGATCTCCTCCACGTCGGCGCGGGCCTCGACGGCGTCCGCGAACTGGCGTTCGAGCAGACCGTGCTCGTAGATCTCCCGGTAGACGGCGCTCGTCTCGAGTAGCTCCTCGTGCGTGCCGCGCGCGGCGATCCGGCCGCTGTCGAGGACGACGATCTCGTCCGCGAGGGCGATCGTCGAGAGCCGGTGCGCGATGATCAGCGTCGTCCGGCCCTGCATCACCTCGCGCAGGCCCGCCCGGATCCGCGCCTCCGTCGTCGCGTCGACCGAGGCGGTCGCGTCGTCGAGGATCAGGATCCGTGGGTCGACGGCGAGGGCGCGAGCGATCGCAATCCGCTGCCGCTGCCCACCCGAGAGCGTGATGCCTCGCTCGCCGATCACCGTCTCGTAGCCCTGCGGCAGCCGCTCGACGAACTCGTGCGCCTGCGCGAGCCGCGCCACGCGCTCGACCTCCTCGTCGCTCAGCTCGGGCCGGCCGAAGGAGATGTTCTCGCGCACCGTCGTGGAGAAGAGGAACGGATCCTGCGTGATCGCGCCGATCGAGCTGCGCAAGGAGGCGAGCGTCACGTCGCGTACGTCGATGCCGTCGACGAGCACGCGTCCCGAGTCGACGTCGTAGAAGCGCGGCACGAGCGAGGCGAGCGTCGTCTTCCCGGCGCCGGTGTGGCCGATGAGCGCGACGGTCGTCCCGGCGTCGAGCGCGAGGTCCAGGTGCTCGAGCACGGGCCGCCCAGGCAGGTACGAGAAGGAGACGTCCTCGAAGCGGATCGCACCCTCGCCGGGGGGTAGGTCGCGCGCTTCCGGCCGGTCGGAGACGTCCTCCGGCTCGTCGAGTACCTGGAAGATCCGCTCGCCCGACGCCGTCGCCCGCTGCGCTTGGCCGACCCACATGCCGAGTGAACGGAGCGGCGTGACGAGCATCGCGAGGTAGAGGTTGAAGGCGACGAAGGAGCCGGCAGAGAGCGAGCCGCGGGCGACCATGCGTGCGCCGACGAGCAGCACCGCCGCCTGCGCGAGCAGCGGCAGGAACGAGAGGAGCGGCACGTACATTGCGCGCTGCCGGTTTGCGCGCAGCGTCTGGCCGAAGAGGGCCTCGTTGCGGCCGCGGAACTTCGCCTCTTCGGCGGGCTCCTGCGCGAACGCCTTCACGACGTGGACACCGACGATGTTCTCCTCGGCCACGGTCGCGACGTCGGCGAGCTTCTGCTGGACGTCGCGCAGGGTCGGGTGCGCCACGTGGCTATAGCGGTAGGCGATCGCGACGAGGAACGGCATCACGGCGAGCACGACGAACGCGAGCCGCCACTCGAAAAAGAACAGCACGACGGTCACCGATGCAACGGTGAGGAGGTTCTGGAAGAAGAAGATCAAGCCGTAGCCGAGGAAGAAGCGGACGCCCTGCAGGTCGACCGTCGCACGCGACATCAGCTGGCCGGTCTGGTGGCGGTCGTAGAAGCCGAAGGAGAGGCGCACGAGGTGCGAGTAGAGGCCCTGGCGCATGTCCATCTCGACGTCGAGCGCCTGCTTGCCGGAGATGAGGCGGCGGCCGAGCATGAAAACCGCCGAGACGAAGCCGAGAGCCGCGATCGCGCCGACGTAGATCCAGAGCCGATGCGGATCGTGGTCATCCAGCGCGCGGTCGATCACGTCGCGGCCCGTCACCCAGATGAGCGCGATCTGCGCCGCCTGCGAGCCGACCGCGAGCACGATCGAGACCGCGACGCCCCGCTTGTACGGCCGGAGGAACGAGAGGAGCCGCGCGAACGTGCGGCGGTACGGGACTGCGCTCACTGCTTCTGAGGGTAGACGCCCGACAACTCCTCGCGGACTAGCACAGCGGCCGCCTCGAGTCGCTTGCGGTTTGCCGGATTGTTGAGCCAACCGCTGGCGCCCGAGGGGTGGGGGAGTGGGACGACCGGCGTCCCCTGCAGCTCGAAGCGCTCGCCGACGCACGGCGTCAGCGACGGGAGCCCGAGGAGCCGCCGCAGGGCCAACCCGCCGACCGTGACGATCAGGCGGGGCCGCAACAGCTCGAGCTCCCACTCGCGCCAGAACGAGCACAGCTCCTGCTCGCGCGGCGTGGGCGACCTGTCGCCACGGCCCGTCGGCGCGCGGCCCGGGTAGCAGCGCGTGACCGAGGCGCAGTAGAACGCGGCATAGAACTCGTCCTCCTCGAGCTCGAGCCAGCTGCGAAGCGTCCGGCCCGCCCGCCCGCGCCACGGCAGCCGCTCCTCTCCCTCCACGACGCCCGGCGCTTGGCCGAAGAGGTACGCGCGTTGCCGCGCGCCGGGTGCGCGCACAGGCAGCGACTCGAGCGGGTACCCAGCCTCGACGCAGGCCCGGCAGCGGGCGAGGTCGCGCTGCAACGAGGCGAGCGAACGGTACGACGACTTGCGAGCCGTCAATCCGAACCCCTCAAGCACTATCCTTTTTGAAGCAGTGCGTGGTTTGTTCTCCTTCCCGAACCCGGTCAACGAGACCCCGGCGCGTCTGGTCGCGGGTGCGGTCGCGGTCATCGCCGTCCTCGCGATCGCATTCCAGCAGGGCTGGCTGATCCCCGTCCTCGCATACGGCTTCGTGGCGCGCGCTCTTACAGGGCCGACCCTGAGCCCGCTCGCGCTCGTTGCGACGCGCGTGGTCACGCCGCACTTGCCGTTTCGGCCCCGTTACTCGCCGGGCCCGGCGAAGCGGTTCGCGCAGACGATCGGAGCTGCCTTCACGTTGACGGCGACGGCTGTCTCCTTCGCGGGCTTCCAGGTGGAGGCCTACGCGCTGGTGGGCGTGGTCGCGCTGTTCGCGTCGCTCGAAGCGGGGTTCGGGCTCTGCGTCGGTTGCAAGGCGTTTTTCCTCGGCATGCGGCTCGGCTTCGTCCCGCCCTCGGTCTGCGAGGAGTGTGCGCCCTACCTGCGGTAGCGGGTCGGCTCGGAATCTCGCGGGCGTAGGCTCCGATTGTGTTTCCCCTGGAGGCCGTCCCGAACTTCTCCGAGGGACGCGACAGCGCGACGATCGACGCGATCGGCGAGGCGCTCGCCGGGCACGCGCGCCTGCTCGACGTCCACAGCGACGCGGACCACAACCGCTCCGTCTACACGCTCGTCGGCAGCAAGGAGGAGCTCGTCGCCGCCCTGCTGGCGGGGATCGCCTGCGCGCGCGAGCGGATCGACCTGCGCAGCCACGAGGGGGCGCATCCCCGTATCGGCGCCGCCGACGTCGTCCCTCTCGTGCCGATCCGGGAGACCGACGCCGATCGCGCGCGCGCTGCGGCGCTCGAGCTCGCGCGGCGGGTGGGGGAGGAGCTCGGGCTCCCGGTCTTCCTCTACGCCGACCTCGCGCCTGGGCTCGGGCCCGCCTTCTTCCGGCGCAGAGGTCCCGCCGAGCTGCAGCGGCGGATCGACGCGGGCGAGCTGACGCCCGACTTCGGGCCGTCGCGGCTCGACGAGAGGGCCGGCGGAGTGATCGTCGGCGCGCGGCCGCCACTGATCGCGTTCAACGTCAACCTGGCCGGCGACGACCTCGAGGCCGCGCAGGAGGTGGCGCGAGCCGTCCGCGAGCGCGACGGCGGCTTTCCCGGCGTTCGTGCGCTCGGGCTCCGGCTGCCACGGGCGGGACACGTCCAGGTGAGCCTCAACGTCGAGGACTGGCGCGCCTCGCCGCTGCACGAGGTCGTCGCCGCAGTGGAGCGCGAAGCTCGAGCGCGCGACCTCGACGTGACGGGAGCCGAGCTCGTTGGCCTCCTTCCGGCCGGCGCCGCAGTCGCCGCGGCCGGCTCGCTTCTCCGCGTCAGCGGCCTCGACCCGTCGCACGTCCTCGAGCTGCGGCTGCTGGACGAGTAGGTAGGCGGCGGCCCGTCGCGAACGACGGGCCACGCTGCCCTGCCGTCAGCCGGTGACCGGGAGATCGTCCCCCGCACCGGCGCAGTAGCCGGTGCCGCCGGCCGAGTCGTTGCTCCACAGGCTCTGCACGGGGTACTGCTTCCCGTCGTTGCCCGTGATGTTGTTCAGCCCGCCCGGGACGGTGTTGGCAGGCTCGATGCCGAGCGTGTAGCCGACCCAGGCGCACTTGTCGCCGTTCTCCCAGGCGCTGAAGTCGTACCAGCCGCCGAGGTTCTGGCCGTTGATCACGTCCTCGGCGCCGGGGTCGGTGATCGTCTCCTCGATCTCGTGTCCCACCACGATCGTGAACCCGTCGAGCCGGCCCGCGAAGTAGCCGGTGTTGACGGAGTTCTCGCCGCAGCCCGCGCCCGAGTTGAGGACGTACGGCATGTTCGTGAACGAGATGCCGGGCTGGACGCCGGGGTAGTACTGCGGCTGCGTGTAGTCGTGCCAGGCGCAGTAGCCGGCGCCGCTGTTGAAGCCCGCCTCGTTGTACAGCTGCGGCTGGGCGATCACAAACTGCGCGTTGTCGAGATCGGTGACGCCGAAGTGGGCGACCGCGCGTTGCGCCTCCTGCGCCAGCTCGAGGCCCGTCACGTTGTTGTGGATCGGGTTCGTGTTGTCGTACCAGACCCCGCCGAGGA
>Ga0209474_10004584_pt1 | contig 11897 bp, 13 predicted proteins | sample GraSoiAngelo_145_FD_185902 | JGI IMG/M metagenome (GOLD analysis project Ga0209474, IMG submission 185902) | Grasslands soil microbial communities from the Angelo Coastal Reserve, California, USA - 14_1009_05_20cm (SPAdes) (version 2) | ecosystem: Environmental > Terrestrial > Soil > Grasslands...
TAATCAAAAAAGGTCTGGATCGCTTCCAAGATTTTTGCCGGACATTATGATCGGTCATCTCGAGTCGCGCAGACGACAAGGGACCTCGCAGTCGTAGCCTTCTCGAACTTGAGTCAGAAAATGGTGGCGCGCACGATGAAGCTCTGCGCGTTGTCGCTTGTGTGATCAAAGAGCTTTTGAGGGGTTTCCTCGCTTCGCTCGGAATGACAGAGTAACTGTTTTGTAATGCCCGGCCATCTCGCGCTCATTCTGCACGCTCATCTTCCTTTCGTTCGCCATCCGGAACATGAACATTTCCTCGAAGAAGACTGGTTCTTCGAGGCGCTAACCGAGAGTTACATGCCGCTGCTGCGCATGATGCAGCGTTTGGTGGACGACGCTGTCCCGTTCAAACTCACGATGTCGTTCACGCCAACTCTGTGCGCGATGCTCGAAGATCAGCTTTTGCGGGAGCGTTACGTGCGGCACTTAGACGCGTTAATCGATCTCACTGCGCGCGAACAAAGGCGGAACCGTAAGCATCCCCAGCTTCGCGATCTCGCTGACTTTTATTTCGAGCTGTTCTCAGAGAACCGTCGTCTCTTTGCTGAGGAATGGAAATGCGATTTGCTCTCAGTTTGCCGCGAGCTACGCGAAACGGGCGCGCTTGAAATCATCGCCAGCGCCGCCACGCACGGCGTGCTCCCGATTCTTCAACAGCAAGCGCCGCACGCGGCGCGTGCGCAGGTTCTGATCGGCCGCGATGTGTATGTCGATCTCTTCGGCGCCGAGCCGCGCGGATTTTGGCTCCCAGAATGTGCGTACGCGCCGGGCTTGGAAGCAGTCTTCCAGGAAGCGAATATTCGGTGGTTCGTTCTGGACGCACACGGTCTGTTATTTGGGAAACCGCGCCCGCGTCGGTCGATTTATGCGCCCTGTTATACGCCTGCGGGCTCGGGGGCGTTTGCGCGGGACCCTGACACAAGCCGGCAAGTCTGGAGCGCGCACGAAGGTTATCCGGGCGATCCAGCTTACCGAGAATTTTATCGCGACATTGGTTTCGATCACCCCTTGGAACACTTGGGACCAATCGCACGCGGGAGCAGAAAATTTTCCGGCGTGAAATATCATCGGATCACCGGGAGCGATAATGAGAAACAGTTATATGATCGCGCGGCGGCGGAAAATGCAGCGGCGAAACATGCGACTCACTTTCTGGAACAGCGCCGCCAGCAAGTTCGCGAAATCAGCGAACTGGGATTTAATCCAATTATTGTAGCTCCGTTCGATGCGGAATTGTTTGGGCATTGGTGGTTCGAAGGACCAATTTTCTTGCAGAAATTCATCCGCCAGGCGGCATGCGAACCGGAGTTGCGGCTCACCACGCCGAGTGAATTTCTGGCGATGCATCCTACGCAGCAGATCGTTGAGCCTGCTGCGTCCACCTGGGGCGAGAACGGCCATCTGGCAGTCTGGCTCGATCCCGCCAATGGGTGGATTTATCCGCATCTGCACGCCGCAGCGCAAAAGATGATAGAGCTGGCTCAACATGCTTCTTCGGTTGTAGGGCAACCACTCCGGTTGCCATGCCAAAAATCCCCATGCGAAGGGCCTGTCCTACAATTTACCGATCGCGTCCTCAAACAACTTGCCCGTGAACTTTTGCTCGCCCAGGCGAGTGATTGGGCGTTTTTGATGAAAACCGGAAGCGCGCGTGAGTACGCCACCAAATGCACTATCGATCATCTTGCTCGCTTCAATCGTTTACACGATCAGTTTGTCTCCAACGGCGTCGACGAAGAATATCTACGCGACTGCGAATGGCGCGACAACCTGTTCCCAAACGTGAACTGGCGATACTATGCGTAATCTCATGTCGAGCGAAGTTGAGGCATCCCGCCATGCAACTAACACCTATTGCCACGGGATTGAGGGCCTGGCCTCGGGGCTTCGCCCGCTGCGTTGCAGCTTCGATTCCGCGGTGCTCCGCTTAAAATGACAACGACTCTTCATGCTGGAATTGTATTCGGTTTCGCGTGCGTTTCTGCAGTCCTCGCGCAAGAGCCGCCCGCGACGACGCCTTCGGCACCACCGGAAGAATCACCTGCTCTCTCAACCTCCGAAGGGTCTCCTGCTCCGTCGCCTGTCCCAGAGCAAACATCTTCAGTTCTTCCTGGGAGAAGTGTGCGCATCAGTTTCGTTCCACCGCCCATGGAAGGGACCATCAGCCTCGGGATTTATGATAAAAACGGCAAACTCGTCCGCGTTCTGCAGCAACAAGCTCAACTGAATGAATTCGCCGTTGGCGCGGATGGACTCGTAACGCAGTGGGACGGCAAGAACGACGATGAACAGGACCTGCCTTCTGGAAAATATCATGCGCGCGGGTACATGATCGGCTCGCTCAAACTGCAAGATCTGGGCGAAAGTTCGCCGCCCGCGATTGAAAATGATGCCGGTGCCCCGGTCAAAATGAGACTTGTCCGCAATCCATTGCGAAGCGAGAAGAAACCCGTTATCGAACTTGGTATCGCAGTCGACAGCGATGGAAGTTATCTGAGAACAAGCGATGGCCTGCCGCTTTTCACCGTAAGTGAGACACCGAATCTGACCCGGGCGTGGATCGCAAAGAAGAGCGACAGTGCAGTCGACGCCTGGCAGGATGACGGAACAAAAGTGCATCAATTCCGCGTCTCGAATCTTGACCAAATAATGGCCTTTGATTGCGGCGAGCTTGAACTCAAATGAACGCTTGCTGTAGCCATCGCCCTGTGGGCGACGCTAGGCTCATAGGTCTAGTAAATCAGCGTCGCGCTTCGCACAGCGAAGCGCCTCCAGGCTGGTCACGAGGCAAAATCTCTGTTATTTAAGCGCGCGATGGCGACGCCCGAATTTCAGCAGACGCTTGGCAAAGTTGCCGGGTTTACTGGCACCGCGCTGCACACGGGCGAAAAGGTCACGCTCAAACTTCATCCCGCACCGGTGGACTACGGAATCAAATTCAAACGTAAAGATTTGCAGGACGAGCCAACCGTCGATGCGAAGATCGAGAATCTGAAGATGGTCGAGCGCGCCACGACGATAGGCGAAGGCCCCATCCGCGTGCATACCGTCGAGCACGTACTCGCCGCGCTTTGGGCGATGGGCGTGGACAACGCCATCGTGGAAATGGACGCAAACGAACCGCCGATCGGCGACGGCAGCGCGCAAGCCTACGTCGACCTAATCAAGAAAGCTGGCGTGACGGCCCAGGACGAACCGCGAAAATTTTTCGATGTGCGCGACACGATGCACGTGGAATCGAAAACGGGCGCGCTGCTTGTTCTGTTGCCGGACAACAAGTTCCGCATCTCGTGCACTCATGCCGGACCAAACAATCGGTTCGCACAGTTTTTGTCGGTGGAAGTCACGCCGGCAGTTTTCGAACGCGAGATCGCCCCTGCCCGGACATTTGTTTTTTATGAAGATGTGAAACCGCTGATGGACAAAAATCTCATCAAAGGCGGCAGCCTTGAGAATGCGATCGTCGTGCGCGGCGAAGCTGTGCTAAGCAAGGAACCGTTACGTTTCCCTGACGAATTCGTCCGGCACAAAATCCTCGATATCATCGGTGACCTCGCGTTGGTCGGACGCCGTATTCGCGGTCATGTGGTAGCGGTGAAGCCTGGTCATGCCATAAACGCAGAGCTCGCGCGCTCAATCACGCGCGAGCAGACGCGTAGAAGCGCCTTGGCCGTGCCACGAACAATCCCGAGCGGCGACGGCGGTCTCGATACGGACCAGGTGATGCAGATCTTGCCACATCGTTTTCCGTTTCTCATGGTCGATCGCATTCTCAGCTTCGAAACGGAGACGAAATGTGTGGGCGTGAAAACGGTCACCATTAACGAGCCGTTCTTTCAGGGACATTTTCCCGGTCACCCCGTGATGCCGGGCGTTATGCAGGTGGAGGCCATGGCGCAGGTCGCGAGCATCCTGTTATTCAAACTGGCCAAAACCACTAGTCGCATCGGTTATTTCATGAGCGCGGATGAAGTGAAGTTTCGCAAACCGGTTTTGCCGGGCGACACCATCTTCATCCACGCCGAGCTCACCAAATCGCGAGGCGAACGCCTGGCGAAGGCCAAATGTCATTGCGTGGTCAACGACGCCATCGTCTCGGAAGCGGAGCTGATGTTCACGTTCCTCGATAAATGAGCGGAGCGAACCCTCACCCTCCGCTCTCCCTTACAAAGGGCGAGGCGTCCCGAATACCCGACCTGTGTCGACGCCGGATCGGCCGCTTTTCCGCCTCTCCCCCTTACACCAAGGGGAGAGGACTGAGGTGAGGGGTTGTCAGCTATGAGCGACGCGCAGATTCATCCCACTGCGATTGTCGATTCGGGAGCGGAAATTGGCGCGGGAACAATTGTCGGGCCGTATTGCGTCATCGGACCCGATGTTGTGCTTGGTCAAAATTGCTGGCTTCAGCATCATGTCACGCTCTGCGGGCCAATGAAGGCGGGAACAAAAAACAGATTTTACGCGTACTGCTCAATCGGTCAGCAAACACAAGATCTAAAATATCGTGGTGAACCGACGTATCTCGAGATCGGCGATGAAAACACGTTCCGCGAATTCGCAACGGCGCACCGCAGTACGACGAGCGAAGGCAAAACGCGGATCGGCAACCGCGGAAATTTTCTCGCTTACAGTCATATCGGACACGATTGCACCGTGGGCGATCACGTCATTTTCTCCAACAACGGCACATTAGGCGGCCACGTGCAGGTGGGAGATCATGCCATGATGGGCGGGCTCACTGCTGTGCATCAATTTTGCCGGATCGGACGGTTCGCCATCACCGGCGGCTGCTCAAAGATTGTCCAGGACGTTCCGCCGTTCATGATCGCCGACGGCAACCCGGCCGAAATTCGCGGGATTAATCTTGTCGGCTTGGAACGCAAAAATTTTCCACCCGAAAGCGTGAAGCTAATCAAGGAAGCATTCCGCCTGATTTACCGTTCCAAATACAACAGGCGGCAGGCAATCGAAGCGATGCGGAAGGAATTGCCTCAGACTGAAGAGATCACCGAAATCATCCGATTCATCGAGCAAAGCGAGCGCGGAATCATTCGGTGAGATTTTGACCGCGGATTACGGGGATCGGAACATAGGCATTATGCCTGCGTGTTTGGCGGCTCCGACAAACCAACATGACGGCTGTTCGCTGCAGAGGAAGCAGCGCACGCTGCATTATCACTTTTAACTTGGCAGACCAGCCGCCTATCGCGGACTTTTTCGGGAGCCTTCTCCTATGCCCGCCGTCCTTACATTGCTGCGAATCAAAAATCTCGCGCTCGTGGAAGAGCTCGAGTGGCAAATGGGGCCAGGTTTTGTTGCGGTGACTGGAGAAACCGGCGCCGGGAAATCGGTTATTATTGGGGCGTTGCAACTTTTACTGGGCGAACGCGCGGATAAATCGCTGATTCGCACAGCCGCCGATCTGTGCACTGTGGAAGCGGTCTTTAGCGGCGAAGATTTGCAAAAGCTTAACCCACAACTTGTCGAAGCCGGGATCGAAGGATGCGAGAACGATCTGATCTTGAAGCGGACTCTCTCCTCGACCGGAACGAATCGGCAGTTCATCAATGGTTCGCCAACCACGTTGGCGGTTTTGAAAAATCTCGGCGATGAACTGGTGGATCTCCACGGGCCGCACGATCATCAATCCTTACTCTCGCCCGAGACGCAACTGAGCTTGCTGGATTCGTTTGCGCGCGCTGAGGAGCAGCTCGACGAATTTCGAAAGTATTACCGGCAATTGCAGACGCTGCTGGCTGAACATGCTGCGCTTGATACGGCTGAAACCGCTCGCGAACAGGAGCTGGATCTGCTTCGCCACCAGATTACCGAAATCAAGTCGGCGAACCTGGTCGCGGGCGAGGAAGAGGAAATCGAGAACCGCTACAAACTAGCCAGCAACAGCAAACGGCTGATCGAGCTGGCTAGTGCTGTCGCGAACAAGCTTTCCGAAGCAGACGATTCCGTTCTGTCTCAACTTGCCGAAACGCAGCGGTTGTTACGTGAACTGGAAAAGATTGACAGCTCGATTGCGCAATTTTCGTCCGCCCACGCTGCCAGCGTGGTTGAGCTCTCGGAAATCGCTCGCGCGCTTTTCGGTTATGCCGAAAAACTCGATCTCGATCCGGAGCAACTGACGGCACTGGAGCAACGCGTTTCACTGTTCGAAACTTTAAAGCGGAAATACGGCGGTTCGATTGCAGAGGTGATCGCATTTGGTAAGCGCGCAGCGGAGCGAATGCGAAAAATCGAAGGACGCGATGCAGAATTGGAACGCCTAGCGAAAGAGATTGAGAATGTTCGCGCGAAATTGAACCGCGCTGGCGAAGCGCTCCGCAAATTGCGCGCGAAAGCCGCACCGAGACTTTCTGAAAACATCCGGCGCAACCTTCGCGATCTCGGGTTTCGGCAGTCTGAATTTGCAGCGACACTCAGTCCGGTCGACGAGCCACGGCCAAACGGATTCGACGCCGTGGAATTACTTTTCTCGCCGAACCCGGGTGAGCCGCTCAAACCGCTCCGAGCCATTGCTTCCAGCGGCGAAATCTCGCGCTTGATGCTGGCGATCAAATCGGCGCTGGCTGCCCACGACGCGATTCCTCTGCTCGTATTCGACGAGATCGATACGAATGTCGGCGGCGAGATCGCACACGCGGTTGGCGCAAAGATGTGTGTATTAGGGAAAGATCATCAGGTGATTTGCATCACGCATCTGCCACAGGTCGCTGCAACTGCAGCTTCGCATTTCGTTGTGACAAAAGACGTCGCGCACGGTCGCACGTTTTCCAATCTGCATGAAGTGAGCGGAAAAGCGCGCCAGGAGGAAATTGCACGAATGCTGGGAGGCAAAAGCGAATCAGCGCTCAAGCTCGCGGCCAGTTTGTTGAAGCAGCGGACTTAAATCTCACCACGAAGGACGCGAAGAGCACGAAGAAGTTTATAGGACGAAACGTTTAATGCCGTTCTGCAGTTTCGTGACGTTGAAATTTATTAACAGGCCAATTGGAATCTTGGCCAGCCGCATGTACGTGAGGATTTGTGCCTGGTGGATTGGCAAGAGTATTTCAACGGCTTCGACTTCTACGATGAGGTCGCCGCTGCCAAGCAGATCGATTCGATAGCCGCAATCCAGTAGAACATCTTTGTAGCGCACCGGTAACGGCAGCTCCATTTGAAACCGGATCTGCGGATGCGACAGCTCATACGCGAGACACTGGCGATAAGTCGATTCGAGCAAGCCCGGCCCGAGACTAGATTGCACCTCGATGGCACATCCGATTACGCTACGCGACAGCTCATCAAATTCCATCTTCGTGCTCTTCGTGTCCTTCGTGGTGGAAGCTACTTCTCCACCGGGCCGAGCGGCAGGACGACTTTGCCGTAGACTTCGTTGAGCACCTGTGCAAGGCCAGCGTAGATCGCCGAAAAACCGCAAAAGATTCCTTCGTAGCCGGTGAACTGTCTGAAGCCGGGACTTGCATTGATGAAATCTCCGATGGCAAGAAGAAAGAAAAGAATGGTCAGCGAACCGAAAACGACTTGCCCGGCGACGTGCAACTTCAACGTGCCAACAAACATGACTGCGGTGAACAAACCCCACATCGCAAGATACGCAGCCATCGCAGTATCGTTGGAAGGCGTGGCCCATCCTAACTTCCCCAGGACGATCAGCGTCACCAAAGAGAGCCAGAACAGGCCGTAGGAAAGAAACGCCGTCGCGGCAAACGTGTTGCCCTTCCGCCATTCCATGATGCCGGCGATAATTTGCGCCGCGCCACCATAGCAAATTCCCATCGCCAGAATCATGGTGTTGAGTTCGTAGAATCCCGCGTTGTGGAGATTCAGCAGTACGGTAGTCATGCCGAAGCCAAGCAGCCCCAGCGGCGCCGGATTCCCTGTTGTATCTCTGAGTTGGGTGACGGATTCATTCATGACGCAGTCAGTCTGCCGAAAAAAGCACCTGCAATGCAATCACAATGATCAGAGATTCTTACCCCGCGACTGTGGGATCAGAATGACAGTGCGCCCGCCGCGGTCGCCTTGATTAGGCGAATCCTGGCAAAATGTGATGCGTTTGAACGATTTAGCTTGTCGGCGTGGCAGCGCTGAAATTATTGTGCGTGTTTTCCCATATGATTCGGCGTGATTATCTCATCGTTGGTGCCAGCATTGCCGGAGCGAGCGCATGCGAAGGCATTCGCAAATACGACAAGCGCGGCTCGGTGACATTGGTCGGCGCCGAGGTTTTTCCACCCTATAAACGCTGGATTCTGTCGAAGAGCTTTTTGCGCGAAAAGGAACCGAATCTCAAAAAACTGCAGGAACCTGACGAGCGCTGGTTTCAAAAGCAAAAGATCGAGACGCGCTTTGGCACGGTCGTAACGCAGTTCAATATCGAGCGGCGTCTGGCTGTGTTGGCCAATGGCGAGAGCATTGAATTCAACAAAGCATGCCTGGCGATGGGAAGCCGACCCGTCCGCCCGTCGGTCGCCGGAGTTAATCTCGGCAACGTGATCTACCTGCGAACGATCCGCGACGCGCTCGCTTTAAGAGAGATGTCGAGCGTAGAACGAGGCATCATGGTCGTGGGCGGGGGATTACTTGCATGCGAGGCCGCAGCAAGTCTGCGAATCATGAAACTGAAGGTTGGTCTGATGCATCGTGATTCGTACTTGTTGAACCGCTATCTGGATCCTGACACGGGCACCTGGCTGACCGATTACTTCGCCAGACATGGAGTGGTCCTCTCGATGGGAGAAGCTCTCAATGGCTTTGAGGGCAAAACCGCTCTGCGCAATATCCAGACAAAAAGCGGCAACCGATTTCCGATCGGCCTCGCTGTGGTCGCCTGCGGCGCGGAACCAAATCTGGAACTTGTCCGCAACACGCCGCTGTCGGGACCCCACGGGTCGCCCGTCACCGAGTATCTCGAGACCGAAGAAAAAGGAATTTATGCCGTAGGCGATTTGGCATTTTATCCAGACCGGATAATGGGCGGCGTGCGACGCCAAACACATTGGGAAAACGCACGTAGCCAGGGCTTGATTGCGGGCGCAAACATGACCGGAAAAAAGCGCATCCGCTACGAGCAAGTCCCATACTTTTGGACGGAGATGTTCGATCTACGCATGGATTTCGTGGGGGATTTTAGTGTGCTGCCGACGCGTGTCGTGCTTGATGGTGCGTACGCGAAGAAAAAGTTTATCGCCCGCTATTATCAAGGCGACACACTCCGGGGCATTCTACTTTGCCAGCAAAACCAACGCGAGGTGGATTCGGCCAAGACGCAGTTGCGCCAGGCGCTGGCAAAATAACGTCGTTGACTCAGTAGAGATCGGCGGGAATCTCAAATGCCGAATTACTCACTCGGACGAGCTTCCAATCCCACGGTTTCCCCGAGAGGCGATGCCACTCCAGTTCGAACGGTGTGGGCAATTTGTTGACACGTTCGTCGAGCATTTCCATCACGCCATCGTCGCTGCTATAGACTGTGATTTTGCCGACCCAGATCGCGCGTCGCGTTTCAACCTGCACAGCAGGATTGGATGCAAGGATCCTGGACCCGCGCAGCCATCGAAAGCCTTCCCGCATGCGTTCGAGAAGACGCGGCTTATCGTCGCTCCACTGATCCTGATAATCGTTGCCAACAAAATCGGCCACAGCGTCCCAGTTTCTGTTTTCGATGGTGTGAAAGAAATTTTTCGTGTGTAGCCGGACCTGATGCTCAGGCCGCCAGAGCCAGATCAAGTAAAGCCCGATGCAAAGCGCCAAGGCCACTACGCCATAGAATGCTCCGCGATACGAAATCGTCACAGCACGAGCTTATTTTTCCTGAGGAATCCAGCCTATTTCACCAGCTCGACTGGTTTACGGTTTTTTGAACGAAGGCTCGACCGGTTCGTTTACGGACGGGTCTCGTTCCCAGCCCTCATTCTGCAGTGTGATGTGCTCGATCGTGATCGCATTCGCATTGGCGTCGAGATCGGGCAGGATTTCATATTCTGAAACCCAGCAGCGGTAAATTTTATAAGCAAACACGAGCTGTCCAGCCTCATTATAAAGTTCAAGAACGATATCTTTGCGGAAATCTTTCAGCGAAACCTCCGCGCCGAGACCTGCTCCAAGGCTCCAGACTTTGTTGGCCCAATTCTCGAACTCAGGGTCGTGGGTAACACCGCGCTCAAGCGTAATCGGCGCAAACTCGGTTAGACCCGGCGATTTGCGATTCGTACTTGGATCGCCTCCTTCGCGGTGGTGAATGACTTCAGTCGTGCGCCGCAGTCCGCTTACTTTGCTGATGCCCGCGACGTAGCGGCCATCCCATTTGACGCGAAACTTAAAGTTTTTGTAAGGATCAAAACGCTTTGGGTTAACTGTAAATTCAGCCATAATCGATCAGTTTTTATACCACGCAGAGCGACGGTGGCTGGGGGCGGAATCGAACCGCCGACACGTGGATTTTCAGTCCACTGCTCTGCCAACTGAGCTACCCAGCCGTGATCGACGTGGATCTCGCGTCGCGTCGTGGGGTTTCCACTATGCAGCAATGTCATTGTAGGGCAAGCGCTCCCCTGGTAGTCTTGGCGACGCGGGCGGTTGCCGTTGCGCCCGGCAGGCGACGCATTCGCCCTACAGTTGACAAGTCGCACCGCTTTCTGAAATCGCTTTTGTGCTCGTGCATCTCGATCACATTGCCAGCGTTATCGTAAAACACGGCCAACTTTTGGTCGCGTCACGAAATGAAACCGAAAACGTTATGAAAGACAAATTAGTGACGCCGTCTCGTCGCTTTGTTTGCGCCGAATGTGGCATGACTACGCTCGAAATGACTTTGATCTGCTTGGACTTCGAACTGCTCTGCTACCTTGCTTTTAAGGTGGCTCAGGCCATCTGAGCCTAGCGGGTTGTTCGATCTTCCGTCCACTGCTCTGCCGACTGAGCTACCCAGACGATGCCGATCCCTCGCGTCGTGTCGCGGGATTTTCACTACGCAGCAATCCTGTTGCAGGGCAAGGCTGTCGATCCATTGTGCCGGCTGCATTTGCAGTTACAATCGCCCACATGAAGAAGATCATTTCCACGAACGAAGCGCCAGCGGCGATCGGCCCCTACTCGCAAGCGCTGCGCAGCGGAGGTTTCCTCTTTTGCAGCGGTCAAATTCCGCTCGATCCGAAATCAGGCCAGATTGTTTCGGGCGATATCGCGGCGCAAACGCGGAGAGTGTTGGACAACATCGCAGCCGTTTTGAGAGCCGAGGGGCTCACTTTCGACGACGTTGTCAAGACAACCGTTTTCCTCACCGATCTCGGAGATTTCCAAACCGTAAACGAAGTTTATAGCTCGTGCTTCAAACAAGACCCTCCGGCCCGCTCAACTGTCCAAGTCTCCGCGTTGCCAAGAGGAGCGAAGGTAGAGATTGAAGCCATTGCAGCTGCGGGCAAAGCCGAACAAACGGCTTATGATACGTCAGGGTAAAATTGTTCTGCACCCAGATGAGCGAAGATCTTCTCACGCTTTTCCGCAAGACCGGCGCGCTACTCGATGGCCATTTCGTCTTGCGCTCGGACCTCCATAGCCGCCAATATTTCCAATGCGCAATCCTTTTGCAGCATACCGACATCGCCGCACAGGTGTGTGGACAACTCGCGGATAGGCTGCGCGAGTTTGACTGCGACACAGTCATTTCCCCTGCGCTCGGCGGAATCATTGTCGGCCAGGAAGTCGGCCGCTCGTTAGGCAAACGCCATATTTTTGTCGAAAAAGAGGAAGGAAAGCTCGTCTTACGCCGCGGTTTTCAAATTTCGCCGAATGAAAAATTCATCGTGACCGAAGATGTGGTCACCCGCGGAGGCCGC
>Ga0209474_10004586_pt1 | contig 11894 bp, 7 predicted proteins | sample GraSoiAngelo_145_FD_185902 | JGI IMG/M metagenome (GOLD analysis project Ga0209474, IMG submission 185902) | Grasslands soil microbial communities from the Angelo Coastal Reserve, California, USA - 14_1009_05_20cm (SPAdes) (version 2) | ecosystem: Environmental > Terrestrial > Soil > Grasslands ...
AACTCTTTCGCCCGATCCAATTCGATCTGCGCAAGTTTCTCCTGCGCCTGCATACGCTCGACCTCGGCGGCGGCGCGATCGAAATCCGCCTGATAAGGCCGCGGATCGATCACGTAAAGCAGATCATCTTTTTTGATGATTGCGCCAGCTTGGAACCGGATCTCAGTAATATAACCGGATACGCGCGGCCGGATCTCAACCGACTCGACCGCTTCGAGGCGTCCGGTGAATTCATCCCATTCGTTTACCTCTTTCTCGACCGCAGTAACGACATTGACCGGTAACGGAGCCTGCGGCGGCGCGGACTTTTTTTTGCACCCGCCTGCCGTCAAGAAGATCGACAAAATTCCCAGGCCAACTAAAAAGTTTTTCATCGCGGCCGGTTCTCAACCGTGCTGTTTCCTGTCGCCGCGAAGGTTACTGAACGAGAAACGTGTAGCATCGATTCGTCCGACGTTACCGAGCTAGTTGAAAAATAGCGAGCCCAGTAAGCCGAAAACCCAGATAATCAACGGACTTAGCATGGTGAACCAAACCAGTATTGGTCTGGTCTCAGCGACGTTTTCTTCCATCCAGTAAGCTACGGGTCAGACGCGCGGCATGACCATTGCCCGTGGGTAAGATTTTTCTTTACCACTTGCGAGGTATGTCTCGGCCCCTCCTTCGAGGGAGAATGAAGCGGCCGCTAATTATCGTGCGGGAGAACGGGTTCTCCGGCTCTCGTCAAGTTGCCGTGACCAACTGCGGTGCGTATTCATTTTTTCCTTCGATTTCTGCGATTTCTTCGTCGGTCAAAGAAAGACCGGAAGCGCCGACGTTTCCTTCGACTTGCTTCGCATTGCGCGCACCAACGATGGCGCCGGTGACGGCAGGATTTTGAAGCGTCCAGGCGATAGCGATCTGCCCCGGCGGACGCCCGTGGCGTTCGCCGACCTCCCGCAAGCGCTCAACCAGCGCGAGATTCTTCGACAGCCGCGGTTCCTGAAACTCGACGTCGTGACTTCTCCAATCGCTCATCGGGAGAGCGTCCGCGCGTTCGCGCGTCATCGCGCCGGTCAACAGGCCGGAGGCCATTGGCGAATAAACAATTACGCCAAGTTCCTCCGCGCGGCAGAAAGGCAGGATCGCCTGTTCGACCTGGCGGTGAACTAACGAATAGGGCGGTTGCAACGAAGTGATCGGAGCAATCGCCTGCGCACGCCGCATTTCTTTGACGTTAAAGTTAGAGACACCGATCCACCGAACCTTCCCTTCCTTTTGAAGGCGGGCCATCGCGCTCCAACCTTCTTCCAACTCTTCTGTTGGCCAATGGATTTGATACAAATCGATGACATCGACATTCAGACGACGCAGACTGTCCTCGCATTCCTGGCGAATGGAAGCGGGGTTCAAAGATCGATGAACGTATCCCTGCTCGTCCCAACGCAGACCGCATTTCGTAAAAACATATGGCCGCGGCCCGCGCCAGGTTCGCAATGCCGAGGCGACGACTTTCTCAGAATGGCCCATCCCATAAACCGCAGCGGTGTCAATCCAGTTGATCCCGAGCTCAAGGGCGCGGTGGATCGCGGCCACTGACTGTTTGTCGTCCTGCTCGCCCCAGCCAAATTCCCAACCTGAACCGCCGATGGCCCAGGCACCAAAGCCGATCGGTGTAATCTTCAGATCGGAGTTACCGAGTTTTCTGGTTTTCATTTCAATCCTCCTTGATGTTGCCATTTAACTTGCGTTCGGCTGCGGTAATCCAAGGGACTGCAGCGTATCTGGTGAAAGGCTCCCCGTTACATCCAGGCCTTTGGCGATTTGATATTTTGCCACGGCATCGCGCGTCGCCGGGCCATAAATCCCATCGATCGGGCCATTGAAGTAGCCCTTTTGGGTTAGATCGGTCTGGACGGCGCTGACCGTCGGATCCTGCACTGGCGTGTCGCTGTAGACACCCTCATTATAATAGTACGGCTCTACATCGGCGTAATAGCCGGGATAGTAGTCGTACGGGTAGTAATCGTAGGCGTAGTAAGGGTAGTAATCCCATGGGAAAAATCCCGAGTCGAGCCCGAACCAGAAGCCATCGTCAAAGACAAAGAAGCGATTGTGAAAGAAGTGTGAATGCCGCCGGTCCCAATCGCTGTGCCAATTTGCTGCGTTGTGGCGTTCGGAGATATGGTCCGTTCTGCCATTGAGCGTAGCGCGTTGAGTTGCCTGGGCCGAATGAATCGCTGAGTTGCTTGCATGCAGCTGAGCGCTTTGGGTTGAATGAGTCGCTGAGTTGGTTATCCCGTGATCAATCCTGGTCGTCCTTGCGGAAGAATGGGATTGCTGAATCGGAGACCGCACGTGAGCATTGCCGGGCCGCGCAAAACCCATCCCTCTACTATAGAAGTACGCGGGACGACCACCGCTGAACCCTCGGGCGCTGGAATGGAATGCTCCGCCACCGGGGCGACCGCCACCGAATCCGCCGCCACCACCGAAATGTCCGCCACCGCCACCGAATCCGCCCCCTCCGCCGCGGGCCCACGCCGCGTCACTTAGCGCGACTAGAAGCAGACTAACTAAGCCAAATACTGTTTTCGTTTTCATATCTCACATTCCGTCGCCCGCATTTCGTTGCCATTGCGCGTCCGCGAGGTTTTTTGATGCCACCGAAGAGCTGTTGTTCACTCCCTCTTTGGAGTGAGCTTCCGGGGGAGAAGAAGTCGATCCTGTAATGGATGGGTTTTAAGAGCTACCGATCCAGATTCCCACCAGGAACACCAATACTCCCCCGACAATCACTTGAAAAGCGGCACGGAGAAACGGCGTGTCCATATACCGGTTTCGAATCCAGCTAATGAGCAAGAGTTCAATGGCCACGATCACAACCGCTATGGCCGTGGCAGTTCGAAAATCCGGAATCAAATATGGCAAGGTGTGACCGATTCCTCCTGCCGTGGTCATCAACCCGCAGACGACTCCGCGCAGCAAAGGTTTGCCGCGCCCCGTCAGGCTGCCATCATCAGAAGCTGCCTCAGCGAAACCCATCGAAATTCCTGCTCCGACGCTGGCGGCGAGACCGACCAGGAAGGCGGCGTGGCTGTTGTGGGTCGCAAACGCTGCCGCAAAAACCGGCGCGAGGGTTGAGACCGAACCATCCATCAGGCCCGCCAGCCCCGGCTGCACGATTTGCAGAACGAACAATCGCCGATGAGCCTTCTCCTCTTCCGCTTCAACGTCCGGAGTCAGTTGTTCCCTTTGGAGATCGTCGGCCAACGTGACATGCTTTCGCTCCGCCTCCGCCAGGTCTCCCAGTAGTTTGCGTGTCGACGCATCGCTGATTTTACTCGCAGCACGCTCGTAGAAACGCTGGGTTTCTGTTTCCATTATCTCGGCCTGGCGCCGCACGGTTTTGATTCCCAACGGGCGGATCATCCATACCGGTTTGCGGTGCACGAACCCCTTTACGTCTTCGCGACGGATTAGCGGAATGTGTTCTCCAAAGCGGCGACGATAATCGTCAATTAGTTTGCGGCGATGCTCATCTTCTTCAGCCTCCATTTCCGTAAAGATTTGGGCGGTCGCCGGGTAATCAGCTTTCAATCCCGCCGCGAAGTCGGCGTAAATGCGCGCATCTGTTTCCTCGGACGAGATTGCGAGCGCGAGGATTTCCTGTTCCGAAAGGTCCTTGAAATTTTTTGCCACGGCATTTCCTACCGTGATGAGCCAAGGATGGGAATATTATTTCTTCGCCACCTCAGGAGTTGGCGAAGAAGCGGGCGTCTCCGCGACCGCAGCCTTCGGTTTCTCGGCCGGCTTGACCTGGACTTGGATGCCCTCAACTAAATCGTCGTTCGGGTTGATGACAACTTTTGTATTCTCGGCCAGGCCATCGAGCACTTCCAATTGCGTGCCGAAATCGCGCCCGACACTGATTTTCTGCCAGTGAATGCGATTGTCGTTCGTGACGGTGACAACTTGCGGACCTTGGGCGCGAAAAACAAATGCATCGGCCGGCACGACGATCGGCGCATTGTCGTCGGGCAACAGAAATTTAACCTGTCCGTACATGCCGGCGTAAAGGTTTCCGTCATGATTGGGGACCTGTACTTCTACCTGCATCGTGCGGGAAGTAGGATCCAGCGCGCCGGCGGTGCGCGTCACGGTTCCTTCAAAATCCTGTCCAGGACGTTCCTGCACCAGAATTTTTGCCTTTAATCCTTCGCGCATCGAGGCCGCATTCGTTTGCGGGACGAACACGTAAACGCGAAGCGGATCGCTCTGCACCATGTTGAAAAGCGGCGTGCCGGAATTTCCGGTCCCGGCCGTCACGAGCGTGCCGACATCGATATTCCGAGCCGTGATTTTTCCAGTAAATGGCGCGACCACCTGCTGGAAGCCCTGGATTTTTTCGAGCTGCTGCAAATTCGCGTTGGCTGCCTCGTACGCTTTTTCGTTTTGATCGTACTCCTGTTTAGATACGACTTTTCTATCAAGCAGATCGCGCCACCGATCGGCAGTCACTTTGGCTATCTCTTGCTGTGCGCGCGCCTGTGCCAGTTGTTGATCCACTTCGGGCTCTTCAATCTCCGCTAGCAATTGTCCCGCCTTCACATTATCGCCAATGTCGACCTTCCAGCTTTTCACGTAACCGTTCGATCGCGGGAAGATTGTCGTTTGGTTAAAGGCATCGAAAGTTCCGGGCAAAATTAATTCTTTCGGCTGGGCGTCGCGCTGCGCGGTAGCGATATTGACTTGGAGTTCCGTTGTGCGTTGGACGAAATCTTTCTCCTCGCGACGCTGACTCACACGGTGCCACGCGCCAAGTATGACCAGAATGGCAACGAATGTGACCGCTGCGATCGGCCCCCAAACCGCAATGTTTCGGAGCGGTGGATGGAACGGTTTGCGCGGCTTTACCTTTCGATCTTGTGCATCTTCGTCGTGCGCGCCGTTGCCTTGATGTTTGTCAGTTTCAGTTTTGATCATTGGGCGCCTCCTTCCGCCGCATCGCCATGCTCCTGGCGCGCAAACTGTTCATCTTCGTCACAGGTGAATTCTTTTTTCCGGAGCAAACTGTAAACGACCGGAACAAAAAACAACGTCGTGATTGTCGCCACGAGTAAGCCGCCAATCACGGCGCGGCCAAGCGGTGCATTTTGCTCGCCGCCCTCGCCCAGACCTAACGCCATCGGTAGCATTCCAATGATCATCGCCAATGCAGTCATCATCACCGGACGCAACCGCGTGTAACCAGCCGCAAGCGCAGCGTCAAAAGCGTTTTTATTTTCGTGCGCGCAACGCTCGTCGTTGGCAAAAGTCACAACCAGAATGCTGTTGGCCGTGGCCACGCCGATGGCCATGATCGCGCCCATGAGCGAGGGAACATTGAGCGTCGTCCCGCTCAGAAAAAGCATCCAGATGATTCCGCACAACGCGCCGGGCAACGCCATGATGATGATGAACGGGTCGGTCCACGATTGGAAATTCACGACCATCAGGAAGTAAACGAGGACGATGGCAAAGATGAGACCGCCGCCGAGACCTGCGAACGAGCTATTCATGCTCTGGACTTGCCCGCGAATACTCGTGAACGTGCCGCGCGGCAGTTTCGATTTGAAACTGTCTACCACTTTGTTGACTTCATCGGCCACGCCGCCGAGATCGCGCGCTTGCACGTTGGCAAGCACGTCAAAAACAGGCTGCACATTGTAATGGTTCACGATGACCGGCGATTCGCGCCGCTCGATCGTCGCGAGATTTCCGAGCAGCTCGGGGCGGGGCAAATTCGCAGCAACGACAGGTGTATTCTGCAAGTCTTGCAGCGTGTCCATTTTATATTGCGGCGTTTGCACGGCGACCTGGTAGTTCACGCCGTTCTGAAAATTGAGCCAGTAGTTGGGCGCGGTCTGACCGCTTGAGCTAAGCGAAATTAACATGGTCTGCGCGACATTGCTTTGGCTCAGACCGATCTGTTCGGCCTTCGTGCGATCGACATTTACTCGTAAGTCTGGTCCGTGGACTAGTTGATGCACGTGCACATCGACAGCGCCCGGAATTTGCGCGACGCGCGTTTTGATTTGATTCGCGATGTCGTACCCTTTCGGGTCGCGGCCGGTTATTTGAATATCGATCGGCGCCGGAATGCCGAAATTTAAAATCTGGCTGACGATGTCGGGTGCGGAGAAAAAGAATTCCATGTCTGGAAAATCGTGATGCAATTTTTCGCGCAGGATCCGCACGTATTGCGCGGTCGGTTTGTGTTTAGGATTGAGGGCGACAAGAATCTCACCGTCAGCCGAGCTAATTGTCGAACTGTCGCCAAAGGCGAGATTAATTCCGCTTGTCGGCAGCCCGATATTATCAAGCACATTCTGTATTTCGTTAGGGGGAATGACATCGCGAATGGCGTGGCCGACCTGAAAAAAGCGTTCCTGGGTTGATTCGAGTCGTGTGCCGGCGGGTGCGCGCACATGTAATCGAAACTGTCCGGCATCGACCGCCGGGAAGAAGTCGCGGCCAAGAAAAGGAACTAGAGAAAATGAAACAAGCAGCAGCGCGCCCATGCCCGCGAAGACAACGCCGCGATGTTCAAGGCACCAGCGCAGTCCGTTCACATAACGGGCGCGAAGTTTTTCAAACAGATGATTGAACTTCTCGTGAATACTGCCCAGGAAACTGAAAATTCGGCCGAGCATGCTTTGCTTGGGCGCGGTCTGTTCGGCGCGATTCCGATTGTCGGTCTTTTCATGGCTGCCGTCGGGGTCTTGAACTCCACCGGCCAGGCTGGTGTCGATTTCGTCGAGATGTCCGCCCAGAAGAAATCTCACCATCGTCGGGACGACTGTGCGCGAGAGAAAATAAGAAGCGAGCATGGCGAAGATCACTGCCAGGGCGAGCGGTTGAAAAAGGAATCTGGCTGTGCCGCTTAGGAAAAAAATTGGCACGAAAACGATGCAGATGCAGAGCGTTGAGACAAACGCCGGCACGGCAATCTGCGACGCGCCGTCGAGGATGGCGCGCACCATCGGCTTTTTCATGGCGAGATTGCGATGGATGTTCTCGATCTCGACCGTGGCGTCATCCACCAAAATGCCGACGGCGAGGGCGAGTCCGCCCAACGTCATCAGGTTCATGGTTTGGCCGAGCGCGCTCAAAATGATGATCGAGCATAAGATCGACAATGGAATCGAAGTCGCGACCACCAGAGTCGAGCGCCAGCTTCCGAGAAAAAGCAGAATCATGAGCGCAGTCAGACACGCCGCGATCACGCCTTCCTTCAAAACGCCGTTGATGGCTGCGCGCACGAAAATCGATTGATCGAAAAGCTGGGTAATATCGAGTTCGGGCGGCAGCGTTGCCTTGATCCGCGGCAGCGCCGCTTTCACCTGACTGATGATATCGAGCGTAGACGCACTCGCGCTTTTCAACACCGTGAGCAGCGCCGAGCGAACGCGATTTTGTGCGACGATGTTCGTTTGCACAGCGAACCCGTCACGAACGTTCGCGACGTCACGAATGTAAACCATCGCGTTGTTCACCTGTTTGATCGGAAGATCGTTCAGCGTTTGCAAAAGTTCCGGGCTCGAGTTCAACCGGACGTTGTATTCGCGGTCGCCGATTTTCTGTGTCCCGGCCGGGAGGATGACGTTTTGGGCATTGAGCGCGGTGCTCACATCCGCGGGCGAAAGTCCTTTGCCGAAAAGTTTTTGCGGATCGATATCGACCATGACCTGGCGCGACTTGCCGCCGTATGGCAGCGGGACTTGTGCGCCTTGCACGGTTGCGAGCTGGGTGCGGATGAAATTTAAACCGAGATCGTAGAGCTGCTGTTCAGAAAGCGTTTTGCTGGTTAGGCCGAGTTGCAGGATTGGTACATTCGAGGCGCTGTATTGAAGAATGAGAGGCGGCGTGGTGCCGGGCGGCAGGATGCGCAGGAGCGTCTGGGTGATCGATGTAATCTGGGCAACTCCGGCTTCAACTTTGGCGCCCTCGTGGAAGAAAACCTTGATGACCGAAACACCGTTGTAACTCTGCGACTCGATATGCTCGATGTCGTTCACGGTCGTGGTCATGGCGCGCTCGGTAACGGTGACGAAGCGCTTCTCCATTTCCTCGGGCGCGACGCCCGGGAAACTCCAGATCACGCTCACCACGGGGATGTCTATCTTGGGAAAAATATCCGTGGCCATGCGCGTGATGGTGACGATGCCCATGAGCACGATCAGAATGGCCATCACCGTGAAGGTGTAGGGCCGTCTCAGCGCTAAACGAACGATCCACATGACTGGCTCGAATTAACGCGCGTTTTGACACGGCGGCTAAGGCACGTGTGGAGGATTTGCGGCTACTACTCGCGAGGTGCTGCTCGCTCTCTCTTTCGAGATAGAAAGCGCTTCTCCGTCGCCAGAGAATTGATTTTGTTCAGTTAAAACTCATCAAAAGGTGCCCATCCGTAGAACTCTTTTACATTCACGTTGCCGCCAGGGGTGTAAGCCTCGAATTGGATCGGGCCCGGGCTAGTCGGCTGTTGTGCCGCCAATTGTTTATAGGCCTCATACTGTGCTTTGTTGCCAACGTAGATCTGATTGTGCGGCGCGTCGGGATAGATATAGAACGTCTTTCCCTTCTGCCTAACGGCCGATATCTTCCCTTCCGGCAGCGCTTGCAGTTCTTGTCTTTGTTTATCGGTCGTTGCGACCTTTGCTTTGAAACCGGCTGACAAGAGGACGTTTTCGGCGCGAGGTGATGCGGTCGTGGCGCATGCCCCAAGCAGGCTCACGAGTGCAATTACAGCGAGGTTAATGGTTCTTTGCTTAAGCCGAGTATTTTTCATCGTCCCATTTCCTTGTTCAGTGTTCTTTGTTGATAGGGTAATTTTGTCGTTTCATTTTTTCGCAGCCGGAGCGGGCGTTCCGGAAGAAGACGGAGTCACCGAAGGGGCAGGGGCCGCGGCAAGGTGGACTGTTGTTCCGGTGGTGAGAGAGTCGGATGGATTAACGATAACTTTGTCGGATTCAGTAACGCCGCTCAGGATTTCGGATTGAATACCAAAGTCTCGCCCGACCTTGACGTCTCGGAGCTGCACCACGCCCTTGGCGTCCACCACGCCCACTTGCTGACTTTTTCCACGAAATATCAGCGTGTTGTCAGGTAAAGTAACCAGCTTTCCTAAAGCAACCTCTGGCACACGGACGGTGGCGTAGCTGCCAGGCAGAATCTCGTTCTTCGAATTTTCCACCTGTAACTCAACAAGCATGGTCCGGGAATCCGGGGAGACGGCTCCCGACGTGGAGATCACTTCGCCAGGATACGTCTTTGCGCTTTCCGCGCCGACCTGAACGTTGAAGGTCTCTCCCACCGCGATGTTCGCTGCGTCCTCCTGGGGAATACGGAAATAAACTCGCAGAGGATCTGTTTGTTGAATGTGAAACATTTCGAAGCTCGTATTGTTCGCGGTAATCAGGTCGCCCACGTTCACGTTACGGACCGTGATGATACCAGGGAAAGGCGCGGTCACACGTTTGAAGGCGACTTCCTGTTCGAGGAAACGAAGATTGGCCGCAAACGCTTCGGTGTTGGCCTGGTTCGTGCCCTGCGAAGTGTCGGTGTTCTCGGCATCAAGTTGGGAGACGACACCTTCTTTGTATAACTCCTGCCATTTCGTGTTCGTCTTTTTGGCCTGTTCCAAATTTTTTGTCGCCAGCACAGCTTGGGAGCGGGCTTGCGCAAGCTGCTGATCCAGATCAGGGGTGTCGATCTCTGCGAGCAACTGGTCTTTCTCGACGTGCGCGCCGATATCCACGAGCCAGTCTTTTAGGTATCCGTTGACCCGTGCAAAGATAGATGCTTCCTGCCATGGTTTGACTTCAGCTGGTAAGTTAAGCCCACTTCGCGGTGTGGTAGCGGTTGGCGAAACCACCGCCACGGTCGGGATCGCCAACTCCTTAGTATCAGTCGCAGCTGTTTGCCGCTGCCGCAATTGGGGAACAAAGCCACCGACCAATGCGATCAGAAGCATTGCTCCACCCGACATCAGGATAAAGCGATGTTTTCGGCGAGCCCGGACGGGGCCTGTTTTTTGTTCATCGGAGCTAACGCTGTCGGTAGGACTAGTTGTGCTCATGTATAGAGGGATGTGTTTAGATTGCGGAGGAAACCGCCTCCTCAAGGACCGTTGATGGAACATTTTCTTTCGGTTCTGCCTTGGCAGTGTCGGCTGCTTGGCGGTGCAACAGGCTGAATACCACAGGCACAAAAAGTAGGGTCGCGACGGTTGCCAGCATGAGACCGCCAATGACCGCGCGCCCGAGCGGCGCGTTCTGCTCGCCGCCTTCACCAAGACCAAGCGCCATTGGTAACATTCCGATGATCATTGCCGTCGCCGTCATGATCACTGGACGCAAGCGGCCGGTGCCGGCTTCCCATGCCGCCTTCAGTGGATCCATTCCTTCCTGGAGGTGGGTGCGGGCAAAGGTCACAACCAGAACAGAATTAGCGGTCGCGACGCCGAGACACATGATCGCGCCCATCATCGCTGGAACGCTTAAAGTTGTGCTCGTAACATGCAACCCCCAAATCACGCCCGCGAGCGCTCCGGTCAATGCCGTTAAAATAATGAATGGGTCGAGCCAGCTTTGGAAATTTACCACGAGCAGTAAATAGATCAGCGCAATCGCCACTAACATTCCGATGCCCAATCCGAAAAAGCTTGAACTCATCGTCGATGCTTGTCCGCGCAGAACAATGCTGACGCCTTGCGGCGCGGTCTTCTGGGCCTGCGCAACGATAGGCCTAATGTCACTTAGCACTCCACCGAGATCTCTGCCTCCAACTCCGCCGTAAACATCGACCACCGGGATGACGTTATAGTGCGTGTAGATTGGTTGACTGGTGATCCGTGTTACGTCCGTTACGTTATCGAGGATCTGACCGTTGCCTGTTCCAGGTTTTGAGGCACTAAGTGGCATCGACCTTAACTCGGAAAGCGTAGTTGTCTGACGTTCCGGGACCCTAACATTGACGAGATATTGGACGCCAGTGGTGTAATCGAGCCAGTAGGTCGGCGTCACCTGGCTGCTGCCGCTCAAAGAGAGCAGGACGGAACCGGCCACATCCCGCTCGCTGAGCCCGAGCTCCATCGCCTTTGTTCGATCGACGTTGAACTCGAATCGCTGCAAGTCGTTAGGCTGCTGAACCCTCACATCAACCGCTCCGCGAACCTGACGGATTTTTTGAGCTATGGAATTGGCCACCTGCTGGTCGACGGTTTCATTTCGTCCGACCACTTGAATGTCTAGCGGAGCCGGAAGTCCGAAGTTAATTGTTTCGCTAACGATGTCCGCCGGCAGGAAGTAAAAGGTTGTCCCGGGAAATTCGCGATTCAAGCTGAGACGCAGGTTGCGGACATAATTCGCCGTCGGCTTATGGTTAGGTTTCAACGAAACCAGAATGTCGGCGTCGGCCGGTCCTGAAATTCCACTGTCGTTGTAGCTCAAGTTAATGCCAGAAACCGGAAGTCCGATGTTGTCGAGGATACCCTCCATTTCATTCGCGGGAACTTGATGACGAATGGCGGCTTCCACTTCGTCAACCAGCTTGGCCGTTTGCTCGATCCGCGTCCCGGTCGGCGCCCGCACGTGCAATCGAAACGTGCCTGCGTCCACCGCTGGAAAGAAATTTTGCCCGAGAAAGGGAACGAGCAGCCAGGTGGCAACGCAAAAGGAGAGAAATCCAATAGTGAACGCCGCTCTGTGTCCCAGCACGGTGCCTAACAAGTCTGCATAAGCTGCCCTAAAGCGATCGAACGCTTTTTCAAAACCTTGCTGAAGGGCAACCAGTGGCCGGACCCAAAACGCGACGTGCTTTTCGCCTGTTTGTTTGTGGTGATGGCGCTCGAAGAACATGATCATTGTCGG
>Ga0209474_10004587_pt1 | contig 11894 bp, 13 predicted proteins | sample GraSoiAngelo_145_FD_185902 | JGI IMG/M metagenome (GOLD analysis project Ga0209474, IMG submission 185902) | Grasslands soil microbial communities from the Angelo Coastal Reserve, California, USA - 14_1009_05_20cm (SPAdes) (version 2) | ecosystem: Environmental > Terrestrial > Soil > Grasslands...
ACGGCGGTGGACGTGCGTTCCTGGGCGCTGCCCGGCGCCCTCTGCGCCGCGCTGTATTTCGCCATGAGCTATCCGCTGGCGCGGCTGGCGGCGAGGCTGGAAGCGAGACTGGAAGCGGCGGGCGAGGAGCCCGTGGTGGCGCCTGCGACATGATCGTGCGGGTGCAGGGTCTGAAGAAGTCGTACGGGCCGCGGCACGTGCTGCGCGGGATCGATGCGGAAGTCGCACCCGGCGAGACCATCGCGCTGGTCGGTCCCTCGGGTGGCGGAAAGAGCACCTTCCTGCGCTGCCTGAACGGGCTCACTTCGTTCGACGCGGGCACCGCCGAGATCGCCGGGCTGACCCTGGCCCCGCGGATGCGTCCCGATGCCGCCGTGCTGCGGCCCCTGCGCGAGCGCGTGGGATTGGTGTTCCAGGGTTTCCACCTGTTCCCCCATCTGACCGCGCTCCAAAACGTTGCGCTCGCCCCGCTGCACGTGAAAGGCGATACGCGCGAGAAAGCCGAAGAGAAGGCCCGCGCGCTGCTGCAGCGCGTGGGGCTGGGCGACCGCGGCGCGGCGCGGCCCGCGCAACTCTCGGGCGGGCAGCAGCAGCGCGTCGCCATCGCCCGCGCCCTGGCGATGGACCCGGAAGTCCTGATGCTCGACGAGCCGACCAGCGCGCTCGATCCCGAGATGCGCGGAGAGGTGCTGGCCGTCCTGCGCGATCTGTCGGGCACCTGCACGATGCTCGTCGTCACCCACGAGATGTCGTTCGCCCGCAACGTCGCGTCGCGGATCTGGGTATTCGACGACGGGAAGCTGGTCGAGGACGGGACGCCGTCGCAGGTGACGGAGCATCCGCGCAGCGACCGCGCCCGCGCCTTCTTCCGCGCGGTAAAATAAAATGGCCATTAGCGTGTGTTCGCCGCCGGATCGAACCGGATCTTCCACACCATCCAGAGCGCTTCCGCCACGATCCGCCGGCTCATCTTGCTCTTGCCCACCCTCCGGTCGACGAACGTGATCGGCACCTCGACAACCTTGAAGCCGCGCCGGATCGCCCGGTAGGTGAGCTCGATCTGGAACGCATACCCGCTCGAGCGCACCGACCCGAGATCGAGCGCCTCCAGCACCCTGCGCCGGAAGCACTTGAACCCTCCGGTAAGGTCGCGGATCGGCACCCCGAGGATGGTGCGCGCATAGAGGCTGCCGCCGCGGCTCAAGAGCCGGCGTCCCCTTCCCCAGTTCGCCGTGTTGCCTCCGGGCACGTAGCGGCTGCCGAGCACGAGGTCGGCGTCGGTGGCGAGCAGGACCGGCAGCCTGGCCGGATCGTGCGAGAAGTCCGCGTCCATCTCCAGGATGCGGCCGTAGCCGGCGGCGAGCGCCTGCGCGAACCCGGCGAGATAGGCGCGGCCGAGGCCTTCCTTGCGCTCCCGGTGGAGGACACGCGCGCGGGGATTCTGGGCGGCCAACTCGTCGGCGAGCGTTCCGGTGCCGTCCGGCGAGTTGTCGTCGACCACCAGAACGTCGAGCGCGGGCGAAGCGGCGAGGATGGCGGGAACGATCTGCGGGATGTTCTCGCGTTCGTTGTACGTCGGCAGCACCACGCAAGCCCGGTCCTCGTTCACGGCGGAGAGCTCTCCAGCAAGTCGAGGACTTCCTCCGCGGCGCGGCGCGCCGCCCCGATCGAGCCTTGCGGCGTCAGCTCGGCGCGCACGGAGCTCAACGCCTCGAGCTGGGCGGCCCGCTCCGGCGTCCTGAAGAGCAGCGGCTCCACTGCCGAAGCGATCCGTTCCGGCGTGCACTCCTCCTGGAGGAGCTCCGGGACGGCGGCGCGTCCGCAGATCAGGTTGACCAGGGAAATGAACTTCACGCGCACCAGCATGCGCCCGATCCACCAGGTCAGCCAGCTGGTCCTGTAGACGACGACCATGGGCGTGAGCTGCAGCGCCGACTCCAGCGTCGCCGTTCCGCTGGCGACGATGGCCGCGTCGGCGCGCGCGAGGACCTGGGGAGCTCCGCCGTCGACGAGCTCCACGTCGGCAGGATCGCCGAGCAGGGCCCGGTCGATGGTCGGCGCGACAGGGACGACGAGGTGCAGCGCCCTGCGGTGCGCCTTCAGGCGCCGCGCCGCCTCCAGCATCGAGGGCCAGATGCGCCGGATCTCCTGGGCGCGCGAACCGGGGAGAAGCGCGAGCACGCCGGTGAGGGCGCGCTCGGATGCCGGCGGCCTCAGCCCGTCGGCCAAGGGGTTGCCCACGTAGACGGCGCGCGCTCCATGCGCTTCGTAGAAGCGCGCTTCGAACGGGAGGATGACCAGCATGCGCGCGACGTCGCGCGCGATCCGCCGGACGCGCCGGGTTCGCCAGGCCCAGACGCTCGGACCGATGAAATACGCGACGGGAATGCGCTGCATTCGCAAGCGCCGCGCGAGGCGGAGGTTAAAATCGGGGCTGTCGATCAGCAGCGCCGCGCGCGGATGCCGGTCCCGGGCGGCGTCGTACAGCGCATCCATCGCCTCCAGGATTCGCGGCAGCGCGGGGAGGACCTCGGCGATGCCCATCACCGAGATGTCTTCGGCCCGCACCAGGGCCTCGAATCCTTCCTCGCGCATCCGCGGCCCGCCGGCGCCAAAGAATCGCAACGAAGGCCGGAGCGCTCGCAGCTCCCGCAAGACCGCCGCGCCGTGCAGATCTGCGGACGCTTCCAGGGCGACGACGAGCAATTCGGGCGCGCTCAAGCGACCTGCTCGAGCTCGAGCTTGGGACCGTCCTTCGCCAGCGCCTCCCGCACCAGGCTGACCAACCGCAGCGCGTCCTGCGGCGGCTGACCGCGCGAGCGGATGACGATGCGCACGTCCTGGGCCTGGGCGTAGGGATAGAGCTCGCGCATCTTCCCGTCGAGGACGAAGCTCGCGTACGCGTTGAGCTTCTCCTGCAGCAGCCAGACGGCGCGGGGCAGGAGCCACTCGCCGCGGTCGATGTCGATGTAGAGGCGGAACTCGCGCTGCCCCGCTTCCTTGCGGATCTCGTCGATCTCCGCCGTCGTCGCCAGCACGTCAGATCCCTTCCACGGCGATGCCCGCCTGATCCGCGCGCGTCACCAGCTCGGAGCGATCGAGCACCAGCGTGGTACCCGCCTCGACCGCCAGTGCGACGCAGCGAGCAGCGGCGCAGGCCGCGACGGTGGCCGGTCCCACGGTGGGAACGTCGAAGCGATCATCCTGCTGCGGCTTGCGGGCCTTCACCACCACCGCGCCCGGAGCGAAGGCGCCGCCGCGCGCGATGCAGGCGTCGGTTCCCTCGACGGCTTCGGCGGCGAGGATCACGCCGCGTTTCACCACCACCGTCTGGCCTACGTCCAACTGACCGAGGGTGCGCGCCGCGTCCAGGCCGATCGAGGCATCCGCGCGCTGCTCGTCCGTCAGTCTCCGTTTCCCCAACGGTCCGCGCGGGACCAGCAACTCCGGCACCAGCGGGAGCGGCGAGACGATCCGAAGCCCCTCCTCTTCCAGCGCATCGGCGATCGCCCGCAGGCCCGCGTCGTCACCCGCTCCGCGCAGCCGTGTCAGCACTTTGAGGCCGAGCCAGTCGGGGCGGAGATCGAGCAGCTTCGGCTTGCGGATCCCGCCGCAGAGCACCGCCTCGGTGACGCCGGAGCGGCGCAGGACCTCGACGATGCGCCCGAGCTGGCCCACCTTGACCCAGGCGGCGGCGCTCAGGGACGGATCGCTCTCGCCCTCGTGCGCGACGGTGACGACGCTGCGGCCGGCGCGCCCGGCAGCCTCGGCGAACAGGACAGGCAGGCGCCCCGATCCGGCGATGAGCCCGATCGGCGCGGAGGTCACCGCGCGATGCCCCGCTCGGTTCCGTCGAGGAAGGCGACGAAGTGGTCGATCTCGGGATGGCCGCCGTACTCCGCCTTCACGTGCGCGACCGCCTCGCGCAGTCCCATCTTGCTGCGAAAGACGATCTTGTACGCGCCCTTGACCCGCGCCTGCGCGTGCTCGTCGAAGTGCGCGCGGGTCAGGCCCACGGTGTTCAGGCCGACCACTTCGGCGCGGTCGCCCTGCACGGTGACGTAAGGCGGCACGTCCTGCGTGACCATCGCGCCGCCGCTGACGAAGGCCAGCCGCCCGATGCGGGTGAACTGATGCACGGCCGCCAGGCCGCCGAAGATGACGTGGTCTTCCACCTGCACGTGGCCGGCAAGGGCGACGGAGTTGGCGAGGATGCAGCCGTCGCCGAGCTGGACGTCGTGCGCGACGTGGCTGTTCGCCATCAGCAGGCAGCCGTTCGCGATCCGCGTCACTCCTCCGCCGCCGGCGGTGCCGATGTGGATGGTGGCGAACTCCCGGATGCGGTTCGCGTTGCCGATGACCAGCCGCGTCTGCTCGCCGGCGTATTTCAGGTCCTGCGGGATGGCGCCGACGGCGGCGAACTGGAAGATCACGTTCTCCTGGCCGATGGTGGTGTCGCCCTCGATTACCGCGTGCGGACCCACGCGGGTGCGCGCGCCGATCTTCACCTTGGGCCCGATCACCGCGTACGGGCCGACCTCCACGCTGGAGTCGAGCTCCGCATGCCTGTCCACGATCGCCGTCGGATGGATCGCCACGTCAGTCCTTTCTGTCCGCAATCATCGCCATCATCTGTGCCTCGCTCGCCGGCTGGCCGTCCACTTTCGCCTCTCCGGCGAGCCGCCAGATGGCTCCCTTCTGGCGTTCGATGCGCACGTGCAGATCGAGCCGATCGCCGGGAACCACCGGCCGCCTGAACTTCACCGCGTCGAACGACATCAGGTAGATGACCTTCTGCGAAGGGTCGAACGGCGCGCCCTCGTACGCGAGCAGCGCTCCGGCCTGCGCCAGCGCCTCGAGCTGGAGCACCCCCGGCATCACCGGCTTGCCGGGGAAGTGCCCCTGGAAGAAGGGCTCGTTGAAGGTGAGGTTCTTGTAGGCGTGGATCCGCTGGCCCTTGACGACTTCGACGACGCGGTCGACGAGCAGGAACGGGTATCGGTGCGGCAGCGCGGACAGGATCTTCTCGAAGTCCATCACTTTCGCTCCTTCTCCAGCTGCTCCACCCGCTGCTGGAGCTTGCGCACTTCCCGCAGGAGGTCGGGAACCCGCGGGAGCGCAGCGCTCAGGCGCAGCCAGTCACGGTGGGCGATGGCCGGAGAACCGCTGAGCGTCTCACCTTCCTGGACGTCGCGCGCGACGCCCGACTGCGCACCGATGCGCGCTCCATCGCCGATGCGCAGGTGCCCGACGACTCCCACCTGACCGGCGAGGATGACGCCTTGCCCCAGTTCCGTCGATCCGCTGATCCCGCATTGGGCGACGAGCAGACAGAGGGGCCCGACGTGCACGTTGTGGCCCACCTGGACGAGGTTGTCGATCTTGGTCCCGCGGCCGACGACCGTCTCGCCGAGGGTGGCGCGGTCGATGCAGGAGCAAGCGCCCACCTCGACGTCGTCCTCGACGCGCGCGATCCCGGCCTGCGGCACCTTGCGGTGCATCGGACCGTTGCCGTCGCCTTCCAGGTCGAAGGCGAAACCGAAGCCGTCGCTGCCGACCACGGCGTTGGGCTGCAGGATGACACGGTCGCCGACGATGCAGCGCTCGCGCACCACCGCACCCGGCCAGAGCACGCACGCCTCGCCGACGCGGGCGCCGTCGAGCACGCGCGCGCCGGCGTGCAGGGTCGTGCGGGCCCCGATCTTCGCGCCAGGGCCCACGTAGGCGCCGGGGGCGACGGCGGCGGTGGGATGGACGTCCGCGGTCCCGTCGATCAGCGCGCCGCGCTGGATGCCGGGCACCACGACCAACTCCTCGTGGAAGAGCGCGCTCGCCTTGGCGAAGGCGACGTAAGGCTGCGCCGCGACCAGGCGCGCGGCGGAAGGAGGAACGTGGGGAATGTCGTCCTCGCAGACGATCACTGCCCCCGCGCGCGTGGCGGCAAGCTCCTTGCGGTAGCGCGGATTCGCGTAGAACGCGATCTGGGAAGGCCCCGCCGACTCCAGCGGAGCGACGCCCGACATGCCGCTGGTGCCTGGGCCGCGCAGCTCCGCCCCGATGCGCCTTGCGAGCTCCTCGAGCGAGAGCTGCGTCGCCTGGGTACGCACGGGGCGCCGAGCTTACTTCTTGGGCGGCGTCGGCGGAGGCTTCGCGGGCGTGGCCGTCTTCGCGGCCTTCGTCTCTCCCTTGCCGAAGCGCTCGTTGTACCGGCGGACCACTTCGTTGGTCATGTCGGAGGCGGCGGGAGCGTAGAGCAGCGCGGCCTTGTCGAGCACGAAGGTGAAATTCTCGCGGTCGCTGATCTCGGCCACCACCTGGAGGAGCCGCTTGGAGATGCTCTGCATCGCTTCCTGCTCCTTGCCCGACAGCTCTTCCTGCATCTGCCCCGCGGCGGTCTGGGCTTCCATGAACGCTTTCTGCAGCTGCTCCTGCCGCTGCCGCTTCGCTTCGTCCGAGAGCACCGGGGCCTGCTTGTCGTAGTCTGTCCGCATCTTCTCCAGATCGGCGCGCTTCTTCTCGAGGTCGCTGCGCTTCTGCTGCAGCTCGGCCTGCAGGCGGCCGCGCGCGGCCTTCCCTTCCTCGACTTCCTGCACTGCGCGCTGGACGTCGACGTAACCGATCTTCATGGCCTGCGCGAACGCACCACCGGCCGCGAGGAGCAAGGCGAGCGGAACCAGAAAACGACGCATCTTGTGTCCTTCTCTCCGGTATTTGGAACCGGCGCACCCTAATGGCACGGGCGCGGCGGGTCAAGGCCGAAGGCCGGGCGGGCGAGCGGGGTTTCCTCTGTAGACGCGTGGGAGCGGGAAAGGTTCACGGGTACGGGGCGGGAGCCGCCGCCCAAGCTGGGCTGGCGGACCGCAGCTCGCGGCGCGCCACTCGCCAACACGTCTGCAACTTGAAAAGGCGCACATCGTTCGAACTGGCGGCCGGCGAAGCGGATGGCCGCAGCGAAGATTGCCGCGGCGGTTCTGATCCGTGCGACGCGCGCCGCGTGTTCAAGTACGACCGGCTCATTTTTCGGCGGTCGGAGCACTAGATAGTCGAGAGCTTCCTGTCCTATGGTCGGGGACATGACGGTTCGGCGGATGGATCACGTCGGCGTTGTGGTCGACGACCTCGCAGCTGCTATCGCTTTCTTTGTCGAACTGGGTCTGGAGTTGGACGGCGAGGCGCCAGTCGAGGGACGTTGGGTGGACCGCATCGTCGCGCTCGACGGCGTCCGAGTCGACATCGCAATGATGCGGACCCCGGACGGCCACGGCCGGCTTGAGCTGACAAAGTTCCACAGGCCGACGGCGGTCAGCGCTGAGCCGAAAAACGCACCGCCGAATACGCTGGGCATACGTAACATCATGTTCGCCGTCGAAGACATCGAGGACGTCCTTGCCCGCCTGCGCGCCCATGGCGCCGAGCTCGTTGGCGAGGTGGCGCAGTACGAGGACCGCTATCGGCTCTGTTACGTCCGCGGCCCTGAGGGCATCATCGTCGCGCTGGCCGAGCAGCTCAGCTGAAGCGAATCCTGGCGCTGGAGCATCTCGATTCCGGGCTGCCGGCCGACGGTCCGCGCGACCGCCGCCGCGGTCGGCGCGTACCACCGCGAGGTCGGCCACGTCCTCAGCGGCGAGCTGGCGCCGACTTCGGGCGCGCGCTGTATCGAATCGCGAAGGCATTCCCGCGGGCGAAGCGAATCCATCTCGTCCTCGATCACCACTACCTGGCTCGACGCCGCCGAGATGGCGACGGGAGCCACTAGAAGAAGTTCCCGATCGTGAACTCGAACAGGTACGAATCGTCGATGGGCCTGCGGGTGAGCGGGAAGCCGACCTCGAAGCGCAGCGGGCCGAGGGGGGAGAACCAGCGGAGGCCGAAGCCGGTGCTGTGGAAGAGGCCCAGCGGCAGCGTCCCGCCGCGCTGCGAGCTCTGGAAGAAGTTCTCCTTCTCCGAGAAGACGTTGCCGGCGTCGTAGAAGACCACTCCCCGCAGGCCCGCTCCTCCGAAGATGGGAAACTCGATCTCCCAGTTGGTGATCAGCTCCTTGTTGCCGCCGACGGGGAAGTCGATGATGGTGGCGTTGGGCTCGCTGGTCGAGGCGATGGGCAGCGTCGGCGAGATGGTGCGCAGCGAGTACCCGCGGATGGAGTTGATGCCGCCCTCGAAGAACTTCTCGCTGATCGCGACCGGATGGTTGATGGGATCGGTCGCGCGGATGTACCCGACCGAGATGTTTGTCTTGAAGACCATGCCGAGCACCAGCGGGCGGTAGAAGCGCTCGATCACGCGGAAGCGCTGGAAGAGGTTCTGGCTGGCGAACAGCGAGGAGGCGAACTCCGCCGACGCGGACTCCAGGTGGCCGTTGGTGGGGAAGAGACGGTTGTCGCGCTTGTCGTAGTTGAAGGAGACGCGGATGCTGGAGGTGCGGCCGGAGGTGAACTGATTCGCGAGCACGTCCTGGGTGCCCACCGCCGCCGTCACGTTCACCTTCTCCAGCGTGTACGTGAGGAAGAGGCGGAAGTCCTCCAGCCAGGGCGCCACGTTGCTGAAGTCGTACCCGGCGGTGAGCGATCCGCCGTTCGCCTGCCGGTCGAATCCGGAAAACAGCAGCTCGCTCCGGTACAGATCGACGGAGCCGGTCCACTGCGTGTCGAGCACGTACGGGTCGAGGTAGCTGAGCTGGAAGAGCTGGCGGATGCTGGAGATCTGCAGCGAGAGCGACGCCGTGTGCCCGTACCCGAGCAGGTTGTTCTGCGCGAGCTGCGCCTGGCCGAAGAAGTTCTCTCCACCGGCGAAGCCGAAACCCACCTGGAACGTGCCGGTGAGCTTCTCCTTCACCGACACCTCCAGGATCATCTTGTCGTCGGTCGTGCCTCGCTTCTGGTTGATCTCGACGCTGTCGAAGAACCCGAGGGCGGTGACCCGGAGCTTGGAGGCGCGCACGCCGGTACCGCTGTAGAGATCGCCTTCCGCGATGCGCATCTCCCGGCGGATGACCTTGTCGCGGGTCTTGTTGTTGCCGACCACCTCGATCTTCTCGATGGTGACCGGCTGGCCTTTCTGGAAGACATAGGTGAGATCGACCAGCCTCTTCTCGGCGTCGACGGCGGTGTCCGGCGTGACGTTGGCGTAGGCGTAGCCCTTGTCCTTGTAGACGTCGAGCAGCCGGTTCATGTCGTTCTGCAGGCGAGTCTTGGAAAACCGCTCGCCGCTCCTGGTGGTGACCAGCGCGAGCAGCTGCTCGCGGGGAATGAGCAGATCCCCTCCGACGTCGATCTTGCCGACGTCGAACGGTTCGCCCTCGTCGATGGGCATGGTGATGAAGATGTAGCGCTTGTCGGGAGAGAGCTCGATCGCGGGCTTGCCGAACTTCACGTAGATGTAGCCCTGGTCGAAGTACAACCCCTGCAGGACGACCTCGTCGCGCTGGAACGCTTCCTCGCGATAGGTCCCCGCACCGGTGAGGAAGGAGAACAGGCCGCCCTCCTGCGTCAGCATCGCTTCCTTCAGCTCGGGATCGCTGAGCGCGTGGTTGCCGACGAAGCGGATCTCCTTCACCGTGATCTTCGCGTGCTCGTTGACTTGGAAGATCACGTTCACTTCGTTGTTCGGCAGCGGGACCACCTTGGGGGTGACTTCAGCCAGGAAGAATCCCTTCTCCACGTACTTCTCCTGCATCTTCCTCGCCGACTTCCGCACCGCCTGCTGATCGAGGATCTGGAACGGCTTGACCTCGATGGTCTCCTTGAAGTCGTCCTTGGAGAGCTCCTCGTTGCCCTCCAGCTTGATCTCGCGCACCGCCGGCTTCTCGCTGACGAGCACGGTGAGCGTGTAGCCGGTGAGCGGCGGCTTGGCGGCGCTGATGTCGAGCTTGACGTCGTTGAAGTAGCCCATCTTCCAGACGGCGAGCAGCGCGCGCTTCAGCTTCTCCTTGTCGTAGGTATCGCCGGCCTTGATCGGCATCGCGGCGCGGATCGCGTCGGTTTCGACGCGGCGGTTTCCCTGCACGTTGACGCGCGCGATCGTCCCCGTCTCCGGAGCCTTGGCGGCAGCCTCCGCCGCCGTCTCTCCTGTCGGGATCGTCGGCGCCTCTCCGACCTTCTGGTCCGGCGCCGCGCCTGCAGGCGTTCCCGCCTCGCCGGGCGCGGGACTTTTTTGCTCGCCCGGCGTCGTCGTCTTCCCGGGCGTCGCCCCCTGCGCCGGCGGCGTCCTCGGCGGGCGCTGCTGTGCGCGGCCCGCCGCTGCCGCGAGAGTCAGGGTAGCGAAAAGAAGGGCCGTCCGCATGGGGCGAGGGCGCGGACCCTAGCCGAATTCCTCTGGTGCGACAACGGGAAAGGTCAGGGCGCCGGCAGGGCGAAAAGCGACGCAACACGGTCGCGAAGCGCGGCTCCGCGCTCGACCTTCCCGGCGGTGCGGTCCCCCGCGCTGCGGTGCCAGCGCGGCGCACCTTGGTAGCCCAGCGATCTTGAAAAGGCAGACATCAACCGGAACGCAACCGCTCAGCGAGGATGTCCCGACACAATCCGAGGCACTGGTCGCAAATGGAAGCTTTCTCGTCGCCGACGATGACGCGCACCTTGCGGCGGCTCTTGCTGCAGAAGGAGCAGGCGTCGGGAAGAGTGGCAAGGCGTGGTTCTTGTCCTCGGGCCATGTCCGACAGGTTTTCGACGCACGAATCACAAATGAAGAGGCCAGGGCCGGCGACGAGCTTCTTCGATTCCGTTGGTGCCTGGCCGCAGAAGCTGCAGTTGCCGCCGATCCGACTTGGCGGCTTCTTCCGCTTCAGGCCCAGCCAATCGCGCAGACCCACGCTTCCTCCAGTCGACTGGCGAAAGACGATGTCCGCTCAATCAAGTTAGCACGCGGATCCCGAACCGGCATCGCCCGAGCGCGGCCTTCTTGAAAAGGCAGACATCGCCCGGGATCGCTCGTCGGGTTTCGCGACGCGATGTCAGACCCCCTCGCTACGATCGCAGAATGAAGAACGCTCAACAGGAACTGCCGTTTCGCCAGTGGGGTGGTGCGCGCAAAGGCGCAGGACGCAAGCGACAGTCGGCGCGAGCGAATGTCCCGCATCGACCGCGCGAGGAATTTCGCAAAGGTGCGCTGCACGTCACGCTCCGCATCCGCCGCGAAGTATGGAACCTCCGGACGCACCGCTGCTTCCGCGCACTGCAACGCGCGTTCGCGGCCGGGTGCGAGCGCTTTGGCTTCCGCCTGGTGCACTTCTCAGTGCAGGGCAACCATATCCACATGATCGTCGAGGCGCCCGATGCCGAGGCGCTCGCCCGCGCGATGAAGGGCATCGAGGTGCGCATGGCGCGGGCGCTCAACAAGGTGATGGACCGCAGCGGGCCCGTGTTCGCCGACCGCTACCACGCGCACGTTCTCACTTCACCACGCGAGGCCGCCAACGCGGTCCGGTACGTCCTCGAGAACTGGATCGTCCACGCGATGCGCAACGCAGATCCTGCTCCGTCTGGCGTGGACCCATTTTGCTCCGCAGCTGTGCGGGAGTGCGGACCGCCGTTGGTCGCGCAACCGCGCTGGTGGTTGCTCTGCGTCGGCATTCGGAAGCGCATCGAACGTCTTGCGGCCTGACGTCTTCCTGTCAGGCTCGTCATTGTCAACTTCGCGCACGCTGACAGGTTTTTTTACGCATCAGATCCCGCATGTTACGCACGCCGCCATGCCCGTCGTGCAGCTCCGCCGCCCCGAATCCCCACTGCGCACCTCGCTCTCAGAGGACGGCGTCAGGGCGGCACCTTTCCTCAAATGGGTGGGCGGCAAGACCTCGCTCCTTCCCGAGCTGCTCCGCCACGTCCCGCCGCGCATCCGCCGCTATCACGAGCCGTTCGTCGGCGGCGGCGCCCTCTTCTTCGCCGTCGCCCCACGCCGCG
>Ga0209474_10004588_pt1 | contig 11893 bp, 9 predicted proteins | sample GraSoiAngelo_145_FD_185902 | JGI IMG/M metagenome (GOLD analysis project Ga0209474, IMG submission 185902) | Grasslands soil microbial communities from the Angelo Coastal Reserve, California, USA - 14_1009_05_20cm (SPAdes) (version 2) | ecosystem: Environmental > Terrestrial > Soil > Grasslands ...
GTCGGTATTGCTTACTAAGCGCGGCGGCTGGACGTACCCGCGTACCGCGTGCGCTACTATGGTCGGGATGAGCCGGTTGGCGCGTGCGCTCCGTGAACGCATTCTCGTCCTCGATGGCGCGATGGGGACGATGATCCAGGCCGCGGAGCTTACCGCGAGCGACTTCGGCGGCGAGCGCTATGAGGGCTGCAACGAGTACCTGAACCTCACGCGCCCCGACGTCATTCGCGGGATCCACGCGGCCTATGTCGATGCGGGCGCGGACGTCGTCTCCACGAACACCTTCGGCTGCGCGCCCTATGTGCTCGGCGAGTACGGGCTCGCCGACCGCGCGCACGAGCTGTGCGTGGCCGCCGCGCGCCTCGCGCGCGAGGCCGCCGGGGACCGGTTCGTCGTCGGCGCCATGGGCCCGTCGACGCGCTCGATCAGCGTCACGCGCAACGTGACCTTCGATGACGTCATGCACGCGTACGAGGTGCAGGCGGCCGGCCTGCTCGCGGGCGGCGTGGACGCGCTGCTGCTCGAGACGGCACAGGACACGCTGAATCTCAAAGCCGCGGCGCTGGGCGTGCGCGCGGCGCAGCACGCCGCCGGGCGTGACGACGTACCCCTGATGGTAAGCGCCACCATCGAGCCGATGGGCACGATGCTCGCCGGCCAGGGCGTGGAGGCGCTGTACATCTCGCTCCAGCACCTCCGGCTCTTTTCGATCGGCCTCAACTGTGCGACCGGCCCCGAGTTCATGACGGACCACCTGCGCTCGCTCGCCGGCCTGGCCACGTGCTGGACGAGCGTGTACCCGAATGCCGGGCTGCCGGACGAGCGTGGCCAGTACGGCGAGACGCCGCAGAGCCTGGCGCTCAAGCTCGCGCGCTTCGTCGGCGAGCGCTGGGTCAATTTCGTCGGCGGCTGCTGCGGCACCACGCCCGAGCACATCCGCGCGATCGCGCGGCTCGTCACCGGCAAGCCGCCGCGCGTCCCGGCCGCCGTCGAGCCGCAGGCCGTGAGCGGGATCGAGATCCTCTATCCCAACGACGACAATCGCCCCGTGTTCGTGGGCGAGCGCACCAACGTCATCGGCTCGCGCAAGTTCAAGGAGCTCGTCGTCGCGGATCGCTTCGACGACGCGGCGGAGGTCGGGCGTGCCCAGGTGCGGGCCTCGGCGCAGGTGCTCGACGTGTGCCTGGCCAATCCCGACCGCGACGAAGCGGCGGACATGGACCGCTTCATGCGCGAGCTGACCCGACGCGTGAAGGTCCCGCTGATGATCGACTCCACCGACGCGGCGGTGCTCGAGCTCGCGCTGCGCCACTGCCAGGGCAAGGCCATCGTCAACTCGATCAATCTCGAGGACGGCGAGGAGCGCTTCGAGCACGTGGCCCCGATGCTCCGCCGGTACGGCGCGGCCGTCGTCGTCGGCTGTATCGACGAGAACAAGCAGCAGGGCATGGCCGTCAGCCGCGAGCGCAAGCTCGCCGTCGCCGAGCGCTCGTACGAGCTGCTCACGCGCAAGTACGACATTCCCGCGCGCGATCTGATCTTCGATCCGCTGGTGTTCCCCGTCGGGACCGGCGACGTCAACTATATCGGCTCGGCGGTCGAGACGATCGAGGGCCTGCGCGCGATCAAGTCGCGCTTCCCGGAGTGCAAGACCATTCTGGGAATTTCCAATGTCTCATTCGGGTTGCCGCCGGCCGGTCGAGAAGTCTTGAACGGCGTCTTCCTCTATCACTGCACCAAGGCCGGCCTCGACTACGCGATCATCAACACCGAGCGGTTGGAGCGCTATCCGTCCATTCCAGAGGAAGAGCGCCGTCTGGCCGAAGATCTGCTGGAAAACCGCGGCGCCGACCCCGTGGCCGCGTTCGCCGCGCACTTCCGCGACCGCGTGAAGACCGTGACGCCGCGGGAGACGCTTCCGCTGGACGAGCGGCTCGCGCGCTACATCGTCGAGGGCAGCCGCGACGGACTGCTCGAGGATCTGGACGCCAAGCTTCGTGAGGCGGCCCCGCTGGCCATCATCAACGGGCCGCTCATGCGCGGCATGGACGAGGTCGGGCGGCTCTTCAATGACAACCAGCTGATCGTCGCCGAGGTGCTGCAGTCGGCGGAGGCGATGAAGGCGGCGGTCGCGCACCTCGAGCCGCACATGGAGAAGGCGGAGTCCGCCACGCGCGGCGTGATGGTGCTGGCCACCGTGAAGGGTGACGTCCACGACATCGGCAAGAACCTCGTCGAGATCATCTTCGGCAACAACGGCTACCGCGTGATCAACCTCGGTATCAAAGTGCCGCCGGAAGACCTCATCGCCGCGTATCACACCCACAAGCCGGACGCCTTCGGCCTGTCGGGACTGCTCGTCAAGTCCGCGCAACAGATGGTCGTGACCGCGCAGGATCTCAAGGCGGCGGGCATCGAGATTCCCCTGTTCGTCGGCGGCGCGGCGCTCACGAAAAAGTTCACCGCCACCCGCATCGCCGCGGAATACGGCGGGGTGACGCTCTATGCCAAGGACGCGATGGACGGCCTCGACCTCGCGAACCAGCTGTTCTCGGCGGTGACGCGTGAGCGTCTCGTCGAGCGCGTGCGCGCCGAGCAGGCGGCGCTGGCGCGCGGCGCCGCCGCCGCGGATGCGCCGCGGCCCGCCGCGCCGCCGGTGCGCACGACGGCCGTCGTGCCGCGCGTGGACCCTTCGGTGCCGCCCGATCTCGAAGCGCACGTCCTGCGCAACGTGCCGCTCGCGCAGATCTATCCCTACCTCAATCTCCAGATGCTCTACGGCAAGCATCTCGGGCTGCGCGGGCTCGTCTCGCGGCTGCTCGCCGACGGTGATCCCAAGGCGCGCGAGCTGCACGAGGTGGTCGAGACGCTCAAGGCCGAGGCCGTCCGCGACCACCTCCTGCGCGCCGACGGCGTCTACCGCTGGTTCCGTGCGCGCGCGGAAGGCGAGACGCTACGCCTGTTCGGACCCGACGCCCGCGAGGTCGGACGCTTCACGTTCCCGCGGCAGTCGGCGGGCGAGCGACTGTGCCTCACGGACTACGTCCGCGACGACGTCGATGACTACATTGCGCTCTTCGCGGTCACGTGCGGTATCGGCGTGAGAGAGCGCGCGCAGGCGTGGAAGGAGCAGGGCGCCTATCTACGATCGCACGCGCTGCAGGCGCTCGCCATCGAATCGGCGGAGGCCTTCGCCGAGATGCTCCACGCGCGCCTGCGCACGCTGTGGGGCTTCCCCGATCCGCCCGAGCTCCCGATCGAGGACAAGCTGAAGGCGCGCTATCGCGGGCTGCGCGTGTCGTTCGGCTATCCCGCCTGTCCGGAGCTTGCCGATCAGGCGACGCTGTGGCGATTGCTCCGGCCCGAGCAGATCGGCGTGCAGCTGACCGAGGGGTTCATGATGGACCCGGAGGCCTCGGTCTCGGCGCTGGTGTTCCACCACCCCGCCGCGAAGTACTTCAAAGCCGAGTAAGTCCCCGCAGGAGCGGCCGCAGCGCGCGCACCTCAGCCTCGAGCCGTTGGAGCCGCCGGCCGATCTCCCTGCCGCGCGCGGCGGGAGTCGCGAGGTAGCCGCGCTCGACGAGGTCGATGAACGCCCCCGCGATGGCGTCGGCGTCCCAGGCGCGCCCGCGGCCGGGGTGATACCAGCGATAGACCCAGTTGGACATGCCGAGCAGCGCCAGCACCAGCAAGCGCGGCTCCGCAGCACGAATCTCGCCCGCCCGCGCCGCGCGCTCGACGATGCCGCGGACCGTGCGGTCGTAACGCCCCTTGCGACGCACGATGTCCTTCTGCAGTCGTGAAGGCAGGCTGCCCTCCTCGCTGAAGAAGACCGTGAGGAACGCGCGCTCCGCCACGACCAGGCGCACGTGGTGACGAATCACCTCGCGCAGCTGGTCGGCGGGCGACAGCGCGCTCGCGCGGATCGCCGCGAGGCCCGCCTCGGCCAGCGTCATCGTGCGGTGGAAGATCGCCGCGAGCAGGTCTTCCTTCGAGCGAAAGTATCCGTACACGGTCGCCTTCGACATGCTCAGGCGCCGGGCGAGCTCGTCGAGGGTGGTGGCGCGATAGCCGCGCGCGCGGAACAGCTCGGCGGCGGTGGTGAGGATCTCGGTCCTCACCAGGGCTCGACGCGACGGCCGCGCGCGCCCGCGTCTCAGTGGTGGCAGGCGATGCAGTCGAGCGGCGCGTGCGTGTCGCGCGTCGCGTTCTCGCGGCGGTGACAGTCGACGCACCAGCCCATCGTCAACAGACGCTGTGGCGGGTGCAGCCCGACCAGGCGCGCGAGATCGTGGGCGAGCCCGGGCCCGGTATCGGCGCCCACCACCGGCATGCGCTCGATCGGACCGTGGCAGGTCTGGCAGGCGACGTCGGCGCGCACGTGCGCCTTGTGCGGGAAGTAGGTGAACTCCGGCACCTTGAAGACGCGCATCCACGGGATCGGTGCGCCGCGCCGCGCGTAGTCGTGGATTTTCCCGATCTCGGGATTGTCGGCGACGCCGATGATCTTGTGGCAACCGACGCAACGCTCGATGCTCGGCAGCCCCGCGTACTCCGAGCGGCGCGCGTCGGCATGGCAGTACTGGCAGGGAATCTGGAACGAGCCCGAATGAATGACGTGGTTGAAGAAGATCGGCTGTCGCGGCGCCCGCGGCGGCCGCGCCAGCGTCGTCGGCCCACCGCGGTAGTCGGGCCGCGCCAGCGTCCGCACGAACGCCACCACGCGGCGGATCTGATCGGCGCTGAGCGTGCGATCGAACGGCGGCATCGTGGGCGCGAGACCTTGCGCCGGGCCGCCGTGGGTGATCACGCTCACGAGGAATTCATCCGGCAGCCCGTTCATCAGGCGCCCGTCGGCCAGATCGGCGGGTCGGGTGGCGAAGCTCGCCGCGGACGCGCCGTCGCCGCGACCGCCCTCGCCGTGACAGGCCGCGCAATGCGTGGCGAACAGCGCGCGTCCGGCCTGAACGTCACGCTCGGTGTGCGACGCGGCCAGCGCGCGCGAGCCGAAGACGGTGAACCACGCGGCGAGGAAGGCCACCGCGAGCGCCGCACCTCCGGCGGCCCAGCTCCGCCACTTCACGCCGCAGGTCCTCCCGGACCGCTATTCGCGAATCAGCCGGAGCCGGCGCTGCAGGTACGCGTGACGGACGGCGCTGTACATGTCGATCACGCTTTCTTCGAAGCCCTGGAAGAGATCCAGGTTGAGCGACCGCTCGTTGACGATGTCGCCCACCTTCATCGCGAGGCGCTCCCAGATCAGCGGCAAGAAGTAGGAGAGCGGGTCCAGCGCGCTGTCGACGGCCTTGCCCACGCCATCGCGGACGGTGAGCGGCTCGAGGAACGGCACGATGAGGTACGGCCCGGACCCGACGCCCCACACGCCGAGCGTCTGGCCGAAGTCCTCACGGCTCTTGAGGATGCCGAAGACGTCCTTGGCGGGATCGAACAGCCCGCCGACGCCCGCGGTGCTGTTGATCAGGAAGCGGCCGAGCTCGCGGCCCGCGCCCTTCACCTTGCCCTGCAGCAGGCTGTTCACCAGGCGCGGCACGAACGAGATGTTGTCGAAGCCGTTGGAGATCATGATCTGAATCTCGTCGGGCACGACGAAGTTGTAGCCCTTGGCCACCGGCTTCAACACGTACGTGTCCAGGCGTCGGTTGAAGTTGAACATCGGCTCGTTCCAGCGCTCCCACGGGTCGTACTCGTCGGGCTCCGCGTCGGTCCCGACGTCGTCGCGCGCCTGGGCCATGCCTTCTTCGAGCGCCGGCGTCTCGGACGTCTCGGGCGTCGACTGCGCCTGGGCGGCGACCGGGTCAGGGGCGCGATCGCCCTCGGGCGACGTGGCCGTCGAGCCCGCCGGTTCGGCGTCGGCCGGCAGCGCGGCCTCGATCGTGCGCGGCGGCCCGGCGACCGGCAGCGACACTGCGCTGCCAGTCGCCGGGCCGCCGACCTGCCGGGCGTCGGGCCGCGCGGTGTGGGAGAAGGTGCTGCAGGCCGTCACGGCGAGGGCGAGCGCGCCGAAACAGGCGACGGTGGCGAGGCGATTCAACGCCAAGCGAAGCAAAGCCGCACCTCCCGAACAGATTGATCCCCGGAAACTGGCGCCACAATATATCCAAGTCCCTCTCCGTTGGCGATATCCAAATGGCGACGGTGGCGCCCTGCCTACCGTTTGCATTGTCACAATCGGTCGAAAGAGCGTATGTTGAGAGGCGCTGTCGGGAAGGAGAAGCGCTAGCGTGAGTCGAGGCCGTGCTCGTGAGTTCTGGTGTTCCGTCGTATCCGAGCCCGTGATGATCCGCCTCAAGCGGCCGGGAGGGTTCGGTCGCGTCCAGGGCTACTTCGTGCAGTGCAATCAGACTGAATGTCAGTACGTCGAGGAAAACAAACCGCCCTGTCCGTTGCACGCGGGACTCTTCGCCGACGAGATCAAGGCGGCCGAGGAAGCCCGCGGCGCCCGCCGCGAAGAGTTCGAAGGCTGAGGCGGCGGGGGCGGCCCCCCCGCCGCCGTTGATTCCCCTACTTCTTGGTGGCGCCGTAGATCGCGCCGGCGGCGGCGCCCACCCCGGTTCCGATCAGCGCGCCCTTGCCCGCACCGTAGCCGGTGCCGGCGCCGATCGCGGCGCCCGTGCCGGCGCCGACGCCCGCGCCGACCAGCGTGCTGCACGCCGTCATCGTCGTGGCCAGCAGCCCGAGACCCGCAATCGTGGCGACCATTCGCTTTGTCATTTTTGCGACCTCCTGGAACTGACTCATGAATCGCGTCACGGCAATGAGACGCGCGCGATTGGGCCGCCATTCCAGGTCGCCGTGCGCGTCAGAACGGAGCGACGCTCGTGAAGCGCAGGCGGCGCCCGCGCGCATCGGTGAAGCCGAGCACGGTCGCGTGAAGACACAGACGCTGCAGCGGGTCGGTCTGCGCGCCGAAGGCGCGATCGCCGACGATCGGATGGCCGAGCGCGGCGAGCTGAGCGCGGATCTGCCCGCGCCGCCCGGTGCGCAGGCGTAACTCGAGCACGGTCGAGCGCGCACGTCGCTCGCGAACGCGGTACTCGGTGATCGCCTCTCGACCGCCGGGGCCAGTCCGTACGCGCAGCGTCGTCGGATCCTCGACGACGGGCTCGCGCAGCGTGCCTTGGTCCTCGCGCACGCGTCCCTCGACCGCGGCCACGTAGCCACGCTCGACGGCGCGCGCGACGAACTGCGCCTGAAGGTGGCGCTTGACCACCGCGGACTTCGCGAACACGAGCAGGCCCGACGTCTCGCGATCGAGCCGGTGAACGATGAAGATCCTCGCGGCGCGTCCCTGCGCGGCGACGTAGTCGGACAGCAGACGATACGCGGTGCGCCGACGCTCCCGCTCGGTGGCCACGGTGAGCAGTCCCGGCGGCTTGTCGACGACGATGAGATCGGCGTCCTCGTGCACGAGGCGGAGCGCCGACGGGAACGCCGGCGCGTCCGCGCGGAGCGTCACGCGCGCGTCGGCGCCAACCTCGGCGTCGGCACGATGCACGACGACACCATCGACGCGCACGCGTCCGGACGCCAGCCAGCCGCGCATGGCCGTGCGCGAAGCCTCCGGAAAGAGCGCCTGCAGACGATCGAGGAGACGGCTCAGCGCGCGGGGTGCGGACCGAGCACCAGCGTGACCGGCGTCGCGAGGTAGGTCGTCGCCGCGCGCTGCACGTCGGCCGCGGTGACGGCCTCCACCGCGGCACGATACCGCTCCGGGTAGTCGGCGCCCACGGCTTCCACCTCGTAGAACGCCAGATACCACGCGAGGCGTTCGCTCGTGCGGCGGTCCATCGCGTAGCGGCCGACGAGATAGCGCCTGGCCCGGGCGAGCTCCGCGTCTGGGACCGGCTCGCGCTTGATGCGGTCGACCTCGGCCAGCAACGCCTGCTCGGCCTGGGTCGCGGTCTGGGGCGTCGTGCCCAGATAGAGCACGATCACGCCGGGCTCCTTCATGGGCTCGTAGAAGGCCGTCGCGGTGTACGCGAGCGCGCGCTTGTCACGCAGCTCGACGAACAATCGGCCTGCCATGCCGCCGCCGAGCACGCTCGAGAGGACTTTGACCGCCGCGTAGTCGCGGTGGTCGAGCGGCGGCGCGAGCCCGCCCATGAGGATCTGCGTCTGTTGCGCGGCCTGATCGATCACGCGGCGCCGCGCCGCCGCGACCGGCGCCGGACTCGTGCCGTCGAGCATCGCCGAGCTGCCGGCCGGCATCGCGCCGAAGAGACGCTGCGCCTCGGCGAGCACGTCGTCCACGGGCACCTGCCCGCTCACGGCCAGCACGATGCGATCGGGGCGATAGAAGGCGCGATAGCGGCCGACGACCGCGGCGTGGTCGAAGCGCGCGAGCGAGGCGGGCGTGCCGAGAGTCGGCAGCGCGTAAGGATGCGGCCCGTAGACGAGCGCATAGAACTCGTCGAAGGCGTGCGAGGGCGCGTTGTCGTGCCGGCGCTGCAGGCGGGACAGCACGAAGTCGCGCTCGCGATCGACCTCCTCCGGCGCGAACTTCGGCTGCAGCGCCAGCTCCGCCGTGAGCCCCAGCAGCTCGCGCCAGAAGCGGGCGAGCGCGGAGGCGCGGATCTCCGAATAGTCCGCCTCGCCCGAGGCGCTGATCTTTCCGCCGAGCGCGGCCACCGCGTCCGCGAGCTCGGCGCCGCTGCGCCGCGTGGTGCCCTTCACCATCACCGCGTGGGCGAAGTTCGACAGCCCGGCCGTCTCGGGCGTCTCCCAGCGCGTCCCCATCCGAACCAGCAGTGACACGGCCACGACCGGCGCGACGTCGCTGCGGCGCACGATGACGGTGAGCCCGTTCGCCAGCCGCGTGCGCCGGACCTCGTCCTTCGGCTGCGCGAGCACCGGCGCCGCGAGCGCCAGCACGAGCGCCGCGACGAGGACGCGCCTCACCGCGCGCCTTCCGGCAGGAAGCGCACGCGGACGTAGTTGTCGTCGCCGAAGTACGTGCGTGCGGCGGCGCGGATCTGCTCCGCGCTCACCCGCCGCACGCGTTCGAGATAGTGCACCTCGTCCTGCAGCGTCCACGTCGTCTCGGCCTGGCCGTAGGCTTTCGCCAGCCCCTCGACCGTCTCGATGTCGAACGCGTAGCTCGATTCGGCCGTGGTGATGGCGCGCTCGCGCTCGGCCGACGTCACGCCCTCGTCACGCACGCGACGCACGATCTCGCGCACCGCCGCCTCGGCGGCGTCGAAATTCTTGGCGTCGAGGCGCGCGGTGACCGATACCAGCCCGGACAGCTGCCGCGGAATGTAGCTCGCGTCGATCGTCTGCACCAGCCCGCGCTGCTCGCGCAGCACCTGGTTGAGGCGGCTCGAGGGCCCATCGCCGAGGATGTACGTCAGCAGGTCGACCGCGTAGATGTCGGTGTTGCCCGTCGGCGCCGCGTGCCACGCGATCCCGAGATACGCCTGCCGCTCGGAGCGCCGAACGTCTTGCGGCGCCCCCCGGCGCGTCGGCGGCCCGACGGCAGGGCGCACCGGCGCGGGGCCGGTCAGGCGGCCGAAGGTCTCGGCCGCAACGTCGCGCGCCTGCGCCGGTGTGACAGCGCCGACGACGACGAGCACCATATTGGCCGGCACGTAGTGCTTCTTGTAGTAGGCGTTCAGCGTCTCGCGCGTGAGATTTTTTACGAACTCGCGCGTGCCGAGCAGCGGGCGCCCGTAGGGATGCGCCGGATAGGCCGCCTCGGTGAGGCGGCGCTGCAGGAAGCGCTCCGGATCGTCCTCGGTGAGGTTCATCTCCTCGAACACGACCTTCTTCTCGCTCTCGAGCTCGGCGGGCACGAAGGCGGCGTTGACGGCGATGTCGGCGAGCAGCGCGGCGGCGGCGCGCAGGCCCGAGAGGGGGACGACGAGGTCGTAATGCGTGAAGTCGTACGACGTGAACGCGTTGCTGTTGCCGCCGAGGCCTTCGATCTCGGTGTCGATCGACCCCGGTGGCCGCGTCGGCGTTCCCTTGAAGAGCATGTGCTCGAGATAGTGCGACAGCCCCAGCTCGGCGGGCGCCTCGTCGCGTCCGCCCACGCGCAGCCAGAGCTGCACGGCGACGATGTCGCTGGCGCGGTGCTCCTGGCTGATGACGACGACGCCGTTGGGCAGGACGTGCCGCATCGGGGCGGCGGCGCCCGGCGGGCCCGGCGCGCGGGGCGTGACGCCGGCGCAGCCGGTGAGCAGCAGGACGAGGAACACCAGGAGCCGTGCGGTCGAGTCCATGGCCGATGAGCCTAGCAGATGGTCGCGTCGCCTGGCGAATCGACGAGCAGAGTCCCACACGCGGATGCCGAGCAGGAGCGCGAGGATGGCCGCATACACCCAGGGATCCGGCCGCACCTTCTTGGCCAGCCAGATGAAGTGCAGGCAGCCGGCCACCGCCGCCGCGTACACGAGGCGGTGCAGCCGCCGCCAGCGCGCGGCGCCGAGCCGCTTGATCATGCCGGTCGTCGACGTCGCCGCGAGCGGCACGAGCAGCGTGAAGGCCAGCATGCCGACGGTGATGTACGGGCGCTTGACGATATCGGCGCCCATCTCGCGCCAGTCGAAGAAGTGGTCGAGGACGACCCACACCGAAAGGTGCAGGCACACGTAGAAGAACGCGAAGAGCCCGAGCAGGCGGCGGAGCGGCATCTGCCAGCCCCAGCCGAAGAGGATGCGCAGCGGCGTGAGGGCCAGGCTCAGCAGCAGCAGCCGCAGCGTCGTCTGGCCGAGCTCGTTGGTGACGTACGAGATCGGATTCGCGGTGAGATCGTCCGTCCAGAATCCGTAGAACAGCTTCGCGAGCGGGCTGAGGCACACGAGCCACACGCCCGCCTTGAGCGCGATGCGCACGCGCCGGGACACGACGCTAGTAGTTCTTCCTCAGATCCATCCCGGCATACAGGGATGCGACCTGGTCGGCGTAGCCGTTGAGCATCAGCGTCTTGCGGCGCCGGAACTCGCCGATGCGACGCTCGGTGGCCTGACTCCAGCGCGGATGGTCCACGTCGGGGTTGACGTTGGAGTAAAAGCCGTATTCCTGCGGTGCCGCCTTGTTCCACGCCGTCTTCGGCTGCTCCTCGGTCAATCGGATGCGCACGATCGACTTCGCGCTCTTGAAGCCGTACTTCCACGGGATCACGACGCGCACCGGAGCGCCGTTCTGGTTCGGCAGCACCTTGCCGTACATGCCGACGGTGAGCAGCGCGAGCGGATGCAGCGCTTCGTCCAGGCGCAGCCCCTCCGTGTAGGGCCAGTCGAGGCCGCCGCCCAGGCCGAACAATCCCGGCTTTTGGGCGGGGAACTGCTCGGGATCTTTCAGCGTGGTGAACTCGACGTACTTCGCCTTGCTCGTCGGCTCCGCGCGCCGCAGCAACATCGAGAGCGGATAGCCGATCCATGGGATCACCATCGACCAGCCTTCCACGCAGCGCAGGCCGTAGATGCGCTCCTCCAGCGGCGCCGTCTTCAGCACCTCGTCGATGTCCAGGCGCTGCGGCTTGGCGACGAGACCATCCACGACCACCGACCACGGTCGTGGCCGCAGACTGGCGGCGTGGTGTGCGGGGTCGCTCTTGTCGGTGCCGAACTCGTAGAAGTTGTTGTAGGTCGTCGCGCTCTCGTACTTGGTCGGCGGATCGTCGATCCGGAATTTCGGGTTGGGCGTCGCCTTCAGCGCCGCGGGCTCCGGCGGCGTCGCCGCCTCGGCGCGGGCGCCGCCAACGAGCAGCGCCGCGGCGCCGACCATGAACGCGCGGCGGTCGAGGTAGATCGCCTCGGGTGTGATGTCCGCGTACTTCAGCTTCATCCCTGTTCCCCCAGGAGCCGGCGGATCATCGCCTCCGTCGCCTCGTAATCACCCTCGCCGATGTGCCGATAGCGGACGATGCCGC
>Ga0209474_10004589_pt1 | contig 11893 bp, 11 predicted proteins | sample GraSoiAngelo_145_FD_185902 | JGI IMG/M metagenome (GOLD analysis project Ga0209474, IMG submission 185902) | Grasslands soil microbial communities from the Angelo Coastal Reserve, California, USA - 14_1009_05_20cm (SPAdes) (version 2) | ecosystem: Environmental > Terrestrial > Soil > Grasslands...
GCTTTTTGCTTACCCGGTGCCGCCGGTCGCGCGCGACATCCTCATCGTCATCGCCGCGGTTACCTTGCTGGGAATGCTGGCAGCGGCATTCGCGACGAGGAAGCGCGCCACGCTGCTGACAAATTCGATCGACCGCCTCGGGCGCAAAGGCATTCTTCCGAAATTTCTGCGCACGAAGCGCCATCACATTTACCGGATTGAGCTCACGGTTTATGGATTCTACAAGCGTCGTCGCGCAGCATTCTTTTCGATGATTGGCCTCGATTTAACCGCGCACGCCACCAGCGTCTTTGAAGTCTTCATCACGCTCAAGATGCTGGGATTTCCGCCGCGCGTCGCCGCGGCATTCATTATTGAATCGCTGACAAAAGTAATTAACTTTGCCTTCGGATTTGTGCCAGGCACCATCGGCGTGTACGAAACCGGAAACGGGATCATCCTGCGCACGCTTGGTTACACCGCAGCGATTGGCGTGGCCCTGGCGATTGTCCGCAAGGCGGCAATTATCTTTTGGACCGTCATCGGCGTCATGATACTCGCCTGGCGAGCATTGCCGAATGCCTGGTCACGCGTTTTGGATCGCAGCCCTCGCTTACAAAAACTTATGGATAGCCTCGTTCTTTCAAATCTCGCCCATCGACCGGCGCGCACAATGGTCAGCATCGCGGGCATTGCGCTCGGAGTTCTGCTGGTCGTCTTTACTGTGGGTTTGGCCCACGGCCTTTTGCGCGAGCGCGGCCAGCGCGAAGCGAACATCGGCGCGCAGATCATTGTGCGACCTTCGGGAGCCGTGAGCCTCGGCGGCGGCCAAACTTTTACCATCCCGATTTCGCACGCCGCGGAAGTCGCGCGCGTTGCCGGAGTGCGTGCCGCGGTGCCGATCGGTCAACACCTCGACAAAAGCGATTCAGGATTCGGCACGCGCTTAATCGAAGGCATTCCCTATGAAGAGTATGCCGCGCTCAACAACCTGACGATCATCGAAGGGCGCGGTCTGCAAAAAGGCGATGAGGTGATCGTCGACTCAGCGTGGCGGCAGGAGCGAAACGCAACCGTCGGATCGACGATTGAGCTTTACGAGCGGCCCTTCAAACTCGTCGGCGTCTATTCGCCTCCGGGTGGTGGGCGACTGAAGATTCCTCTGTCAACGATGCAGGATCAAGTCGGTAGCGAGAATCGGGTCAACACAATCCTCGTCGCTTGCGACGATCCGAACCAACAAGAGCAGGTCGCGGCCCGCATCAAGGAACGCTTCGCCAACGATCAGATAATCCTCACGCGTGATTTGCCGGAACTCTACATGTCCAGTGTTCCGGCGCTGAACATATTTCTGCGCGTCGTCATTGGCGTCGCTACCACGATTAGCATGCTCGTGATTCTGCTGGCGATGTACACCACAGTCACCGAACGCACGCGGCAGATCGGCATTCTGAAGTCGCTCGGAATGTCGAAGCGATCGATCGCATGGGTCATCGAACAGGAAGCGATTCTCATCAGCGTGCTCGGTGTATTCGGCGGCGTGTTGCTAACTTTGATCGCGAGGTTCTTCGTCATGCGCTCGACGACGCTCGTGGTTGATGTCGAACCGAAGTGGATCGCGATTTCGCTGATCGTGGGCTTGATCGGCGGCACGATCGGCGCGCTCTATCCCGCGATGCGCGCGGCGCGCCAGGATGCTGTCGATGCGCTGAGTTATGAATAGATCTAAACTTGGCGAAATGCCTTTCCGCGCCTTATCTCTGATTTTCCTTACACTTTCAAGCTGTTTTCTCGTTCGGGCCCAAACGTGGACTGCCAAACTCGACGATACGATTCGTTTCTATCAAGCGACCGACGTTGGCGCCGTGGTTGTCGGCACAAAAAAATCTCTTTACGCCGTTGACGCGATGACCGGCGATATTCTTTGGCGCCGCAAAGAATCAACCCTGGATGAAAACGATGTCGCGCCCATCCCCGGCACCGATCTGATACTTCTCAGTTTCGAAAAAGGATCTCGGACGCGGATAGAAGCCGTCGACGCTCTCAGCGGCGACACATTTTGGCAAAGCGAGAAACTGCGCGGCGCGGTGATGCACTTAGCCGTCGACATCGACGCGAACCTGCTGGCCGTCGTACTGGCGAAAGATGCGAAAAGCGAAGCGCATGACGGCTGCAAAAGAAAGCCGGTCGTCCATCTTCTCGATCTCGGCAGCGAGATCGAGATGATGCCCACACGGTGGCCTGAGAATGAGAAGGATGAAGTTGAGTACAGCCTCGATAACTATCAGCCGCCGCTATTCGCCGATGGCCGGCTTTGGCTGTTCTACGAGGGAGTCACTTCGTATGACGCGCGCACCGGCAACGAGCGCACGCGCGACAAGTTCCGCATCAACGAAGAAGGGTTGGCGCTCACCGAAGCTCCGCCGGTCGTCGACGAAGGTTTCATCTACACCTCGGGTCGCGGGCATGTGCGCGCAATCTCACATTCGACCGGCAAGGTTGAGTGGGAAGCCAAAGACCTCGGCGTCACGCCTGAGTTGATCATTGCCGGTCACGTTCTTTACGCGCGCACCGGCGGACAGTTCACGCGTTTGAAGGACGGCGAGATCGTTGAGCGCGGTCCGTACGGCGTGGCGGCGATAGATGCGGGAAGCGGAAGGACTCTCTGGAAATACAAAGGCGCTGACAAGGGAATCACTAATCTGGTGCTGGCCGATGGCTCAAGTCTTATAATCGCTGATCATGATGACGTGATTACGATTGATGCGACGAACGGCAAGCGAGTGTCACGCGTGCCCCACCATGTGAAGCGCCCGGCGTTCGCGTTATTGAACGAAGGGGGACAGGTAGTCGTCGGTGGCCAGGAAGACATAGCCGCTTTCTCAGTGGGACGTGAGGTTTGGCGTGGTCACTATCCGCCGCCCGGACGCGGCGCGCTGCGAACAATTGCCGCAGTCGCTGCTCGGGCGGCTTCCCTTTACTTTCGATTCGGCGGCGTCGCGTCAACCGCGTTTCGCGGAATTCAGATTGCGCGCGCTGTCAGTTCGTTGAGTTCGCTTAGTTGGTCAGGACTCGCAACTCGTTCGTCCTTCTCAAACCTTCAGAGCCTGGTCACCAACAGCGCGCGTTCCTATGCAACGAACCGCTTCAAAGCTTTCGGAGTGGCTGCGAGGGTTCGCTCGCGCCTCAGTGTTCCAACAGCTCCCGACATTCGATCAGGAATTCGCGATCGCATCGTCGAACGGCGTCCGCACAACGTCGAAGACCGCCTGCTCGATCGACTCGACCCGGCTCATCAACTGGATCGATTGTCGCGCTTCCTCTTGCATCGCGATCGGTTGGCAACTCTGCACGGCAATTGGATGTACTTCTACACGGATTTGAGTGATGGCCATGGCCTGGCAGGAATAAATATCCAGAATGGATCGTTAGAACGCCAAGTGAGAGTCAGAGACCTCGACGAACGATTCATCACGGACGAAGCGGCGGAAATGTTATTTCTCGCGAATGGCAATCGACTGCTTGCGTACTCAGTAGCAAACGACTAGTTCCTCACCGCGTGCGCCAAAGAAGTCCATGATTGCCTCAATAACTCGTTAATCTTTGCCCAGTCTGCTTCAGTCACGCCGCCTTGCTCGGCTTTAGTGTCGCGAATCGTCATGGCTTCTGCACGCAGACGGCCATGCTCCATCAAACGATCGACCGGCATGCGATAAATCTCAGCCTGTAGTTCAGCGAGGGCGCGCGCCAGATCGCCCGGCTCATGCTGCGCCCGCTCGCGATGAATAATCCACCATTCAAGTTCGAGCTTCGCGGTTTTATAGACATCAAAGTCGATGTCGCTCATGTTGTGGAGGTAGCTGTAGAACTTGATTAGATAAGGGAGCGCCTTCTCATAATCCGCGCGGTCTTTCCCGTCCTTGAATACGAAAGCAGCGTGCGCCGCGTAGTAGGCGACGACGTTCGATTTCACCGGCGTCATGTGATACTGGCTGCGCAGCAGCTCAGTCATTTGATTGAACAAACGCACCCGCTGCTTCTCATAATACGAACGCCACATCGCCGTCTCGAGTCGCGCTACTTCGTTCGGATCGAACTCGCGCAAGTGCGTTGTGCGCGGATAGAAGAGATCATAGAGCACGCCGGCGATCAGCAGCACCAGCACCGCCGCAAGTATCCGCACCGCTACTCTCAGTTTTCGACGTCGGCTCGACATTTCGTGGCGCGACATGATATTTCAAGTGAGCTATCAATAACAGCATCGAAGGACAATCACATGGCCTATACACATCATGAATTGAAACATAAAACCCTCGCCGAATTGCGCGACATTGCCAAGGACATTGACCACGAAGCTTTGCAAGGCTACACGCAACTCAATAAAGAACACCTGGTCGTGGCGATGTGCAAAGCGCTGAACATCGACATCCACGAACATCACGATGTAGTTGGCATCGATAAAGCGGCGATCAAATCACGCATCAAAGCTCTCAAAGCGAAACGCGACGAAGCTATAACTGCGCACGATCATGCTGCGTTAAAGAAGACGCGCCGTGGCATTCACCGCTTGAAGCGGCAGATTCACAAGGCTACCGTTTAGCTGATTGCACTGGTTTGTTAGGAGCGGTCCATGACACTGTGGGTCGCGATTCTTTCCCTTAGTGCGGCTAGCTCCCGCAGCGTGCTCAAGGCGTTTCGATATTCTTCCAACTCCGTCAAGTTAGTGACCCATTCTTTGTTCAAGTTGTCCGCAAACGTGAACGCAAGCAAAGTCGAATAATCTCTCCGCATTTTTCATCGACAGCGTTGGTAATCTGGTTTTTGACTCTGTGGGTCGATGACCTCTTTGCCTCTCCTCAAGTGAATAATAGATTTTCAGGAGGACTAGAAGTATGCGAACTAAGATTTTGTTTTCACTCGGTGCACTGCTGATGGCCGTTGCTTTCGCAGTAGCCATGAGTCCGAGCGTGGCGGCCCAGGGCAAGGGTCATGGCGGCGGTGGTGGTGGCCGAGGAGCCGCCCCAGGAGGACCGCCCAGCGGTGTGGGCGTTGAACGCGGCATTGACCGCTCGTCTGATGCGTCGATGGGACGGGCTGATACGGGACGAGGAAATGCTTCCACCCGATCAAACAGCCGATCAGATGCGGGGCTGGATCGTGCGCGCGCGGCGAGCGATAACTTGCGAACCGCGGACAACGACTTGCGGAAGCATCCAAACCTTGCGAGCGATTTGCACGTAAATGCGAACAATCTGCGGGCTGGTTACCAAACGGCGTTGACTACCAATCCCAACCTGACCTTTGGTCAGTATGTTGCGGCTACGAGGCTGGCGCGCAACCTCGGCGACACGAATGCGAACATTACGCGCGCGGCGATTCTGGCAGGGTTGGCGAATGGAGACAGCATTGGCAAGACGCTACAGAAGTTAGGCCTAAGTAAAGATGAAGCAAAGAGCGCGCTTAAGCGCGTTGATGAGCAAGACAAAGCGAGCAGACATCGCGGCTGAACATCGTTTCTAACAACTCACAAGGCGGGCCTAACGCCCGCCTTTTTATTTTGCGGATTCGCACCTCGCTTAACACTCGTAAGCCTGAGCCAATTGTTGATTCGCATTGACTTTCAAGTCGAACTGGCATAGAAAATCTTCCGCAGTTTCCCTCTCAACAAATTAATAATCGGAAACGAGGTAGCTCAATGAAGCAAGCTATCAGTATCAACGTCAATGGTGTCGACTATCCGAATGAAGTCGAGCCGCGCATGCTGCTGGTGCATTATCTGCGCGATGTCCTCGGCCTGACTGGGACGCACGTCGGTTGCGAGACTTCAATCTGCGGCGCGTGCACTATCTTGATGGACGGCCAAGCAGTGAAGTCATGCACGATGTTCGCGGTGCAGGCGGATGGATCGAATGTCACTACGATTGAAGGTCTCGCGGCGAACGGCAATCTGCATCCGATGCAGGAAGGTTTCTGGGAATGCCACGGCTTGCAGTGCGGCTACTGCACACCCGGAATGATTATGACTTCGACGCAGATTATCGATCGAAATCCGAATCCATCGCGCGAAGAGATTCGACACGGCCTCGACGGGAATCTGTGCAGATGCACTGGTTATCAGCACATTGTTGAAGCAGTCGAGTACGCTGCCAAGAAAGCGAGCGCGTAATCATGGCTGACAAATACGTAGGAAAGAGAATCAAACGAACCGAAGATCCGCGTCTCATCAAAGGCCTCGCGCATTACGTCGACGACATCGGCTTACCGGGCACGCTCCACGTTGCGTTTGTGCGTTCGATGTATGCGCACGCGCGCATCACCAGCATCGACTCGACGGATGCGTTGAAAGTTCCGGGTGTCATTGCGGTCTACACAGGCAAAGATATCGCTACGAAGATCGGGCCAGTCCCTTGTGCGGCGGCGCTGCCGGATTTGAAAGTGCCTGACTATCGCGTGCTGGCGACCGGCAAGGCCCTGTTCGTCGGACATCCGATCGCCGCCATCGTCGCAACTGACAAGTACGCTGCCCGCGATGCCGTCGATCTGGTGGCAGTCGATTACGAAGAACTGCCCGTGGTCGTTGATGTTGAGAAGGCAGCGAACGGCGGCGCTCTGGTTCATGAAAGCTTCGGCGACAACATCGCTTATAAACTCACGTCTGGCGAAGGCGACATCGACGCGGCGATGGCGGCTGCCGATCGCATCGTCACGCAAAAGATGGTTCATCAGCGGCTGGCGCCAATTGCCATGGAGCCGCGCGGCGTGCTCGCCAGATATTTCCCCGGCGAGGAAGAACTGACTGTCTGGTCATCGACGCAGATTCCACACCTGCTGCGCACGCAACTCGCTTTGATGATCGGAATCCCGGAAAACAAGCTGCGGGTGATCACTCCGGAAGTCGGCGGCGGATTCGGATCGAAGCTGAATGTGTACGCCGAAGAAGCTCTGCTTGGCTGGATCTCGATGCAGCTCGGCAAACCCGTCAAGTGGATCGAGTCACGGCGCGAAAACGTCGCCGCGACGATCCACGGTCGCGCGCAAGTCGGCACTGTCGAAGTCGGCGTGAAGAACGACGGTACGCTGACGGGACTGCGCTACAACGTTGTCGCCGATCTTGGCGCTTATCATCAGTTGCTGACGCCCGCGATTCCGACGCTGACGGGCTTGATGCTAAGCGGCGCTTACAAAATTCCCGCGATTCAGATGAACGTCACGGGCGTCTTCACGAACAAGATGTCCACCGACGCATATCGCGGCGCTGGTCGTCCGGAAGCGACCTATGTCGTCGAGCGCATCATGGACGTGGTGGCCCGTGAATTGAATCTCGATCCGGTTGAAGTCCGTCGCAAGAACTTTCCCACCGCGAGCGAATTTCCTTTTCACACCGCGACGGGCCTCGATTACGACAGCGGCGATTACGAAGCGGCGCTCGCCAAAGCCCTCGATCTTTCCGGCTACAAAAAGCTGCGCGAAGAACAGGAACACGAACGCGGTAACGGACGGCTGATTGGCATTGGTTTGTCGAGTTACGTTGAGATTTGCGCGCTTGGCCCATCGCAAGCGATGCCCGCAGGTGGTTGGGAAAGCGCCACGGTGCGGATCGAGCCGACGGGCAAAGTCACTGTGCTCACGGGCGCATCGCCACACGGACAAGGACAGGAAACTTCGTTCGCCCAAATTGCCGCAGACGAATTGGGAGTCGATCTCAACGACATCACCGTCATCCACGGCGACACTGATGTCGTGCAGTACGGCATCGGCACGTTCGGCAGTCGCGCGACGGCGGTGGGCGGCACGGCCGTGCTCATTGCGATTCAAAAGCTGAAAGAGAAAGCCGCGAAGATCGCCGCGCACATGATGCAGTGCGATGCTTCCCGGCTGTCCTTTGAAGCAGGTTGTTATTCCCGGCAGGAAGCGGATGCGGCGGCCGTCACCGGCAAGTCCGACCCCGTCGTCCCGGTCGGCGAAGGACCCGCTGGTGCATTGAACGAAGTACCAACGCCAACGAATGGACGCGACAAAGTGACGATTCAGGAAATCGCCCTGGCCGCGCACATCGCGAAGGAAATCCCACCGGACACTGAACCGGGTTTGTCTGCAACTTATTTCTTCGAGCCGAAGAACTTCACTTTTCCGTTCGGCACGCATGTCTGCGTCGTCGAAATCGACAAAGACACCGGCGAAACTAAAATTATTAAGTACGTGGCAATAGATGATTGCGGGAAAGTAATAAACCCGCTGCTCGTCGATGGCCAGGTGCACGGCGGCATCGTGCAAGCGATCGGACAGGCGCTGTACGAAGAGGTCGTTTACGACGAGCAGGGTCAACTCATCACGGGCGAGTTGATGGATTACGCGCTGCCGAAAGCTTCACAGATGCCATGGTTTGAAACGGATCGTACTGAGACGCCTTCGCCAGTGAATCCGCTTGGAGTGAAAGGCGTTGGCGAAGCGGGAACAATCGGCGCGACACCGGCGGTCGTGAATGCGGTGGTCGATGCGCTATCGCCATACGGAGTGAAACATCTGGATATGCCGGTGAGACCGGAGAAGGTTTGGCAACTCATCAAAGGGAGATCGTCATGATTCCTGCACAATTCGATTACGCGCGCGCCAATACGCTTGATGAAGCACTGAATCTGCTGGCCCAAAATGAGGATGCGAAGATTCTCGCGGGCGGTCACAGTCTGATTCCGGCGATGAAATTACGGCTGACACAGCCGCCGCTTCTCGTAGATATCGGCCGCATCAAAGACCTCTCGTACATTCGCGAAGAGGACGGACAAATCCGCATCGGCGCGATGACCACGCATTATCAAATCGAATCGTCTGAACAGCTTCAGCAGATTTGTCCGCTGCTTCCTGAATGCGCTTCGCACATCGGCGACATGCAAGTCCGCAACAAAGGCACGATCGGCGGCAGCCTCGCGCACTCCGATCCTGCGGGCGATTGGCCGGCAGCTATCCTCGCTCTTAACGCAGAACTGGTGGCGGTGAGTAAGAACGGCGAGCGCACGATCAAAGCGGACGACTTCTTTGTCGATCTGCTGACCACGGCGCTCGAGCCTGGAGAGATTCTGCGCGAGATTCGCGTTAAGAAGAACGGCACACATCACGCCTATGCGAAGATGCCTCATCCGGCGTCGGGCTTCGCTGTTGTCGGAGTTGCAGCGAATCTGATTATGAATGGCTCGAATGAATGCCAGAGCGCGAGCATCGGCATCACCGGCGTTTCTTCAAAAGCGTATCGGGCGAGTGCCGTCGAAAGCGCGCTCAATGGTGCTTCATTAAATGACGACACGATTCAGAGCGCAGCCGCACACGCAACGGAAGGGGCGGATGTAAACGGCGACTTGTTCGCTTCAGCGGACTATCGACGTCATCTCGCAGAGGTTTACACCCGACGCGCGATCGAGGCGGCAACAAAACGAAAGACATAGAGCTATCCGCAGATTACCCAGATAAGTAATTCAGAATTTGAACTGCGTGATCCGAACGGTCGATTTCACTGCTACTCATTTCTTTTCTGCGTAATCTCCGTAATCTGCGGATTAATTCTTGATGAAGATCGACGGCATCTATCAAATCCACGCACCGCGCGAGCGCGTCTTTAACGCCATCATCGATCCTGAAGTACTTCAAAGGTGCATTCCGGGTTGCCAGGAGCTCGAAAAAACCGGCGATGATGAATACGCGGCAACGTTGAAGGCCGGCGTCGGACCCGTCAAAGGGACTTTCAAAGGCAACGTGCACCTCCGGGCTATGCGCCCGCCGGAACATTATGAATTGAGCGTTAGCGGCAAGGGCGGACCCGGTTTCGTCAAAGGCACTGCGATTTTTGATCTCGAACAGGTTGACGCTTCGAGTATGATTAAGTACTCAGGCGAGATGCAGGTGGGCGGCGTTATTGCCGGAGTGGGTCAGCGCATGATTGAAGCAGCCGCAAAAATGATGGCGCGAAAATTCTTTGCGGCACTCGAGCGCGAACTCAGCGCCGATCACCAGATACGCACCTCGACACCGTAACTCGAAAAACAGTTCTTATCACTAAAACGGAGGACCCCTGAACAATGAATATCGAAAAAGATCTTTCACTACTCGTCACACGCCTGGAAAAGCTCGAGCGACAAAATCGTTTCTTCAAAATTCTCGGCGTAATGATTCTGCTCACCGCCGGTGCAGCGCTCTTCATGGGTGCGCGTCCGCTTGACGTGCTTCAGGCTGAGCGATTCGTGCTGGTCGATTCATCCGGGCAGGCAATGGCAACGCTTGGGCCGGATGGTTCGGGGCGACCCGGCTTGAGCATCAAGGACAAGGCCACTGGAAAAGAGCGCGTCTGGTTAGGTATGTGGGGCGCGAGCGAAGCCGGGCTCGGTTTTTTTGATAAAAACGAAAAAGAACGATCGCGACTTGGAATAACTACTGACGACGTTACGCGTTTGAGCTTCTACGACGCCGCAGATAATCAAAAGGCCTGGTTTGGAATTACCAACGGTGGTCAGCCCACTGTCAGTCTTTGGGCGCCTGATCTGAAACAGCGCGCGTGGATCGGCATCAGCGAGGGCAATAAGCCCGCGGTGGCGATTGACGGCGCGAACGGAAAGTCACTGGTGTGGCTTGGTGTTTACAACAACGGACTACCGGGCGTCTCAATCTATGACAACGACGAAAAGGATCGCGTCTTCATGGGCATCACCAGTCAAGGCGAGTCGGGTGTCAGCGTCAGCGATTCAGCAGGAAACGAACGCGCGTGGCTGGGCATGTTCGGCGGGACTGTCGGCAACGGATCAGGCGTGTCGGCTAACGACTCGAATGGACGCCAGCGCGCGTTCTTCGGAATCGCCGCCGGCGGTCAGGTTCCGCGCGGTGTTATCTACAACGCAAGCAAACAGGAAACCTGGAGCACTCCAAACCAGTAGAACCAAGCGTCCCGAAAAGCTACGTCGGCCGTCGAGTTTTACTCGGCGGCCGTTGCGTGTCAGCGGAACAGTTCGTGCTCGCTATTTCGGCTTCAGGCCACCGCTTCGACTGCAACTCGTCGCATTGCTTCTGCTCGCCGTTCGACGGGCTCAATCCTTCAACAGACTATGTCGCTTCTCTGATTTCTCTTTCTCTGAGAGTTTGAAATTGTATTCGTAGAGTGCGTTCGCCCAGTTGCCGTACATAGGATTGGGCGTAGCGATGAAGTGAGTCCCGAACTGAGATCTCATTCGATCAACCGCTTCAATGCGACCAGCGATTGTCTTGCTCTTCTCGAACACTTCGTCGAAATCGTTTAGATCGTCACCCATCAGCAGCACCACATGATACTTCGCGCCAATGGTTTTGCGGCGCTTCGTTTTGCTCTCAACTGCGGGGTCGTCGCGCATCAAAAGCGTTTCGTTGTTGACCCTCGGAAAGCCAAGCCTTGTCAGGTTCTCTGCGGTTGCTTCCGTCGCTACAGGTTTGCGATTAGTTACGTAAAACACGCGCACACCTCGCGAAGTCGCATAGTTCAGAAATTCAACCGCGCCCGGCAGTGCGGTAGCGCGCGCTTGCTGCATCCACGGCTCCCAACCCTCGGGATAGGCCTTTCGCTGTTTTATGTTCATCGCTGCATAGGTGCTGGTTGACCAAACCGTCTCGTCCAAATCAACGATGACCGCGCGCCGCATTCTGATGCGATGGTTGCGTAAGTCGCGATCGAGCAGCATGTGCGCAAGATTGTAAGCTTGGTAACAAAGCGCCCGATATTCGCCGGACTGCTGCACCCAAAGCGTGGCGAGGACTTCGTTTTCTTTATCAGCGGGCTCAGGTGATTGGGCAAACGCCGAACCGTAGTTCAACGAAACAATCACGGCGACGGCAATAAACAGATGGCGACTCATGCGCTTTAAGTTTTTCATTCGACTCTCCTGAGCAATTAGAAAAAGAGGCG
>Ga0209474_10004590_pt1 | contig 11893 bp, 11 predicted proteins | sample GraSoiAngelo_145_FD_185902 | JGI IMG/M metagenome (GOLD analysis project Ga0209474, IMG submission 185902) | Grasslands soil microbial communities from the Angelo Coastal Reserve, California, USA - 14_1009_05_20cm (SPAdes) (version 2) | ecosystem: Environmental > Terrestrial > Soil > Grasslands...
GGCGAAGGTTTGCTCAGTTGCTCGCGGCAAATTTCTGAATAATGACTTGCGCAATGGTCGGCGGGTTCCATTTCTAAGTACTGCTCGAACCCGACCAGCGCCCGCTTGAAGTCGCCGGCAACATATGCGGAGAAGGCATCCTCATAAACGCGCACCATATCAGGGATAGACTCGCCCGGCTGCAATTCCCGTATCAACCCGCACACAGCTGTCGCCGCTTGTTTTCCTACCAGGCGGAAATGACCGAGTGTGCGGCATAAAAATCGGTCGCCTGCCAGTTCTCGTGCCTTTTCTCCCACTGCGATATCGACGTGCCAATATTTGGTCAAGCCCTCGATGCGCGAAGCGACGTTCACCGCATCGCCTAGTACCGTGAATTCCATTCGCTGCGGAGCTCCCACATTCCCCACCAAAACTTCACCGTGCTCTAATCCGATGCCGATTTTGTGGGTTGATCGTTTCTCTGCCTGCCATTTCTCATTTAATTGCGCCAATGCGACGCGCATATCTAGCGCCGCCCGCAGGGCGAGGCGGGCGTCGTTCTCCAATCCAGTGCTAATCGCATCGCCCCAGACCGCCATAATCGCGTCGCCGATAAACTTGTGCAGCGTGCCGCCGTGCCGGTTCACGCACCCAACCATCTCTGTGAAATATTCGTTGAGCTGGGCGATGAATTCCTTCTCCTCGGCTGATTCACTCCAAGTGGTAAAACCTCGAATGTCCGAGAAAAGAATCGTGACCGGCTTGCGGACTCCACCGCGTTTAACCTCGTCGGGGTTCTTCATCACTTGCTCAAGTACTGCTGGTGCAAGGTAGGAAGAGAAAGCGTTCCTGATTTTTCTTGCAAAAGCCGGCGTCCCCCACCAGCAAGGTGCAGCGCCACGAACCCGAGCACCGGTACGCCAAGCGGCAGCCACAAATTTGCCTGGGTAAATAAAAAGTACATTGCCGCCAGGGTCGCCACGACCACTGCGCAAAGCACCATCGCGGCTCGCGGAAAATCCAAATGCTCAAAAATCCGCACCGTCGCATAGGCGGCAAGCAGCCATCCGATCCAGATTACCCAGGCGTTTGCGATTCGCAGATAATCTTGACGCAAGATGTTGTCCAGCACGTTCATGAACACCAAGGGAACGAGACTACGCTCGTTTAGCGGGCTCGGCCCGATCTCGGAAGATCCCGTGGAGGTAAGCGCGGCCACGAGCAGTTTTCCGTTCAGATCAGGCAGACTTCCCACCGGTTCGTTGCGATACTTGCGCCCGAAGTCGTCATGCAGCTCCGCGTAGCTCCCATTTAAGAAACCATTCTCTTCGTAGCGATAGTTGATCCAGAAGTCGCCCTCGCGATTTATCGGGATTCGGCGCCGTACCTGCGGAGTGTCTATGTAAATAGCGTCGCCGAGAACGATTCGGAGCTGCTGAGGCTGCAGCTTCCAAAATTGCATTAACGATTGCAGCGGGAGACTCGGATAAAAATGATCGCCGATTTTTAGTACCAGCGGCACTTTGCGACGTACGCCGTCCAGCGAAGGCACCGAGTCGGCGAATCCAAAAAAGCAAACTTTTCTCAAAGCCTCTGTCGGAATAAGCGCCGATTCGTGGTCCGGTAACGCGTTGCTCCCTTCGACCCGGGTGAGCGGCTGCGTCAGGCCAAAATTTAGACCACGAATAGAATTCTCGTTTTTTGCTGCGGTGGTCGATGCAGCCAGAATCACCGGCGCACCGAGCATCCCAATACCTTGAATGAATGCGTCGTCATTAATCCCGTCTTCTTCCGAGAACAGGATGTCCCACGTCACGGCCGCTGGGTGAATCTCAGAAAGGAATCCCAGAAGTTCGCCATGAAAAACGCGGGCAAACGGCCAACGACCGAATTTCGTTTGGGTGCTGTCATCGATCCCCACAAAGAACAAATGCGGGTCGGCATGTTGAGCCGATGAATGTCGCAGTCTGATCAGGTAATCGAGCAGCGAAAACTCGAAGCGTTTCGCTGGCGCTGTTTGGGCTACGGCGAAACAGATCGCCAGCAAAACAATAGGCACGTAGAGTGAATATCCGCGCCAATTCCCAATAGACAGCCGACCTCGCATGGCCCATACCATAAAATCATTGCGGTGGAGGACAAGTCCAGGCGGCCGGCAGGAGGGCTTAGTGGTGACGTAGCAAAAGCCTGCATACAAGGAGTAGAAGGCTGCCTGATAGTTACGGTTTTTTTGCCGGCAAAGGCTTAGAGCTTTTGAGGATTTCTGATTCTGGCGTGAGCGTGGCCGGTTTGCCGCTGAAAATGATGCGGTTTGGCTTTTCAGCAAGCGCTTCTACCAGCGCTTTCGCGTGTGTGGTGACCACCTTCAAGTTCAACAGAACCACGTGCAACTGCTTCATTTGTTCCTGAAGTTGTTTGCCAGTCGCGCTAAGGAATGTGTCAGCCGTGCCTAACACTTTGTCTGCATCTTTGGACATGCCGTCGAGGTTTTTAACCACATTCTGTAAATTGTCCACGTCTATCTTGAGCGAATCGGCCAGTGGCCCGAGCTTCGGCGTGAATTGGTCGAGATCGACCTTCAATCCCGTGACCGTGAGATTCAGGCTGTCCAGTAACCGGTTCGCATTTTCGAACAATGGCCCGGCTGCGGCAGTGATTTGTTCGAGACCATAAGCCGGATGCCCTTCGATCGTTGCGTTGTTGGCGAGCGTCTCACCACCGGGTGTTCCCGCGGAAAGCGCTACAAATTTTGGCGAGAGCATTGTATCGGAGCTGAGCGTGGCCGTAATATCCGTGGGCAATGGCGGAATTCCTTCGTCGAGGCTTACCGTCACCAGCACAGCGTCCTTCTTGTTTGCGCTTGCTTCGCGCTCTTTGGCGGTGAGATGCCGCATCGCCAGTACGCGACCGGCTGGTGCGCCGGCATAGCGCACCTCCGAATTTATTTTTATACCGGTCACATCTTCATAATTGATTTGCAGGGTCCGTGTTGGTTTTTTGAGGTGATACCCCGACAGCGCGAAAGTGAGCGCTCCGAGCAGCACGATACTGCACGCGATCACGGACAAGGCGACAAGGTAATCGGATAAGCTGCGCTTCATGAATGCTTGTGATGAAAACGGAACCGCCCGCCGAGGAACGGGCGTGGCCGGACAAGTTGATGATCCTTATGCTCTTCCTGTGAAAGGTTCAACGGAATCGGACCGTCTGCCCGGCCGTGGATGAATTGCTGCACTTCGGGGTTTAGACTGTTTCGAATTTCATCGGGCGTGCCTTCTGCCACAATCGAGCCGTGGCCAAGCATAATCATCCGTGTGGCGATACGAAAGGCGCTGGTCATGTCATGCGATACCACCACCGCGGTCATGTGGCTGCCTTTAGTTAACTTCAGTGTTAGCTCATCGACGACGGCAGTCATGATTGGATCGAGTCCCGAGGTCGGTTCATCGCTGAATAGCAACTCGGGATCGAGAGCAAGCGCACGCGCAAGTCCCACCCGCTTTTTCATCCCGCCACTAATTTCATCTGGCTTAAGATCTTCAAACCCGGTCAACCCGACCATCTCGAGCTTTCTTTTCACGATTTGTTCAATTTCGTCGGGCGATTTCTTCGTGTGTTGAAAAAGTGGCAGGGCAACGTTCTCGCCCACGGTCAATGACGCGAGTAGCGCGCCGGATTGGAATAACATCCCAAATCGCAGCCGCACACGTTCAATCTCACGTTCCTTCATTCCTGTAATTTCTTCCCCAAAGAGTTTCACCGATCCCGCAGTCGGTTTCATGGAGCCGATCATGTGCCGGAGCAGAGTGCTCTTGCCGCAACCGCTGCCGCCCATGATAACCAGCGTCTCGCCCCGGTGAACGTTAAACGCAATGCCGTCGAGCACGGCGCGATCTCCGAATCTCCGGACGAGTTGGTCTACTTCGATGATGCTGTCTCCATTAACACTCATGCGCTGAAAAAGAAGATGCCTGTTAATACCGCGTTAGTCACCAACATCGCCAGCAAAGCTTGGACGACCGAAGCCGTGGTGGCCTGCCCGACGCCTTCGGCGCCGCCTTCCACGTTGAGTCCGGCGTTGCACGCGATCGTAATGACGATCCAGGCGAAAACCGCGCTTTTGATCATTCCCGAATATAAGTCCCAGGTGTCAGCGCTTTCGAGCGCACGCAGAACGTAACCGGCGGTATTAAAATCGAGCGCAAAACGGCACACTGCCCAGCCGCCCATGATGCCTATGTAATTTCCGAAGATGGTGAGCGCCGGCAGCATTACCAGCATGGCGAGAAAACGTGGGACGACCAGGTACTGGACCGGGTTGATCGCCATTACTTCGAGTGCCTCGATCTCCTCGGACACTTTCATCGTGCCTAATTCGGCCGCAACCGCAGAACCGCTTCGGCCGATTACAATGACCGCAATCAGTACCGGCCCCATCTCGCGCAGGAGCGTGAGCATCACCAGATCGGGAATGTACATTTCCGCGCCGAGGCTTTGGAGAGAGTGCGCGGCTTGCATCGCCAGCGTTACGCCTACACTGAACGCCGTAAGCGCAACCATCGGAGCCGCGCGCACACCGATGAACACCATTTGGCGGAAGATCGGCGCGACCTTAAAAAATTGGCCGGTAAACGGCGCAATAAAAATCCAATAGAGCAGGCTGAGATTAAGCCGAAGATAGTTTTTCACTTGCGGTTCGAATGCGCAGAATGACAAGGTGTGCGCGCTGACGAAAGCTGAAAGTTTGGCACCCCAATTCTGAATCTACCCTTGGTGAGGAATAAGCCCGCAAGGCAAATGGCTCAAAACGAAATCGATGCTGTCCGCGCACTGCTTGTTTCCAAGCCGCGGCCGGTGGGATGGCGCCAGCGGCGAAAACGTCTCGACGATGTCGGTTCTGCTTGGCCGGTAGCCAAAGATGTGAAGCTTGCCGCAGTCGACGCCAACGGCGTCCCGGCAGAATATTCGATTGTTCCCGGTAGCGATCCCTCCCGCATTCTGATGTTTTTTCATGGCGGCGGCTATTGCTCAGGTTCAATCTTGAGCCATCGCCGCTTGGTGACGGAGGCGGGCCGAGCCACTGGAGTGCGGACACTAGCTATCGCCTATCGGCTGGCTCCCGAGCATCCGTTTCCCGCGGCCTATGATGACGTGATGACGGCGTGGCGTTTTCTGCGGGATCAGGATATTCCCGCTGCTCGCATTGCCGTCGGTGGTGACAGTGCTGGTGCAGGGCTTGCGGTGGCGTTGATCAGCCAATTACGTGATGCACGCGAGGCGCTTCCCGCTTGCGCGTGGCTAATCTCGCCTTGGATGGATCTGACGATGTCCGGTTCAACGCTTGTCAGCAAAAGCGCCGTTGATCCGCTTATTCACAAGGAATATCTAAACGAATTGGCCGATGCGTATTTGCCCACCGGAATGGATCGGAAGGATCCGCGTGTTTCGCCTCTCTACGCCGACCTGCGAGGCCTTCCTCCAATGTTGATCCAGGTGGGCTCAGCGGAGACGTTGCTCAATGATGCCACTCGCTTTGCGGCCGTCGCCGGTGCAGCAGACGTCGCGGTGACTTTGCAAATTTGGCCGCACATGATCCATGCATGGCCCATGTGGAACGCTCACCTGGAGGGCGGCCGCCGTGCGCTTGCGAGCGCCGGCAAGTTTATCAGGCGATATCTTTAGAAACCGCCCTCGACATAATCGGCTATAACAAGCCGCGCTTTCGGAGATCGCCGAAGTTACTACCAGCGGAGCGTTCGACCATGTCGATGGTGAACTTAAGCAGACAAACTTCCCACGCGTCATCGACGCCGCGGATAATGGCGCTGAGTGGTTCGTCTGCACCTTCTACTCGGCGTTTCGTCCGATTAATTACCGCGTCGATCGAGTCGGGAACCGTCTGCTCGCTCAGATCGGTTTTACGGAATTGAAAACCGTAACGAAGCACCGCGATGTTTCGCGCGCGTTCGCGCAGTTGATCAACGTATCGTTCCGCTTTCTCGCCGAAACCTTCCAGCAGCAGCCGACAATAATGTTCGGGCGTGAAAATTTGCGGGCGCTCCGCATGAATTTTTCCGTTACGAATCCGAACGTGATCCACCCGATCCATGAGCTCTGAGATCAGGTAAAACTTGAAGCTGGTGCTACCGAATGTCGCAATCTGACGCTCCGGCGCGAGAATTACTTGCGTATTTTCAATCGCGTAATCGAAATCGTCCCTGGTCATGGTCGATGTGATAATTATGCCCTGCAGCAGCGGAAGTTCAAAAACGGCTGCGAACGTCTGGCGATGCGGCCCGCCACATGTCGTCACCACAGCCGCAATAGCGTCGGCTCTTACTCTTGGCCCTGCGGTTGCTGGCCTTCGCTTTGCTGGGACTGAAATAGAGAAAGATATTGGCCGTAACCCTCTTCCTTTAATTTCTCCACCGGAATAAAATGCAGCGCAGCGGAATTCACGCAATAACGCTCGCCGGTCGGCGCAGGGCCGTCGTCAAAGACGTGGCCGAGATGGGACTCGCTTGATTTTGAGCGAACCTCAGTCCGTTCCATTCCAAAAGAGGAATCCCGTTTTTCCACGACGTTGGCCTTTGAAATCGGCTTGGTGAAGCTGGGCCAGCCCGTGCCGCTGTCGAATTTATCCAGCGAACTAAAAAGCGGCTCTCCAGTAATGACATCGACATAAATTCCGGGCACATGATTGTCCCAGTAGGCGTTATGAAACGCCGTCTCTGTGCCGCCTTCACGCGTCACGTGATACTGGTCTTTGGTTAACTTCCTTCGCAACTCGGCGTCGCTGGGAACTGGTTTTGTAGGGTTCATCACTTCGGCTTCTTTCTTTTGCACCTGAGCATAGCCAAACAAGAGCGAGCCCACAATCACCACAAGTGTGCCTGCCAAACCAAGCCACAGAGTTTTATGCGAGTGTTGGTAAGTTAATCGTGTGCTGTTCATCCCTGGATTCTCGCGTGAGATCGCCCCTTCTAGCAGAGTCTTTATTGTACGCGCAATGGCCTTCTGTGGCAACTGCGCAACGCTTTCCCCTTTAACTAAATTCGCAGCCGAGACGAGAAATGGTCGGGCGCAACCCGGTCGCGGGGCAGTTGCCTCACGAATCGCGAATTTCGCTACTCGATATCCTGCCGCCCGGCTTCGGGGACGCGAATGTAGCGACGCAGGGCAACCAATCCGATCGGCGCGACCGACGCCGCCAGAGCAAAGATTAGCCACATCGTCCCGGAGTGCCGCGAACCGTGTGCGGGACAAAAGGCCGCCAACAACCATCCCCCAGTTCCTACGAGCAGTTTCCCGATAAGAAATGGAATGTATGATAGCGCGCCATACGACGCCTCCTGACCTTTTGGAGCAATTGCAGCCGCATACTCATAGACGCGGGGTGAGTAGAAAGCTTCTCCAATTGAGAAGATCGATATGTAGATCGCGATCATAACGTAGTATGGGTGAATGCTTCCGTGTACTCCCAGATAACCGTGACCAATCCATTGCCCAATGAAACCTTGGGCCGATTGTTGAAACCACGGAGTCGGTAAGGCCATAACAAAAACAGATGCGGCGCAAATGGCCCCGCCTACGACCACCATTCTATAGGCTGAATATCTTTGCGTGAGTGCGCCAATAATAGGCACCAGAATGATGATGAGAATATAATTGATATTCGAGAGGTGACCGATGGGAGCGCCATTCCCTAGCTCACGGATACCGAATTTCGGAAACACGTAGTCCATTTGCAGAAAGATGAGTTTCAGAAATCCGATCAAAAGAAGAAAAGCGAGGAGCCGATAAAAACCGGACTGACCAAGGAGCCGCTTAAACAGCCGGATGGTATCGAGCGCACTGTCACGGACCGTTAACCAGATACGCTTCCAGAACGCACCTGTAGCGTGCCTTACCGGCTCGGCGTTGAATCTAACGCCTTCGTCTGTCACTTCGGCTCCTCTGCGCAGAAAATAGATTGTGGGAAAAAGCACTACCTCGAAGCCGAGGCTCACGAGGAAAAGCGTGCGATAAGTCGTTATGTGCAGTCCAAGGAGATTTAAATAGCCATACTCGCCTAACGAATGGCGCACGTAGTCGAAAATGCTGCCAGCAATCAAGTAGCCGACGTTCATGACCATGTAAATGATCGAGAAGGAGATCGAGCGTTGTAGCGTGGTGGAATATCGTCGCGTTGCCGCGATCAACACCGGCGTGCCTAGCGCTTCCCCAATGACCAAAGGAAACAAACCGCCGGCAAGCGCCAGCCAGGGTATCGTAGTGAACACCATTACGGCACGCGCCACGAGGCAGATACTGACACCGAGGAAAAAAGTTCGGCGAAGGCCGAGCGCGTCGGTAAGCGAGCCGGACAACAACGTGAACACAGTCATCGCAGGTGCCCAAACCCACCCGATCAAAGCTCCCGCTGTTTGATCGTTGAATCCGAGATCTGAGGAAAGCCATAAGATCAACGTCTTATTCGTGATCGAGTAGGCCGAGATGATGAAGAGTTTTATCAGGAACGTGAGCCACAACTCGCGTTGAGCTCCCTTCAGCACCGTGAATTTCGCGAGAAAACCGCGCACTCCTGTCAGCGCGACCGGAGCGACGCTATCTTCGGGCACGAATGTCTCTTTGACTGCTTCTCCCATGGCGTTGATCTCGAGCTACAACATGTTCGCGACAAATTCGCGTGGGTCGAATGGCGCGAAATCTTCGATCTTTTCCCCGGTGCCGACGAAACGCGTTGGGATTCCGAGTTCGTCCTGGATCGCGACGACAATACCGCCTTTGCCGCTCCCATCGAGTTTGGTAACAATCAGGCCCGTGAGGGTAAGCGCGCCGTGGAATTCGCGGGCCTGACTCAAAGCGTTACCGCCAGTAGTCGCATCGACCACAAGCAGCGTTTCGTGTGGCGCATTCGCATCGAGCTTGCCGAGGGTCCGTTTCACCTTTTGCAGCTCGGTCATTAGATTCGTTTTGGTGTGTTGGCGACCAGCGGTATCGCAAAGCAAAAAGTCGCTCTTATTCTTTAACGCACATTGGTATGCATCATAACAAAGCGCGGCCGGGTCGGTACCGTACTGCCCACGAATCATTTCAATCCCGAGTTTTTTGGCCCAAACGTCAAGCTGCTCGATCGCGGCGGCGCGGAAAGTATCGGCTGCGGCTAGCATCACTTGCGGCGGGCGATTGTGGTCAATTGCCCCTGCCTGCAAACAACGCGCGAGTTTTGCTGTTGATGTTGTTTTGCCGGTTCCGTTGACGCCGATAATCAAAATTACGGTTGTTTTGCCGTTCGCTCGACGGATTGGCGCTGGATCAGGCGGCAGAATCCGGGCAATCTCCGCGCGCACGGCTTTGAGCACATCGCCAATTCCAAGCAAAGACCAGGCCTCGCGTTCCTGAAGTGTTTTAATGATTCGCATCGTCATTGGGACACCAAGGTCGGCTCGGATAAGAGCTTCTTCGAGCTCGTCCCAATCAATCGGCTTTGCGGCAAATTGTTGGGCGAGGGACTGGAGAAATTTCATTTCGCAATCGTGAGTCGAGATCCCAGATTCGTGAATCGATGTAACGATTTAACGAATCACGTGTCTCGCTTCGTCACCGCTTCTCGCGCCGGCCGATCTAAATCTTTTCGAACATGATCGAGAATGCCGTTTACAAAGCGCCCAGAATCGCCGCCGCCATACATTTTCGCCAGCTCGATTGCTTCGTTGATTGAAACCACCGGTGGAATGTCGTCGCGATAGAGCATTTCGTAAATTGCCAGCCGAAGAATATTGCGGTCCACCGCCGAAATCCGGCGAAACTCGTAATTCTCACAATAGCGGCGAATACGTTCATCGATCTCTGGCAAATGCGCGACCATGCCTTCGATCAGCGGCTGAGCAAACTCGCGCACCCGCGGCTTGGCCGGACAAAATTCCCAAAAGTCCTCAATCTTCTCTGGTCCGTCGCCCCGCTGGAGATCTCGCCAAAAATGATATTGAATCGCCGCTTCACGCGCTTTCCGCCGTTTACCCATAGGAATTAGCTCTTCCGAAGTTTCGACATGACGTTGGCAATTTTCACTGCCGCGCGCGCAGCTTCGGTCCCGCGGTTGATCTTATTTTCGAGACAGCGCTCGCGGGCTTGCGATTCATTATCAAAACTCAATACCACATTGATTATCGGCACAGCGTGATCGACCGCAATGCGTTGCAGTGCGTCGGTGACGGATCGGCTCAGATTCTGCGCGTGGCTCGTTTCTCCTTGCAAAATCACGCCACAAGCAATGATTGCCGCTGCTTTTCCCTGCGATGCCAACGCCTTCACCACCACAGGAATTTCGAACGCTCCTGGTACTCGGTGGACGAGAATGGTCGCGTGTGGGGCAACGGCGCCCAATTCTCTCTCGGCATGATCAATCAAACCCTGTACATAGCGCGGATTGAATTGGCTCGCCACGATTGCGAATGTCCGTTCCGACACAACAACGCGTGGACGGCGCGGTGATTCCTTCGTCATTCGGATTTCGTCATCGCCAATGCTCTAGACTAGAGCATGTGACCGAGCTTCAGCTTTTTGGTCTCGAGGTATTTCGCGTTATGCGGATTCGCCTCGGTACGGATGGGCACCTGCTCGATCATTTCCAGACCGTACCCTTCGAGTCCAACGACTTTCTTCGGGTTGTTTGTCAGGAAGCGGAATTGGCGCACACCGAGATCGAAAAGAATCTGCGCGCCGAGCCCGTAATCGCGCAGGTCGCTCGGGTAGCCCAACCTGGCGTTGGCCTCGACGGTGTCCAGTCCTTCCTCTTGCAATTTGTAAGCGTGAATTTTTGCCGCCAGCCCGATGCCGCGTCCTTCCTGACGCATGTAAACCAAAACGCCGTTGCCTTCCTCCTGGATTTGCCGAAGCGCGGCGTGCAACTGATTGCCACAATCGCATCGCCGCGAGCTGAACACGTCGCCGGTAAGACACTGACTGTGGACCCGCACGAGCGTTGGTTTGTTTTCGTCAATTTTCCCTTTCACGAGTGCGAGATGATGCTGGCCATCAAGGGTCGACCGATACAGATGCAGATCGAAATCGCCGTAGTCGGTCGGCATTTTCACGATTTGCTCAATCTCCACCAGTTTTTCGCGCACGCGGCGATAGGCGATCAAACTTTGGATCGTGCAAATGCGTAGCCCATGTTTTTTTCGGAACTCCATGAGCTCCGGCAACCGCGCCATTGTTCCGTCATCGTGCAAGATCTCGCAAAGCACACCCGCTGGTTGCAAACCCGCCATGCGGGCAAGATCGACGGCCGCCTCTGTATGACCTGCGCGGCGCAACACGCCGCCATCCTTCGCCCGCAACGGGAAGACGTGGCCTGGCTGATTCAAATCTTCCGGCGACGATTTCGGATTGGCGACTGCCAAAATTGTGGTGGCGCGATCATAAGTGCTTATGCCGGTCGTGACCCCGCGAGCCGCGTCAACAGAAACAGTGAAATCCGTGCGGTGCGTTTCCCGGTTTTGTACCACCATCCGTTGCAAGCCAAGCTGCTCCGCGCGTTCATTCGAAATGGGCACGCAAACCAAGCCGCGTCCGTGAGTCGCCATGAAATTCACGGCTTCCGGTGTCACCTTTTCCGCGGCCATCACCAGGTCGCCTTCGTTCTCGCGATCGGCGTCGTCGGTTACGATGACCATGCGGCCTTTAGCGATGTCGCTCACCACATCGTCAATGGCATCGAACTGAAATGTCTCCGCCGCCTTTGCAATCATCGGAACCATACCATTACGTCCAGTAGGACTCTGAGCAACTTCTACTCTCGCAGCGGCACTTGACGTCACTCGCCCCTGCCTGTGGCGACAATGGCTTCCGGGCGATACATGTCTCGATTGCTTGCCTGGAACTCGGCTTTCAATTTCACCTTGAA
>Ga0209474_10004591_pt1 | contig 11890 bp, 7 predicted proteins | sample GraSoiAngelo_145_FD_185902 | JGI IMG/M metagenome (GOLD analysis project Ga0209474, IMG submission 185902) | Grasslands soil microbial communities from the Angelo Coastal Reserve, California, USA - 14_1009_05_20cm (SPAdes) (version 2) | ecosystem: Environmental > Terrestrial > Soil > Grasslands ...
TGCCCAGGCGCTTTTGACTGCGCCGGATGGAACAACCTCGGTGATGGTAGCCGGAACTGACGGGAAGGCACATCTTCGTCCAGTGAAGATCGGAATTCGCGACGGCGACAAACTGCAGGTCGTTGAGGGCCTGCAAGCCGGAGAGAAAATCGTAGGCACAGGCGCTTACGGACTTCCCGACAACAGCCCAATTACTTCCGCTGACACTAAGCCGGAAGATAAGAATCAGCCGGAAGGAAGCAGTCAAAAGGAGTAGCAAGAGGGAGCACGTTGAACGAGTCTTTCTGGTTTGCGCGTCACGCCAAGCCGCTGATATTCCTTATTGTCACGCTGGCGGTGCTGGGCGTTTATCTCGCCTTCACCATTCCAGTCGCCGTCTTTCCCACCACAAATTTTCCGCGAATTCTCATTGCGGCTGATAACGGCGTCATGCCGATTGACCAGATGATGGTCACCATCACGCGTCCCATTGAAGAAGCCGTGAACAGCGTACCCGGATTGCAAGAGGTGCGCTCGAATACCAGCCGCGGCTCGGCTGAGATCGATCTGTTTTTTGAGTGGAACGTGGACATGTTCCAGACGCTGCAATACGTCAACTCTGCTATTTCGCGCGTCCAGCCCGAGCTTCCGCCGACAGCTACGGTTGTTGCCAATCGAATGACCTTTGCCAGCTTCCCCATCATCGGTTACAGCATGACCTCGGACAAGGTGCCGCAGACCCAGCTTTGGGAGCTCGCGACCTACGAGTTGAAGCCGCGATTGAACCGGCTGAATGGCGTCGCCACGGTCATTGTTCAAGGAGGCCAGCAGCCGGAATTTCAAATCGAGCCTGATCCTACCAAGCTGCTCAGCGCCGGCGTCACTGTTACTGACATGCTTGACGCCGTCAAGCGCACCAATCTGATCGATTCGCCCGGATTGTTCGAACGCAATCACCAGTTGGTGCTCGGATTGATCAGTGGCCAGGTGCGCACACCTGAGCAGCTTGCGGCAGTGGTGGTGAAGATAACGCCAGGCGGCGCGCCGGTTCGCATCGGCGATTTGGGCAAAGTGGTTCCCGGAGTGAAGCCGGTTTACACCATCATCACCGCTAACGGGAAACCGGCAGTGCTGCTCAACATCAATCGCCAGCCGGAGAGCAATTCGCTGGACGTCGCAGACGAAGTACACGCGGCGCTGGCCGATATTACGAAGTCCCTTCCTCCAGGGGTTGAGGTTAAACCTTTTTATGATCAGTCGATCATCGTTAGCGGATCGATAAAAAGCGTTCGCGATGCCATCCTGCTCGGGCTGCTGCTGGCCTCGATCATCCTGGTGGTTTTTCTGCGTGACTGGGGGACTTCGGTAGTCGCTGGCCTGGTCATCCCTGTCACGATCCTGATCACTTTTATTGTGCTCAAGCTCCTCGGTCAAACTTTCAATTTAATGACGCTCGGCGGCTTGGCGGCTGCCGTCGGCCTGGTGATTGATGACGCGATTGTCGTCGTTGAAAACATTGTGCTGCATCGCGATGCCGGGCAGGGCAGGATACAAGCCATACGCAGCGCGCTCAGCGAAATCACGGTGCCATTGGTCGGATCAACCGTTACTCCCATAGTTGTGCTTTTGCCGCTGATTTCCATCACCGGGGTGTATGGGACTTTCTTCCGCGCCTTGGCCTTGACTCTCGGAGTATCGCTGTTCACCTCGCTTGCATTGGCGTTGACTTGGACTCCAACGTTGAGCAGCTTTCTGATTCGCAGGCGGCGCGACGGAAAGATTGAGGAAGAAGAAAACCGCGAAGAATCATTCGAACAGCTGTTGGCTGCAGAAGAAGCTTCAACCGGCAAGTTCTTTCACCGCATCATTGAGTTCCATCAGCGCTGGCTGCAGCGGGCTTTGCAGAAACCGTTGTGGCTGGCCGGCCTGACATTGTTATTGGTCGTCGCTTCTTACCTTTGTTTCCGCTTCACCGGCACCGATCTCTTGCCGGAGATGGACGAAGGCGGATTCACGTTGGACTATTGGACTCCTGCCGGAGCCTCGCTTTCTGAAACCAATCGCATGATCACGCACATCGAGCAGATCATAAAATCGGTTCCCGAAGTTGAGAGCACCTCGCGCCGCACCGGCTCTGAACTTGGCCTTGCGGCAGTGACCGAAGCTAATCGCGGCGACATTCTGGTCAAGCTGAAGCAAAAGCGCAGCCGCGCCATCGACGACATCATGGAAGACGTGCGCCAGAAGGCCAATGCTGAAGAGCCGGCGGTTCGCACCGAATTCATTCAGGTGTTGCAGGACATGATCGGCGATCTGACTGGAGAGCCTGAACCGGTGACCATCAAGCTGTTTTCAGAAGATCCAGTCCAGCTCGAGACCTGGGCGCCCAGAGTTGCAGCCGCGATCGCTTACGACGATAAAACTCATAAAGGTGTTGAAGGCGTAGTCGATGTGCTCGACGGTTTGGAGAACACCATCAGCGGTCCGGCTGTGGAGTTCAAGGTCGATCCTGCAACCGCCGTGCGCGCAGGTTTTACGCCTGAGGAAGTCGCGACTGATGCTGCCGCGATCGTCGAGGGCGAGCCTGCGACTGCCCCGGTGGTTTCAAACGATCGCCTGTATACCGTGCGCGTGCGTTTTCCCGCGGAGAAGCGCGCATCACTCGAATCAATTTCAAATACCTTGCTGAGCAGCACGAGCGGCCATACCGCGACACTCGGATCGCTGGCCAAGATTACCGAGCTTCCGCCGCAGACTGAAATCCATCGCGAAAATCTGCAGCGCGAAGTTTCAGTCACCGCGCGAACCGAAGGCACCGATCTCGGCAGCGCCATCCAGGGAGTACAAAAAGCAGTGAGCGCGCTGCACGTTCCACCAAGCATTCGGATCGAATACGGCGGAACTTACCAGCAGCAGCAGAAATCTTTTCGTGATTTCGTATTCGTGCTGGCGCTGGCGATTGTGCTGGTTTTTATTGTGTTGCTGTTTGAGTTCCGCACATTTGCCGCACCGTTAGCAATTCTGGCCTCGGCGCTGCTGTCGACCTCGGGCGTTTTCATCGCCTTGCTGGTCACTGGCACCACTTTCAACGTGTCTTCATTTATGGGATTGGTGATGGTCGTCGGAATCGTGGCCAAGAACGGCATTCTGCTGCTCGATGCCGACGAAAAAATCCGCGGTACCGGAGCTTCTGCAGAAACCGCGATGCTGCAAGCCAGCCGTCGTCGTCTTCGTCCCATAACGATGACTGCTCTCGCTACGATGGCTGGAATGCTGCCGCTGGCATTCGCTCTTGGCGCTGGTTCGCAAATGTTGCAGCCGCTGGCCATCGCGGTCATCGGAGGAATTCTGATCTCCATGGTGCTGTCGCTGATCATCACTCCGGCGGTGCACTTTTATCTCAGCCACAAAGAGCAGAGCGAAAGGCCAGTGGAGGAGAGGGAGACAGTGGGATAAGCCGCGTCCGCCACTCCAGGCGGGGATCACGCGCGTGAGTGGCCCATTCAAGCCCGCTTTTGGGTTGAGTGGGGATGTTCATACGTCACAGACACGGCCTAGATGACGAACTAGATTGTCCTCATGCCTTGGGGACTAACGCGTTTTCACCACAGTGGGCAGAGTCATTTCGTCACATTCTGCTGTTATCACCGCCGCCGCTTGCTCATCACCAACGAAAGCCGCCGAATCTTCGAGTCAGCCTTGGAGCGAGTACGGCGCAAGTACAGACTCTACGTTTATGGATACGTAGTCATGCCTGAGCATGTCCATCTCCTACTCAGCGAACCGCAGCAGGACCCGCTGGCGGACGCGCTGAAGTCGTTGAAGCAAGGAGTATCGCGGCGTTTGATTCGTGATAACCCGGTCAAGCCAAAGACAGGCTTGAATGGGGCACCCGAGCATTTCTGGCAGAAGCGGTATTACGATTTCAACATTCGCAATCATCGGCCATTTGTGGAGAAGCTGCGTTACATTCATCGCAATCCTGTGAAGGCAGGCTTGTGTGAGCGTCCGGAGGACTGGGAGTGGAGCAGTTTTTGCCACTTAGCAACTGGCTGTGTCGGACGAGTAGAGATCGAGTCGGAATGGACGGCACGAAACCGTGAAAGAGGAGTGGGAGCCCTTGATCCAGATGTAGAACTGCCCCACCCAAGCCAAAATCGGGCTTGAATGGGCCACCCGTCCGTAATTCGATTATGGAAATGGCTTCGCTATGTGAATGCAGATTATTAGCAGGACACCCCAGACGATCACGATTCCGCCAAAGAGGCGACTATCCAAGATCTTCCGGGTATGGCCGAGCTGTCCCTCAATGAGAAGATTTGTATCGACCTGGCTTGAGTCTTCGCGCAAAAAAAGCTGAGTTAGAAGAGGTCTATCCCTCTCGTCTTTTTGATTGATTTTGAAGAGAGTGAAATATCGTTGGGAACCTGGGAACGTTTTCTCCAGGTCTATGATCTGTTTGTGCCAGAAATTCACATCCTTTCCCCTCGCGAGTACGAGCCGGCGCATTGCTTTCAAAAGAGCTAAGGACAAAGTTGCGATCACTACGAAAATGCCAGCCACTGCTCTCGCTTTGCTGAGATTATCGAACCCAAGCCCGGCAACGACTAACCCTGTTCCGATTGCTAGGAAGATACCCTGCACTGTTAAATGCAACGTTCGATAACTCTGCAGCAAGAAATCCTGCCATCTCGCACCTTCTAGGAGGAACACATGCAGCTCTGTTTTTGCTCCGTTTGCCATTCGTTCACCTTTTCTGACTGCCGATCATACTCCAGCGCAGGATCAATTGAACTCCACGACACCCGGGCGTGAGGGCAGGGGGGGCGCAAACAGCTGGACCGTTAAGCCGCTTGTGGCATCAGTGAGGATATCCATACGGCAGAGACACGGCCTCCTCCCCCTCAAGCTAAAACAACAGGGTCGCTAGGGACCCTTCGGCGAAGTCAAAGGGCGCGTAGAGGCGTCGAGTTTGGGAGCGGGCTGGCGGTGGAGCGTTGGTTGCAAAATTCGAGTTTGGGGTTTTTTGGTGGCGCGTCCCTTTGAGGGCTGCGATGTGGGGTTCAGCCCCTGAGGTTTTGGGATTACCTCAGCGGCTAAAGTCGCCGAGGAATTTTTCTCGCGAGGTGAAAGAGTGTGGGTGAGGTGCCGTCCCTACGGGACTCGGTCGATTTTGCCACTCTACCCAGCGCTGAAGCGCTGGGCTAAAGCTGGGTCGCTCCTCCGGAGCTGGGGTTAGCTGTAGAACTCCCCCACCCAAGCCAAAATCGGCTTGCGTCGGCTACCCGCAGTGATTTGATTGGCGATGACGCTCAGAGGTCCCTCGACTGCGCTCGGGATTTCGGCAGCGGGCTCTAACGCCCGCTAGACGCCTCAACTTGAGTGGGCCACCAGTCCAAGCCAAAACGGGGTTGAATTGGGCACCCGCCGAATTCAAATCCCCACCCTGTCGCAAAGAACACGACGAGGTGGGGAACCCGCAAAATATCCCGCTCAAGGAAAATCGGACTTGAACGGGCCACCCGACCAAGCAACTTGAACCCAGCCCTTTCGCGTCAATGTACTCTGGATTTTCCTTTAAAATGGCGCAACGGAGTTTGGATTGACTATCGCTGCTACGGGCGCCAAGGAAAGACCGGCGCTCGACGAAAATTCGTTTCGGCAATTGCTGGCCGCCGCTTATACCGTCCAAGAACACAATGAGGTTTCGCGGGCGAAAAACAAGCGCCACGAACCTGCCAAGATTTTTTCCGAAATCACAAATATTCGGACGCGGATCATCGTCGATGAGCACGATTTCACGTCAGCGCTGGGCATGCTTTCCGAATGCCTGCGAAAGCTGACCACCGCCGAAGGCGCGAGCATTTGCCTGGTCAAAGAAGGGTTTTTGCGGTGCGTGGCGTTTTCAGGGACGGCGGTCAAGGTGCCGGGCGGCGCAGTTGCGTCGAACTCGCTGGTAGCGACGGAACGCTTGCGTAACGGCCGGGCATTCCAATCGGAGAATTCGCGCAGCGATATCCGGCTGGAACCGGCGATGTGCCTGGAATTGCAGATTGGATCGCTGCTGGCGGTGCCGATTGAGCGAAATCAGGAAATTGCGGGACTGAGTGAGCTTCGCTGGAAGGAGGCAAACGCGTTCGAGGATTGGGATGAGCGCATCTGCGAGCTGGGTGTGGGGCTGATCCGAGAGTTGCTGGACCGGGAATTCGGTCCGGTGAGCGCGAAGGTTGCGGCGACGGATAAGGCCGCGGCTGCTGGCAACTCAAGTGAAAAGTTGAAGCCGTATCCGATGAACCTCGAAAAGCTGCGCGAAGAATCGGAGATTGCGGCTCCTGGTTCGGTGATTTCTTTTCCGGTGTCGATTCCCGAAGCTTCGCCAGAAGATCCCGCTAACAAGTGCCGGGTTTGTGGTCATGCGGTGAAGGAAAAAGATGATTTTTGCGGGAGCTGCGGCATGCTGGCGCATTCCACCGACGATGGCATGCAGAGCAAATGGGCATCGATGTGGTACATGCAGCGGGCGCAGGAAGCAGTTGGGAGTGAGCAAACGAAGCGGGATCGCATGTGGCCGCTGGAGGAAATCAAAACCGACAACGCAGAAGCCGGCTCGCTACAAGCTGGATATTTGGCCGTCAATGAGGAAACGCGAAAAGCCGAGGCAGACGCAAGTCCGGCGAATGCTGATCAGGCTCAGGATATGGCAGCCGGCGCAAAGCGCGGGCCGCGGGGCGTGCTCTCGGTTTTGAAGTTGCACCTCAAAGGACGAGGCATCGCGCGAAAATTATCGGCAGTCGTGTTCCTAGCCCTGCTGAAGAAGTTCTCCTGATTCTTTAAAATCGAATCCCCCAGCAGTCTCCACATAAAGGAGAGTTGCGATGGCGTTTCCCATAAAAATTTGCAGTATCTGCTCAGAGGAGTTTGAACTCAAGCCTGGCAAACCGGGCTTTGCAAACCGTTGTCCGGCGTGCAGCGAGCAGGAACCCACAACCAACTCTGCGAATCCCACAAAAAGCGGCGGCAACAAAGAGCTGGACCAGGAACGCAGGAAAGCAATGCGTGACCTTCTGTACCGCAAGGACAGCTAGCGTGTATTTGTGAGTGCCTGAGAACTTTTCAGGAGTGGAAGAGCGCCAACAAGAGCGTGGACACCAGGACCATAAATATCGCGGCCCCCACAATTAACAGCAGGGTTTCGCTGAACATATCGGGCTTCATCAACTCGTCTCTTCGCATTGCTGCCCCCGAGCCTCTAGCCATGATTGCTTACCGGCAATGACATCATCTCGCGTGAGGGCTCAAATGGGGATCAGGTAGATTCCCGACTTTCTGGGTTGCAACTCCTGGCGAATGTCTGGCGAAAATAGCTCAAGACAGGGTAGAGGGTGCGAGCGGGAGAGAGTTATTTCAGTTCAAAAGGAAAACCCGGAACATCGAAATTTTGATGTCCGGGGTTCCAGAGAGAAGGTATTAAATTTAAGTTGATGATTCAGTTAGCCGGTGCCAGGAACATGCCCTCGAACCGCCGCGCCTCATACCACAGAGCCAGCTCTACACGGTTCCAGAGGCCCAACTTGTCGTAGATGGTCCGGAGATAATTCTTGACGACGTGCTCCGTTGTTCCAATTTCGCTAGCGACCTCTTTGTTCTTGAGTCCCTGGGCTACGAGGGCGATGACTCGCTGCTCCCGTTCGTTGGGGTAGGTTCTGCCGTTTTCTCCGTTGACCATAGTTGCCTCCTGTATAGAAGTGTTGCTAGTTTTACTCGTTTGACTCCGCCACTAATTCCAAAACGCGAGAACAGACGATTGAAGTGCGCTTTTACGGTGCGCCGCGCCATGTTCAGTTGCTTGGAAATTTCATCATTGTCACAGCCTTGTAGGAGCAGTTCCACGACCTGCTGCTCCCTGGGCCGCAGCTCTTTTTCCTTCATCAAGTCACCTCTTGCTTTAATGACCTCACCATTGGTGCCTATCGGAAGAAGCCAGCCTTGCGGGGCTGTAACCTTCTTTGCACATGGCGTGCCAGCAACCCTGTCGTTTTTGGAAAAATAAGCGCCCCAATACCTCAAAGTGCGGTTTTTTTTCCACACAGGATTCGTTGTCAGAAAGGTAAGTAGATGCTCTTAGCTGTGAGCCTCGAAGCATCTACTTACCTTCGCAAGCACAACAAAAGAAAATGACTAGTACATGGGTTGGGCGATGCGAAGTCCGACTTCCTTCGCGCTTACTGAGCAAGTGGCAGGATCGGAGGAGCGGTAACGTGTGACCTAAGAAACCCGTGACTCTGGAAGGCTGTGGATTCTTAGCAACCTTAGGGAGAATACCTTAGGACAATTTTTACCGGGGTATTGCATCCTTATGGAACTAATTACACTTCCGTGCCATGGTCAACTTAGACCGTGTATGCCCACCCCAATATCGGGTTGATAAGAAGCTGTAGCTCACGTAAGGTGCGGTAGCGCACAAAACTTGGGCAATGGCTCGATTGTGGGATGCTACGATTCATCTTCATCTACCAAGTTCCCAATGCCAGAATTCTGCGATGTCGCAGTCCCCGTGCCCTTGCACATGGTACTTACCTATCGCGTGCCCGAGGGTGCTGCGCCAGCCTCTGGTAGCCGCGTAATTGTGTCGTTTCGCCAGCAGCGGCTAGCGGGGGTCATCACTGAGCTGCACGACCGCGCGCCGACGGTCACCACAAAAACTATTCTTGAAGTCCTGGATGAGACGCCGGCGCTTTCCGAAGAATTGTTGCGGCTGGGGAAATGGATCAGCGAATACTACCTGGCCCCTGTTGGCGAAGTCTTCCGCTCCATGCTGCCGCTGAATGCGGAGTTTCGCCGCGCAATTGTCTATCGGATTACCGAAGAAGGACACATGGCGCTGCATCTCGCGGGCAGCGGAGGTTCTTCGGCGCGATCAAAAAGAAATCCTGACGATCAAGATGCCGAGTACCGGGCGCTGAATTATCTGGCGATGCGCGATGAGACTCGTGAAGAATCGCTGCGTTCTGTAACAAGGATTTCTCCGGCGCTGCTCGCAAGCATGGTTCGGAAGAAATGGATCGAACGCGAAGATGTGTCGCATGTAACCGACGCCACTCGCACCCGCCAAATCGCCATATTGAAAGATGAGTCATGGAGCGACGGGCGTGATCGCCCGTCCATCGGCAACCTCAAGCTCAATACCAATCAGCGAGGTATCCTCGACGCGCTCACGGCCGCCTCCGGGAGACTTGAAGTTGAAAAACTGCGAGAGCTCGATGTCCCTCGAAGCACGCTTAGCACGCTGGTGAAACGCGGGTTAGTCGAAATAATCGCCGAAGCTATCGAGCTGCCGAAATCCACCGTAAACCCACGAGTTCTTCCGTCGGGCATGGAGTTCAATTCCGCACAGCAGGCGGCACTCGGTCAAATCTGCACTTTGGTTAATGCGCGGAAGTTTGCGGGGATTTTGTTGCATGGTGTCACCGGATCTGGAAAAACCGCTGTATATCTCGCCGCTATGAAGTCGGTGCTCGATTCGGGGCGATCGGCGATCCTGCTGGTACCTGAAATCGGGCTCACGCCCGCGGTCGCCGCCGATGTTCACGAAGTCTTCGGAGACGAGGTCGCGATTTTGCACTCCGGGCTTTCTAACAAAGAGCGCGCCGAGCACTGGCACCGCATCCGGCGCGGCGAAGCACGCGCGATCGTCGGGACCCGCTCGGCAGTGTTTGCTCCGGTGTCAAATCTCGCATTGATCATCGTCGACGAAGAGCAGGATTCATCTTATAAACAGGAAGAGACGCCGCGTTATCATGCGCGCGATGTCGCAGTGATGCGCGCAAAATTTTCGGACGCGGTGGTCGTGCTGGGCTCGGCCACGCCATCGCTGGAATCGTATTTCAATGCCAAGAAGAATCGCTATGCACTGGTCGAAATGCCGGACCGGGTAGAAAAGCGTCCGCTGCCGGAAGTCGAACTCATCGATATGCGGCAGGAATTTCAGGAAACCGGCACCGAGCAGGTGATCTCGCGGAAGCTGATCGGGGAGATTCGCCTTCGTTTGGAGCGCAAAGAACAAGCTATGGTGTTGCTGAACCGGCGCGGGTATTCGCCTGTAGTCTTGTGCCGGACCTGCGGCAAAAAACTTGAGTGCAGCAATTGCGCGATCGCACTTACACACCACAAATCCAGCCGTCGGATGGAATGCCACTACTGCGGGTCAATGGCACCAGTGCCGAAGCACTGTGCCTCGTGTGGCAGCGAGTACGTGTATTTTCTTGGCACAGGATCGGAAAAGCTAGAAGAACTGCTGCACGGATTTTTTCCGCAGGCGCGAATTGCGCGGCTCGATCGTGACACCGTCCGTGGCCATGCCGATTTCGAGCGCGTTCTGAACGCGCTGAACGCAGGCGAACTGGATTTGCTTGTCGGCACGCAGATGATCGCCAAAGGCCATGATATTCACGGCGTGACCTTGGTGGGGGTGGTCGGCGCCGATATGGCGCTCGGTCTACCGGATTTCCGCGCCGCCGAGCGTACTTTTCAATTGCTCACGCAGGTTGCCGGGCGAGCCGGCCGGGGTGAAATTCCAGGAAAAGTGGTACTGCAAACTTATTTTCCCGAGCACTACGCGGTGCAATACGCCGCACAGCACGATTTCACTGGCTTTTACGAAAAAGAGCTACGCTTCCGCAGCTGGATGCACTATCCGCCATACAGCTCTCTCGCCAATGTGATGGTGCGCAGCGCCAAGCTCGACGACACCTTACGCTGGTCGGGAATGCTCGGCCGCTGGTTCGAGAAAACTCGGCACGAAGGCGTGCGCGTGCTAGGTCCCGCTGCCGCGCCCATCGAACGGTTGAAGCGCGATTACCGTTATCACTTTATTCTAAAGTCCCCAAGCCGCCAGAAATTGAACACGGTATTGCGAGCAATGCTGACGCAAGCTGAAAAAGAAAAAATCCCGCGAACGAATGTAATTGTGGATGTCGACGCCCTGTGGTTGATGTAGATAAATCCCACTACCGTGCGGGCCAGTGCCAGGCAGGAGTGTTCATCCGGTTCATGCCTGTGATGAATGTTTCTCCAAGCTGCTTTTCGAGAACAATTGAATGGTATCCCTGCTGTTCCGAAAGAGCGGCGATGAGTTTGGCAGCATGCGTTACCACTATGATCTGAGAACGTTCCGACGCGCGCGAAATCAGACGCGCCAAAGGAGCAAGTAAATCCGGATGCAAGCTGGTTTCAGGCTCATTGAGCACCATGAGTGAAGGCGGCCGGGGCGTTAGGAGTGCGGCAATCCAAAGCAGATAACGTAGCGTCCCATCCGAGAGCTCCGCAACGTCCAGCGGGCGCAGCATGCCATGCTGTTCCATAGCCAATGCAAATCGACCTGAAGTAGAAACAACCGCCACCCTGCTGCCAGGGAAAGCGTCCGAAACGGCCGCGTCTAGCGCTTGGTTGTCACCGATCTCATTAATTGTCTGAATGGCGGCGGCGAGATCAGATCCATCGTTTGCCAAAATCAGAGTTCGGGTGCCGATCTGGGGCAGGCGCGCCGGCGATTCTGCATCGGTACGGAAGTGATCGTAGAACCGCCAAGCGCGAATGGACTCGCGCAAAACCAACATCTCAGGCGCATTTCGCGGATCAGCAATGTCGGTCATCATGCTATCGAAAGGGGCGAGAGAGTCAGCGACTATACTGCGTTCGTTATGTTCCCTTCGAACGCACACAATTCCGCCATGGCGTTCCACCAATATTGTTGACGAACGAAGGGTTGATCCATGCCAGATGGCCTCCTGTTTGATCTCAGGATCCAGGCTGAACATAGATGTGGTATCCGGTTTCGGCAGTCCCATGTCGATCAGATACCCGAACTCCTCGCCCGCAAACCCAAGTCGCAGGTTGACGGGGTGCTTTCTTC
>Ga0209474_10004594_pt1 | contig 11884 bp, 8 predicted proteins | sample GraSoiAngelo_145_FD_185902 | JGI IMG/M metagenome (GOLD analysis project Ga0209474, IMG submission 185902) | Grasslands soil microbial communities from the Angelo Coastal Reserve, California, USA - 14_1009_05_20cm (SPAdes) (version 2) | ecosystem: Environmental > Terrestrial > Soil > Grasslands ...
GAGGATCAGCGGAATCTGGCCCGCGTACTTTCCCGCGACGGCCTCGATGAACCCGAGCGGGGCGGCGTAGGCGTTGCACCCCGAATCGATCGCCAGCTGGACGTGGTACTCGGGGTCATAGCCGGGCGGGTTCGGCGCGAACGAGCGCGCTGGCCCGTGCTCGAACCCCTGGTCCACGGGCAGGATCACCAGCTTGCCGGTTCCCGCCAGACGGCCATGCATGAGCAGCCGGTAGAGGTTGGCGAGGGTGCCTGGGTTGTCCGACGGGTACCAGCTGAGGATTTCGCGCACGCGAGACGTCGTTTCCATCTAGGTTCTCCTTGGAGGGGAGGGAGGCTAGAACGGGGGCGGAGCGCTTTCAAGGAAACTCGCGAAGGGACGTGTAAAACGCTACCGCAGGAACAGGTCCGCTTCCTCGGCGAGCGCCGCGAGCTTCTCTCGCGAGGCCCACTCCGGCGTGAGCTGCACCTTGGCTCCCACCACCACCCCTCGATCGCGCAGCACCTGGACGGCGTTCTCCAGCGTCGGCCTGGTGAGCGCCTCGAGGCGCAGGATCCGTCCAGCTAGATAAGCGGCCCGGCCTCGGTCGAGCGTCTGCCGCATCCATTCGCGCGCCCCCATCGGGCCGGTGAGCAGCAGCCGCAGTCCGTCCGATGCCACCCAGGCGCCCTCGCCGAAGGGCCGCAGAAGCTCCGCCAGCAGCGACAGCATCCGCAGACCGCGCGCAACCGGCTGGACGGCGTCGCCGGCGCGCTCGACCAGGCCCCAGCGCAGCAGGAGGGCAAATGTCTCGTCCACCCTCGATTCCAGACTCTTGCCCGGAGGGAAGATGAACTCGTACTTGACCAGGCGGGAGACGTCCCTCGCGCGCCGCAAGAGCTCCGCATGCGGCGCCGCCTGGCCTCGGAACGAGCGCAGGGCCGCCGACAGGATCGCCGGCGCGACCAGGAAATGCAGGATGCCGTTCTTGTGGTAGTCGAGCGCGATCCGCCGTTCCTCCGGAACGGCGTAGAAGCGCTCGCCGCCGGCTTCGTGCCGCTTGAGGGTGCCGTCGGCGCTGAGAGATTCCACCGCATTCGCGACCAGCGGCCGGATGGGCCCCGCACCTCCATGCGCTCCACCGTCGAGGGCCGCGGTGTTGAGGAATTCGGCTCGATCGAGGATCTCCGTCTCGCTGAGCGCCCGGCGGTCGTGGCTCAACAGCACCGCGGCGGCGAGCCCGGTCGGGGCGAGCGGGGCAGCGGCGTTGATCCCTGCGGCGATGCGCAGCCCCAGGTGCTGCACCAGCTTCTTCTTCTCGTCGGCGGTGGCCGTCTCCGGGTCGACGCCGCGCTCGCGGAACAGCTGGGCCAGGGAGATCGGCTCTCCGGCCCGGATTGTGATCCGGCCATAACGGCGGCGCAGGATCCGCGTGGCCGAGAGCAGGGCTTTTGCACTCTCCTTCTGCTTCTCGCCGCCGAGCAGCTCGTGCTGGTAGCTGCGGGCCTCGACGATCCTCTCGTAGGAAAGGCTGACAGGCGCGAAGTAGGCATCCGGCTTCACCCCCGTGAGCCAGGCGTCTACCTCGAGCGTGAGCATGCCGAACTTGGGCGAAAGCAGCTTGCCGGTCCGCGAGCGCCCGCCCTCGATGAAGAACTCCTGCGTGAATCCGTCCTGCAGCAAGCGCTTCACGTAGGCGCCCATCGTCGCCGAGTAGATGCGGTCGCCGCGGAAGGTGCGGCGGATGAAGAAGGCGCCGCCCGCGCGCAGCAGCCGCCCGACGGGCCAGAAGTTCAGGTTGTCGCCCGCGGCGACGTGCGGCGGCTGCAGGCCGTAGTCGTCGCAGATCATCGAGAGGATCATGTAATCGATGTGCGACTTGTGGCACGGGCAGAGGATCAGCGGTCCCTTCTTGCTCGCCTCGACCAGCCGCTTCATCCCGCCCTCGTCGACGTCCACGCCGTCGTAGATGCGGTGGAACACGAAGTCGAGCAGCCGCTTGAGCAGGTCGACGACCAGCGGATTGTAGCGGGCGGCGATCTCCCGCAGGTCCTTGCGCGCCTCCTTCTCCACGCTGCCGTCAGCCCGGCCACGCTCGCGAGCGATCTCGGCGAGGGCCCTCCGCAGCTGCAGGTCGCGCAGCGTCTCATCGATCACCCGGTCGGCCGACTTGAGCGGCGGCCCGGTCACCACCCGTATCTCGCGCGCCAGATGATGGTGCAGCCAGCCGCGCACCCGCCGGGCCACGCGCGCCGGCTCGGCGCCGGCATTCATCGCGTTCACGTCCGCGAGCGAGACTGGCTCGCCGACTTTAACGTAGCTGCTTCTGCGGTTCAGCAGGTAGCCGAGGAAGGTGCGGATGGCACCCGGCTCCTCGGGATCGCCGAAGAGGACATCGCGCCATGATCCCCCGAGCTTCTTCGGACGCTTGCGCGAGAGGAACGTGAGCGGCACCAGCGCGATCGGCCGCGGCTGCGTCCGTTGCAGCTCGATGAGCGCTGGAAAGGGATCGGGCAGCGTGGTCACCGCGGATGGCAGCGTGCGCGGAGCGCGCAGGAACACCATCGCCGCCTCGCCGCGGCGCACGGCTTCGAGGACGTTCGCAACCTCTCCGCCCTGCCGGGCGCGCACTTGCCGGCCGCCGAGATACCAGCGCGCGAACGGGCCGAAGATCCGGGACCCGAGCCCGCAAGGCGAGCTTGGAGAACGTCCAATTGAAGAAGAGCAGGGGGAGCAGCGAGCTCGAGCGCAGGACGTAGACGAGCGTGGCCTCCTCGCTCAGCTTCTGCAGGGGCGCGACGGCGTCGGCGGGAAAGGGCACGGGATCGAACAGCTTGTGCAAGAGCCAGCGCGCGAAGGGGCCGTACTGCCCGGGCCGGCGCGTGGGGAGCGCCTGGGCCGCCGGGACGATCTGCGTGCCGCGCGCGGAGTCGGCCATTACGGGCACTGTAGCTGAGTCGGCGCCCGCGTGAAGTTAGTTCAGCGATAGCCTTGGACGTTGACGTTGACGTTGACGTGAACGGCGACGGCGACGTGGCCGTGGACGACCGGTCGGAATATCAGGCGCCCGTGCTGTGATGGGATCCGCCGACGGCCACGTCGCCGTCGCCGTCGCCGTCTACGCTCACGTCAACGTCCACGTTTACGTCCACGTCGTAGGGCTGACTAACGACGGTCCGCCGACCGGCGGTGTGCGTCGCTGTTCTCCTCGTGGATCAGGCCCTCGACCTTCTTCTGCAGATCCGGAGTCACCTTCATCTGGTGCGCATTCTCCGCATGCTTGGCGACCTGCTTGAGGATCTCCTCGTTGTTCTCTCCCCGGGCCACGAAATCGCAGCTCGCTCCTACGTCACGGCAGTGGAAGTCCTTCATGGCGATGCTCCCGGCGCAACGGCGCCACCGTTCCCATATGCCCGCGGGCCGTCAAAGGCCAGTGGCGAGGGGTCAGCGCGTCGAGCAGCCGGCCGAGCCGCCCAGTATCGCCAGCTCGGCTACCGCCTTGCCGGGCTCGCTGGCGAGGGCACGGGCGAGGTGCTCAAGCCGGCTCGCCGCCCCAGGCGTAGCGCGGAGCCAGGCGATGCAGGCGGAGCCGCCCGATCGCTCCAGCTTCTCCGTCGCGCCGCGGGCCTCGCGCACTTCGCTCAGCCAGAGATCTCCCACGGCGCGCTCGAGCGCGTCGAGCAGGCCCCGCCGCTCGGCGAGCTGGCCGGCGACGTCCAGCTCCGCTTCTTCCTCGCTTAGACCGTCGTCCTGGGCGCGGGTGCAGAGCGCGTCGAAAAGGGCGGAATCCCCGCCGAGCTCGGCGCGCACCCACGTCACCAGGAACGCCGGATCGAGCTGCGCGGCCATCAGCGCGGATTGTACTGGACGTCGTACGTGGTGGTGTCGTCCGCCCGGATTTCTACCTCGGCCTCGCGTTCGCCGAGGCGCTCGTGCCAGATCTTGATCCGGTGTCTGCCGGGGGGCAGGTCGGCGATGCCGTACCTCCCGTCCTCGCCGGTGACCGCGAAGGCGGCGGTCGGGAGCACCACGAGCCAGGCCCGCATCCAAGGGTGCACGTCGCAGCTGACTTTGAACATGCCGTCCTTCTTCAGCTTGGTGGGAACCACGTGGCCGGGGATCGGCATGGCGTAGTTCATCAGCTTCACGTCACCCGCCTGGGCACGCACGTTGTGCAGCGCCTTGTCGCTATTGATCACGTCGACCGTGCTGCCGACGGGCGCCACGACCACGTGGGGAACGAAGGCGCAATGCTGCTGATCGAGCTTCTCCTTGCGCGCCTTGACGTCCTTCGGGACCGGCACGTCGATGAGCCAGACGACCGCGTTGCGCACGCCGCCTCCCTGCGAAACCTCTACCGATTCGTCGGGTTTGTTGTTGCCGCAGACTTTCATGTCGCGGGTGACGGGCAGGGGAGCGAGCTTGGGAGCGAGCCCGCTCAAGGTCACCTTGCCGGAGAGCGCTCCCGTGCCGGCGGCGAGCAGAAGTGCGAGGACGATCATGGGCGCCGGACTAGAAAGCATTTCGCAGACGGCCGCAAGCCGCGGCCCTTGACACCCCGTTCTGCCTGTCTACATTCGCGCCCCCGTTTACCCATCCGGAGGCTGATTCATGGCGGCGAAGGAGATCGCGTTTCATCAAGCGGCACGGGAGCAAATCCTGCGTGGAGTGAAGATCCTCTCCGACGCGGTGGCCGTGACCCTCGGCCCCAAGGGCCGCAACGTGGTGCTGGAGAAGTCGTTCGGCGCCCCCACCGTCACGAAGGACGGCGTCACCGTCGCCAAGGAGATCGACCTGGGCGACCACTTCCAGAACATGGGCGCGCAGATGGTGCGCGAGGTCGCCACCAAGACGAGCGAAGTGGCCGGCGACGGCACCACCACCGCGACCGTGCTCGCCACGGCCATCTACAGCGAAGGCATGCGCGTCGTCGCCGCGGGACACAATCCGATGGCGCTCAAACGCGGCATCGAGCAGGCCGTGGAGGCCATCGTCGCGGAGCTGAAGAAGCGCAGCACCAAGACGCAGGGCAAGACCGAGATCGCCCAGGTCGGCGCCATCTCCGCGAACGGCGACGAGGGCATCGGCAACATCATCGCCGACGCGATGGAGAAGGTCGGCAAGGAAGGCGTGATCACCGTCGAGGAGGCGAAGGGTCTCGAGACCACGCTCAAGGTGGTCGAGGGCATGCAGTTCGACCGCGGCTATATCTCCCCGTACTTCGTCACCGATCCGGCCCGCATGGTGGTGGAGCTCGAGGATCCGTTCATCCTCATCACCGAGCGGAAGATCAGCGCGATGGCGGACCTGATTCCGCTCCTCGAGCAGGTGGTGCGCACCGGCCGGCCCATCCTCATCATCGCCGAGGAGGTGGAGGGTGAGGCGCTGGCGACGCTGGTGGTGAACAAGCTGCGTGGCACCCTCAAGGTGGCGGCGGTGAAGGCGCCCGGATTCGGGGACCGCCGCAAGGAGATGCTCAAGGACATCGCCGTGCTCACCGGTGGACAGGTGATCTCGGAGGAGCTGGGCAAGAAGCTGGAGCAGGTCGGGCTCAACGATCTAGGCCGTTGCAAGCGGATCACCATCGACAAGGACAACACCACGCTGGTCGATGGCGCGGGGCAGAAGCGGGACATCGAAGGACGGATCAAGGCCATCCGCGCGCAGATCGAGGAGACCACTTCCGATTACGACAAGGAGAAGCTCCAGGAAAGGCTCGCGAAGCTCGCGGGCGGCGTCGCGGTCGTGCAGGTCGGGGCCGCCACCGAGACGGAAATGAAGGAGAGGAAGGCCCGGGTCGAGGACGCGCTGCACGCGACGCGCGCAGCGGTCGAGGAAGGCATCGTGCCGGGCGGCGGGGTCGCATTGATCCGCGCTCGCAAGGCGTTGGACAAGCTGAAGCTGGAGGACGATGAGGCTGTCGGCGTGCAGATCGTCCGTCGCGCGGTGGAGGAACCGCTGCGGCGCATCGTCGGCAATGCCGGGCTCGAGGGCAGCATCGTCCTGCAGAAGGTGGAGGAGGGAGAGGGTGGGTTCGGGTACAACGCACGCAGCGACAAGTACGAGGATCTGGTCGCTGCAGGCGTGATCGATCCGACCAAGGTGACGCGCACCGCCCTGCAGAACGCGTCTTCCGTCGCCAGCCTGCTGCTCACCACCGAGGCGATGGTGGCCGAGAAGCCGAAGAAGAAGGTGAAGGCCGCCGGCGGCGGTGGCGCGCCCGGGATGGGCGGCATGGGAGGCATGGGTGGAATGGGAGGCATGGGCGGCATGGGCGGCATGGACTACGGCGGCGGCGACGACCTGGATTACTGAGCCTCGCTACGACATCGCGCATCTCGCCGCTTCGGCCGCAAAAACGGGCAGGAAGGCCTCTTTCTGCTCCCGCGAAAGCTTGCCTCGATGTCTGTAACCTTGTACTGCTTGAGCCTCCGCGGTGGAGGCCGCGCGCATGCCCAAGACCCTGCTCCTCGCTGACGATTCCAAGACGATTCAGCAGGCGGTCAGCATGACGTTTGCGGGCGAGGACGTGAGGCTGATCACCGCGAGCGATGGCGAGGCGGCGCTCCAAGCGGCCAAGCAGTCGAAACCTGACCTGATTCTGGCCGACGTCCTGATGCCGAGACTGGGCGGGTACGAGCTGTGCCAGCGCGTGCGGGCGGACGCAGCGCTCAAGGACGTTCCGGTGCTGCTTCTCGGTGGGCCCGCTCCGATCGATCCGGCCAAAGCCATGGCGGTAGGTGCCAACGGCCACATGCCGAAACCGTTCGACAGCGGGAAACTGATCGAGCACGTCAAGACCATCCTGGCGAATCCAAAGGCGAAACCGGTCATTGCTCCGGCCGCCGCATCAGCGGCGAAGCCAGGAACGGCCGCCGGACGTCCAACGGCGCCTCCGCCAGCGGCAAGGCCCGCCGTCTCCCCCGGGGGAAGCGGGAGCACGATGGTAATGCCTCGGCCGCCCATGCCAGCCGGGGCGCAGTCGAAGCCTCCTCCCTCCAATCCGCCGCGTTCGCCTTCCGCACCCGGGATTTCCGCGCCGCCCGCGGCCGCAAGACCGCCCGCGGCAAAGCCGCCGGTTACCGGCCCACCCGCCGCGCGCACATCTGCTTCCCCGCTGTCGTCACCCGGCCCTGGGCGGCCTGCCGCGCCCCCAGCGAAGCCGCCTCCGGTCGCCTCGAGACCGCCAGCGTCGCCGGCCACCGATGACGACGAGGATATCCCGCTCGACGAAGAAGTCGTGGACGACGTCGGTTCTCCTGCGCCCACGCCGCTGCGGTCGGTGCCTTCGTCGGCTCACAAACCGGCCCTCAGCGTCGTGCCGCCGCCCGCCGATGGCGGCGAAGCGATGTTGCGCGAAGCGCTGTCGAGAGCGAGCCGCGAAGTGATCGAGAAGATCGCCTGGGAAGTGGTCCCGGAGCTCGCGGAGACGATCATCCGCGAGGAGCTGGAGCGGCTGATCAAGGAGCGCGGCAGCTAGAGCTGCCATCTCATGATCTGTACAGTCTGAAAGCCATATCTTTAAGCCGCCTTCGGCGGCCGCGACTAGCGCGGCCTGGCGGTCGAGGCGCGCTCGACCAGCTTCACCCCGAGCGTCTCGGTGCGCGGAGGGCCCGCCTCGAAAATGAGCCTGGCAGCGAGGCGGCCCTTCTCGAGGATCGGCTGCGCAATCGTGGTCAGCGGCGGGTCGGCGGAGGCGGCGTCAGGGATGTCGTCGAAGCCGATCACCGAGAGGTCCTGCGGGACGCGCAGGCCATCCTCCCGGGCGGCGTCGATCGCAGCGAGCGCGAGGACGTCGGACATCGCGAGGATCGCTGTCGTCTCCGGTCGGGTCGCGAGCAACTCTCGCGCCAGGGCAGTTGCCGCCTGCCGTTCGTTCAGGCTTTCGATGATCGGCAGCTGGTCGAGCTCGATGCCATGCGCGGCGAGCGCGGCGGCATATCCAGCGGCACGTTCGCGCCCGGTCCTGTACTCGGCGGAGCGCAGTCGTTCGGCATCGATCAGGCCCAGGCGCGGCGGGTCCGCCGCTTCCAACGAGAGCACGCCGATCTTGCGGTGGCCCAGATCGAGGAGATGGCGGGCCGCAAGAAAGCCACCTTGCCGATCATCGATGACGACCGAGCTCATACCGGTACCGCCGTCGAGGTCGACCGCCACGACCGGGAGCTGGCGTTTGCGCGCAAGCGAGATCAGCCGGTCGCCAACCCTCAAGCAGTGGACGATGAAGCCGTCCACCACCGCCGTCTGGATCCTCCAGGCAGCGTCCTTTCGCCGCCTGGCCGAGACCAGCGCCACACCTGCGCCTCGTTCGTCGCAGACCTCGGCGATGCCGGACATGAACATGCGGGCGAAGGGATCGCGGAAGAAGTAGGCAGTGTCGTCGGCCATGACGATTCCGATGGCGTTGACCTTGCCTCCGCGGAGCAGCCGGCCCTTGGGATCGGGGCCGGCGTAGCCCAGGCGCCGGGCCGAGGCCTCGACCCGCTCCTTGACCTCCGGCCGGACGAGGTTTGGCCGATTGAACACATTCGAGGCGGTCCCCTGGGAAACCCTGGCGGCCTTCGCCACGTCTGCGAGCTTGACGATCCGCCTCTTCATCGACTCGATCATACTGACGTTTTTGAAACGTTTCAACGATGGGCTTGACAGCAGCAAGGAGACGACGCAAACACATCTTGAATCGATTCATATGAACCGATTCAACCGAGAGGAGCACGAGCCATGAACGCGATCGTATTTGCCAGCACCCTGATCAAGGCCAACAGTGACGTCCGCCGCGCGGATCCGCGCGAGTCCGAGCAGCTCTACTCTGGCTCGCGACACGGTCTGCTGGACGTGGCCCGCGTCGCCGCGGCGCTCGGTGGCATCGCGATCTATGCCGCCATGCTCGCCGTGGTGGCGCAGTAGACCCGGCGCGCCCAGGCTCCAACGCGATGTGGTATCTACGCGCGCGCGATGAGCGAGCGGCGCGTGGAGAGCGATCTCGACAAGGGGTACGAGCCCGCTTCGGTCGAGCCGCGATGGGCGCGCTGGTGGGAAGAGCAGGGGTTCTTCCACTCGCAGGACGTGAGCGACAAGCCCCCGTTCTCGATGGTGCTTCCGCCGCCGAACGTCACCGGCTCGCTGCATCTGGGGCACGCGCTCACCGCCACCATCGAGGACGCGCTCGCGCGCTACAAGCGCATGAGCGGCTTCAACGTCTGCTGGATGCCCGGGATCGATCATGCGGGGATCGCCACCCAGATGGTGGTCGAGCGTGAGCTGCAGAAGAGCGAGGGCAAGTCGCGCCACGACCTGGGCCGCGAGGAATTCCTCCGCCGCGTCTGGCGATGGAAGGAACAGTCCGGAAACCGGATCGCGCTGCAGCATCGGGCGCTCGGCGCTTCGCTGGACTGGGAGCGCGAGCGGTTCACCATGGACGAGCAATCCTCGCGCGCGGTGCGCGAGGCGTTCGTCCGGCTCTTCCAGGACGGGCTGCTCTACCGCGCCGAGCGGCTGATCAACTGGTGCGTCAAGGACGGCACGGCGCTCAGCGATCTGGAAGTGGACCACGAAGAGCACGTGAAGAGCGAGCTGTACAAGTTCGCCTATCCGCTCGCCGGCGGCTCGGGCGAGATCGTGGTCGCGACCACGCGCCCGGAGACGATGCTCGGCGACACCGCGGTCGCCGTGCATCCGGACGACGAGCGGTACAAGGCGATGATCGGCAAGAACGTGCGTCACCCGATCGTCGGGCGCGAGCTCCCCGTGATCGCCGATGCGGAGCTGGTCGATCCGAAGTTCGGCACTGGCGCCGTGAAGGTGACTCCCGCGCACAGCTTCGAGGACTTCGAATCGGGCAAGCGCCACCATCTGCAGTTCATCAACATCCTGAATCCGGACGGCACGCTGAACGCGAATGCCGGACCCTTCCAGGGCCAGGATCGGATCGCGGCACGCGGCCCGTTGAAGGCGAAGCTGGAGGAGCTGGGCCTCGGCCGCGGCAGCGAGCCGCATACGATGGCGCTCGGGCGCTGCCAGCGCTGCGGCACGGTCATCGAGCCGCTGATGTCCAAGCAGTGGTTCGTGAATACGAAGCCGCTCGCGCAGAAGGTGGTCGCGCACGTCGACGAGATGCAGTTCGTTCCTTCGATCTGGCGCGCCGAGCTGCTGCGCTGGATGAGCAACATCCATGACTGGTGCATCTCGCGCCAGCTCTGGTGGGGCCACCAGATCCCCGCCTGGTATTGCGAGTCGGGCCACGTCACCGTCGCGCGCGAGCAGCCGGCGCAGTGCGGGGAGTGCCTCTCCGGCCGCCTGACGCAGGATCCGGACGTCCTCGACACCTGGTTCTCGTCGGGACTCTGGCCGTTCTCGACGTTCGGATGGCCCGACGATACTCCGGCGCTGAGGACCTTCTATCCGAACTCCGTGATGGAGACGGGCTTCGACATCCTCTTCTTCTGGGTCGCCCGGATGGCGATGCTCGGTCTGCATTTCATGGGCCGGGTGCCCTTCCGCACCGTCCTGCTGCACGCGATGGTACGGGACGAAAAGGGCGAGAAGATGTCGAAGACGCGCGGCAACGTCATCGACCCCCTCGACGTCACCACGAAGTACGGCGCGGATGCGCTGCGCTTCACCCTCGCGTCGATGGCGGGCCAGGGGCGCGACATCAAGCTGTCCACCGAGCGCATCGCCGGCTACCGGGCCTTCGCCAACAAGATCTGGAACGCGGCCCGGTTCGTGCTCATGAACGCGGACGGATACGATCCCCGTGCCAAGCCGGTCTCGGTCTACGACCGCTGGATCCTCAGCCGGTTGCAGCGCTGTGCCGACGAGACGCGCGCTTCGTTCGAGCGCTTCGAGCTGAGCGAAGCGGCGAACGGGATCTACCGGTTCATCTGGAACGAGCTGTGCGACTGGGCCATTGAGCTGAGCAAGCCGGCGCTCTATGGCGAGAAGTCGCGCGAGGAGCGCGCTTCGGCACAGACCGCCCTTCTCACCTCGCTCGAAGGCGGGCTGCGCTTGTTGCATCCTTTCATGCCGTTCGTGACCGAGGAAATCTGGCAACGGCTGCCGAACCGGAAGGGGCGGACGATCATGCTGGCCGCCTTTCCCGGGCCTGGGCCGCGCGACGAGGAAGCGGAGCGGGAGATGGACGTCATCTCTCGCGCCATCGACGGCGCCCGCTCGGTGCGCGGCGAGGTGAACTTGCCCCCCAGCCAGCGCATCCCCTTGGTCCTTTTCGCCAAGGACCCCGAGCTCTTCGAGCGGCATCAGCGCGCCTTCCAGCACCTCGCCAACGCCAGCGAGGTGACGCTCAGGAGGTTCGAGGCCCTGCGCCCGAAGCAAGCCGCCGTGCACGTGGAGCCGGAGGTGGAAGTGCACCTGCCTCTGGCGGGGCTGATCGACTTCCAAGCGGAGAAGGTCCGAGTCGAAAAGGAGATCGCGCGAACCGACGCGGAGTTGCAGGGACTGCGCAAGCGCCTCGACAATCCGGGATTCGTCGAACGCGCACCGAGAGAGGTGGTGGAGAAGGACCGCGCCCGGGCCAAAGAGCTCACCGGAAAGCGGGAGAAGCTCGCGCGTCACCTGGCGCGCGTCACGAGTGTGGAGGGAACGATGGAAGACAAGAAGCCGGAGCATCCGCAGGGCGATGGCGCGCCCGGGCAGCAGGGGAACCGCAGCCTCGATCAAATGGGGACGCATGGGGGTCCCGCGTCGGGCACGTCCGGCCAGTCCAGGCCGCCCCCGCCGTCGAAGCCGCCGCAGCCGCCGTCGAAGCCACCGCAGCCGCCGTCGAAGCCACCCCAGCCGCCGTCGAAGCCACCGCAGCCGTCGAGGCCGCCGCCACCATCGAGGCCGCCGCAGCAGTCGAGGCCGCCGGCTCCGCCGTCCAGGCCACCGATGCAGTCGGGGGCCG